>Ga0315288_10013056_pt1 | contig 10410 bp, 11 predicted proteins | sample YL17G11_20_MG_FD_203454 | JGI IMG/M metagenome (GOLD analysis project Ga0315288, IMG submission 203454) | Sediment microbial communities from Yellowstone Lake, YNP, Wyoming, USA - YL17G11_20 | ecosystem: Environmental > Aquatic > Freshwater > Lake > Sediment | place: USA: Wyoming | collected...
CCTCCCCCTTCACCCGGAAAAACTCGTCGAAGATCATGGCCTGGTACTTCTCGGGGATGCCGATGCCGGTATCCTGCACCGAGACAAAGACCTCGCCGTTGCCCGCCCGCCCCTCGACCGTCACCCGCCCGCCCGGACGGTTGTACTTGATGGCGTTGACGATGAGGTTGTCGAACAACACGCTGAGGCAGTTGCGGTCGCCCCGTACCACGCACGTGTTCTCCTTCAGACGGTTCTCCAGGGTGAGGCCCTCGGCCCTGGCCATCTGCTCGTAGGTGGCCAGGATGTCGCCGACGATGTGGTGGAGGTCCACCCGCACCCGCTCGCGCGCCAGCTCGCCTTCCAGTTGCGACAGCGTGAGCCAGTCCCTGATGATGCCCTGCAACTCTTCGGTGCGCTTCAGGCAGCGGTCAAACCACTCCTGGCGGCGGGCCTGGACCTCCGGGCTGTCGTCCAACTGCTTCAGCACATCCAGGTACTGGTGGATGGCCACCAGCGGGGTCTGTAGTTGGTGCGAGACGAAGGTGACGAAGCGGCGGCGCATCAGCTCGCGCTCGATCTCGGCCTGCCGGGACTCCAGCGCCAGCCGGTGGCGCTCCATGGCGCGCTTGACAATCAGCCGCAGCTCGTCGGGGGAAAAGGGCTTGGGCAAAAAGTCGTAGGCGCCGTTCTGCATGGCCTCGACCGCCGTGTCGATGGTGGCGTAGCCGGTGATCACCACTACCACAATCAGGGGGTCAATGTCGCGCACCCGCGGGATCACTTCCATCCCGCTCATCCCCGGCATCTTCAGGTCCACCACCACCAGGGGCGGCTTCAGGCGGGCGATGGCCTCCAGACCCTGGATTCCGTCCTCGAAGGTCTCCACGTGGAAGCCGGATTTTTCCAGAATCTTTCTGCAGGACAGACGCATGGCGTAATCGTCATCAATGACCACCACGGTTCCTGCAGCTTCGCTCATAACCACACTCGCTCACCACCGATGAACACGGAGAAACGCGGATGCGTGTCTATCCATGGGGAAACAGGTTTCGGAAGGAGATCGGAGAAGCCTCGTCTCCGCCTGGACGTCGCACTTCTCCCGGGTCTTCCTGCAAGGGAGGCGCATCGCGTAATCCCCGTCGATCACGATGATCAGGTCCCCCTCCCCCACAGGCTCGGTCATTCGGTCGTTTTACGCACCCACCGTTTGCGGGCCCGCCGCTATGTCATGGCGTCGGATCCGGCCCGCGCCGCGGCCCTCTCCACCACCTCAACTAACCGGACGGGATCCACGGGCTTGGTCAGATACAGATCGGGCCGGATCATATCCACCTCGCTCGCCCGCCCATACAGGTCATCGGGGCTTTCCTGGATCGAGGAAAGCATGATGATCGGAATGTTGCGGAAGGCCTGGTAAGCGCCCTGGTACTTGATCGCCTGGTTCACCCCGTAGCCGGCGCTCTGGTCCTCCATCATCACATCCAGCAGGATGACGTTGGGTTTGATCTCGGCCAGCTTCCGCAACCCTTCCTTGCCGCAGTCGGCGTGGGTCACCGTGTGCCCTTTGCTTTCCAGAATAGCTCTGATCGAAGCGACAAAGTCCACGTCGTCGTCGATCACCAGCACGTTTGCCTGGACGGCCATAACTGACCCTCTTCCGTGCCACGCGGCCCGACTTGAATATACGTCAGCGCGGGGTTGCCGCGCAACAACGAGAGGCGGGGCATGCGCCAGATATGTCGCTAACTGTGGCGTTTCACCACAGTGCGAAACCGCAGGGAAATGACCACGAATGAACACGGGTGCAGATCGACATCCCCAACCCCATGCGCCATCGACTGCTTGACGCGCCTCGTTCGATAGCCGTAAACTCAAATGAGCACACCGGTGCGCCCGTAGCTCAGCCTGGATAGAGCGTTGGTCTCCGGAACCAAAGGTCGCTGGTTCAAATCCAGCCGGGCGTACCAATTCCCTGGAGCAGCACCGCGCGTCTTCCCTGCGGGTCCGAACGTTCGAGGAGGCGTCCGATGGCCCATCGTTTCACGGCGATACTCGAGAAAGAAGAGGAAGGAGGCTATCACGTTTTCTGCCCCACCCTGCCGGGGTGTCATACGCAGAGCGAAACCGTTGAGGAGGGCATTCAGAACATCCGCGAGGCCATCGCGCTTTATGTCGAGAGCCTTCTCGAAGACGGGCTTCCCGTTCCTTGGGCATCATCCTGGATCTGAAAATCACCGTGGAAGTATTTCGATCCCTACTATGACTCGCGCGGCACCCGGCTGCGCAGCAAGGATCGCTGGTTCAAATCCAGCCGGGCGTACCAATTTTCCTTTTGTTTTTCCAAGGAGTTGCGGGTGTTGCCTAGAAAGGTACCGCCCGGAAATGGTGCAGATTGTGCGGGATTTCTGCGGAGGCTGTTGATCTCCCGGCCCGGTCTGGCGATCATCGTGCGACGGCCTCCTTGACCTCGGAAATTGGAACAACGCGGCGCTTTTTGTTCCGCGTGTTCGCTGCCTGCACCCGCTCCAGAGCTTGCTGCATGTTTTGTTCCCCCACGATCCGGTAGCGCCTGTAGACGCTGTCCGTTTTCTGGCCGGTAATTTTCATGGCCACCGCCTGGCTGACCCCGTCGCGGCCCATATTGCGGACGGCGCTTCGTCTGACATCGTGAAATAACAGGCCGGGCATTCCGGCTTTCCTGCATGCCGTCTTCCAGGATTTTCTGAATTCCCCAATCGGCCGCCCGTCGCCCGAGTGGAAGACGAACTCCGCCAGGCCGGTGCTCCCGTCGGCTCTCTGAATCGCCCTGGCGTGCCAGCGCCTCTCGATGATCGCCGCCAGCTCGCCCACCAGCGGCAGCAGGCGCGGCTCTTTGTTCTTGGAGTTTTCCCGGCGAAGGATGATCCGCCCTGCCTCCCGACTCACGTCGGCCCATCCCAGGCTTTGCACTTCTCCTTTCCGCCATCCGGGGATGTACGCGAACCGCGCGAAGTCCCGCAGGTGCTCCGGCAGGTTCTCCACGACTGCCTCAAAGTCGGCGGGCTCCACGAATCCTTGCCGGACGTTGTTCTCCTCCAGCAGCGTGACCGTGGGCGCGGCGCTGACTCTCTTCTGCCCGACGGCGAGCCGGAACGCCCTGCGCAGGATGGCTAGGTCTCTGTTCACCGTGGCGGGCTGCGTCTTCCCGCCGCGCCGCCCGGTTTTCTCAGAAAGGCGCGTCTCCTTGTACTTTTCGATTCGATTCTCGGTCACGTCAATGGCCCGCATTCCCCCGAACGCCTCGCGGAGATGGCGCAGTCGCGCTTCCAGCGCCGCCGTGGAACGCAACCCGTTGTTCTGGTAATCCATCTTCACGGCCTCGAACAAATCGTCCATCCGCACCCGATCTTCCGACGGGCACCTGGTCGCCGATGGCGATGGTGACGCTTTCCTGGCTGGCCTGTCTCGGAGGGAAGTTATTGGACCTGGAAAAAACAAGCCGGTTGCCGTCCCAAGCCGACGTGGGCAGTTTCGTGTTAGACTGACATCCCTGGCGTGTTCTTGATTTAGGCGTTATGCGGACCAAGAAGAGCCTGGCTATTCTAGGTTGTATCCTGACGACTCTGGGCGTCTTTGTGCCAATCGTCAGCGTACCATTCGGCGGAAACCTCGATCTCTTCAGAGGTGGGCAAGGGGACGGAATCTTCTTCCTCGTCCTCGGATTGTTGTCACTTGCGCTCGCAATCTTTGCTAGGTTCAGAGGTTTATGGGTGACGGGCGGGCTGACTCTAAGCGGCATCGTTTTTGAGTTTTTCTACAGCAACTCGCTCATTGTGAGCGCAAGACGGCAGATTGTTGATGGCTATTCTCCCGACGGCTCCCTCTCTCTTATTGCACAAACGTCTGCTGCCGGCTTTCGAATGGAGTGGGGCTGGCTTGTTCTTTTCGCCGGAGCGTTCCTTCTCCTAGCTGCGGCCGGCCTGCCGATCCACAGCGAGAGAATTTCTGCCGGCGATGAGACGCGGGTCACTCAGGTACAACGGGTCCCGAGGTACGTAAAGATCAGCTTGATCTCCATACTCAGCGTTGGAATTGGGATGGCGTTCGTGTATCAAGTGCTTCGCAAATCGGGGTCTGTGCTTTCCCCGGCGATGGACACTCGGGAGAACAGGTCTACATCCCCCTGGTCTTTACTCAAGAATCCTTTCAGGGATCGAAAAGTGCTGTGCATCATGGATCTTCGATCTGACATGATCGACGGCAGTTTCGATTTCAACAGAATGATCTCCGAGAACGTCGCTCTGTACGACTATGAGCAGCGGTCGAACCCTTCCATCAAGACTCCGCTGTCCGGACAGATCGCCGTTATCGTCGATCCCCAAGTGATGAGCTCCCCCGCCTCTGGCGTCCATGATGAAGATTATCCAGCGCCATGGAAAATATGGAAGGTGGAACCAATGGGTACGCTCGGCAGCACGAACGCCTTCAGTGTACCCCTGCACGTGCCCTTGGTGAAGTTTTGGGGATATTACGAGCAGCGCCGCCCTGGCCGCCAGCCGCAGATTGGAGAGATTTGGATGCTGACAGAGACGGCAAAGCTGGAGCCGCAGCATCGGGTTAGCGATGGCAGACCCTACATCGAGCAAGGCCCGACCCTTGCTGCCGGGACTAGGGTAAGGATAGCAAACGTCTCGCATCTGAACGGATACGAGGAAGATATCGTCGAGGTGCTGACTGGCGGCCAGAAGGGAGTGTTCGTTACGATACGTGGTAAGTACCTGACCCACGCTGGCCAGAACGCGGGCGTCGCCAAGACTGCAACGCTGACCGTGAATCCGGCTCAGGGCGGGCCGCAGCCCGGCGCGGTCCGGGTGAATCCGCAGGACGGGCTGAAGTACGTGTGGATTCCCGCAGGGACGTACACCATGGGTTGCTCGCCGGGCGATAAGTGCCACAGCCACGAGAAGCCTTCGCATTCAGTCACGATCAGCAAGGGTTTTTGGATGGGGCAGACCGAAGTGACCGTGGGCGCTTACAAACGTTTCGCCCAGGCAACCGGGCGGGCAATGCCGTCCGGGCCGCCCTGGGACAGCACATGGAAACAGGATAATCTCCCCATGGTGAACGTGACATGGAACGATGCCCGCAGTTACTGCACCTGGGCCGGCGGCAGGCTGCCCACCGGGGCGGAGTGGGAATATGCAGCCCGAGCAGGAACCCAAACCAGGTACTACTTCGGGAACGATGCGGCCCTGCTCGGCGATTATGCCTGGTACTCCAGCAACTCCGGAAACGTGGCTCACCCGGTCGGGCAGAAGAAGCCGAACGCCTGGGGGCTATACGACATGCTGGGGAATGTTTGGGAATGGTGCCAGGACTGGTTCGGGAGCTATCCGTCGCAGGTGGTCACAGACCCGCAGGGGCCTTCGTCGGGTCGCTCTCGGATACTGCGGGGGGGCTCGTGGCTCCTCGACTCGTGGGCCGCACGCGTGTCGTTTGGCTACCCCCGCCCCGACTACGGGAGCCTCAGCATCGGCTTTCGGTGTGTGCGGGAAGTTATCCCTTGATGCTTTTTTCTTTTCCCTTGAACGGCGGTTCGGGGGGAAGCCCTCAAGATGCCGGGCGTGCCCGGCAGCGTGCAGGTCAAAGCGCCTTATGCAGTGGAAGCGTTACCGACGCTCAGGACGTCGTGTTTTGCCTCAGACTCGAATGCTGACGCCGGCCACATGCCAGAAGACCTCGCCGCGCAACTCCGCGCGGAATGGAACGCCGACGCCGAGGTCAGCGATATGGGTTGCAAACAGCCAAGGGTGGGAATGTAGGGCATTTGCGCCTGCTTCTTCCAGCGCGACCACTTCACGAAGCGAGGAGTGGCTATGGTAGAAGTGCGGGAAGTGGCACAGTTTTTCCAACGATACAGGGACTTCACACGTAAACGATCAGAACTCCGTTTCCGGCGATTCGTCCAAGGCTTCGGCCACATTCGAACGGCCATCGATGCACTTGAACGCCTCGCTCGCCAACGTGAACTCGAATGCGCCCCGCGATTCAACGTGTTCCGGGTGCTTTGCGTTGAGCGTGCGGAGGTACGTACCCACTCGGCCTTTCTTGCGGAATTGCTGGATCCTGCGGCGACACACGGCCAGCGCCATCTGTTTCTCAGAGTTCTGTTGGAGCGGTGCCGTGCGTTAGGCGGTGACGCTTCAAGATTCCCCGAACCGGCCGACGTGGAGTCCGCTTCCTGGATGGTCACGCGTGAGCGGCTCGTCCAGGGAGGAAAGCTCGACATCGTGGTTGAATCGCCTCGTTTGAGATTCCTGATGGTAATCGAGAACAAAATCGGAGCTAGCGATCAGCCCGAACAACTGCCGAGATACCATGCCTGGCTTCAGCGGCAGGAGGCAGACTGCCGAGTCCTTGTCTATCTGACACCGGATGGACGGGAGTCGCCTAGTGCTGGGGGCCTGAAGTACCTCCGCCTGTCCTATACAGAAGACGTCACTGCCTGCCTTCGCTCTGCGCTCCCGGCCATCGAGGCCCCGCGCGTCCGCGATTCGGTTCGTCAGTATCTTGAGATCGTCCACGCGCTATGCGGGAAAGGAGACCAGATATGAGCACCGGGGACTACGAGTCGGCCGTCATGGAGTTTCTGAGGCAACCGGAAAACCTGGAAACGGCGCTGGAGATTGCAGAGCGAGTACAGGACTTAAAAGTGCGTCTGATCCTGGATTTTTGGCGCACGTTGAGAGACAAGATCAGGGGCGAGCGGGACTTGCCCGGCTGGTGTTTTGAGTTAGACACTGAAATGTACAAAGCGGCACATTGGTCGGGACTGACGCTTCAGCCCGCCTTAAAAGGAGAGCTGTACCTAAGGCTCGCGCTAGTGCAGGAGCCAAAGGGCCTGCGAGCAGGAGTCGTGTGGAACAAGGAGAACAGGGAGGATCTGGGTACGTTCTCAGAAAAGTACCCTGAACTGAAAGGACTGCTGAAATGTCTCGCAGAATGGGAGCCCGCAGTCAAACCTAGCACATGGTGGCTCAGTTTCAGCTATGTGCATCCCCATCCCATCCTCGACAGGCGCACACTTGTGAGCATTTCGAACGAAACCCTGGTCGCACCGGTTGCACGTGAGTACGTGCGTTGGATTGACAAGTTCAGCGGGCTTCTCAAACGGGTCAACGATCAACTCTCCGGAGCACCAGTGGAATAATCCTCTCGTCCGCCGCCATTTATCCACCGCCCCTGACCTTGCTCGCCGACCTCAAACCTTCGACAGTGCGGGCTAGGCTGGAAGTCCGGGGTCAGATCGCGGCTCCTGGCAGCTTCCCAAAAACGGGGTGGGAATTGGCCTTTACCCGCGCACCTAGAATCAAAGAGTTACGCATGGTTGCCAACCCCTGGTCCGCTTTTCCCAGAATCGACCGTTTTGTGGCCGAAAACGGCATCGGGTTCGTATACTCCAGCGTGGACATCGCGATCTACGCCAGAATCTCCACCGACAAGCAGGACACGCAGAACCAACTCGAACAGCTTCGAGCATTCGCAAAGACGCAGGGCTGGAACGTTAAGCGCGAGTACGTGGACGTGGCCACCGGCAAGAACGGCGACCGCGAGCAGTTCAAGGCGATGTTCGCCGCCGCATCCCGGCATGAATTTTCGCTCGTGCTGTTTTGGGTGCTCGACAGGTTCAGTCGGGCAGGTGTGTTCGAGACGCTGACGTACTTGCAAACGCTGACCAGCTATGGCGTCGGCTACCGCAGCTTCACAGAGCAGTTCCTCGATAGCTGCGGCATGTTTCGCGATGCGGTGATTTCGATTCTCGCGGTGGTGGCCAAGCAGGAACGGGTGAGGTTGTCAGAGCGGACCATCGCCGGACTGGCACGGGCTCGGACTCAAGGCCGCATAGGTGGTCGGCCTCGCGTCCGATGTGACCGGAGTGAACTGATCCGGCTCCACCGGGCTGCGAAGAGCCTTGCACAGATCGCCATGAGACTGAAGATCGGCAAGAGCACGGTCCATCGGCTTCTGCACGAGGCGACGGCTGCGAAATCCCAGACGACCTGAACAAGTCTCCATTTAAAACCCGAAAACGACTCGCCGGGTGACCCGGACTGCTCCCACGCGCGAGAAGCATGTTGGAATAGGCCAGTTCCTCGAACGAAACGGTCGTTCGCCTGGGAAGCGCCCAAGGGTTCTTCGGAGGCCGGGCGCGTGTCGTGCCGCACTGTGCGGGAATTGTGCGGGTAGGCGAGCGAAAAGCAACCCAAAAGGGGCAAATGGCCTTTGGCGATTGTCACGATTTTTCTATAGGTTTTCGGACTGCGTTGTTTGCCTTGGCGGCCAGACTATGTCTCCGGAACCAAAGGCCGCTGGTTCAAATCCAGCCGGGCGTACCATCCCCCCAAGGATTTTTCCCGTATCACTCTCTGAGATCGTGCAAATCGAGCAGCAGAAGGCAGAGCGGCAAGTGCGCCTGTCAGCGGACGCCGAGGTTGCGAAGCAGGAACTGGAGCAGGGTCTGGTCGCCGGCGGGCGGCCGCTCGCCGCCGTCGCCCGGGACATAGAGAACGGCCTTGACGCCAAGCTGGTCGCAACGCTCCTTGATTGCGCGGGCATGCTTGGGGTGATGAACGTAGTGGCCTCTGTCCTTCGGGGGCCCGCCCGGCTGCGGGCTGGAGAGGTAGACGGGCGGGTCGTCGGGCGTGATCAATCCGCGCATATCCACGTCGGCGCGGATTCGCTTTCCTTCCGGCGACTTCAGGTCCTCCACTGTCTTGAGGCCGTAAAATTCGGCGCCTTCCGAATAGAATTTCTCGGCGGGAGCGCCCAGCACTTCTTCCCACTGAAGCACGTCGTAAGTGAACTGGGTGCTGTTGGCGCCCGCGGCCGACAGGCGGCTTGACTCGCGCAGCACCGGGTCAGGGTTCTTGGGATCGGCCAGGTCGTCATGGAAAGCCAGCCACAAGGAAGTGCCGGCGCCGGCCGACCCGCCGTAAGAGGCAATCCTCTTCTTGTCGATGTTCCATTCCGCGGCGCGGTACCTCATGTACTGAATGGCGCGGGCGCAGTCACGGAGGATGTCCTGGATGGGCGCCGTGGTGCGAAAACGGTAGTTAATGGCGGCGAACGAGACGCCCGCATCGAGCGCGTTCTTTACCATGGGCGTATCGCGCACCTTGGCCTTGTCGCCGCCGACAAAGCCGCCGCCGTGAATGAATACGATCAGCGGCGTGGCCTTGGTGGAAGGCGCCTGCCATAGGTCGAGCACGTTTCGTTCGTGCGGCCCATAGCGCACGTTTTCGAAGGTCGGAGGCGCCTGCTGGCCGAAGGCAAAGGCAGCCAGCCCGAGAAGCAGAACGATCAGACGATGAATCATAATGGCCCCACCTCGGCGCTGCGGTCCGTTGTGGCGGAACTGCCATCCTACGGCATCCCGGCAGAGATTGTGAACACATTACAACGGCGCTTGAAACGCCACCAATCGAATTGACACCAGGCGCGTAGCGGCGTATTGTGCTTGCCACTTGCTGCTGGGAGCGACCCGATGAAAATCGAGCTGGAGCGCCGTGGTGACTGCCAGATTATCCGGCTGGCGGATGACCTCAGGTTCTGGAAGCAACCCGAGCTGGAAGGCGAGCTTCTGGCGGCGTTCGATGCCGCTCTGGCAGGTCCCCCTCGAGAAGTAGTGTTGAACCTCGTTGAAGTGCGCATGATTGACAGCCGAGGAATTGCCACGCTGGTACGCTTGCCGATCCGATGCGCCCAGCGCAATATTGGGCTGAAAGTAGTTATGCCTCGCGGGGTGCCTCGCGAGGCGATCAAGCACATCCACATTTTCGATCCCTGGCCCACGTTCGAAGATGAATCGTCGGCGCTGGGAAGCTCAGCCCAGTGAAGCCTTGTTGACGCCCAACTCGTAAATGATCTGGTCGACTACGGCGCGCACTTCGTCGTCGGAGTTGTAGAAGTGCGGGGCGATGCGAATGCCCGTCTGAGGCCGGTAATCGACCAGAAAATTGCGCTCCAGTAGTCGCCGGCAGACCGTCTCGGCGCCGGGGAAGTCCAGGCTCACGGTACCGCCGCGCTCGGCGGCGTCCAGCGGCGAGTTGACGCGCCAGCCGCGCTCGCGCGCCAGTTCCACCAGCAGGCTCGTCTGGCGGACCGATTTGGCCCGGATGTTCGCCACCCCCACCTTGTTGATAATCTCCAGGCCCGGGCGGGCGGCGTAAAGCGCCGGTACCTGTGGCGTGCCCGTCAGGAACCGCCAGGCATCTTCGCGCAGATCCATCTCGCCTTCGAAGGCAAAGGGACGGCGGTGCGCTTGCCACCCGGCAAGCCGGGGTTTCAGGTGGGCACGCAGATCCGGCCGGACGTAAAGAAAAGCGGCGCCGGGGCCGCCACAAAGCCACTTGAGCACGCCGCCCACCGCGAAGTCCACCGCCAGGCCGT
>Ga0315288_10013058_pt1 | contig 10410 bp, 5 predicted proteins | sample YL17G11_20_MG_FD_203454 | JGI IMG/M metagenome (GOLD analysis project Ga0315288, IMG submission 203454) | Sediment microbial communities from Yellowstone Lake, YNP, Wyoming, USA - YL17G11_20 | ecosystem: Environmental > Aquatic > Freshwater > Lake > Sediment | place: USA: Wyoming | collected...
GACCTGCTGGTGCATCCAGCCGCCCTTGCCGTCGGGGATGACCTTGGAGGGGCGGATGCAGATGCCGGTCCGGAGGCCGGCGTCGCGGAACTTCCGAAAGAACTCGTCCGCCACGGCGTCCATCTCCGGCGCTTCCTGGGGCAGCACGCGCGGGTCGCCAAGGTAGGTGATGGCGTGAGGCATCTGATCGCCTTCGATGTCCCACACGATCACGCCCTGACCTCCGGTCTTCCTGACCTCGGAGACGCACCCATCGGCAAACTTGAGCAGGCGCTCGCGGAAACTCGACCGCCGCTACATCCGTCTCGGGCAAAGGTATCACTTTGGGATTCCTCCTACACAGGCAGCCGCCTCCGGGCGCCCCATCCGCCTTGCGAGCGATGACGACAGTGTAGGGAACCGACGGGGTAATCTTCACGTCCACAAAGCCAGCTTGTGCCAGCCACGAAGCCACGTCGCTCGCCTCGTGCGCGCCCCCCGTGTCATTGGTCAGCAGCATCTGAAGTCCGAACAGAACGGCCATCGCCGGCCCGCCGCGAACGGTGAAGAGGTCGTGCACGGCAATCAGCCCTCCCGACGCCATGCCCGCGTAGACCTTCCGCAGGATACGCTGGCTCGTCTCCACCGTCATCCGGTGCAGCAGGCCGGACACCAGGGCCGCATCGAAGCCGTTCCCCAGATCATCGGCGGTCGCGTCGCAGGGCACCATCTCGATCCGGTCGCCAACGCCGGAGGACGCGACGAGCGTCCGGGCCACTTCCAGGATAGGCGCCAGGTCCAGGATGCGAGCCCGCAGACCCGGATAGCGTTGCAGCATCAACATGGCATAGGTGCCTGGGCCCCCGCCGATGTCCGCCAACACGCGATGCCCGGTGAGATCGATGGCGTCCACCAGGGCCCCGGCGATCCCCAGGGCGCGCTGGTGCATCCCCACCACGAACTGCCGGGTCAGCTCCGGGTTCCCGCCCAACAGGTCACCAGGAGTGATGACCGGCTGGCCGTTCCTGACGGCTTCGGAAAGGCGCATCCACATCGGGTAGGTGGCGGCCTGAAACTCCAGCGTTACCCGCAGTGACTCGGGGCTCCGGCGGGTCAGGTAGCGGTCGCCGGCCGGCGTGTTGCGGTAGGTGTCGCCCGCTTTCGCGAGCAGTCCCAGCGCCACGCAGGCGTCGAGCAGGGCGGCCGTCCCGCGCTCGGACAGGTCCAGGCGCTGCGCCAGCGCCGCAGCTCCCGCAGCTTCCTCCAGCGCATCGAACACCCCGAGTCGACACGCCGCGAACAGCACGGCGGACTTCCAGAAGGCGGTCGCCGCGTCATAGATGGGTGCGGGGTCAATCACACTATCTCCGATAATCGCTCCCTACGGGTGCGTCCCGGGAGGTCGGGATCAGTCCCCGCCCATCTTCTTCTCACACTCCTGGATCGCCTCGGTAATGGCCGCAATCATCTTGTCTCGGGCATCCTCGATCGTCTTGACGTCTTTCCCCTGCGCCTGCTTCTTCATTTCCTCCAGTTGCGCCACGACGCGTTTGCAGCGGGCCAGGAGGGGCGCTCCCTTGGCTTTACCCAACGTCTGCGCGCACTTGATGATGCCCGGATTACCCCAGCGGTCGCCAGTAAACCAGGATTCCGGCCAACCCCAGCCGGTAAAGAAGTCTGGCCGCAACATGTATTGCTCCACCTCGTCGAGGACTTGCGGCGCCGCCTCGGGGGCTTGCTCCAGGAAATACCGCAAGGTCTCGTATTTGTTATTCCGCCCGATCCCCCCCAGGTATCCAGGCTCAATGACCGTCTCATGAATGCCCCGCAGCATGCCGGTGACGATCTGGTCTTTTGTGCCACTGCTGATGGCCTTGTCCTTCAATATCGACTGTAACTGCCCCATGAGAAACCGCCGCGGGTAGACATGCGTTTCTTTGGCCACGCGGGCCAGTAATGCCGGCAGCTCCGGCGCCAGCAACTTTTCGTCCTTGGCTAAAGCCACGATCGCCGCGAAGGCCGATTCCCGCAGCCACCATTCCTGGTGGCCGAGATACTCCCCGACCAGGCCAAGGTTCTTCTTGATGTCGGCCGGCTCGGCCCGGCTCAGGGCGAACAAAGCGCCATCCAGTTCCCACAGCGACACTTGGGGGTCCTTCAGGATATTCTCGATGCCCGACAAGAACTTCTCCGACACCACTGCCGGAGCAAAAGCCCCCTGGGGGGCTCGGAAAAAATGATTGTAGTTCTCGATGGCATCGAGGGCAGCTCGGCGGACACGCGGATCCGGGTCTTGCAGCGCTTGGGCAATCTCGTCCGTGGCGCCCAGGCGGCCGAGCGCCAGACCTGCCATGGTGCGTGCATTCGGGTTGTAGTGCCGCATCATCTTTACGAAAAACGCCTTCTCGGCCTTCTCTGTCGGTTTGTTGTACGCATCGCCCAGTTTGTTATATATGTCGTGCGGCTCCGTCTCTTCTTTTCCGAAACCTTCACAATAGTCGGTCCGGAGGAACTCGAGATCCCGCGGCCGGCCCCACGGCAAGTCCGGCGCCTGGACCTTCCGGCTGTATTGGGTAGGCGGGGCGCCCGTGATGCGCAGGGTCTTACGCGGCGCCGTGTAGGTCAGCGCCATCCCGTGCCCCCACGCCTCGCCCCCGTAGGTCTTTTGCGTCTCGGCGTTGCCCAGGATGCTGAAGCCGCCTTTGGGACGACGACAAAGGTCGTAGTACCAGGCCAGCTTGTCCATGTGCAGGCGGTAATGGTCCTGCTTGTCTCTCGGAACGTGCACCGATCCGAGGCCGCGCCAGATCACGTCGAACCCGCCACCCGTGTGACCGGCCCCAAGCCACCTATAGGAGTCGGCCATGTCCAGGCTCATCGTCTGCGCGGCCATCTGGTAGGCCTTGCCGTCCAGCAGCGACAACGCACCAGCCAGCATGCCGTTCTTGCCATTGCAACTGAGCCAGCCCTCCGGACGATGATCGCCATAGGGAACGGCCGCGTGTCCCGCAAAACGATAAAAATACGCCAAGGCCCGATCGAAGGTGCCTTGATCGACCTCGACGCCGCATTCCTTGGCCAGAATCAAGGTGGTCAGCACCTGCACCCCGGCAGGGTTCATCAGGCCGCCCTGGACATAGCCGGGGACCGGGCCGGTCCAGTGGCACCACCCCCCGTAATATTGCCTTTCCTTCGCGTCGACACAGATGGCCTTCAAGCGTGGCAGGGCGCTCTTGTCGCCCGTCCGGAGGTAGTATTCGGCGATCAGAATTCCCGCGTATCCGTTAACCCACGTGTTGTCGCCCGCCTTGTCAGGCGAATTGCGATCCACCATGGCCTTGACGGCGGGCAGATACTTGTCGTCACCCGTGGACAGCAAAAACAGTCCGCCAAAAAAACCCGGGGCCTTTAGTTTGTCGGGCTGGGCAAGAAACGCGGCGGCTTGGCGGACGATTGCATCCGATTTCTTACAGTTCAACGGCCAGGTCCGGCTGTAGGCGCCCAGCACCGGAATGGTGAGAGCGACCGACTCTTCCTTTTCCCCACGTTTGATTGTGAAGACCAGCTTCCCGTCGCTGGCTTCGGCGGCGGTAATGGCCTCCCCCAAGACGATATACGGCTCGGAATCCGAGATCGGTTGGCCATTTACCTTGACGAGAATATCGCCCTTCTGGAACTTCCCAGCCGCCGGCGTGTCCGGCTCGGTGCTGTCCACCGTAACCACGAGCCCCTTTTCGATGGCCGCGTAGATGCCCGTCACACCGATGTGGAACCGGGGATATGCCTTGGCGGGATCGGCCGGCGTCATTAGAAACACCTTGTCCGCCGCCAGACAGGGGCCGGCAAGCAAGAGAACGATAGCGATCAGCGTGAATGAGCGGCGCATGTCTTCCTCCAAGCCGATGGTGGTTGTTTCGTTCTGAGCAATCGGCCAACTACCGCCCGATGGCTGTTCGCTCGCGCTATTTCTTGGGAATCAGCTCAAGCATCGACTCGCCAGCCGCGTGTCCGATGCGTGTGTACCAAATGGCGCTGCCGAAGTAGTGATACGGGCGGTCACTGCCAGTCTTTGCCCAGTCGGGATTCTTGCTCCAGTTGGGGTACATTTCTTCGGCCTTCTTGTCGACCAGCAGGTCGTTGCGGAACGCCTTGACGTTGCCCTTGAACTCCGGCACGTCGTTCATCGCCATCTGCGCGTTCTGCACCGCCAACCCGCCGCCCTGGGCCGGCTTCGATCCGTTCGTGCCGAGCGCAGCGATCACGAACGGAAGATTCGGCACGCCGAGGTCCTTGCACACGTCCTTGATGAAGTGCTTCATGTTGGACGCGTACTCGCCTGGGGGGCCGGAAGGATCCTTCGGGTCGCCGAACTGGTCGTTGAAGCCCTGGAACCAGAAGAACCCGGCCACTTCCAGTTTGCGGCCCTTCAGTTCGGGGAACAACGTCTCGTAGTTGTCGAACGTCGCCTTCACCTCGGCCATCATGTTGTGGTAGCTCGACCCGTAGGGCTTCTTGATGTCTTCCATCGTCGGCAGCGGATCGTTCTTCTTCTGCTTCTCGTTGTTCGCCTTGACGCGCTTCTGAGCGTCGTCGAGATCCTTCTGGAGTTTCTCCTCGCTCGGGTAACCGGCCGAGGGCGAGCGGAACAACTGGAAAAGCGAGTGTCCGCCCCATGCCGCTTTGATCAGCAGCACCGGCTCGTCGAAGTGGTTGCCCATCATCGAGCCAAACTCCAGCTCGGCGCCGGTGCATCCGGGAGAACCGTACCCGATCGTCAACGGGCCCTTGCGCTCAAGAAACTTGATGAACACGTCGTCGCGGACGATCCACTTGCCGTCCTTGCGGAGGTGGGCGAAGAAGTCCTTCGTATCCGGCGCCTCGGCCTGGTAATCCAGCAGGGCGTTCCTGGCCTTGCCCTCCATGTTCGACTGGCCGGCGAGGATGAAGACCTTGACGGGCTTCGCGGCGTCCGAGGCCCGGCCGGCCGCGGCAGTCGCCACCGACGCGGAGATCGCCACGGCGAGTGCGATAAACAATGCTTGTTGCTTCATGGTCACTACTCCTTAGGAATGGGGTGGGACAACAACGTGTTGCGGTGTGGTGTCCCGCCCGAAGACTCCGTCCGCGTTGAGTTTACAGGGCTTACGTCACTTTCTGCAAGCGCCATTCGGCCGTAGGATTTGCCTCCCCAATGACAGATAGAAGGTCGACCGATGGCACTTCTCCGAGCCGCTCTGCTGTTCGTGCGTGGACGGTCCCCCGCACCGCGCATTGCTGCCCGTGCGCCTAACAGTACAGCGCAACTAAAGCTCAAGTTTTGAGTCCACCTTTTCCGATGGCGGTGCCGCCGCCCTCGAGCCGACCGGCCGGCAACCGCTCCATCACCCCGTCGGCGGCGAACGTCATGCTCCAGGCATTGAGGCCTTCCACGACCACTCGTCCCCCTTGCACGACAAAGCCAATCCGGCCCGTCGCACGTTCTGGAATGCTGTAACACTGGATGAGCCGATCATCCAGGTAGAACTCCAGCATGCATTGGCGGGTCAACAGGCGAAACGTGTGTCTGCGGTTGGCAACGATGCCGGCCTGCACATCGTCCTCCGGCTTGAATGCCGCCTGCCCCCCGGTCTTCAGTGTGCCCAGCTGCGTCTGATCGTCGGTGCCAAGCAGGACGGCTGTGCCCTGTTCAGCGTTCTCTTGCAGGTAGATGCCGCACCGCGCGGGCTTCCTCTCGGCCGGCTGGATTTCCACCGTGCCTTCCAGGACGATTCCTTTGGCCATGTCGAAAGTGTTGCCCAGGAGGGCCAGTCCGATTCCGCCCTGCGCGTCGACGGTAAATCGCCCGGAGACCTGGGCACTCTTTGCTGTCGAACCGTCGGAGGCTGAGCCGCTCGAAGGGAGGTCCAGAGAAAGCGGCTTGCCTTTGATCGCATCATTGCCCCGCCAATAGCCCAAGCGGAGGTGTCCCTGGCGGTCGACTTGGGCGGTCTTCAGCGGCGCCATCCATGCCTTGAGACTTCGGGTGAACGCGAAGTGGTTGACCAGCAGTTCATTCGGGACGGGATAGAACCTCGGGAAATGGGTTGAGCGATGGCGGGTATTGCCCAGCAGGTGGAACGCCTGGGTATCGGGACGGAAGGGACCCTGGGGCGTATCGCCGATGAAGGTGTAGACTCCGGAGGCCGTGTTGCCCTGGTACTCGCCCCAGGTTTGCACCAGCATGTAGTACTTGTGGTTGAGTTCGGCGACCGCCGCCACCTCGACGTTGACCATCTCCGGTGTGCGACCCCACTCGAAGACCGGGGGGGCGACCGCATTCCATCGCACGCCATCGCTCGACTGAAGCATTCCTGTCGACCGGTACGCCAGGCCGGCCGGGTGTGCGGGACTCCGGCGCCACGGGTTGGCCGACAGGTAGCCCCAGAACCCGCCTTCCTTGCGGGGCAACGCCCAGATGCAGTCCCAGCGGTCCACCTCGTACCAGCGAGGGTCGGGATTGCTGCGATACTCATCGCCGAGCCTTCTCCAGTGAACCAGGTCCTCGGATTGGGCGAAGGAAATCGACTGGTGCGCCCGGGCCTCGGAAAAATTCATGATGTATTTGCCGCTGGAGCGCCATACGGAACCGGAGCCCAACCAGATGGCGTCCTTCTGCTTCTCGATCACGGGCCCAACTTCCTTGAAATGCACGCCATCCGTGGATGTGGCCAAATAGACGCCGTACAACTGGCCGGCAGGCTGCTCGTACAGGTGGTACAAGTAGTGTACGCCCTCGCGATAGTAGAGCCACTGGTCCCCCATTCCCACTTTGGCGGGTTGATAGACCATGGCTTCAGCCGGTCCCAGAGGGACGCCAACCTGTGCGCAAGCCAGGGCGACGATCAGGGCCAACTTCTGTCGAGTAGACATGGATTACCGTTTCCTCCTGGCGCTACTTTGTCAACTTGGCGTTGAAGGCATACTGGCCTTTCGCAGGTTTTGAGTCTACCGGGGGTTGAGGAGGAGTGCAAGGCGACGAATGAAGAGGGATGAATGAAGAGTGGCCCGGCATGCCGATGAGATCGCTGCAAGGCGAATCTTATCGGAGGCCGGGCCGTGAAACGCTACAACCTCTCATCGTCGGCATAAACTTTGAGAAATACAGAGTCTGCGACCTGGTCCAAAGTCCCGTTGTAATAAAGCGTACCCTCGTTCTTGTCGTCGCGGGCGTAGAACTGGTTGTCTTCGGGCTTCTCATCCTTCCCCGGGATTCGTTGCACCCAGGCATCATTCTTCGGTTCGGTCACCAGGATTGAGGTCGTGGCGGCAAAATCCGCGCCGCCGTTATTGAGCGCCAGACTGACCGTAATCTTGCCGCTGCATTGCGACCGCTTGAGGACCAGCTTGTCAGGGGCAATTTCCTTGATCACGGCGCCGCCGGACACGGTCCAATGGTATTTCAATTCCCCAGCGCCTTTGGCCTGCATCGCGGTGAGATTGCTGATCGCGGGCACCACCTCGATGGCGTCCCGGCCATTCCATGCCGCGGGTGCTCTCAGGGTAAACACTGGTTCGGGAATCGCTTCCTTGATCGTCACCGGAATGTCCCTGGTCTTGGTCTCATTGGCATACACGGCCTTGAACTGCAAAACAAACGCCGTGTCCGCCGCCACACGACCCGCCTCGAGGGTGTACGAATACTGGTCCACGGCAACGACCGTCTCCGCGCCCTCTCTCTTGAGAACCCAATAAACCTTCTGGGCGCCCCCGGCCTGAGCGGTGACGGCCACGCTCTTGCCCTCCAGAACCTTGACCTCCGCCGGCGAGACCGAAAAGGCGTTGCCCGGCTGCACCAGAGAGCCGACCAGGGTTTGCTGGGCCTTCTGGTTCTCATACTCCAGCTTGATCCAGTCGGCGGAGCGGGCGACCCGCGACACGCGCACTTCGTCAATGTCGCCGGCAAACTGGTAGCTACCCCGCAGACCGCCGATATTCATACCGATGTTATTCATTATGGACATCGCGGCCTTATGATAGTTACTTCCAGACAGCATGCCGTTCACATATATCTGGCGCGTTCCATTAGTATACGTGGCGGCCACATGATACCATTTGCCGATCACCGGCGAATGGGCAGCGCTCACTCCGCCCGGGCCGTCGGACCGCCAGCTAAGGCTCGGCGGGGATTCCACATATATCACCACTTCATTTCCATCCCCGGTTTTGCCGTTGTATCTGGTGGCATACCTCCCCCAACCGAAGATCGCTGCGCCGGCTGCTTCGGCCCGGAACCAGGCTTCGGATGTGAACGGGCTGTCGCTGTAGGGATAGTTCGTGATGTTGTCGCCGCAATTGATCCCCTTGCCCGGGATGAAATGGCGTCCCTTGCCGATTATCCCGCCGGCCACGGTCGAGCCGGCATCCTTGGCTGTAATCGTGCCGACTTCATCCTTGAGCGTTTCATTCATGTGCAAGACGCTGGCCTAGCCGTTGTCGGCATTGAAGACCGCGGAGCCGTTGGATTCACTGGCCGCATCGGCCTTGCCCCAATACAGTCTTATCTCCTGCCGCGCGTTGCCTTTGATGGTGGGCATTCTCACCCAGATGCTGGCCGTTGCGGTGGCCGCGTCCCATTCGTCGATCTGGTAGGCCAGCGGTGCGCCCGTACTGGTGGAGAAACGGATGTCCTCTCCCTGGACCTTAGCCTGGCTGAAGTTGAAGAAGTCCTTGTGCAGCCGCACCAGCAACGGGAAACCGTCTTCCGAGGCCGAGGCCGGCAGATTCGCGCCTTCGGGCGTGGTGAGGATGTAGATGGAACCGGAGTGTTGCCAGCCCGCATATTGGGCAGATGCCGTCTGCAAGAGCCCCGTGAGCAGAAGCACACCGCAAACAATTCTCTCGATTTGATGCATCATTATCTCATTCCTTTTTGAGGTCGATCCGATAAACAAAGGCGTAACGACACGGTTTCTCCCGCGGAACCGAGAGAGTGAGTCCGTCATCGGTCTGACGCCATTTGACCTCTCCTTTTGAGCCCAGCATGCTCACGGCGGCTATTGTCTTGTCGGGTACTCCTCTATTGCCCAGCGCCCTTACCACGACATCCTTTTCAGGCCAGGCCAGGCAGATGGCGTAAATCGAATTCCCTTTCGCCGTGAATCGGATATCGACTGGGGATCCCGTACTCTGTTTGGGGGCCCTGGCCGCCTCATTGTCCAGTACCGGTCCATCGCGAAAGACCTTCCAAGGCGAAGTTCCGTAGATGGCTTCCTGGTTCGTCTCCATCCACGCTCCGACCTCCATCAACCGGTCAATGCTCGGCTGGGGAATGAGTCCTTCGGAGGTGGGGCCGACATTCAACAGGTAATTGCCGCCCTTGCTGACGATATCCACCAGGCGGAAAACAATCTCCCTGGCGTCCACCCAATTGTGATCGTTCTGATTGTAGCCGTAGCTGGTGTTCATCGTCCCGGGATTTTCCCATTCAAATCCCAGGGCCTTATCCGCGATCTCGTTGTCCCCTGTGGAGATATAATCGCAATGGCGGGGCGGGATCTGGTCCGGGAAGCGGCAGGTCTTGATCCTGCTGTTCACAACGCACTCCGGCCGCAACCTCCGGATGGCCTGGTAGAGATCCTCGACCTGGGCGTCGCTCTTCATGTCGATCTCATCGAACCAGAGAAGATCCGGCCGGTAATTGGTCAGGAGTTCCTCGACCTGAGGCTTCGCAAACCCCTCGAAGTACCGGTCGAAATCCTCCTTCTTGGAATCGGGGAAATCCCAGACATTGTTCTGCCTGTAATTGTTTCCGGGGCCCTGGGGCCGATACCAGTCCCGGTCTATGGAATAGTAGCATCCGAACCGGATGCCGGAATCACGGCAGGCGTCCGATAACTCCCGGGTGACATCCCGCTTGAACGGCGTAGCGTCGGCGACGTTATACGGCGTCAATCGGGATCTGAACATGCTGAAGCCATCGTGGTGTTTGGTCGTCAAAACCATGTATTTCATGCCGGCCTTCTTCGCGATCGCGGCCCAGGCCTTGGCATCGAATTTTACGGGGTTGAACCTCCCCGCCAGCAACTCGTACTCTCTGGCTGGGATCTTCTCAGCGAACATGATCCATTCGGAATACCCCGTCGCGTGGACCTTGTCCTTCCACACCCCCGCGGGGATTGAATACAGCCCCCAATGGATGAACATGCCGAACCTGGCCTCGCGCCACCATTGGATGCGCTGCTCCCGGGTCAGTCCCGCCTCCGGCATCGGGGCGGCGGTAAGAGAGGTCTGGGCAGGCTTGTCCTCCGCGGCGTGCAGCGCGGCCAGGGGGGCCAGCAGCAGGGCCGCGAGCACGAGTAGGATGACCGGGCTCTTGCCGGCCTGCTTCGGGGTCTTGCTTGGGTCTGCCTGCTGGGCAAGGGCCGCCTGGCCCAGGGCCAGCAGGGCTACGGC
>Ga0315288_10013059_pt1 | contig 10410 bp, 9 predicted proteins | sample YL17G11_20_MG_FD_203454 | JGI IMG/M metagenome (GOLD analysis project Ga0315288, IMG submission 203454) | Sediment microbial communities from Yellowstone Lake, YNP, Wyoming, USA - YL17G11_20 | ecosystem: Environmental > Aquatic > Freshwater > Lake > Sediment | place: USA: Wyoming | collected...
CTCGGGCTACGCCCTCGCTCCTCTCCGCCCAACGCATCCCCGTCCTTCTCTCTTCCTGCCATCGGACCACCTCCTTGGATAAAAGATTAACCCTTAATCTGTGTCCAAGAAAATCGGGTCCGCTATAGGGCCTGTTTGGTTTGCAGCGCGTTTGCAGAATTCCTGTTGGCGTCGCGCGCAAAACCCTTTCCGTTGCCACAAAGACTGACGGTTTTGAGCGTTGTGACAAGGTCGGGCGACGAGTTGGTGACAAACGCCAATCAAACGTGCCGGAAAGGCCGGGATGGTGGTAAGATGCCGGTGAGATAGGACAAACACCGACTGTAGTTGCCAGAAAGGCTCAACCGGTATTAAAGTTAGAATATGGTAGCTGTAGATGGAAAACGTAAGATAGAAGTGACCGAGGAGAGAACCTGAGGGGCGATTCATGTGCGGAGACTTATTGTTGTCGTATGTATAGCGTCAATGGTTGCAGGAATGACGGCTGTAGTCGGTTGCGGTGACGACACGGTTACAGCGAAAAAGTATTTGACGACGGCCGAGTCCTATATGCCCACGGAATCGGAAGTTGCCGAATTTGGGGATAAATCGAACGTCCTTCACGATGACATCGTCAAGGGCAGGATTACCAATGGAGAACAGCTTGAGAGCAGGTTAGCGGCAGAGAAACAACCTATAGAGGCTTACGAAGAGAAATTGAAGAACGTGAAGACGGAATATGAAAAGATCCTTGACATGAAGGACGTGGATGACTTCAAAAAAATAGCAAAGGTGAGAATCGATTACGTAGATACCTACGTAGAGGTACTCGACAAGCGATTCGAATATGAAAGAAAGCTTGGCGAGGCCCTTCTCTCTGCTGGGGGAAAGGCTGAGCAGATTGACGAGCAGACAATATCTGAACTTAATAAAGATCTTGAAGAATCCAACAAGCTAGTTGAGAGGAAGAAGAAACTTTCAGAAGAGCTAGCCGAACTAATGAAAGAAAAGGGCTTTGAGCATTGAAGGGATCTAGACCCTTAGGACCTTCTATCTAGCAGGCAGACTCGAAGTCAGGGCACTACCTGCGAACCGAACGCAAGTCTTCCGAACATAGATAATAGAAAGACGACTGATGTACCCTTCTTGGCCTGGCGGAGGGACAGGTATTCACCCCACGTTCCGTCGGAGCGCGGTGACCCCAGCCTCGATAGTCACAGCCGAAGGCTCAACGGTTTTCAAGTTCTAGGGAGTTCGTGTCATCCTGTACGTCTGGTGTTATCCTGTGCTGTCCTGTACGGGGCTTCGTGCTATCTGGTACGTCCGGTATCGTCCTGTTTGGCTTGCATCGCGTTTACAGATTTCTTGTTGGGCACACTCTGAGACTGTGTCCCTTTACTAGTGGCCCTCGTACTTCCAGACCCCTTTGCCTGTATTAGTGGAGGGATCATAACAACTCGCGTAGAGCAGGTTGTGGCCCGAGTCGCAGGCAAGGGAGTCGATCTGGTAGCTCGAGACCCCTCCATCGGTGTCGGTCCAGGTGGTGCCGTCATAGTTCCAGACCCCTTTGCCGTACGTCCCCGCGTAGAGCAGGTTGCGGCCAGAGTCGTAGGCGAGGGAGCGGATCGTGTAGCTCGAGACTCCTCCAGCGGTGTCGGTCCAGGTGGTGCCATCGTACTTCCAGACCCCCTTGAGGTACGTCCCGGCGTAGAGCAGGTTGTGGCCCGAGTCGCAGGCAAGGGAGTTGATCTGGTATCTCGAGACTCCTCCAGCGGTGTCGGTCCAGGTGGTGCCGTTGTACTTCCAGACCCCTTTGCTTTTGTGTATAGAGGTATCCCAACAACCCGCGTAGAGAAGGTTGTGGCCCGAGTCGTAGGCGAGGGACCGGATGTAGTCGCTCGAGACCCCTCCGCCGGTGTCGGTCCAGGTGGTGCCGTCGTACTTCCAGACCCCCTGGCCGTACGTCCCCGCGTAGAGCAGGTTGTGGCCCGAGTCGTAGGCGATGGAGTCGATTTCGTAGCTCGAGACCCCTCCGCCGGTGTCGGTCCAGGTGGTGCCGTCATACTTCCAGACCCCTTTGCCTGTACGTGAAGCGGGATCATAACAACCCGCATAGAGAAAGTTGTGGCCCGAGTCGTAGGCGAGGGTGAAGACCGTGAAGCTCGAGACCCCTCCGCTGATGTCGGTCCAGGTGGTGCTGTCGTACTTCCAGGCCCCCTGGCCGTTCGCCCCCCCGTAGAGCAGGTTGTGGCCCGAGTCGTAGGCGAGGGATTGGATCGCGAGGCTCGAGACTCCTCCATTGGTGTTGGTCCAGGTGTTGCCAGAAGTTGCCGGCTGGGGATTGCTCTTGATCGCCTTGCCATTACCTTCTCCGGTTCCGTTTCCACAGCCAACAACAATCAACAGATATAGTGTAAAAAAGGCAACGGCCAGAACTGCCGTTGCTTTTTTCCCTGAATCCCCCATAAGAAGTTTCATGACATCCTCGTCTTTGCCGCGCCCTCAACTCCGCATTTTACGGCTGGACTGTACCGCCATTTCCCATTTCCAGCCGCCGACGCCATCAGTATACACTCTTGAAGCCGATTTCCGCAGACTACAGAGCACATAAGGTCTCTAATTATAGCAGCGCAATAAGAAGCAAGGTCCTCAACCTTGCTGTATTGGCATTTAATCCAATTTGGTCTGCAACTCGTATGCAAATCGCTCCTTATCAATAGTTCGATTGCCGCTTAACAACTACGTTCAATCTATTGAGAATCCCTTAGACGGGTCTGTTGCCAAACTCCTCTCTTTTTTGCTAGAATGGTGCTAGTCATATAACTAGCTTGGAGGGTATCATGGGTTATCCCACAAAGGTACAGCAGATCACGAGAAAGAACTCGAAGCAGTTCTACATATCTTTCCCCCAGGCGCTTGCTCGGGCCATGGGTTTCGAGAAGGGAGAACAGGTGGAGTGGGAAGTAAAGGACAGAAACACGCTCATCCTCAAGAGGGTCAAGAAAAAGAGGAGGTGAGACATGCAGGGAAAGAAGGAGTTCGCCCCCAGGCTGTTCTGCGGCTTAAACCTCATGGAGGTAATCGGCGAGGACCACCTCCTGGTCAGGCTAAGCGACGAGTTGGACCTGGGCTGGATAAGAAAGGCGACAAAAGGCTATTACTCCCACACCGGCAGACCCTCAGTTGATCCGGTGTCCCTGGTGAAGATGATGCTCATCGGATATCTCTACGGCATCCCATCCGAGAGAAGGCTCGCCGAGGAGGTGCGGTTGAACATCGCCTACCGTTGGTTTGCCGGCTACAACCTGGATGAGGAGACCCCCAACCACAGCGTGTTCTCGAAAGCGCGCGCGCGCTTCGGTCGCGACCTCTTCCTGCTTGTGTTCAAGGAGGTACTCTCCCGTTGTATCGGGGCCGGCCTCGTAAAGGGGGACGCCATCCTGGTGGACTGTACGCTCATAGACGCCGATGCCTCCATGAAGTCCCTGGTGGACTTAGAGCTGTCCCCCGAGGAGTACTGGCGCAAGCTGGACGAGGAGGAAGAAACGAAGTCAAACAGGGGCAGGAAGCCAGGCGGAGATGCGGAAAACAGGCTGGGCAAGGCGTTCCGGGGGGAGAAAGCCGACACAAAGAAGATGGGGAAGCGCCGGACCAAGAAGAGTGCGTCTTACCTGAACAGGAAATCAACCACAGACCCGGACGCCACCGTGTACTACCAGCCCGCGAGGGGAGCCTGTCTCGCCTACAAGGTTCACGTGGCGGCCGATACGTCCGGCATCATCACAGCGGTGGCAGCAACCCCGAGCGCGGTACACGAGACCTCCAACCTCCCTGAGCTGCTGGAGCGTCACCAGGAATCACTCCCCCTCCCGCCCGCGATAGCTGCCGACTCCAAGTACGGCTCCGACGAGTCGCTCACCTTTCTTCAGGATGAGAAAGGGATGAAGACGGCGATACCGCTTCCCGGAGACTTCAAGAAAGGGAAACGGTTTTTAAGAGGTGCGTTTACCTACGACGAGGATAACGACTGCTACACCTGCCCGGCGGGCAAAACGCTTGAGCGAAAGAGCAAGGACACAAAGAAGGAAATCGTGATCTACCGGGGAAAGCAGGAGGACTGCTTCTCCTGCGCACTTCGCAACAAGTGCACAGGCAAGACGGCGAGCGCGCGCCACCTGGCCAGACCGTACGCCGATGTGCGCATAAAAGCTTGTGAGTTCAGAAAGTCTGAAAAGGGAAGGGGGATATTTGCCGCGCGCAAGATGGTGATCGAGGGCCTGTTCGGCGAGGCGAAACGGTGTCACGGGCTCCGGCGAGCAAAGCAAAGGGGAGTCGAGAAAGTCGAGATACAGGCGCTCATGACCGCTACCGCCCTGAACATCAAGAGATTGCTTAAAGGCCTGGAAAACGCGACTGGAGGAGCAAAGTCCCGTCTTGCCTCTGGCCTCAGTAATCTTGCCGGTTCTCTCCTTGGTGCCCTATCAAGATCGAACCGGCGTTTGGCTCTTGTCGAGGGCTGGTTCCATTGATGGTTTAGCAACAGACCCAGACAAGGGATTTGTCGCTGGCGGAGGGAGAGGGATTCACCCCACGCTCCGTTGGAGCGCGGTGACCCCACCACCCCACCCGCCAGGCGGGCGGTGACCCCGGCCTCGATAATCACAGGCCGAAGGCTCAACGGTTTTCAAGATCTAGTGAGTTCGTGCTGTCCTGTCCGGGGCTTCGTGCTGTCCTGTGTTATCTGGTATCGTCCTGTATCGTCCAGTTTTGTTTGCAACGCGTTTGCAGAGTGCCCTCGGGACACTTTCGTGTCGGAGGACCGACGCAATGAATCCCTCACAAGCTCAAAGGAATGATTTCATTGCAGGTGAAATAGTAATTGCCCGAGAGTATGGTCACCCGTGCATCAGTCAGGCGGTTCGCCCCGAGTGGAGCACACCAGAACTCATGTACGGGCAGAAGAATTCTGGGAACTATGAGCTGTGGTACATAGATAGGAGGTCAGATGATGAAGAAGCTCGGAATAAAGGTCACGATATTGGTGATTCTCTCCATGCTGGGTCTGGCAGCAGGCTGCGGTAGCGGTTCGAGCGGCAAGCCCTCGACTTCTGTCCCTGCAACGAACAGCCGGGGCGTCCCGAACTATGCGAATTCGTCCAACTGGCTGTCGCTGCCCACCAAGGCCGCCAAGAAGGTGGACGTCTTCTATCTCGGTGACACCACCTACCAGAAACCCAACGCGAGCGCGCCCAACATCTGCGCAATCAACGACGCCCAGATGTGGGCGGGTGCCAAGGCGAAATTCTCGGCTTCGGCCACCTCGTTCGAGCCAATAGCGAACATCTACTCACCTTACTACCGGCAATCGGACGCATCCGTGCTTCTCCTGCCGCACGCCCAGCAGTCGGCGATCATCGCAGGAATACCGACACAAGACGGGATGTCGGCTTTTGACTACTTCGTCAAGAACCTCAACAATGGGAGACCGTTCATCCTCGCGGGGCATTCGCAGGGCTCGAACGTGATGATCAACGTCCTGGCCCAGTACATGAAGCAGAACCCCGACGTGTACAAGCGTATGATCGCCGCCTACGTAATCGGGTATTCGATAACACCCGAGTACCTGGCCCAGAACCCGGAATTGAAGTTCGCCACGGGACCGGACGATACCGGGGTGATAATCTCCTACAACACGGTAGCCCCCACTCTTAAAATACCCGACCCGGTCGTGCTGCCCGGCGCCATGGTCATCAACCCCATCACCTGGACCAGGGACGAGACCCTGGCGAAGGCCGCGCAGAACCTCGGGGGCATATCCGTTAACCCACAGACGGGCTACGCCGTGACGGACTCGTCGGGCAACCCTGTGAAAGTGAAGAACTATGCAGACGCCCAGGTCAACATCGCAAAGGGTGTGCTGGTCTGCAGTACGGCGAACCCAAGCCAGCTAGCACCCGGTAATCAAATGGTAGAACAGGGTATCTACCACCCCTACGACTATCCTTTTTATTACTTCGACATCAGGGCTAACGCCGCCAACAGGATTGATCGTTACTTCTCGAAGAAATAGGACGATTCGATACCGGACTCGAGGCGGTACCGAAGGAGGATGACCGCTTTATGCGGACTTACAGACTTGCCACCGTTCTCGTAGCGGTCGCGCTAATTACCGTTCTCTCCGGGTGCGGCACCGGAAGTTCCAGCATTTCATACACATTAATCACAGAACCGCAGGCGGGTTACCAGCCTGTATATGATTTCATCACCGCAGCCAAGAAGACGCTCGACATGACTATGTATCAGTTGTCCGATGCAAAGGCGCAGGCTGCTCTCATTTCGGCCGCGAAAAGAGGCGTCAAGGTGAGGGTCCTGCTTGACTCCGACCCATCAGGCGGCGGCGGCAAAACAGTGAACCAGGCCGCATACAACGAACTCAAGTCGAGCGGCGTCAGCGTGAAATGGGCATGGTCCGGCACACTATGGCACCAGAAGAGTATGGTCCGCGACGGCAATGCCGCCGCGGTCATGACCTGCAATCTCTATGCGCCATACTACCCGGTGCTTCGTGATTTCGCGGTCATCACTGACAACACGGCCACGGCATCCGGCATGGAGGCCACTTTCAACAATGATTGGAACAAGACCTACAGCCCACCCACCAAGGGAGTGGTTCCTAGGGGATCAGAGCTGATATGGTCACCCGGCGCCCAGTCAGGTCTGGTAGGCCTGATCAACTCCGCCCATGCGGGGAGCACTCTCTATGCCGAGGACGAGCAGTTGGACAGCCAGCCGATCGAGCAGGCGCTCATTGCGTCCGCAAAGAGAGGGGTCACCGTAAATCTGACCATGACCTATTCTTCTTCCTACGTGGAGGGATTCAACACCTTGGCGGCTGGAGGCGTACACGTGAGCCTTTATCAGCCCAATGCCCCTCTTTACATCCATTCCAAAGCGATCTCCGTCAACAATGACACTGTCTACGTGGGCAGCAGCAATTTCACGACCGCGATGACCAACCAGAATCGCAACGTGGGGATCATTACCAGGAACCCGACGGTCGTCCTCGGTGTCACTGCAACTATGGCCAGCGATTTTGCGGGTGCTACGCCATATAGTGCCAGCCCCTGAACAATCAAAAGAAGTATTCGGGCCTGCACTTCGACATTTCATACGCCACGTGTTGGCCGGATCGTGGCGAACTTCCCCCGATAGTGTCCATCCCCCCCTCGAGTTCCAGTACATAGCCAGCTCGACCATTATCTGCTTGCCCGAGGTCTTTGGGGTGACCACGATGGCCGCCCTGCCGGCAGTAAGGCGGTCAACGATCAGGATTCGAAGCCCGCTCCTCTGGGTCTCTGCATTACATAAAAAGCGTATCCATAGAACTTGGAGTACTTTCGATAGATATCGATCTCCTGCTGCACCGATTCGATGAACTCCAACTTCTCGGGGTCACCGGCATCTTCGACCCGCAGCACGCCTAATCGTCTCTCTAGCGGTATGTAGTAAGAATGCCACCATACCTGTTCGGGGAGCCTGAAGTGATTGTGCAACAAGTAACCGAGGTCCTTGATGCAGGCAATATTCTTCTCGTCGGTGGTCATGGGGGGATATAGGTCACCGAAGTATGAGATACATTCTTCCGGGGCATCATTTCTGAACCAGCAGAGTTCGGTGACCGCCAGAAAGCCGCCGGGCACAAGAAGTCTGTAGCAGGTCTCAAGGCCTTCGCGGAATCCGATCACGAAGATCGCTCCTTCCGACCACACCAGGTCGAAGTATCTCTCCCCGAAATCCAGCTCGCGCATGTCGCCCAGGCACGTCCGGATCTTCCCTTGCAGGCCGATGGCCGCGCTCCGCCTCTCAAGCTCGTCCAGGTACGGCTTATAGTTGTCCAGAGCCAATATTGTCGCATCGATGCTTTTGGCCAACTCTGTCGTCGACGCGCCGTTGCCACAGCCAAGATCCAGTACGTTAGACCAGCCGGCTTCAGAATCGCACCCTCGTGCAGCCAGCACCGCATCCAGTGCCCGCCTGGTTGAGGCGGCGTCCCCGGGGCCGAGCCGAGGCATGCCGGGATCAAATATGTGATGAATCAACTCCATCTGCTCTGATTCGTCCATGAATAACTCCTTCTATGCTGGCATGTTCAGGCAAGGACATGATTGGAACAAAAGATCAGGTAGGTGAAGCTGCCACACCTGGCAGATGTGATTGCTTTCGGCTATGCAGCTTCAGTCAGATTACAAGTATCGTCATGCACTGCGTATCATAACCTCAAGGCGATGCGTACACCAGGTCTTTCAGAGTACTGCCGAACTGGTGGTGACCAGCCTGCGGCTTTGAGAAAGGGAATTCTGGCGGAGGCGGAGGGATTCACCCCACGCTCCGTTGGAGCGCGGTGACCCCACCGTATCTTCTACGGCCCACAACCTCCGCATAGAACCCCTTCGGGGCCCTCTGGCGGAGGGAGTGGGATTTGAACCCACGGAACACCTTACGGCGTTCAGCGGTTTTCAAGACCGCCGCAATAGTCCACTCTGCCATCCCTCCATCTGGTATTGTATTACATGTAAAACAGTGACGTGGATCGGAGGATGCCAGTTGAAGAAATGCAAGAGCTGCGGTGAAGAGCATAAAAAGGAAGAGCCGATCTGCCCGAAGTGCGGCGAGGTGGGCGGGCCACAGGCGATAACGGACCTGCCCGGCTCTGGCGTCAAGGAAGCTCGTAAAGAGCTTCTCGGAGAGATCAAAGAGACTCAGAAGACGAAGGAGAAGCTACTCGAGGCCAGCTGCCGGAGCTGCGGGACTAAGGTCTATGAGAACCTGGACGTGTGCCCGAGCTGCGGCGAAGCCGGAGGCATCCAGGCGATCACCGACCTTCCCAAGCTGCATCTGCGCGAGGCCCACAGGAAGCTCAAGGAAGAGATCCGCGAGGCGAAGGAGAAGGAGCGGGAAGAGGATTGAGAGAACCTGGGGTCAGGTCCAAAACACCAGGACCTTACCCCTTTATATCAAACCAGGACCTGACCCCTGATGAGGAGGAAGCATGGACGTCTATGAAGAGTTGAGAAAGCGGCTGGACACGCATCCAACGGGATGCCCGGAAGCTCCAGAGATACTCGAGATACTGGCCGGCCTGTATACACAGGAGGAAGCTCGCGTCGCGGCCGTGTGCGCGTTCAGGCCAAAGCCGGCCGAATGGGTTGCCGAGAGGGCGGGGATATCTCCTGTAGAGGCGAAGGAACTGCTCGAAAGCATGGCCAACAAAGGGCTGATGTACGCGCGCGAGAAGAACGGCGAGTGGGGATACGCGCTCATGCCCATCATTCCGGGCATATTCGAGATTCCCTACATGCACGGCACCAAGGACGAGAACCTGGAGCGCCTGGCCGGCCTGTGGGATTCCTACCTCAAGCGGGTCATGGCCCGGATGTCAGATGTAGAGGTGGCGCACGCTCGGGTGGTCCCCATCCAGGAGGAGGTCGAGAGCCGGGCGGAGGTGCTCCCATACGAGAAGGTCTACGACATGATAGATAAAGCGAGGGTTGTCGGACTGGTGCACTGCGCGTGCCGCACGGCGTTTGCCAACTGTGACGCGCCGCTGGAGGCGTGCATGGCGTTCGACGACGCCTGCAATTACCTGGTCGACAGGGGGTTCGCGCGCTACATCACGAAAGACGAGATGAAGCAGAAACTACGCGAGTTCGACGAGGCCGGGCTGGTGCACAACGTCAATAACACGGGCGACAGGCTGCAGTTCATCTGCAACTGCTGCTCCTGCTGCTGCGGCTTCCTGAGGTCTGTCAACGAGCTCGAGCACCCGAACTTCCTGGCGACGTCGGGCTATATCTCTTCGGTTGGCGAGGACCTCTGCAACGCCTGCGCGGTGTGCGAGGACCGCTGCCCGGTGGGAGCGATCGAGGTCGCCGACGAGGTCGCGGTCGTGGACACAGGCCGCTGTATCGGCTGCGCGCTATGCGTGACGGGCTGCGATGTGGGAGCGGTCGGGCTCGTCCGGCGGGAAGAGCTACCGGTTACTCCCGGGAACCTTGTCGAGTTCGGCAAGATACTGCTCGATAGCAGGGGCAAGCTGGAGGAGTTTGTTGAGATAAACAAATAGCCGGGTGATAGAACCTGGGGTCAGGTCTTGAATCGTGAATTTATGCGAACACCTGGGGTCAGGTCCAACACACCAGGACCTTACCCCTTCAAGTCCAACACCTGGGGTCACGAAAAGGTTTATCAACCCCCGCCAGTTAACACTTAGGCCTGACACCCATGGGGGTCAGGTCCAACACACCAGGACCTTACCCCTTCAAGTCCAACACCTGGGGTCACGAAAGGGTTTATCAACCCCCGCCAGTTAACGCTGAGGCCTGACACCCATGGTGGTTTAACGCTCCATGTACTGGAGCGTGCAGGGACCGG
>Ga0315288_10013060_pt1 | contig 10410 bp, 12 predicted proteins | sample YL17G11_20_MG_FD_203454 | JGI IMG/M metagenome (GOLD analysis project Ga0315288, IMG submission 203454) | Sediment microbial communities from Yellowstone Lake, YNP, Wyoming, USA - YL17G11_20 | ecosystem: Environmental > Aquatic > Freshwater > Lake > Sediment | place: USA: Wyoming | collected...
TCGCTGCTTGCGTGCGGCAGAAAGTAGACCAAGGGAATCAAAATGGCGATGGGACGACCGCGCAAGCCGACCGCCTTGAAGCTCGTCGAAGGCGAGACCAGGCCCTCGCGCATCGGCAAACCAGAGCCTCATCCGCGCCCGATTCTGCCCGATTCGCCGACCTTTCTGAACAAAGCGGCGCGGAACATCTGGAACGAGCTGCTTCCCGAGCTGGAATACATGGGAACCCTGACCGCCGCCGACCAGGCCACCTTCGCCGGCTTCTGCCGCGCCTACGAGCTGGCGCAGCGCACCAGCCGCTACCTCGACCGCAACGGCCTCACGATGACGGCGCCCTCCGGCTACTCGCAGGCGCGGCCCGAGGTCTCCATCTGCAACAAGGCGTGGGATGCGGTCGCCAAGTTCGGCGCCGAGCTTGGCATCGGCGCCGCCAGCAGGAGCCGCATTGAAGTCAGGAAGCGTGACAACGAAGCCGAGGACCCGACCGCGAAGGTGATCGCCGTCGCCGCTCGACGCAAGTAAAGGCGCCGCCGTCGCCGAGTGGATCGAGTCCACCTGCGTCCACAGCATCGGCAAGTGGGCCGGCCTGCCGTTCAAGCTCCTGCCCTGGCAGCGCGACTTCGTGCTCGCCATCTTCGGCAACGTCGACCGCGCCGGACGCCGCCGCACGCGCATCGCCTACCTGCAGATCGCCCGCAAGAACGGCAAGACTGAGCTGATCGCGGCGCTGGCCCTGTACATGCTGGTCGCCGACCACGAGGCGCAGCCGCAGGTCTACCTGGCGGCCTTCGACCGCGAGCAGGCATCCATCTGCTACAAGGTCGCCGGCGACATGGTGGAGCGCAGCCCGAACCTGCGCGCCTACGCCAAGGTCTACCGCGGCACGAAGCGCATCGTCTGCACGAAGGGGCCGTCCGCCGGCGGCTTCCTTGCCGCCATCGCCTGCGACGCCGCCGGCTCGCACGGCTTCAACGCCAGCTGCGTGGTCGTCGACGAACTGCACACGCAGCGTAACAGCGAGCTGGTGGACGTGCTCGAGACGAGCATGAGCGCCCGCGAGCAGCCGCTGATGATCGGCATCAGCACGGCCGGCACCGACCGCGAGTCCATCTGCTACCGCTGGTACTCGAAGGCGCGGCAGGTGCAGGCGGGCCTGATCCGCGACCGCGCCTTCGTGGGCCGCATCTACGAACTGCCGGAAGCTACGTCGTTCGAGGACATCGCCGCCACCGACCGCGGCGGACACTTCAAGCGCGAGAAGGACTTGTGGCCGCTGGCGAACCCGTCACTCATCGGCCAGCCGGACGGCTTCATCCGTCCCGACGAGATCCGCCGTCAGGTCCGCGACGCGCTGCACTTCCCGGCGGCGCAGAACAAGGTGATGCGGCTGCACTTCGACGTCTGGACGCAGGCCGAAAGTCGCTGGTTCAGCCGCCACGCCTGGGACGCCTGCGGCGGCCTCGTCATCGAAGACCGCCTGAAGGGGCGCAGGTGCTGGGGCGGCCTCGACCTCGCGGCGACCAGCGACTTCAACGCGCTCGTCTACGTGTTCCCGACCGAAGAAGGCGAAGGCTTCGACGTGCTCTGCCGTTTCTGGCTGCCGCGGGCCGCCGTCGAGAAACGCGCCGCGATGCGCGACCAGCTCGGCGAGTGGGAGCGCGCCGGCTTCCTCGCCGTGACCGAGGGCGACGTCAGCGACTACAACGCCATCAAGGCGCAGATCCTCGCCGACGCCGAGTCCTTTGCCATCAAGTCCATCGCCTTCGACCGCTTCCTCGCCATGCCGCTCGTCGTGCCGCTGCAGGAAGAGGGCGTCGAGATGGTGCCGGTCGGCCAGGGCACGCGCTCCATGAACGCGCCGGCCAAGCTGCTCGAGACGCTGATCGCGAACGCCACCCTAAACCACGGCGGCAACCCGGTGCTCAGGTGGATGGCGGACAACACCACCCTTGAGACCGACTACGAAGACCGCATCAAGCCGAGCAAGAAGAAGTCCAGCGAGAAGGTCGACGGCATCGTGGCGCTCTGCATGGCGCTTTCCGAGTCCATATCCGATGAGGCGGTCCCCGAGGTCGCCTTCTACAGCTTCTCCGAGTAGGGAGGTCCACCACGAACACTGAAACGGAGCCGTGATGTGGCCTTTCTCCCGTAAGACCGAGCAGCGCGACTGGGCGAGTACCTGGCTGAGCTTCGGTGACCTTCTCGGCGCGACCACCGCTTCCGGCGTCAGGGTCACGCAGACGAACGCCATCGAGCACCCGGCCGTGTATCGCTGCGTCGACCTCAACAGTCAGACCATCGGCAGTTTCCCGGTCGACTGCATGGTCAAGCGTGGCGACAACCGCCTCTCGTACCCGGAGCCCGCGTGGCTCAAGCATCCCAACGACTACCAGGACTTCAACGGCCTCGTCGCCGAGATGCAGGCGTCGCAGGAGCTCTACGACTCGGCGTTCCTGCTCAAGTCCAGCGTCGGCAACACGCTCGAAGGCCTCTCCGTGCTCGACCCCAGCGCCGTCGAGATGAAGTGGCTCGCGCTCGAGGACGGGCGCCGCGTCATCGTCTACGACGTGCAGCTCGTCACCGGCAAGGTGCGCCTCGCCTACAACGAGGTGCTGCACATCAAGGCGGGCCTGCCGATCCCCGGCGCCCTGCGCGGCGTGTCCCCGACCGTGGCCGCCCGCGAGACCATCGGCACAGGCATGGCCGCGCGCCAGTTCGGGGCCAACTTCTTCGGCACCGGCGCGACCCTCTCCGGGGTCATCGAGTCGCCCGGGCAGATGACGCAGGAGCAGGCCGAGCGGTTGCAGGAGGCGTTCAAGAAGCGTCACGGCGGCGTGAGCAAGTCGCACGCGGTCGGCATCCTCGCCGGCGGCGCGCAGTGGAAGCCGCTGGGCGTAGCCCCCAACGAGTCGCAGTTCCTTGAGACGCAGAAGTACACGGACGCCACGGTGGCGGCCCTCTTCGGCATCCCGGCGGAGTACGTCTCGCCGGGCGGGATGGAGGGCGCCAAGGGCTACGTGACCGGCCTCTACCAGCGGCAGATGCTCTGGTACCAGACCGGCCTCTTCCCGCGCATCACCCGCAACGAGCGCGCCTTCAGTTCGCTGCTCCCGCGCCCGGCCTACATCAAGTTCAACGTCAACAGCTGGCTGCGCATGGACCCCGAACAGCGGGTCGCCTTCTACCAGGCCGGCCAGCTCGGCGAGTGGCTGACGCCCAACGAGATCCGCGCCCTCGAGGACATGAACCCGCTCGAGGACGGCGACGAGCCCCTGCACTCGGTGCAGTGGCAGGAGAACGCGCCCGAGCCGCCTGAGCCGCCCGAACCCGAAGAGGAACCCGAGCCCGAAGAGGAGCCGGAGGAGGTACCGCAGTGAAGGAGACGCGCATCTTCGCCGCACCCGTCGAGGTGCGCGAGCAGGTCGACAACGTGGCCACCATCGGCGGCTACGGCGCCGTGTTCAGCAACGAGTACGAAGTGGGCGGCGGCTTCACCGAGTCGGTCAGCCCGCGCGCCTTCGTCAAGACCCTGAAGCAGAACGCCGACCACGCCGTTGTCTGGTCGCACGACGCGGCCCGCGTGCTCGGCACGACCGAGTCGGGGAGCGCCCGCTTCGAGGTCGACGACCGCGGCCTCAGGTACGAGGCCGACCTCGACCTCGCCGACCCCGACGGCATGGGCGCCTACCGCAAGATCGCCACCGGCAAGGTGCGCCAGTCCAGCTTCTCCTTCGAGGTCGTCAAGGACAAGTGGGAGCAGCGCGAGGATGCGCTGCCGCACCGCACCCTCACGGAAGTGCGCCTCTACGAAGCCAGCCCGGTGCTCTGGGGAGCGAACCCGGAGACAGACGTCGACCTGAAGCGCGCGATGCGCAGCATGGCCGACGCCTTCGGCGACGAGGCGATCCCCGATCAGTTCAAGACCCGCGATGCGGCCACTCAGGAGCCGACCGACGAAACGCCGGCCGACGTCTCCGAGCCGGAGCCGAAGCGCGTGACGAACCATCCATACGTCTAAGGAGAGCCAGAATGGCAGATTCACCCGACCTGCAGCGACTCCTGCAGGATAAGCACGAAGCGGTGCGCGCCTACCGCGATGCCGCGGACGAAGACGTCCGCAAGGCCGCGTGGGACGGCGTTCACGTCGCGAGCGAGGCCCTCGAGGCCGCACTCGTCGACCGCGAGACCGCCCGCGAGGACGAGGCCCGCATGGCCGCCGTCGAGGCCCGCGAGAAGGCCGCCCGCATCGTCGCCGACACCGCACACGTCCCCGCGGAGCCGGACTTCGACGCCGAGGTGCGCGACTTCATGACCGGCAAGACCGACCGCCTGATCGTGCCCTTCGGTTCCGGCAAGGAAGCCCGTACCGACCAGACCACCATCGACACCACGATCTATGGCTCATACACCATCACCAACCCGGTGTGGCAGACGGTCGAGTGGCACATGAACGCGCAGAGCGGCATCCTCAAGGCGCCGCCGACGATCATCCGCACGCCCGGTCACGAGATCATGTACATCCCCAAGGCGCTCACCGACCCGGTCGCCACGGCCGCGGCGGAAGGCGCAGCGGGCACCGTGCGCGATCCCGTCATGGGTCGCACGACCCTGGGCGCTCAGCGTTACGGCGACTTCTTCAGCGTCTCCGACGAACTGCTGCGCTCCTCGGACCTCGACTGGGCGGGAGTGCTCGGCGACTTCGCCGGCCGCGCCCTGGCCTCGAAGGTCGCCGCCGACCTCGCCTCCGCGGCCGGCACCGGCACCCTGCCGATGGGCCTGATGGCGCATGCCACCGCGACCACCGTGCTCGGCGCAACGGCCGCTTCGGCGACCACGTTCACCTTCAACGACCTGGTCTCGCTCAAGCTGAGCGTCCTGCCCGGCTACCGCATGAGCAGGAGCTGCGCCTGGATGTTCTCGACCACGGCCTACGTGATCCTCGCGCAGATGACCGACGACAACGGCCGCTACCTCTGGAGCCCCAGCACGGTGGCCGACGAGCCCGACCGTCTGCTCGGAAATCCGTGCTACGAGGAAGCAAGCGGCGACACGGTCCACACCGCCGGACATCCCGTGATTTACGGCGACTTCAGCCACTACTGGGTGCGCTTCAGCGGCCCCGGCATGGTCTTCGACCGCGATCCGAGCGTCGCTTTCACCAGCTTCGAGCAGACTTTCAGGTACGCGATTTGGGTCGACGCCGACCTCGGCGACCTCGAGGCCATCCACCACCTGCTGATGGCATAAGAGCAGACCGTCTTGGGGGGCGGGCCGTGACAGGCCCGCCCCCACCTCTCACAGAAAGGCTCCCGTAAATGGCCGCCTATCCCAAAGTCCGCTGCGCGTCGAACGACGCGCCTGTGCTCGCCGCCTCCATCACCGTGGCAGGCATCGTCATCGTCCAGCCGAAGGCGGGGCGCACGCTGCGCATCGTCGGTGGCTGGATGCGCTCGGTCGGCAACACCGTCGGCACCGCCAGCACCGTCAACTTCGGCGACACGACCAGCACCGACGAGGTCATGGTGGGCACCGCCGCCAACCTCACAAACGGCACGATCCTGCGTGAGAACTCGACCGGCATGACCTGCACCAAGCTCAACCAGGCGCTGCCCAAGGGCGCCGGCATCCTGTTCCACGCCGTGACCGGTACGGTCGGCACCACAACGTCCATGGACTACTGCGTGTACTACACCGTCGAAGGTGGGTGAGCCCCCATGGCCTCGCCCTACCTTCACGCCGCCTACAAGGACATCGCCGTCGCCGACATCCTCACCACGGTCGCCGCGGCGAACACGCTGGTCCCCGCAGAGCTCGGCAAGATATACAAGATCGTCGACGTCACCGTGAAGGCCATCGGCGGGAACGCCGGCGGCTCGACGGCGCTGCTGGTCGGCGCCGGGACCGAGGTCGCCTGGCAGATGACCACCACCGACGTCGACCAGAACGTCATCAATCTGACCAACTCGGCCAACGTCACCGCCACGCACGTCGGGCACTGGGCGCCGGCGAACACCGCCATCGCCATCCTGCGCACCGGCACCGTAACGACCACGGCGACCTCCATCCAGGTCACCGTCTACTACGTCGAGCAAGGGGGCAACTGATGGCCCGCCTGCTCATGCTCAAGTACGTCGGCGGCACGCACGGCGCCGGCGAACTCTGGCCGGCCCCGGGCGACGTCGTCGAACTGGACGACGAGAACCTCATCCGCGAACTGCTGCGCAGCAACTGCGCCGTGGCCGTGCCTGAGGGGAAGCCGAAGCCCGAGCCGGTCGTCGAGACGACGGAGAAGGCGCCGCCCGAGAACACGGCGAAGCGCACCGCCAAGCCCGCCCCTCGTAAGGGGCCGAAGTAATGGCCGGGGTAGACGCGGCCGACAGTGCCGTGCTCGTGAACGCGGGCACGCCGACAAACGCCAGCGTCATCGCCACGCCGGGTGCCGGCAGGGCCATCGTGATCCACTGGGTGGCGATTTCTAACGGCGCTGTGGCGGGAGAGATCAGTCTCTTGGACGGCAGCGGAGGCACCGTGCTCCTCGATGTCTTCTTGGCCATCAACTCGCCGCTCTACGTCAACTGCAAGCGTGCCCCGATCGTCTTGACCGCCGCGACGGCGCTTTGCTGTACCGCCGTGACCTCGACTACATCCCGCATCAATGTGGGCTACTCCGTGGAGCGGGTCTGATGGCCGGCGTGACCGGGACCGCGACGGTCAGCGCCGTCTACACCGCGGCCCAGACCAACGTTGTCCTGGTGGCCGCTCCGGCCGCGAACCGGCGCATCGTCGTCCAATGGGCGGTGCTGGCGAACGGCGCTACCAACGCCGGCGACATGAAGCTGCTCGACGGCGCGGTCATCAACGTCGCCGGGCCGATCAGCAACACGCTCGCCAGCCCCACCGTCGTCACCTGCGGCGTCTACGTGCCCACCGGCACCACGGTGACCATCGCCGGCAGCAACTCGGACCCAGTCATCAACGGCACCTACGTGGCGACCAACGTCGACGCGACCAGGTTCTCCATCCCGGTCGCCGTGACCACGGCGGGCACTGCGGGAACGGTCGTCACCGCGAGCGGCTACGGCAGCGTCCTCGCCGCCGCGCTACTGCAGGTGAACACGCCGCTCTACTTCGACGGCTCGCGTGCCCCGCTCGTGCTCAGTGGCGCGACGCCGCTGTGCTTCACGTCCGTGACCGCCACCACGCACCGCGTCAACGTCGGCTACAGCATCGAGAGTTGATTCTGAAATGGGGACACCAGTGACCGACCAGCCGAAAGTCCTGATGGCCTGCCCCACTTGGCAGGGCGAGCTCTACGCGCTGAAGCGTTGGGCCGAGGCGTACCACGCGCAGACGTGGGAGAACAAGGCCGCCTATCAGGTCGACAACAGTAACGGCCCGCAGCACGAGGGTAACCGCCACTACCTGCACATCATCCGTGGCTACGACATCCCGGCCGACTGGCAGCACACGCGCTGGCCCGCCTTCTGGGACACGCTGGAGCTCTCGTGGCAGATGATCGTGGAGCACGCCCACGAGGTCGGCGCCGACTTCATCTTCTCCGTCGAGGCAGACGTGATCGTGCCGCCGGACGCCATGCAGAAGATGGTGGAGGCAGCATACGCACATGCAGACGGCGAGAAGGTGGCAGTCGTCACACAACGCTACCATCCCCGCGGCCAGGGCGAGGGCCTCGAGACGGGGCAGTCGTTCTGGTGGGATACGCTCGGCTGCTCGCTGTTCCCGGTGCAGCCGCTCTGGGAGAGACGCCTGCTTGTCAAGTCCATCTTCGAGATACAGATATTCATCGACTGTCAGCGAGCTGGCCATCCGCGCTACCGGCCCGGCCTTGACGGCCCCGACCTGTTCATCCCCGAGCACATGAAAGACCCCGACGACCAATACCCCTGCGACGTCGGTGCTTCGCAGGCGTCCCAGGTCTACCGGCACCGCGTGGCAACGGCGACCCGCAAGCTGCAGGGGCTTCCCGAGATGCCGATGTGGCAGACCCCGCCAGAGGAGGTCGACGCCGCAGCTGCGGCGCCGGTCTGCGAATCGGGGAGTCCGTGCAGCCTGCCGCCTGCCGTGGCGACGCGCTGCGAGTTCTCACACGGTGAGGAGAAACGGGGGCTCCCGATGCACGGGGCTCCGGCAGAACTGAACAAGGAGACTGTCGACTGGGACGCCAAGTTCGCCGCCTACCGGGAGTTGTACGAGAGCGCGCCTCCTGAGTACCAGGCGACGATGACAGCGCCGCCGAACCGCGAGCCGGTCGCACACGAGGAGGTTGCCCAAGCCGCACTTGCGTCGCGCAGCACTGAGGCGATGCCGATATGCAACATCCAGACGGTAGAGGAGCAGAAGCGCATCGTCCTCGGTGAGGAGCGCATTCGCCTGAACATCGGCAGCGACTTCAGCCAGGTGAGCGGCTTCATCTCCGTCGACTTCAACCCCGACGTGAGTCCCGACGTCGTCGCCGACGCCAAGGATCTGCCCATGTTCGAGACCGACACCGTCGACGAGATTTACTCCTCGCACTGCCTCGAACACCTGACCGCGGAGGATAGCCGGGTCGCGCTCAAGGAGTGGCTACGGGTGCTCAAGCCGGGCGGGATGCTCACCGTCTCCGTCCCCGACCTGATGGGCATCTGGCAGCTCTACAAGCACCGCGGGACATGGGGCGAATACAACATGCCGGTGACCGAGACCTACGTCAACGCGACCGTCTTCGGGGCCTCGCTGCTCGGCGAGGAGATCCCCGAGATGAAGGACATGTACGGCGGCCCCGGCCACGTACACCGACAGATATTCATCGAGGACATGTTACTCAACCGCGTCATCGAGGCGGGGTTCGTCTGGGCTCACGAGGTCCAGGCGTGTTTCCTGCGCTCATCGGCCATCGGAGAGACGATGGTCCAAGCTCGTAAACCCAAGCAAGGAGAGTAAGAGATGGCCGACAACCTGCCCGACGCGATGGAAAAGGCACTCGCGGACTACTACCTCAAGACGGCCGGAAGCACGGCCATGACGCAGATCACCAGCAGCTCGATCTGGGCCGGGCTCTGCTCCACGACCCCGACCGAGACCGTCACCAACGAGGTGACCAGCGGCCTCAACGGCTACGCCCGTGCCCAGGTCATCTTCGTCACCGCCGCCAGCGGCGACGCCGGCTGCCTCGGCCCGTCGGCCGCCGTGTCCTTCCCCTCGGCCTCCGGCTCGTGGGGCACGATCAACGGCTACGGCCTGTTCCCGTATTCGACCGGGAGCTCGGGCGTCAGCGCGTACCTGGCCTGGGGCGTCGTGTCCCCGACCGTCGCCGTGACCACCAATGACACGGTGTCCTTCGCGGCCTCGGCGCTGACGCTCGCGTTCGGCTAGGCCAATGCCCAAGAAGCGTCGCCCTCGCCGGGTGGCGCTCACGACCCGTCCGGCGAGGGCGACCGCGAGGAGCGCAGGCAGCTTGCGATACATCATCAGCCCGATGCACATCAAGGACCTCGCGACTCAGATGGGCAGCGCCGTGGCCAAGGCCGCCTCGGCCGTCCTCTCCAAGGCGGGAGCCACGGTGCGCTGGGCGACCACGACCAAGTCCACGGCGACGGCCAAGGCCGGTGCCGTCGACATCCGGCCGCCGGGAACCATCGTCATCAGCTACATCACGCCGACGCACTCGGCCATCGCCGCGGAGGTCACCATCGTCGGCAGCGGCTTCGGCTCCTCGCGGGGCACGAGCACGGTCACCTTCGGCGGAACTGCTCCCGGCTCCTACGTGAGTTGGAGCGCGACGGGAACGCAGATCGCCGTCACCGTGCCCGGCCTCATCCCCGGCGCGGCGAACATCGTCGTCACCGTCGCGGGCGTGGCGTCGAACGTCGCCACCTTCTCCGTCGACTTCCTCGCCTCGCAGTACCGCGACGCCGTCACCGACGCTGGCATCGACAACACCGGAGCGACGAGCGTCACCGCCGCCATCGGCAGCGCCATCACCGCCTACAAGGCAGCGGGCAAGTTCGGCCTCTACTTCCCGGTGGGTACGTACCTGCTCTCCACGACGCTTGCGGTCCCATCAGGGACCGTCCTCGTAGGTCCGGCTAACGCCGGGGTGGGTCCTGGCACCGGCACACCTCCGTACTCACTCCAGACGCAGGCCAACATGCCGTGGCTCAAGGGGAAGGTCGTCTACGACAGCAACAGCGGTTTCGCTGACCTCAAGCTCGGTGCCGACGGTGTCCTGTTCGACCACAAAGACCAACTCTCCACGGTCAACGTGGCCTTCACCCGCTGCCATATCCGGGGCGGCGGCAGTGAGACTATGCTCATCGGCAGTTACCGAGGCTCCTACCCGCGCAGCGTCAACGGCCTCACCTTCACGAACTGCGAGATTGAGCGCAGCTCTGCTTCCGGTGCCGACAA
>Ga0315288_10013061_pt1 | contig 10408 bp, 10 predicted proteins | sample YL17G11_20_MG_FD_203454 | JGI IMG/M metagenome (GOLD analysis project Ga0315288, IMG submission 203454) | Sediment microbial communities from Yellowstone Lake, YNP, Wyoming, USA - YL17G11_20 | ecosystem: Environmental > Aquatic > Freshwater > Lake > Sediment | place: USA: Wyoming | collected...
GGGGCGTTATTCAGATACTTTAGCTTGCTGTCGGCATAATCTTTAGACTGATCTTCATAAACCGTTAATCGAACACCTTCTTCTTCTTTTTTCGCTTCAATAACACCAATAGGTTTCCCTGCTACAAACAAAACATAATCCGCAGGGCCGATGTCGGTCTGATATTCCGTCACGGCTACACCCAGCCCGGCAGTCAGGTTAATTTTCTTCTTATTCTGAATAATCCAGCCGCAATCATTTAATTGCCTGTCAATATTATCTCGTGCTATCTGTTCCGGGTTTTGATTTAGCATATTTAGGCCATTAGCCCTTCATCTGCAAAACTATAAAACTCGTTATCGCCAATAATGATATGGTCTAAAACTTTAATTTCCATTAATTTCCCGGCATCACATAGTTCTTTGGTAAATTTTTTATCCTGCGTGCTTGGCGTGATGTTCGCGCTGGGGTGATTGTGGACACAAATGATCGATGCCGCGAATTTCTGCAAAGCTGAATGAATGATCTCCCGTACAATCGGCACAGCGTGATTGACTGTACCACAGGCCGCGTCTGAAATATCGATAATCCTGTTATTACTATCGAGACAGACGACCTTGAATACTTCGGTCTTTAAATCACGCATTTGTGGCATGATGATGTTGATGACATCTTTCGCCGAAGCAATCTTTTGCTTCACGTTGGTTACTTCGTCCTCACGATAGCGCCTCCCGATCTCAAGCGCGGCTTGAACATGAGCAATCTTAGCGCTTCCCAGCCCTTTAAATTCCTTCCAGTCGCGCGCGTCCGTATGTGCCATATTTCGGAAGGTGCCAAATTTCTTCATAACACTTCGTGCAAGGTCTATGGCGCTGGAGCCATGGGTACCAGTACGCAAAAGAATAGCCAGAAGCTCGGAATTACTCAGCGTCTTCGCACCCTTCTTGAGCAACTTCTCTCTCGGCCTATCATCCTCCGGCCAGTTCTTTATGCTTATTATCTTACTTTCTCCAGCCATTATTTCTTGTGTCCTGTTTTGCACATTTACCGAGGGGCTTCCTCATGTGTAAGAACCCCAATAGTGTCTGGTCTACTTTATTCACTGCCCCCTTCGCCTTTCAATTCTTCCGGAGTGCTTTCTTCAAGCCAAAGTTTACAGATATTTTTCCAGCCGATTTTACGCCATTTTTTAAAAGCCGCTTTCAGTCCATTCAAATCCCTGGCTGAAGGGACTTTTTTTATCTCACCCTATGGAGTAGAACTTCTCTCCTCTGGAATATATAACGTAGTTGAATTCTTTCACTTATTTTTCCTTTCACAAACCTCATCCTCTCTCACCTTTCAATTTTACCGGAGTCTGTTCCCATTAGAACGTGACCGTAAATGGTTATGGCCAAAGCATGATGGCCCACCTTTGATGTCGGCTCAATAATACAGCTTTTTGAACTTTTTGTGAATGCAAATTTTTTCGATTGTGTAACCGGAAGAAATTAAAGGATACTTCATTGCTTTTTTTATTTTTGGTGGGAAGAAAATAGCAACAAGAGGGTGTGAGGTGAAAGAAGTAACCTACTCTCCATCCTCTTACGCTCCACATGAAATCCGACGGGAAAGTTCGTTATCAATGTCAACAACTTTGAGATAGCGCTAACTCAGCCTCTGAAGTGAATACCCCTTCTTTTTTAACCCCTTTTCGATCTCACGGATATGTTCTGGACTACGCGTCTCCAAGACCAAGATTACCTTTGAGAATCCGATGGGAATATCCTTCGCTGCCCTTTCATGGATGATGTGAAGGATGTTGGCTTGATACTGAGCAACAAGGCTTGTAAGCTTTGCCAGAGCGCCTGGAACTCATCCATATCCTGGCAGAGAAGGATGACTTCCCGAACCTTATTCTGTGCCAATTCGATCTCTTCCCACAGCCTCAATTTCATGAACTCCCTTTCTTAATAAACTGATCCGAGGCATTCCCGAAACAGGATTTTGATCCACCCATACGTCACACCCATAAACTGTTTCAATCGTCTCTTTGGTGATGACCTCTTGAGGAGCACCCATTTTATAGATCCTCCCTTCTCGAAGAAGGATGAGCCGGTCGCAAAATTCAGAGGCAATGTTCATATCATGGGTAGCCATGACGATGGTGAGGCCTCTCTCCCGATTGAGAGAGAGAATGAGATCCAAGAATTCGATCTGGTGATGGATATCCAGGTTGGTGGTAGGCTCGTCCAGAAGAATCACTTCCGGTTCCTGAGCCAAAGCCCTGGCAATAAAGACCCTCTTCCTTTCTCCACCCGAGAGCTCATCAATGGGTCGCTCAGAAAGGCTTAGGATCTCTGTCCATTCCATCGCCTTTTTTGCAATCTCCAGATCTTTCTCGCTTTCGAACATGAGGTAACCCAGATAAGGAGACCTTCCCATCAGGACAATCTCAATCACTTGAAAAGGGAAGAGAGAGTAGGTCTCTTGGGCTACTACAGCAATCCTCTTGGCGATATCCGTCCGACTCATTCTCTTTAAAGGGGCGAGTTCAAAGAGAACTTCTCCCTGTTGAGGAGAGAGAAGGCGGTAGAGGATTTTCAGGAGAGTGGTCTTTCCAGAGCCATTAGGACCAATCACTCCAATAAACTCCCCTTTCCCGACTTGAAAAGAGATATCTTGGAGGACCCAATCTTTTTGATAACGGAAGGAGATGGAATGAACATCAATCATAATGTCTTCACCACCTTTCTTGTCCTTAAGAGATAGATGAAGAAGGGGCCTCCAAAGGCAGCAGTGATGACACCCACGGGTAATTCAGTGGGCGCAAGAAGGGTCCTTGCGAATGTGTCCGAAGCGATGAGAAAGGAGGCACCGATCAATGCGGCTGATGGGAGGAGGAGGCGGTGGTCGGGTCCAAAGATTAATCGAACCGAATGGGGAACGATCAGACCCACGAAACCAATCAGACCACAAACCGAAACAGAAGCAGCCGTGATCAAAGAAGCCAAGAGATAAGAGATCAATTTTAGTCGCTCAACATCTACCCCCATTTGCAGAGCACTCTCTTCCCCGGAAAGGATCAGATTTAACTGGCGGGCACGAAGGTAGAGGAAGATGAACCCAAAAAAGATATAAGGAGAGATCATATAGACCGCCTGAGGGTTTGAAAAACTGAAGTCTCCCATCAACCAGAAAATGATCGTATGGAGTTCCTCCTTCTGGGAGATCGAGATAAAAAACATGATGAGGGCAGAGAGGAAGGAGCCGATGATGACCCCGGCCAGCAGCAACGTATTGGGATGAATCTTTCCATCCTGCTTACCGAAGTTGAAGACAATGAAAATGGTCAGAAGGGCGCCGATGAACGAAGCCAGAGGGAGGCCAATGGAAAGGGTGCTTAATCCCATCAGAATAGCTATGATCGCTCCCACTGCTGCCCCGCTGGAGACTCCAAGGATATAAGGATCGGCCAGAGGATTTCTCAGAAGTGCCTGAAAGATCGCTCCTGAGACAGAAAGCCCTGCTCCCACAAGGCCTGCTAATAAAGCCCTGGGAACTCTGAGAGAGAGAATAATCGCCCGCTCTGTTTCAGTCCCAGCTCCCTTCAAACCCAGAATCGATTGGAAGAGGATTGTGATCGAACGAAGGGGTTTAACCTTCACACTTCCCACCATAATAGAGAAGAGAATGACAAGGCCCAAAAGAATGCCGAGCAAGATTGAGATGACAATGACCTTTTTCCGAGTGAGGATATTCATTTAAATCTCATTGAAAATTGTAAAATAATCAATTAGCAATTAACATTGATAATTTTGCAATGCTAATTTTGATGGCCTCGTAAAAAGTCAAAAAGTAGAGAAAATGTCATGCTGAACTTGATTCAGCATCTAACAAAATCAAGGACTTACCAGACCCTGAAACGAGTTCAGGGTGACACATTAGGACTTTTTACGAGATCATCAATTTTGCATTGTTAATTTTCAACTATTTCTTGAATCTTTCGGGATGAAGAATCCTTGCGATCTCCTCTAACCCATCAATAATTCTTGGTGATGGTCGATCAATCAGATCGGAGTCGATGAGGTGAACGCGGCCATTTTTAACTGCAGGGATCATCTTCCAACGCGACCATTCATTGAGTATTTTTTGATAATCCCCCTTGGGGTCCATCGAGCTCACGAGGATCACCTCTGGAGATCTTTCCAAAATCTCCTCCATTCCCAACCGAGGATACATCTCTTTCTCTTTTCCCGCAATATTTTCACCACCGGCTAAATAGATGAGATCGTCTGCAAAACTCCCTTTTCCCACAGTAACGATGGGAGCCTCTCCGATCTGAAGAAAAACCTTGGGTCGAGAAAGACCTTGGGTGAGTTCGATCACTCTCTGACTCCTCTGCTTCATTCCCTGGATGATTCCCATCGCCTCTTTTTCTCGGCCCGCCACCTGACCGAGATGATCAATGCTTTTTAGGACATCATTAAAATTCTTTGGAAAGATCACATAGGTTGGAAATCCTAACTTTTCCAAACGATCCACCATCTCCCTTGTATTTCCAGCTCCGGTAGCAATGACAAGGTCAGGCTTGAGAAATGTGATCTTTTCAAAATCAAGACTGATATAACTTCCGACCCGGACCTTACTCTTGGCCTTTTCAGGAAAGTTGCAGTGGATGGAGACGCCTACAATTTCTTCATCGAGACCGAGGCTGAAGAGAATTTCGGTGATATTGGGCGCTAAAGAGACGATCCTCTTTGGAGGATGAGGAAAGATTACTTCCCTTCCTACCTCATCAATAAATTTTAAATTGGCTGTAAACGAAAATGACGGCCACAGGGAGAGGAGTAGTAAAAGGATTAAAAAAAATCTCTGAGGATATATTTTCATTGAAGTTTGAATTTGATCGGAATATTCACCCAGCAAGGGATGGCTCCATTCCCTTGATTGGCAGGAATAAATTTCCATTGTTTGACCGCGGTAAGGGCAGACCGATCCAAAGTCTCATAGCCGGAGGACTTCTTCACCTCTACCTGCCCTACTCGGCCATTCGCAAGAACCTCGACTTTTAAAAGAACTTCCCCTTCATATCCATTTTTTCTGGCTTCCTGAGGATAAAGAGGTTTTGGATTCTCGGCATACCGGGGTTGAGCGAAGACGGTATTTTCACCCGAGGAAGGCTTGAGTTTAGAAACAATCAGGGACGTTTCTTGGGAATCAGTATGAGGTGATGGAGTCCCCTTCATTTTCTCTGAGTAGTAGGGAGTTAAGGAGATGGAGAGATTTTCTGCCTTGGAAGAATTCTCCTGTAAGGGGAGCGGCTTTTCATCACTCCAAATGCTCAAGTCCAAATCTGAAGGCAATAGAAGGGTCTTTGCCATATCAACGGGCTCTTTTTCAGCCTTCTCTTCTTTCATATTTCCCATTTCCCATTTTCTACTTTCAGGCAGGAGTAAGGTCGGTTCTTCAAAAGGAATATTTTTTGTCGTTGTCTGGAATGCTGAGATTCTTTGTTCTTGTTTTTGCTCTTTTTGGGTGGCAGATTCATCCTCTCGCATTTTCTGTAGTGCCTTTATTTCTTCTTTTCTGATCCGAGTTTCTACTGCTGCAGGAGAAGCAATAACCTCGGAAAGGGGCTTTGCTTCAGATATCAATGGGAGAAGAGAGACTTCGACGTGAAGGGGTGGAACTTGATCGATCTTAAAGTCTGGAAATAAGAGAGTGAGAACGAAGAATGCGAGAAGATGGATAACCAATGAGACAGACAAGAAGATTTTTAGGTTCCAAGTCCCATTCTTATTCAAAATCGGAATTCTCATGATTTGACCAATAAAAAAACCCGATCTTCAGAAAAGAGACCGGGTTTTTATACATCACCCTTCACAGCCCTCCACCGAAGACCTATTGTGAAGCGCATTCAGGCAGGTTTTCTGACTTACGGATCATCCTACTCCCTGCCCCTTCCCACCCTTCGCCCCTTCGACAGGCTCAGGGCTCAGAGTAGTGGTTCCTGCAGGTTTCGTCCCCGATTACAGCGGCGTGGCCGTCCCCGATTCCCACGAGGTTCCCTTGTCAACAATCAGCCACCTGAATATGAATCAATTTTGTTTTTTTTCATACCATAACTTAAGAGGTGATGTCAAATTTCATCTGGAAAGTTATTCCCTCCCACCAATCAAACTATAAAAGAAAATTAATAAATGCCCGAAGACTAAAGGAGGAACCCAACAAAATAGGCTTATATTCGACTTGAATCTACGAACCTAAGGGTTCGATTTACAAAACTCAACCCGAAGAAGATACTTAAACCTGGATCATCTCATTTTGTATAAATAATGATACCTCTATCAACAATCTCTCTGACAAACCCCTTCTTTTCTTTAAGCTGGTCAGGAGTCAATCCTATGGGTTCAATAGGTTCCCCAAACTGATGATGTGCTTTACTTAAAATCTCCTGACGTTCAAAAATATCTAATTTTTTAAATGTTGGAGAAACAACAGCAATATCAATATCGCTGTATTCTTCTGGTTTCCCCTTAGCATAGGAACCATACAGAATAATCTGGGAAACTTCGATCCCAAGCAAGCCAAGTCTTTTAATATACTGCGCAATTATCTTTTTAATCTCGCGTCTTTTTTTAACCATTTCAGTAAGGCCTTTGTTCCCTTAAGATAACCTTCTACCCTATTCTTCTTAAAAGCCCTGACAAGACCATCGATGTCTTCTGGATACCTTGTCACAATGTTTAAATCATTGAGGGATTCAAGCATCTTAAGGTGGCTCTCGGGAACCTTCATATTGATCGCGTTAGAGAGATAAATGAGATTATGTGTTTTAGGGGGAATTTTCCCTAAAACCGCTTCATATAGCGCTTTTAATATTTTTTCTACCGATAGGTGACACATAAATAACACGTAAATATACCTTCCTGTCTTTAGCATCTGCTCTGCCGTTTTAATGTCATAATTGGAGGATTTTATCCAGTTAACAATATTGTCCTTTGTCGTCGACATCTTCTCAAAACCCTAAGATTAATTCATCAAACTTTTTCTTCAGTGAATCCTTTCAAATACTACCTAAAAAAGACCCAAAAATCAATCACATTCCAAGTTATATCTTCATTTCCAAATGGGTCGGGCTGGGAAAATCTTTCCCTCTAATGCCCTGGGGATGCAGATACTAAGAAATTCTTCGGTGACACTTTAAAGGCTAAAAAGAGGGGAACAAATAGGGGAAGACCAAGAAAATAGTGTGTATCTAATTGTTATCTATTGAAATTTGAGAACCCAATACTACCTAAAATTTTTTATTTTTTATATTACCTTACTACCCTTTGAATTTCTTTAGTTAAAATGTTCGATTTATTTCCTTTTGCGTCTTCAACGTAGACGTGAATTTTCATAGGCCCTGCGTTAGGACCAATCCTTAATCTACCGTTGTACTTGCCACTTTTTTTTGAAAATTTCGTGACAGTAAACGGATGGGTTTCTTGGCCCTTGCCCCAGTCGAATGTGACAACAACCGTTGTAATGTTGGCATCTTCATCTTCGTAATCAAAGCTCACTGGAAACGAGTCCCCGGCTTTTACTGTCGTTGGTATTTCCAAGTTTGAGATTTTGGGCACGTCGGGCGCAGAAGCAGATGTTTGGGTTAGGGGCGTAGAAACGGAACCTAAAAGAACCGAGACCAAAAAAACAGACATTAAAATCGCCATCTTTTTCATCTTTATTTCCCCCTTTTTAAAAAAATTTATAACCCTTTTGGATTTAATATTTCTACCAAAAATGGAGGGATGGGTCAAACGAAATTCTTGGATCCAAGTAGATAAGAGTCGTGGGATTGCTTCGCTTCACTCGCAATGACAACCCCCCCGCTTTTCTAAAAGTAGGCAAACAGGAAGGGAAAATTGACAATATATTAAAATTATAGTATTTTTAAGCACATATGAAAGAATTTCTCTCTCTCGTTTCAAAACCAGTGAGGTATCTTGGCCAGGAGATCAATTCGATCAGAAAAGATCCTACTGAGGTCAGATTAAGATTCTGTCTGGCTTTCCCGGATGTCTATGAAGTGGGGATGTCTCATCTTGGCATTCAAATCCTTTATAACATCATAAATTCAAAGAAATGGGTTGCCTGTGAAAGAGCCTTTGCACCGTGGGTCGATATGGAGAAGGTTTTAAAGGAAAAAGAAATTCCTCTTTCTTCCCTCGAATCCTCTACTCCTCTTAACCAATTTGATATATTGGGCTTCTCCCTCCCATATGAACTCTGCTACACCAATGTTCTCAATATGCTCAACCTTTGCCGTATCCCTTTATTCTCTAAAGAGAGAGATGATCGATTTCCTCTCATCATCGCTGGGGGCCCTTCAGCTTTTAACCCAGCACCGATTGCCGATTTCTTCGATGCCATTGTCATTGGGGATGGTGAGGAAGTCGTCCTCGAAATATGTGATTTGGCCCTTCAATGGAAAGAAGCGAAAGGAAGGAAAGAGGATCTTTTAAAATCCCTTTCTCATCTCGATGGAGTCTATATTCCCAGTCTCCACACAGAAGGTCAAAAAGTTCATAAAAGGTTTGTCTCCGACCTCAATAGGGTTCCCTTTCCCACCTGCCCAATGGTTCCCTATATGAGGGTAGTTCATGACCGTCTGAATGTCGAAATTGCGAGGGGATGCAAAAGAGGATGCCGTTTCTGTGAGGCAGGGTTTATTTATAGACCTTACCGTGAGAGAAGTCCGGAGGCGATTCAGGAGATTATTAGCGCTTCATTGAAACAAACCGGTTACGAAGAGATTTCCTTACTCTCTCTCAGTGCAGGCGACTACTCCTCCATCGGGCCTCTGCTCTCCATTTTGATGGACCGATTTGAATCGAAAAAGGTGGCTGTTTCTTTTCCGTCTTTGAGAATCGAGAGTATCGTGGGACATCTTGCAGAGGAAGTGAAACGGGTTAGAAAAACAGGATTCACCATTGCACCGGAGGCTGGCACGGATCGGCTGCGTAGGGTGATTAATAAAGAAATGGATGAAAAGATATTTTTCCAGGGGCTGACGGATCTCTTCTCAAAGGGTTGGAAGAACGTCAAGCTCTATTTCATGATGGGGCTCCCCACAGAGAGGGGGGAGGACCTAAGAGGGATCATCGATCTATCCAGAAAAATCTCTTCGTTGGGAGAACGGCAGAAGATCCACCCTAACATCAGCATCAGTATCTCCACCTTCGTTCCAAAACCCCATACCCCCTTCCAATGGGAGTCCCAAATCCCATTAGGAGAGATGAAAGAAAAACTTTCTTTTTTGAGAGACGAGTTAAAGCGAAACCGTCTCCATTTTAAATGGCAGAATCCTCATCTGAGTTTTTTGGAGGGAATTTTTTCAAGAGGGGATCGAAATCTTTCCCAAGTTTTAGTTAAGGCTCATCAGTTGGGATGCCGATTCGATGGCTGGAGTGATCAATTCAATTACTCCTTCTGGGAAAAGGCATTTGAGAAGGTAGGATTAGAGATGGGTCTCTATACAAGAAAGAAAGGCTTCGAAGGGACCCTTCCCTGGTCTTTCATCGAGACAGGAATCGAACCCACATTCCTTTGGCAGGAGTTTCAGAAAAGCCTGAAAGAGGAGATCAGTCCTCCATGCGTGGCAGGGGATTGCCATCGATGCGGGATTTGCAATGGTAAAACCATTCAAGTGAAAGAAAGCCTTTTTAAGGAAATCAGACCGCCGGAAATGATAGAAAGAGGAGGCATTCAAAAGAAAAGGATCAAGAAAAGAATTCGATTGAGATTCACCAAGAAGGGAGAAGTTCGATTCCTCAGTCATCTTGAACTTGCCCATCTTTTCTATCGTGCTTCAAGGAGGATTGATCTCCCTCTGTGGCATTCTGAGGGGTTTCACCCGATGCCCAGGATCGTCTTTGCCACAGCCCTTCCAGTGGGGGTAGAAAGTTTGATGGAGATCGTCGATATGGAATTGGAAGGCCAACTCACTCCTCTCGAAGTCATGGAGAGACTCAACCCAATGCTTCCTCAAGGAATCAAGATCATTGAAGCCGAGGAAGTTCCCTTTTCTTCTCCACCGTCCTCTCTCCTTCATCTGTCGATCTATTGGATTCCATTGAATCATCTTGTCTCAAAAGAAGAGGGCATTTCAAAGATCAAACAGGTTTTGGAGAAGAGAGAGTTCGTCATTCATCAGGAGAGAAAGGGGAAGAAGAGAAGTGTGGATGTTCGGCCTTTGATTGAGAGGCTGGAGGTAAAAGAGAATGGGAAGAAATCCGGGGAAGCTCGCCATTGGGGTATAGAACTCATTCTCCGAAATGAAGGAAGAAGGACGGCAAAACCTTCAGAGATTATTGGAGCCCTATTGAGTTTGGAAGGAGAGGCTCTGGCTCAATGTAAAATCATCAAGTTGGAATGATGGAATTTTGGAAAATTGGAATATTGG
>Ga0315288_10013062_pt1 | contig 10408 bp, 14 predicted proteins | sample YL17G11_20_MG_FD_203454 | JGI IMG/M metagenome (GOLD analysis project Ga0315288, IMG submission 203454) | Sediment microbial communities from Yellowstone Lake, YNP, Wyoming, USA - YL17G11_20 | ecosystem: Environmental > Aquatic > Freshwater > Lake > Sediment | place: USA: Wyoming | collected...
AATTTAAAAAGCATTTTAAAAGATGGTTATGGGAAAAGGTTAGGGAACCAAAAATAATGGCGAAGTTTCATCCGTCACATTTAACAAAATTATTAGATACAGATGATTTAGACGTGTTTTTAGAGGATTGGATAAAGAATGACTTTGTAAAATGAATAACTACGTTAAAGAATGAATGTATTAATAATTAAAAAATTGAAATATATTTGTATAACTATTTTTTATTTATACTAACAAATGCCATTTGATATTGAAACTTATTTAAATTCGTTGCCTTTAGATACAATCTGTATTGATGTCTCTTATAAAGGTTTAACTTATTTACCCGATTTATCAAGATTTAAAAAATTAAAACGTTTATATTGTAATGATAATTTAATAACTGTTCTACCCAAAATAAATGATACAATTGAGGTTATAGATTGTAAAAATAACCAATTAACCGAGTCACCAGAATTAAATAATACATTAATAATATTAATTTGTAGAAATAATAAATTAACTTGGTTACCGCCTTTAAATAATAATTTACACCATTTAGATTGTTCTATAAATAGATTAACAGAATTACCAATATTAAACAATAAACTAACACAATTATTATGTAGTAATAATAAATTAAAAATTTTACCACTATTAACTAATAACCTAGTTCTAATTGATTGCTCTAATAATAAATTAACAGAATTACCACAATTAAATAATAATTTAACACAATTAGATTGTTATCAAAATAAATTAACTTATTTACCACCGTTAAATAATAAATTAAAGGTATTATCTTGTTATAATAACAAATTTTATAATAATATTAAGTATTTTAACATAATACAAACGTTACGTAATTTTCGTTACACATATTACGCGTTAAAATTCAAAAAGCATTTTAAAAGGTGGTTATGGGAAAAGGTTAGAGAACCAAAAATAATGGCAAAGTTTCATCCATCACATTTAACAAATTTAGAAGAAACAGATGATTTAGAAGTGTTTTTAGAGGATTGGATAAAAATAAAATCACTATAATTTAAATTATTATTCATCAAATGTTATATAAAAATGTTTATATAATATTTAATATGTTTATACGAATAAATATATATTTCAAAACGATTTAAAGAACAATGTATCAATAATACCCCTTTACTGAAATAACTTGAATATCGTTATAATAAGAAATGTCATGTATTAAATGTGCGATTGTTCTTCTATGTTCATAATTATTATTATCTAATTTATGTGTATCAATGTATTGTTGTAATTTATTTGAATAACATATTACATTTTTTCTATTAGATCGGTGATCATCGCGAAGGGTTAATTTAAAACTATTTATTTCAGCAATGTCATATAACATTATTTTAGGTTGTTTATTTAATCCAATTTGGTTTCCCATATACATTATATTTGATTTATATTTATATTATTGTATATTTATATTATTGTAGGAACCATAATAAGAGCTTGAATGATATTTTCAGGATTGGATAAATAAATAGATAAAAAATAAATAAAATTGAATTATATTTGTATAACTATTTTTTATTTATACAAACAAATAAATAATAAATGAACTTTAACATTGAAGATTATATAAACTCATTACCTTTAAATACTAAAAATATTGATGTATCAAATAAAAGATTAACATATCTTCCATCTTTATCAAGATTTAAACAATTAAACGCATTATATTGTTTTAAGAATTTCTTAACAGAGTTGCCACCTTTAAATAATACCTTAAAGGTTTTAGAATGTTCTCTTAATCAATTAACTGAGTTACCACCTTTAAACCATAATTTAATATTTTTAGAATGTTCTTATAACCAGTTAAGAAAGCTACCACCTTTAAATAATAACTTACAACAAATATATTGTATTTATAATCAATTAACTTGGTTACCGCCTTTAAATAATAATTTAAAAGTTTTAGAATGTTCTTATAATCAATTAACTGAGTTACCGGTTTTAAATAACAAATTAGTGCACTTATATTGTGATAATATTAAAATATATAATATTGAATTTGATAGAGATAATACAAAAATAATACAAATATTACGTAACTTTCGTAATACATATTATTTGTTAAAATTTAAAAAACATTTTAAAAGATGGTTATGGGAAAAGGTTAGGGAACCAAAAATAATGGCAAAGTTTCATCCAAGTCATTTAGACGAGTTATTAGAAACAGATGATTTAGAAGTATTTTTAGAGGATTGGATAAAGAATGAACTATGACTTCGTAAAAGAATAGATAAAAGAATAAACTATTATAAATAATAACCTTAACGAAGCCGCAAAACTAAATGAAGTGTTGATTCCTTCATAATATTATAGTCTGAAAGAGTGCGTCCATCTTCAAGCTGTTTACCGGAAAAAATTAGACGTTGTTGATCAGGTGGAATACCTTCTTTGTCCTGAATTTTACTCTTGACATTATCAATTGTATCTGATGATTCAACATCAAGTGTAATTGTTTTGCCTGTTAGTGTTTTTACAAAGATCTGCATATTAATATATTTACTTGTGTTTTTTTTATATTGTTTTAATATGTTATTGTTTTAAATAAAATCAGAAATCATAGGGAAAATTTCTTTAATTACTTCAGCACACTCAATTGCTATATCTTGGTGTTCTTTTTGTGTTCCATTTCCTGCACGAAGTTGTATATAATGAACCCACGATCTTAATGTACCATTCATATACATTCTCGATATGGTCATTCCTTCAGGTAATACAGATCTGGCTTGTTCTTTCGCAATACCATTTTCTAACGCCCACTGATATGCTTTTAGTGCTGTCTTAGAAACATTATTTTGTTGCATTTCCCAATTATTAATTAATTCTTGGTCATCCGTTTTAACGCTATTTTGTCTGTTTTTTTTATCTTGAGTTCTCGCCTCTTTAGGCTCAAACCCTAAATCGGCAACCGCATATCTTTGAGAAAATTCTTGAAATGAGAATGAACGATGTCTTAAAATTTGTCTAGCAATATCTCTGGTTGTTTCAATTTCTAAACATATACTTACCATTTCTAGTGGAGACCAATGATTATTTTTTGTTAAATATTTAATTAATTTTTCATTTGTTTCAACATTATTTTGATTAGCCGGATTTGAAACTCTTGCACAGTATGCTACTAAATCCTGAATATTTTGCATAGATTCTGGATCGTGGGGCTTCGAATAACTAATTAATTTAACTTTCATAATAATATAATAACTATTTTATTTTTATATTATTTTTATAATAATTGCTATTAATGTTTTAAAATGATCAAATTTGTTAGTTTGGTTTAGTAAATATATATAAATATTGATATTCGTATTGACATTGTAATAAATCCGCTTTTGCACCGAGGATGAATCCACATGACAATGCTTCGTCAACAATTTCTTGATCATCCGGCATATATAGAACGTGTTCATTTTTTCTAACCTTACCATCACTATCATTTTTAAACTTTTCAACAAATAATGCTTTATCATTTTGTTTATCAAATTGAAAATCAGCAGAATATGAAAAATCCGTAAATTTAACTTTGGTAGATGTAATACGTTCTTTAGCGTATCTTTGAGGTGATACGTATAGTAATGGATTTCCAGGGGGTAATATAGGGTCAAATCGGTCACGATCAACTATATGAACAATTAAATAACCTCCAGGTAACAACCAATTAAAACAATTTTGAAAGAATTGTGTTTTATCTTTGAAATAATAAATAGTAAAATACATAGATAAAATATGCGTGAAAGTGTCCGGTTGAAATGCATTTCCATCTAAAGCATCGGCAACTTCAAATTTATAATCAGGAAAATTCTCTTTCGCCTTTTTAATCATAGAAGGCGAAATATCAATACCAATAACATCAAATCCTTTGGAACCGAATGAAGAAACATAGTGTCCAGTTCCACATCCTATGTCCAAAATTCTACTTTTGGATGATGGAGATGCACTATTTATAATCCATCCAATTTCGAACTCATTTTTTAAGGTATTGAAAACTAAGTAGTCGTAAATATCGGCATAAAAATCATCATATATTTCTGTATCTCTTTTAATTAAAAATTTATCTCTTTGTTCAAACCCTTCCATTTTATTTATTTTAAATCCTTTAAATACTAATACAACTAATAGTAATAAAGACGTTAAAATTAATACCTTACACCATAAAGAACATTTATTATAAACAGAAGCTAAAGTTTTAATAGATTTTGTAAAAGTCATCTTATATATTATCTAGTTTAAAAAAAGGAAAAAATAATATAATAATTTACATTATTTAAATTTTTATATTTTTTGCTCTACTTTTCTTAAAAGTAGAAAAGTAGATTTTTGCTCTACTTTTCTTAAAAGTAGAAAAGTATATATTTTTGCTCTACTTTTCTTAAAAGTAGAAAGATTAGTTATAATTATATATTTTTTGGCTCTACCTTTCTTAAAGGTAGAAATGAATGATATTGAAATAAATGATGTAAGAACTGATAAAGATTTTAAAGGGATTACCTTTTCAGAATTCAAAAAAACAGATGTAAAAAAAGAAATTATTACAAATCTGTATAATGCTAAAATAGAATCCGCGTGTTATTGGAGCGCCGAAATGATATGCGCGGGTCATTATGCTGATTTATGGGATACTATCATTAGTTTTTATACTAAACATATACATATTGGTAATCCTAAATTAATAACTTATTTAGAACTTAGAATAAATAATTTTAAAAATATAGTTTCAAATGGATATACAGATCAGGAATTAAGATTAAGGAATAATGAAAAAATGAGAAAATTATTTTGTGAAGTAATGTGTGTTCTATGTGAGGCAAGAAAAAAACACTGTTATTCTGAAGTAAAGGTAAAAAAAGAAGACTTTGATTTAACTCAAATGACCGAACGATTTAAAGCTCCTAATATAAAATATGCAGAGGAAACCTTTTTAAAGGATGATCCAAAAGAATTATTTATTGCAGTGAATGAATTAGCATATAATTTGACTGATGAAGGTAAAAATAGTGTTAGTGCGTGTTATTGGATGGAGTGGATAATAGAATTTGAGACTATTTGTAAACAAAAAAAAGAAAAATTTAAATGCGAACGTAGAGGATTTGCAAATGTTGAAAGTAAATTACAAATGGATATAGTTTGGATTATTTGGGATATATTTTTAAATGAATCGAAAAAGAGAAGTAATTTAGTTCAACGTATAATAAATAGTGCGTTAAATATATTTTGTTTAAGATATCGTATGGGATGCCATAAAAAACGACGTCTTCTTATGTATTTTGTAATAGAAGTATTCACAGAACCATATTCTTTAGAAGAAGACATTGTTCGAGATAAGGCAAAAATAATTACTATTACTGAAAATATAAATAAAATTTACAAACAAATTAAAAAAAATGAACATTCCCCGGGAACGGATTATTTATATCAGAATATGAAAACAACTAATTTAGAAAAGACGATTGCCAAATTAGAAACTATGAATAATCTAGGCGCGGAATATATACCACGTATAGATTAAATATTATATTATATTATTATATTATATTATTATATAATGAAAAGTTTTAATAATAGAAAAAAGAGAAACAATAAAACACGACGAATAAGTGTTTCAAATAATAACTATAGTCAACAAAAAATAGTAACAATGTTTTTACAAATGTTAAATACGGTTAAACTGTATCATTGGAAAACATCTAGCTATGCTCAGCATAAAGCAACGGATGAACTGTATACCAATTTAAATCTTAATATTGACACTTTTGTTGAAATTATGCTTGGTAAAACGGGGGGACGTGTAAATCTCACCGGACAAAAATCGTTACCATTATTAGATTATACAAATGTAACCGATTTTACAAAGGAAATTAATAAATATAAGTATTTTTTAAATAATATGAATAATAATTCTGGCTTAAATATAACTAATAATAGTGATCTTTTTAATGTTCGCGATGAAATATTAGGAAATCTTAATCAATTTACATATTTATTAACCTTTAAGTAGTTATTATAAGATTTATATTTTATAATAAATAATATTTTAGCAAAGCAAATAAATTTTAGCAAAGCAAATAAATTTTAGCAAAGCAAATAAATTTTAGCGAAGCAATTATATTTTAGCAAAGCAATTAAATTTTAGCGAAGCAATTAAATTTTAATATATTTTTTAATTATAATGAGTTCACAAGGATATAGACCTGTTTCTGAAATGGATTTTGATGATTTGCCAAACTTAACGCCTTTACCAGAAGAACCTTTGTCTAATAGCCCATCAGGAAGTTATTTTGAAAACATAACATTACAAACTTGGATTATTATAATATTACTTTTAGCATTTTTAGGTATAAATATTTTTGCTTATTTAGCCAAAGGAACTCAAGAAACTGTTTCAATATTTGAACCCATTTTTAAGTTTTTTGGTTATACTACACTAACAACCACAAAGCAAACTATTGAAACAAGTGCTAAAGGAGCTACCTCTGGGATAAATATGGTTGCAGGAACTACTACTGGTGCAATTGATAATATTATACAAACGCCAGATACAGAAACGCCAGTAGCCACATCAGGAACTTCGACCGGCGTGTCAAGTAATGTTCCTCAAGGAAATATATCAACCTCTCTTCCAGTGCAAAATAATATACAAAAAAATAGTGCAAAAATAGAAAAATGGCAAGAAGACGCATTATCAAAAGCACTTTCGAGTGCTGAACAAAATCAATCTCAAGTGAGCCCGGACGACTCAAGAAGTTCCATACAAACCACCGGTAAATCTGGATGGTGTTATATTGGAGATGACCAAGGTTTAAGAACATGTTCTGAAATTGGTGTAAATGATGTTTGTATGAGCGGTGATGTATTTCCAACGCAACCTGTTTGTATCAATCCCAATTTAAGAGCTTAAAATTTTTAAAAATTATATAATGTATTGTAAATTAAATTCATTATTATAATATCGTCATTCCTATTTAATTGACGATTTCTAAAAAATATATAATTATTTGCATTATTTATTATTTCATTTTTATCAGATAACCTTGGATATAATATAGGACTTAAAAGTTTTTTTCCGTTTTCTAATGCAATTGGGAAATATAAACTAATAAATAATCCTATAGAGACATCATCAACTATATCATATCTTAATTTATCTTTATTACTTAAGATATAAATTACAACATTCTTGGATAATGTAATATAATTACCGCCTATAAATTCTGTTCCCAATAAAGAATTATCAATTATAAATTATACCAGATTTTTCATCTAACCAACCTAAATTCCCAAAAAATCCACCACCTGTATAAATATTTTCTTTTTGTTTAATATTATCTAAATAAGATATTAATTTTGGTATATTAATAATCGTTGAAATATTTGTCCTAATTACAAAATCATATTCTTTTATTTTATATAAATATTCCAAAGCCGTTATGGTTTTTACTAATATATTCATATAATTTTCTTTTCCTTTTACATAAATAATATCCTCTTCTATTTGCAAATTACTAGATATATCATTTTTCATTTGAATAAATTATGAATCTACATTACTAAAATTATGTATATATTTCTTTTGGATATTCATCATCTGTTCATATATTTCATCTTTTGAATAAATAATTAATATTAATATTTTCATTATTTACTAATAGTATTTATTATATTTTATATAATTTGAGTTATAATATAAAAATAACATTATAATAAAATAATATTATGGGGGAAAACAACAATAAAATATTTATTCAAATTGCCTCTTATAGAGATCCTGAATTGATTCCGACCATTGATAATTGTATTGAAAATGCAGATAATCCTCTCAATTTAGTTTTTGCAATATGCTGGCAACATGATGAAACAGAACATATAGAAAAATATTTAAATGATAAACGGTTTAAAATTATATCAGTTCATTATACGCAAACAAAAGGATGTTGTTGGGCACGACATAAATTACAACAATTATACGATAATGAACAATATACATTACAATTAGATTCACATCATAGATTTGTAAAGTCGTGGGATACGACCATAATTGATATGTTTAAAAAACTTAAACAAGATGGATATGAAAAACCATTAATCACTACATATCTTCCTAGTTATGATCCAGAAAATGACCCTTCAAACCGAGTTTTAATTCCATGGAAAATTGATTTTAAAGAAATAACTTCCGAAAAACAAGTATTATTTATTCCTTCAAATATAGATAATTTTTCTTTATTAAATGAACCAATTCCTGCAAAATTTTATTCAGCACATTTTTGTTTTACCGATGGTCAATTCGTAAAAGAAGTGCCGCATGACCCTGAACTATATTTTACTGGAGAGGAAATGAGTATTACTGTTAGGGCATATACATATGGTTATTCATTATTTCATCCACATATAGTTATTGCTTGGCATGAGTATACCAGAAAAAATAGAGTTAAACAATGGGACGATGATAGAGAATGGTGGAAAAAAGATTTACATTCAAAACAACATTATTTACAAATTTTTAATAATTATGGATTATATGGATTAGGTAAAACTAAAACAATCAAAGATTATATTTCTTTTTCAAATATTAATTTTTTAAATATTGATATCCAAAAAGATTACAAAGTAATAGATGATATTTGGAAAGAATGGATTAATGAAAATATTAGTTTACATGTTGATATTAATACAATTCGTTCAATATTAATTCAATCTAATTTTAATCCTATAGATATTGATGAAATAATTAATAGATCAAACAATTAATATAATATTTTACGAGTTAAAAATATTATATTAATAAATTAATTTTTATAATTATGTTCTATGTTCTATGTTCTATGTTCCACCTAAATTATTATCAAAATATCCCAAAATTGAAGTATTAAATTCAAAATTAGAATCTGTTCTATAAATCCAAACCATAACACCTGCTGTTAATAACCAAGTTTGTAATAAAGGTTCAGAAGTATATGTTTGTGTAGCATTAACTATATTATTCATAACAAGAGAATTTGTCGTTCCATCGTATAATACAACAAAACCACTTGTAGCATCTGTTGCTTTACCAACTATTATTTTTTGAATAGGTATACCATATGACTGAATCTGTAAAACCGACGCATATTGAACTGGATCGTCAATAAAAATTTCATCAAAATCATTATATGTGTCGCCTTGGTTATAAAATTGTGTTAAATAACAATTAATATATTCACCATAATATTGTTCTAAACTTAAATATACACCATTAAAAGATCCATTATAAAAATATGGAGTTTGTGGAGCATGAGTAAGATAAGTAATTGGTGTATTGGTTGGTAGATTTGTAGCTGTTTTTAATTCTTGGCTTAATAAACCCAACCAATCATACATTTGTTGGGTTTCTGCAGAAGTAACACCACCATTTATAAATTCTATATCTAAATCTATTGCATTTAGACCATTTGTGTTAACATAATTTAATAATACTTGTGCTAATGTTACATAATTTACATAAATAGAAACTGATTCTAAAAAACCCAATAAACCATTATTTACATTAAATGTTGTTGCTCCTCCAAATGAAGCCATAAGTGTTATACCATAAGTTCCTGCTAAATTGATTAAATTTGTTCTTTGTTCTGATGTAAAATCCATCCAATTTAATATTGTATCATCATATTCTATTGTATAAATGTAAATGTAATAATCATTAAACCATCTCCACCAACTCCACCAACACCAAAAACCTCAGGACCATTTTGCAACCAAATCAATCCTCCACCACCTCCACCCGAACCAACACCAGGAGTTTCTGTAGTTCCTAATTCATCTTCACTTTTTTGGTTTCCTGGAAGATATGATTCAAATTGTTGATTATCTATATTTATTCCTTTTAATCCACCAACATCATTTAATGATACAAAAGAACCTGTAAATGTGTCGCTCGATAAATCATCTATTATGGTCGTTCCTCCACCGCCGCCATATGGTAAATTTCCACTAGGATTATCTGCATTATTTCCATTCCCTCCTTTCCGACTTGCATTTGATTGATTACCACTATGAATAATTCCACTTCCAGTTTGAGACCCGCCTCCTATAGTTACACTCCTATATGCTCCAAAAAAAGTGGGTGTATCAGCATTCAATGCCCCAACCGCACAATATACAGTTCCTAAACTTGTATCAGCTGGAACTATTGTAGTAGATGCATTTCCTCCTGGAGCTGTGGCATAAAATATAGTTCCGGATATACCAGTTACACTAGTTGTATTTCCTCGATTAGCTGGAGGCGGTCCTGTTGTAGTTAAACCACCTTTTCCTCCTTTTCCTACGACTAAACTAAGTGAATCTGGAGCTCCTAATGAAGCTGCAGAATTTCCAAAGCATATTACAGATGATGCCCCCCCTCCACCAACCCCTCCTA
>Ga0315288_10013068_pt1 | contig 10406 bp, 8 predicted proteins | sample YL17G11_20_MG_FD_203454 | JGI IMG/M metagenome (GOLD analysis project Ga0315288, IMG submission 203454) | Sediment microbial communities from Yellowstone Lake, YNP, Wyoming, USA - YL17G11_20 | ecosystem: Environmental > Aquatic > Freshwater > Lake > Sediment | place: USA: Wyoming | collected...
CTGCCGGAACACTTCAGTGAGCGGGAGCTGCAGGTGCTGAAACTGGCGGCAAAGGGCATGAGCAACAAGGAGATAGCGGCGCAGCTTGCTCTGAGCGTGCGTACCGTCCAGTCGCACCTGGGCAACATCTTCGACAAGCTGGGCGTTAGTTCGCGCACGGAAGCTGTGCTACGCGCTCTCAAGGAGGGTTGGATCTCCCTGGAGTACGTCTCGCCGGGTGACCTACCGAAATGATGCGCGCACTTGCCAGGACAAGAGCAATGCTGAGCCTGCCGCCGCAGGAGAGGCCATCGTGGAGGCTGTTGAGGGAGCCGCATTTCTGGATCCTGATCGCCATCATTACCTGCGGCACGATCCTCTACTACGCCGATTCGTTTCCGGGGGTAGACCCGCTGGCAGCGGCTCTTCGGATCGACTTCGCCCGCCGCTCCGTGCACCGCATCCTGTCGATCCTCCCGGTAGCTTACGCCGCGTTCGTGTTCGGGCTGGGGGGTGGGCTTACGGCCACTGCGGTCATCGCGGCGCTGCTCCTGCCGCGCGTCTTCATCTCCTCGTATGACCCTCAAGAGGCGGCGATCGAAATCGCCGCGTTCGCCTTCATCGGCGCCTTCGTGAGTTGGCTGATCGACGTCCAGAACAGGGAAAAGACGCAGCACAGGAGGACCATCGCGTCTCTGGAGTGGACGCAACGCGAGCTGCGGTCGCACATCGAGGCGGTGGAGAACGAAGAGCGGCGGCTTTCGACCATCAACGCGGTCCTAAGCGTCGTCGCGGAGTCCCTGGACCTGCGCCAGATGCTGCACCATGCAATGGACAAGGTGCAGGAGGTCATGCGGGTCGAGAAATGGCTCCTCTATCTCCTCGACGAGGACTCCGATGAGTTGACGCTCGAGGCCTATCACGGCGTGTCGAGTGAATTTACGGAGCTGGCGAAAAGGATACGCGTGGGCGAAGGGCTGAACGGGCGCGTCGCCCAGTCAGGCGAGCCCCTGGCGACAAAGGACCTCTCTATTAGCCACTTCCTTTCGAGCGAGATCGGCTTGCGCGAGAACGTGCGGTCGCAGCTTACGGTTCCTATCAAGTCGAAAGGGCGAGTTCTGGGCACCTTCTGCGCCGCCACGAGCGAGCTGCGCGAGTTCGCGCCGGAAGAGATCGAGCTGGCGGTGGCCATCGGCAACGCCATCGGCGTCGCCGTCGAGAACGCGCAGCTATATGAGAAGGAGCGCGCCACGCTGGAGCAGTTGCGCCAATCGGAGGAGAGCTACCGCGGCCTGTTCGAAAACGCCACCGGCGCCATCGAAGTCCACGACCTGAACGGCAAGATCGTTAACGCCAACAAGGCGTTCGAGAAGCTGACGGGCTACACCGGCAAAGAGCTGGAAGGGCTGGACGTCACCAACTTCTTAAGCCCCAAGGACGTCAAAGCGGTCGAGGCGCTACTCAGGGCGCAATACCGGGGAGATCCCGTGGAGAGCCTGGTTGAGTTCCCTCTGACACGGCGGGACGGCTCGGAGACCATCGTGGAACTGATGCCCAGCCTGATCATCCGCAATGGGCGACCCGTGGGCGTCCAGTCGATCGTCCGCGACGTCACTGAGCAGCGGCGGATGCAGGAGAACCTGCGCTACTACGTCTCGCAGGTGCTGAAGGCGCAGGAGAGCGAGCGCCTGCGCATCGCCCGCGAGCTCCACGACGACACCGCCCAGGCGCTCACCGGCGTCTCGCGACGGCTGGACATGCTGTCTTCCAGCGGAACCGACATACCGCCCGATATCGCGCAGCGCCTCGACGAGCTCAGGGAGCAGACGGACACGATCCTGGACGGCGTCCGGCGATTCAGCCAGGACCTGCGACCGCCCGTCCTCGACGACCTGGGCCTGCTGCCGGCGCTGAAGTGGCTGCTCATCGCCCTCGAGGAGCAGGACGGGATCGAATCCAACACGCGGATACTCGGCGAGCCGCGTCGCCTGCCGCGCGACGCCGAGCTGGCGCTGTTCCGCATCGCTCAGGAGGCGTTGAGCAACGTCAGGAAGCACTCCCACGCCTCGGCGGTCGAGCTGACGCTGGACTTCCGCAACGACAGCATCGCTGTGACGGTAGCGGATAACGGCAACGGATTCGAGCTGCCGCCGGCCACCGGCGACCTCGCGGCTTCGGGCAAGCTCGGCCTGATTGGGATGCAGGAGCGCGCGCGGCTCCTCGGCGGGACGATCGACATGGGATCGAAGCCCGGCGAGGGGACCAAGGTCGTCGTGACCGTTCCCGGCTAGCGGCGCAGAGGTTCTCCTGGACAACCGCCTCTAGGCTATCTGAGAATCCCCGAGAGTCAGGAACCAGTTGTGCAGGTCGTAGGCGGTGTTCGCCTCTTCGGCGTGCGAACGCACTAGCAGGTGCAGCGGATGCGGCTCCAGGAACTTCGGCGGCATCCAAAAGCCCGAGGCGCGGAATAGGCGGAACTCGTCCGTGTGACGCAGGGAGAGCGTGGCGAGCATGTCCAGGTCCAGGTCCCGGAAGTAGGCGCCGGCGTGGTCGATGAGCAGGCGGCCGGCTGCGCGACCCTCACCGCTCGCCTCGACGATCAGGTCGACGATCAGCCCCGCCGAGAAACGGCCGAGCGGCGCCGCCCGCAGGACGATCAGCGCGCGCACCTTCCCCTCCGACCTGGCGGCAAAGGCGGCGTACTCGCGGCCCGGCGCTTCGAAGTAGCGCCAGTTTAGGTAGGCGGAGTCGCGGACGACGATCAGCGGCGTGCGGTTCTGGACTCGACGCCAGAACACTGCGAAAGGCTCGTCGAACTCCGTGACCTGGTCTATTGCCAGCCCCGGCACGTCCCTCTGCTTCGCGGAGGGTGGTGTGCGCCAGACCACGCGCGCAATCGACGCTGTCCTGGCGAGGACCCGGCTGCCCGTCGTCTTCATCGCCAACGTCTCGGGCTTCAGCGGTCGAATGAGCAGCGAAAGCGACGCGATCTCCTTGAACCCGCCCTGGTTCACGAGGACCGGCAGCGAGGCGTCGTCGGGGAAGGCGTAGCTGAAGGCGACCTTCTCCTCCGCGGCTGCGGCGTCGAGCTTACGCAGGAGGTCGAGAGGGATGCCGCGGCCCTGGAAGTCGGGGTCGATCAGTGGATTCAGGGCCAGGCCGGCAGTGACCGGCTTCCCGGAAAGCCTCACGCCGACGGGGATCATCGCGGCCTGCGCTATCAGCCGGCTCGTCACTGTGTCGCGTGCGACGACGCCGATGGACGGGCCCGCCGGTCCGCGCTGCAACTGCCAGTCGAGGTAGGAGTCGTTCGCCTCACCTTCGGGCGACAGCCGCCGCATCAGCTCCAAGCAGGCGGAGGAGTCTTCCGTCGAGTAGCGGCTTGAGGTCCAGGCTTCCTCGTTAGTCACGGCGTCGCTCCCAGTCCCGCAGGTTCAGCGCCGGTATTATAGCATGGCAATGAAGAAGCAGCCGCAAGCGTCGTCGTCTTCCGGGTGTCGTTGATTCTTTAAGCCGACCGGTGCCATACTCGCGACGGGTCTGCTTCAAAGAAAGGGGCATTCGATGGACTACCAGGACCTGCTTTACGAAAAGGAAGGCGCAATCGCCACCATCACTCTCAACCGGCCCGAAGCGCTGAACGCGATCTCGCTGCCGATGCTAAGCAGCCTATCCAAAGCATTGCGGGACGCCGACGCCGATGAGGCCATTCGGGTCATCGTCATGACGGGCGCAGGCCGCGGCTTCTGCGCCGGCCTCGACCTCAAGGTCATGTTCGGCGCCGGCACGAGCGGCGCGCCGCTTGGCCTTCGCTTCGATCTTCCGAACAGCCCGCCGATGGTCCTCCGCACGACGGACAAGCCGGTTATCTGCTCCCTCAACGGCCCTGCCGCCGGCTACGGGTTCGACCTCGCGCTCGGCTGCGACATGCGCATCGCCTCGGACAAGGCGCGGATGGGCGCCATCTTCACGCGTCGGGGCATCCTGCCGGAGAGCGGCGGCGCCTGGATGCTGCCCCGTCTCCTCGGCTGGGCGAAGGCGGCGGAGATCGTCTTCCGCGGCCGCATGATCGACGCGCCGGAAGCGCTGGCGCTCGGCCTGGTGAACACCGTCGTGCCCCACGAGCGACTGGCGGAAGAAACGCGCGCCTGGGCGGAAGAGATAGCCGGAAACGCGCCCCTGGCCGTCCAGGCGGCGAAACGGCTGATGCGCCTGGCCATGGAGGAGAGCTTCGAGGCGAACGTCCACCACGCCTACCTGCAGCTCCTGCCTCTCTTCGGCACGGAGGACTTCAAAGAGGGCGTCAGCGCCTTCCTGGAGAAGCGCCAGCCGAAGTTCCAGGGGCGCTAGCGGCCCCGGACGCTTGCGACCACTGATGGGCCGGTCAGTTGCCCCGGCTGTAGACTCCGATTAGCTCCCCCTGAGCCAGGATGTCCCCCGCCATCGCTTGCAGGAGTTGGCTCTTCGACAGGCCGGGGGAAGCGTCGAGCCTGTAGTCGATGGCGTAGAGGCGGAAGAAGTAGCGATGGGCGCCGCTCGGCGGACAGGGGCCCGTGTAGCCCATTACGTTCGCCCCATTCTTCCCGTTGGTCCCGCCCTGCGACGGCCTTTCGTCGGTCGAAACGCCCTCGGGCAGGCCACGCAACGTCGGAGGAAGATCGTAGATGACCCAATGCACGAATTCCCCCGACGGCGCGTCCGGGTCGTCGACGATTAGAGCCAGGCTTTGAGTGCCTTCCGGCGGCTGCCCCCACTCGAGCGGCGGTGAAACGTTCTCGCCGTCGCAGGTGTAGTTGACCGGTATCGATTCGCCGTCGGCGAAAGCGGTGCTGATGAACGAAATCGCTTCCTGGCCAGCTCCCTCCGTTGCGATGACCGCCGGAAGCGAGAGTGTCGGAGTAGGTGAAGAAATCCGATCATTCACGCCGCAGCCGAGCGCGACGACGGCCACGATGCCGATGAGCAGAGAAACGAGCATATTCTTCATCGCCAGACCTCCCGTGCATTTCTCTCCGCGGTGCCATGCTCATTGTACACGTATCTGTCTTGTCACGCCCTCTGTGAGAGGCGGCTGGACAGTGGTATGCTATGGCGTGCCGTCGGCAGGACGGTCGGAGAGGGGCGGATGGCTCCAAAGAAGGCGGCAACCGAAATGCCAGCGAAGCGAAGGCGCGGGCGTCGCAGGCAGAGCGGTGGGCAGCGCGCGGGATCAATAATCCTGCGCTTCGTCGTGCCGGCCGTCTTTGTCGCGGCCGCGGTGGCGTTGCTCGTCACGTTCTGGACGGGTCGAGAGGCGGAGGCGCCGGAGCTGCGCGCCGCCATCGTCGACCAGTTGGGTCTCAACGAGCCGAACCCTGAGTTCGCGCAAACCGCGACGAGCGTGCTCGAGCAGGCCGGCTACACTGTCGACTACTACCCACCCGAGCAGGTGACCGTCGATTTCTACCGGCAACTCCCAAAGCAGAACTACCTTCTCATCATCTTCCGCGTGCACATCGCCCGCTTCGATGAGCAGAGCCTGACGATGGAGGACCCGGTGCGCCGCCAGGCTATCCTGGATGCGTTCGCAAGCGGCGCGTTCCTGTTTACCTCCGAGCAGTACGACAAGACGAAGTACCCCGAGGACCGGGAGAAGCTGCGTCTGTTCCAGGTGCGCAACCTCTCCGGCTCCGGCGACACCCGCTACTTCGGGATCACGCCGCGATTCATCCAATCGATGGCGGGCAGCTTCGACAAGACGGTCATCGTCTTGATGGGATGTGACGGCCTGCTCTTTGACGGCACGGCGCAGGCGTTCGTCGACAAGGGCGCGGGTGCCGTCGTCGGCTGGAACAGCCTCGTCTCCGCGCCGCACACGGATAAGGCCACGCAGACTCTCCTACAGAAGCTCATCTCCGAGAGGCTGTCGCTGGGCGAGGCGGTAAAGCGGACGATGTCGGAGGTCGGGTCCGAACCCGGCTACAACAATACCCTGAAAGTATACCCGCAGGACGCCGAAGACCGGACGCTGCCGCGCGCCTAGCGGACCTCGTCGGGCAGCCCTCCGACCGTTGCGCGGGCTCGCCGCGGGCTGCGTCGCAGGAGGGCGCGCGGCGACGGCAGCGCGACCCGAGCGATCTCCGCCGTGAATGCCCCAAAGAGGGCGCAGTTCAGCGCCGCGACGCCTATCGTGAAGGGCGAGCCGATCCAGCGCCCGGAGAAAGCGTGGACCGGCGGCGCCACGACCGCCAGGTTGAAGAAAAAGGCCACCGATGCGACGGCGTACAGCGCGCGCCACCGCTTCTCGGCGACCGCGACCGGCAGCATGAAGGCCAAGAACGGGTAGAGATAGCGGTCATGCGTCGACACCGGCAGGAGATAGAAGGCGAATGCTAGGTAGGCGGCCACGAGCAGGGCACCGCGAAGGTTCGCGCGGGCGTGGAGATAGACGAGCCCCAGAAAGCCGGCCGAGACGGTGAGCAGGTAGCCGAGCATTCGGTACGTGACGAAGCTGAAGACGGCCTGGTCAGGCTTTGGGTGCAGCGTCACGTCGGCGAACCACCAGGCGTTCCAGGCCTCGGCGGAGAGCCGCTGGTAATCGGCGTCGAAGAGGCCCCTGTACACGCGGACGAGCTGGCCGGCGTCGCCGTGGAACAGCCACGGCCCCAAGCCCACCAGCCACACTCCCGCGACCGTCGCCAGCCCTGGGAATAGCGCCCGGGCATTTCGTCGCCACGTCAGGTAGAGGAGCACCGGCAGGATGATTATCGGGTGCGGCTTGATGAGGAAGCCGGCGGCCCAGACGCCGAAGGCGAGCTTCGTCCGGCCGCGCGCGGCAAAGAACAGCGCCAGCAGCATCGCCAGCGTGACGGCGGAGTCCGTCTGCGACCACACCGCCGAGTCGTAGAGGACGGCGGGCTGGAGGGCGACGACCGCCGCCGCGCCGAGTGCCATCGCCCGCACACGAGGCAGGCGCATCTCTTCGAACAGCGAGCGGCTGACAGCGTACGTCGCGACGATCAACGCCAGGTCGAAGAGGACGGGTGGCGCCTTGACCAGCAGGTGCAGCCGGAACACCTCGTGCCCGTAGCCGCCGCCGATGACGCCGTAAACAAGCGTGAGCAGCCAGAGGACGTAGTGGTACCCCACGTAGTCGGTGTCGCTCGTGCGAAAGACATTGAGCAGGCCGTGCTGGTGGATGGCCTGCATCCAGTCCTTCCAGCAGCCCTCGTCGCTGAAGTCGTTGGGGAGGTATGCCCAGAGGGGCGTGAGCGCCAGGCGGACGATCAGGGCGGCGGCCAGGAGGATCGCCAGAGGATAGTAGGACCGAACGATGCGGCGGGCGCGGGCGGGGAGCACCACTCAGCCTCCTCTAAGGTTATGATAGCAAAGACGGAGGGCCCCGTGTGGCTTGTGCGCCCTGAATCTACGGCGAAGCGCGTTATGCGGCAGGAAGGTCAATCGACGACGGAAACGGTCCTGTTCACGATTGGCCACTCCACGCGGCCCATCGAGGAGTTCCTCGCCCTATTGGAGGCGCACGGCATCCGCAGGGTCGTCGACGTGCGCACGGTGCCGCGCTCGCGTCGAAACCCTCAGTTCGGCATCGACGTGCTGCCGGAGAACCTGGCAGGCGCGGGCATCGACTACGCGCACATGCCATCGCTCGGCGGGCTGCGCCGTCCGCGAGGCGATTCAGCGAACACGGGCTGGCGGAACGCCTCCTTCCGCGGCTACGCCGACTACATGCAGACGCCGGAGTTCGAGCAAGCACTGGAGGAGTTGGTGGTGCTGGCCCGCGAGCAATCTACGGCCGTCATGTGCGCCGAAGCGGTGCCCTGGCGATGCCATCGCTCGCTCATCGCCGACGCCCTGACGATTCGGGGAGTGACGGTGAAGCACATCATGAGCCCGACCAGCGCGCAGCCGCACCGAATGACGCCGTTTGCACGCGTCGACGGGACGCGAATCAGCTATCCTGCATCCTAACCGCTTTCTGCTCGGTTCAACCGCTCGTTAAGGCGCTCCCCGGTGCTGTTGAGCGCCCTTCGGCCGTCCGAGAATAATGCAGAGCCATATCACCGGCGTGAACGGGAGCAACGTGCGCTTGAAGCGATGGGAATTGAGGTAGGCGACCGATGTTCGGGATAAAGTCCGCGCGGCGTCGCGCCCTGCTAGCGAGCGTCGTGATGCTGGTTCTCCTCGGCACGGTGGGCGGAGTGGCAGCCTGGCGCACGCATAGCGATGGCTCGACGCTCGACCGCGTGGACAAGCGACTCGCCATCGTCACCGACCTCGACAACGCACGCTCCTACACGTTGCTCAGCGCCACCCAGCTCGCCGCTGCGCTCCTGGCGAACGACTCCTCGTCTCTGGAGAAAACCTTCACTGATGCCGACCTCGTCGTCGAAGAGAGCCTGCGCAACGCCCGCACCAATCTCGCTGCGACGGGGAATGATATCGAAGCGGCACGCCTGGACACCGTCATCGCCCAGATCGACGAGTGGCAGTCGAAGACCGGCGGCTTCCTGGCCATGGGCGACGCAACCTCGCAGCAGGAGAGACTGCAGATGGGGCAGCAGTACATACCCGCGCTCTGGCCCCAATTCAGGGACACGATGGAGCAGCTCGCGCGGCTGAGCGAGAGCCAGCAGGCGCAACTGGTGGGCGAGACGGCCGCCGCCAAGCAGGCGGTCGACAAGAGCCTGGCCCTGATCGCCGGGCTCACCATGATCGCCCTTATGAGCGCTATCGGCACGCTGACGCTGGTCTATTCGGTGATCCGGCCGTTGCGCTCGCTGGAGCGGGTCGCCAGCGCCGTGGCGGCAGGCGACCTGAACGTGCGGGCCTCCGTAGACGGCCCGCAGGAAGTCGGATCGCTCGCCGGGGCGTTCAACGTCATGGTCGAGGAGCGACAGCGCGCGGAAGAAGCCCTCAAGCAGCTCGCGGCGACGGACAACCTGACCGGTCTTTACAACCACCGCTCCCTGCACGATGTCCTCGACCGCGGGATCCAGAGGAGCACAAAGAGCGGCCGCCCGCTTGCCATCATCATGATGGACGTCGACGGCTTCAAGCTGTTCAACGACACCTACGGCCACCAGGAAGGCGACCGTCTCCTGAAGCAGGTCGCGGACGTGCTTCGCAACCAATTCGACGACAAAGCCGTCGTCGGCCGTTACGGCGGCGACGAGTTCATGGCGATACTGCCCGACACGGACCGCGAGTCGGCAGCCCGCTGCGGCGCCGCGCTACTGGAGGCGCTTGCGAAAGAGCGAGCGCGCCCCCGTCGCGGCGGCGACTTGCCGATCGTGCTCAGCATCGGTCTCGCCGTGTGCCCCGACGACAGCAAGCATAAGGAAGAGTTGGTCGCCTACGCCGACGCATCCCTCTTCGAAGCCAAGCAGCTCGCCGGCGGCACGCTCGTCATCGCGCACGGTGAGCCCGGCGACGGCATCAGCAAGCAGCGCACGCCGTTCGGAGTGCTCGATGCTCTCGTGCGCGCGGTCGACCGAAAGGACCGCTACACGCGCCGCCACTCGCAGCAGAACGCGGAGTACGCCGTCGCCCTCGGCAAGGCGATAGGGCTTTCAGAGGGAGCGGTGAACGCCCTCCGCATCGGCGGGCTGCTCCACGACGTCGGCAAGATCGGCGTCCCCGACGACATTCTCAAGAAGCCCGGCGCTCTGACCGACGAAGAGATGCGCATCATGCGCGAACACGTCGTGCTCAGCAACCTCATCGTGCACGGCGTGCCGAACCTGCAGGACGTCTCCGACGCCGTCTACAGCCACCACGAGCGCTGGGACGGGAACGGCTACCCGCGCGGCCTCAAGGGGGAAGAGACACCTCTTCCCGGGCGCATCATGGCCCTCGTCGACGCCTATTCGGCGATGATCCTCGACCGCCCGTACCGAAAGGCGCTCAGCTACGAGGAAGCCGTCGCGGAGATGCGGAGGAACGCCGGCACCCAATTCGACCCCGACCTCGTCGAACCGTTCGTCCGCCTTGTGGATACTCAGGCGCAGGCCGCCGCGTAGAACACCCCCGAATGCCAGGCGTCCCCGTGGTCCAGGAGTGGACAAGGCTCCTTCGCTGTGCCATTCTGTAATTAGGAGAGCGCTCACCGAATAGGGAACGAAGGTTCCGGCGAGGGTTCCGGAGGAAGAAGATGCGAGTCTTGAAGAAGGATGCTCGCCCCGTCGCACCGGAAGACGAAGCAAGCGGAGAGACTATCGAACAGCTACTGACTGAACTGCACAGCCACGACTGGAAGCAGCGAGAACACGCCCGCTGGCAACTCGTGACGCTGAGGGACCTGGCGGTGTTTCCGCTCATCGACGCCCTCGAGGACCCCGACTGGCACGTCAGATGGGAGGCGGCGAAAGCGCTGCACGACATCGCCGACGCGAGGGCGGCGCCGGCGCTGGTCAAGGCCCTGAGGGATA
>Ga0315288_10013071_pt1 | contig 10405 bp, 9 predicted proteins | sample YL17G11_20_MG_FD_203454 | JGI IMG/M metagenome (GOLD analysis project Ga0315288, IMG submission 203454) | Sediment microbial communities from Yellowstone Lake, YNP, Wyoming, USA - YL17G11_20 | ecosystem: Environmental > Aquatic > Freshwater > Lake > Sediment | place: USA: Wyoming | collected...
TCATCGTGGGCCATGCCCACCAAGACTACTTCAGCTTCGCACGGGCGGGGATGGTGTACCTCTGTCAGCAAGGCGAATACAGGGCCTACTCGGGGTTGATAGTCAACATGATCCACATCAGGAGCCACAGAGCTGTCGTCACGAAGGCAGCCAGGCAGAAGACGCGCCCTCCAAGGCCGATGACGGTTTGCCACGCACGGCGGCGTTCGTCTGGAGCAGCAGCCCGTCGGGCGCGAACCACCGCCGGGGTCAGGCGCACCAGGAGGAAGGCGGCCAGGCTCGGGGGCACGGCGACCAGCAGTGCCCAAGGGTGCTGGCCGAACACTCCTACCCACCCGGCTACCTCAAAGAACACGATGTAGTCCAGCAGGAGATACGGCAGACTCGTGCGGCGCTGGTGCGTGTGCTTCAGGAGCCGGTCTGTGCCCCACAGGGCGATGTCGTACAGGACGAGCAGTGCCACGCCGAGAAGAAGCTGTGGCGCGAAGTACAGAAATGGCCCGACGCGGTTGACATCGGGGGCGACAAACCACATCAATCGTGCGATCATGGCACACCTCCTCAACAGGTGCACGGCAAGCAGTCTGGTCGACCGAGTCTGGTGATCGCGTGCAACCGGACACTGTGACGACAGGGGCAGTCCGCCTCATGCGGTTCAGTGGTGGATCAGATCCTGACACCATTGTCTCCAATGGTGAAGAAAATTCAACCGGGGCTCCCGGCCGCTAGCGCTTGATGAACCGAGCGTTAGGAGCGCGTGCTTGACGCGGCTCCGATCGTCGAGAAGTGCCTTCTTAATCCGTTCTTAGGGCATGTTGGTACAATGACAGGCGTGAGAGGAGAGACGAATGCACATTCTTGTCGTTGAGGACCAGCAGGATTTTGCCCAGAACATCAGGCGGTACCTGGAGACAGAGTCCTACAGTGTCGACCTTGCCTTTGACGGCGAGACGGGGCTACACCAGGGGCTGACCGAGGAGTATGCTCTCGTCGTTCTCGACATCAATCTCCCGCGCATGGACGGGCTGGAAGTCTGCCGGCAGCTGCGGCAAGCCGGGCGTAGCATGCCCATTCTCATGCTGACAGCGCGAGTCGGGCACCAGAACGTCGTGGCCGGCCTGGACAGCGGGGCCGACGACTACCTCACCAAGCCATTCGACCTCGAGGAGCTGCTTGCCCGCATGCGCGCGCTGATGCGCCGGGGCGGCGAGAGCCGGAGTCCCGTCATCACGATCGGCGAGGTCGACATCGACACGAACACCCACACGGTGCGTCGTGCCGGGCAGGTCGTGTCGCTTGCGCCACGCGAGTATGCACTGTTGGAATTCCTTTCGCTCAATCGTGGCATCGCCAAGACACGTCTCGAGATCATCGAGCTGGTCTGGGGAGAATACGACGAGTTGATGTTCTCCCAGACCGTGGATGTCCACGTTGCTTATCTGAGACGCAAACTGGGCAGGGGGATCATCGTGACGATACCCGGCAAAGGGTACATGATGGGAGACTAGCCGTGTGGCAATCGCTCAAAGAACGGCGCCGCGATCTCGAGGAGAGGCTCAACGCCAGGTTCAGTGTGGAACAGCGGCTGGCGATGAAGTTTACGCGCCTGGTCTGTGTCTTCGTGCTGGTCAGCGGTGTCATGTTCACGGCAGCAGACGTGGCATTGTTGGCGTACCGGGTGCGCCAGGATCTGAATGTTCAGATCGACAAGGTGCTGGAGGGTGGCACAGTGGCATCAGATATTGCTGCTGCGGGTTCGCTGATGACTGTGACGGTGCGAGCCTACACCCGCATCCTTGCCCCGGACGGCACCGTGCTGTATGCGGGAGGCTTGTTCGCCGGGGCCGCAGCGGGCACCGTCGACCCGTTTGCGCCGCTTTCCCTTGACAGTGGACGGTACCTGGTCGTTACCAAGGCAGTCCGGTGCGATGGCCGCATCGTCGGGTACGTGCAGTTCGCAGGACCGACAGGCCGCGGGCCTCACGAGGCAGCGTGGAAACTGCTGAACTTGCTGCTGACAACGCTTGTCATGGGAATCCTGGCTTACGTGTTCGGTCTTTCGTTCTCCCGCTACACCCTGCGCCCCATCCACGAGTCGCAGGAGCGCCTGGAGCAGTTCACACAGGATGCCAGCCACGAATTGCGAACGCCTCTCGCTAGCATTTCGTCATCCCTCGATGTCGCCATGAAAACGGGCGAGTACGAACAGGGCATCATAGCAGCCAAGGTACAGGTCAAGTATGCCTCGCTGCTGGTGAAGCGGCTGCTAGAGGTGGCTCAACTGGACAGGGTGACGGTCGATCTCGGGCCGGTCGACATAACGGCGCTGGTCAGCGCCGTGGCAAGTCAGAACACAGAATCCTGCAAGGAGCATGAGGTGACGATGCGGACGTCTATCGAAGAAGACGTTACGGTAGAAGGTGATGGACTGCTCCTGCATCAGCTGGTCAGCAACCTCGTCGAGAACGCCGTGAAGTTCAATGTGCCTGGAGGGACCGTGAGCGTCACCCTCACGAACAAGGCGCTCACCGTCAGAAACTCTGGTGGTGTTATCAGTCCTGACGATTTGCTCCATGTGTTCGAGCCCTTCTACCAGGCGGACACGTCTCATGCGCAGCGTGGCTTTGGATTGGGACTAGCGATTGTGAAGAAGATTGTGGCCCTGCACGGCTGGCGGCTGAACGCGTCCAGCAGCGCCGAAGCAGGCACGGAGTTTGCGGTGGAGTTTTCGCCCTCCCATGCGCGGGGGAGGGTCTCTTAACCTACTCTTAGGACATGGCTGTTACCCTGACTGCGTGTCTGCCTGCCGGCGGATGTGACGGGCTGGACGCTACAGAGGCGTAGCAAATGGAGGAACAATGAACAGAGGAACAAGAAAGATTGTGACAGGCGCCGCATTGCTGGTGGCGGTTCTCGTCGGACTGACGGGTTGTGTTGGGCAGGGACAGGTGGCACAGCGCTTCCAGCAGGCAGGGAATGTCAGTGGGACGGCCGATGCCGAGTACGTCGTGGCGGCGCGTGACGTCTCCGCGGGCACGTCGGTTTCGGGGACCATCCGGCCCATGCGGTCAGCGTCGCTGACCGCCCAGGTGCAGGGGGAGGTCACCGCTGTCTATGTTGCGGAAGGAGACGCCGTCAAGGATGGTGATGTCCTGCTGCGCATCGACGCTCGCAGCCAGCAGAACCAGGTTGCCCAAGCGGAGTCCAGGTACCGTGCCGCGGTGGCATCGCGCACAGTGACAGAATTCTCTGGGCTTGCCCAGACGAAGGCGCAGCTTCAGAGCGCTCTGGCACAGGCACGTGCTCAGCAGGCATCTGCACAGGCGAACCTCAGGAACTTCACCGACAAGGACACGAGCTCGTTGCAGGTGGCCAACTTGGAGGAACAGGTGGCGCAGGCCGAGGCTAGCCTCCGCAGTGCCCAGAACAACCTGAAGAGCTTGCAGGACTATGACACGTCAGCACTGCAGGTGACGATTGCCGACTTCGCCGTCGATCAGGCACAGCTCAACCTGCAGATGGCCCAGACGCGCCTTGCCGTGCTTCAGAGTCGCGACGTCACGGCAACGCAGCTGGCACAGCTGCAGTCACAGGTCACGCAGGCACAGTCGAGCCTCCGGATTGCAGAACTGCGACTGCAGGAGAGCAGCAAGAACGCGCAGGCGTCGGACGAGTCAATCGCAGTACTCGAGGAGCAGGTCCGCCAGGCGCAGGCGACGCTCACCGTTGCCAAATCGAACCTAGACAATGCATCGTCGGACAGCAAGGCTTCCCAGAGTGACGTGGACCTTCAGCGCATGCAGGTACAGTTATCCGAAGTCTCGTTGTCGAATGCAGAAACCAACTACAAGGTCGCCGTCTCCGGAGCTGCGCAGAAGAAGCTGCAGGTGGCGTCGGCGCAGGAACAGGTGAAGCAGACTGAAAGCTCGCTTTCAATAGCGAAGAACAACTTGGCGTCGACGCAGAAGGCCAATGGCGCCCGCCCCAACGACCTCGAAACACTCAAGGCTCAGGTCGAGCAGGCCGACGCTGCCGCGGCACTTGCGCAGGCCAATCTCGATGGGTACGCTGATACCGCGTGGCGGAACGCTCTGCAGCTGCAGTCTGCACAGGAACAGGAGAGTCAGGCGGCTCTCGCCCTGAGTGCACAGGAGCTCCTCCTGGACAACTACGTCGTGAAGGCGCCGTGGGACGGGACTGTGCTGGCCGTCAATGTGAACGCCGGCGACATGGCCACTCCACAGACGAGTCTCGCGAAAGTCGCGCAGACGCAGGCATGGAACGTCGAAGCATATGTAGACGAGGTCGATATCCTGAACATCAAGGAAGGTCAGGAAGCACGAGTTGCCATCGACCCGTATCCCGACAACGAGTTTGCGGGCACAGTCTCCTATCTTGGAAAGACGCTTGTGAGGACGCCCGAGGGCCTGAATGCCTACGCTCTGAAGATTCGGCTCACGACGCCGCCAGCCACGCTTGTAGACGGCATGTCAGGGGATGCGACGGTTATCCTGTCGACGGTCAGGGGCGTCCTCGCTGTACCCGTCGAATCCCTCCTCAATGAGGGCGGCAAGAAGTACATCATGCTCATCACGAAGAATGCGAGGGGCAAGGCCGTCACGACGAAGACCGAGGTATCCACAGGGCTCGAAGGGGATGAGTATGTGCAGGTGACGTCCGGCCTCAAAGCTGGCGACACGATCCTGCGTCAGCCAGTGGCCACCCAGACGTCCACGTCGTCGGGTGCCCCCTTCATGGGCGGTCAGTAGAGAAGGGTCTCATGGAACTGATCCAGCTTACGGATCTCCGCAAGATCTACACGATCGGGGGTGTGACCATCGAGGCCCTCGCAGGCGTCTCACTGGACATCGGGGCGCAGGAATTCGTGGCCATCATGGGCCCCTCGGGGTCCGGGAAGTCTACGCTGATGCACATCTTGGGCTGTCTCGACAGTCCCACCAGCGGGCGGTATATGTTGAAGGGCAGGGACGTGTCCAGTCTCCGCTCTGATGACCTCGCCGCAGTGCGCAATCAGGACATGGGCTTCGTGTTTCAGGCGTACAACCTGCTCCCGCAGATGTCTGCGCTCGAGAACGTCATGCTCCCGCTGTCCTACGCCACGAAGCCCGTCCGTGATGGGCGCCGCAAGGCAGAGGAACTGCTGGAGCACGTGGGGCTCAAGGACCGCATGAAGAACCGGCCTGTCGAGATGTCCGGCGGCGAGCAGCAGCGCGTCGCCATTGCCCGGTCGCTCATGATGGACCCATCCATCATCCTGGCAGACGAGCCCACCGGCAACCTGAACTCCAAGGGAGCACGTGAGGTCATCGAGATCCTCAAGGCACTTCACGAGGAGGGGAAGACCATCATCTACGTGACGCACAACGACAACATCGGGGCGCAGGCTGAGCGGGTCATCCGCATCCGCGACGGCCTCATCGTTGCAGACGAGGGGGACTGACATGGACCTGCGAGACAGCTACAAGAACGCAACCCGCTCGATTGCCGCCGCCAGGATGCGCTCGTTCCTGACGATGCTGGGCATCATCATTGGCATCGCGGCCGTCATCCTGCTCATGGCCGTGGGCGAAGGGTCGAAACGCAACATCCTGGCACAGATCCAAGGCAGCGGCTCAGGCAACTTGTACCTGACCCCGGGAGCGCAGTCGAGCATTCTGTCAGGCCGCAACAGGACGACACGGGACACGGGTGCCGAGATCACCATGGACGACCTTAAGGCCATCGAGGCCAGAGTGACGTATCCCATCGTCGTGTCGCCTACCAATACGATCGGTATCACCATCAAGCGTGGCAACACGACGATGGCGGGCAGTGGCATGTTTGCCACGGAGACCTACTTCGAGGTCAACAACTTGACCATTGAGAGCGGACGCCCCATTGTCGCCAGCGATGTCAGCAACCGGACGCGGAACGTGGTCATCGGGGCAAACGTGAGGTCGACACTGTTTCCGGATGTGTCGCCCACAGGCCAGCTCATCCGGATCAACGGGATGAGTTTTAAGGTCGTAGGTGTCACCGCCTCGAAGGGGCAGAGCCTCTTCGGGAACTCGGACAACGCCGTCATCCTGCCCCTCACGGTTGGCGAGAAGTCATTCGGCATGCAGCATGACCGCATCAGCTTGACGACCATCAAGAGCGTCAACCCGGACGACAGCGGTGCCGTCGTGAACCAGATTACCAGCATCTTGGAGCGGAAACACGGCAAGGTCGACTTCAGTGTCCTCGACCAGAAGGCGCTCACCAGTCTCTTCTCCTCGACACTGAGCATCTTTACGGCACTTCTGGCTGCACTCGGGGGACTGTCGCTGGTCGTCGGGGGCATCGGCATCATGAACATCATGCTTGTATCGGTGAGCGAGCGCACCAGGGAGATTGGTATCCGGAAGGCACTGGGAGCGCGCGAACGGGACATCCTGGCGCAGTTCCTCATCGAGTCGTCCCTGCTCAGCGGGATCGGCGGTATCATCGGGGTTGTGTTCAGTGTCCTTGTCGCAAACCTGATCATCCGGCGCTTCCTTCCGACCTTCGTTACTACGTCCTCGGTCCTGCTTGCCGTCGGCTTCTCGATTGCCGTGGGCATCTTCTTCGGGGTGTATCCCGCCCGCAAGGCTGCACGGCTGAGACCCGTCGAAGCCCTGCGCTATGAATAGGAGGCATCAATGACGCATAAATGGACCGTCGCACTGATCGTGGTGGCGCTGGTGCTTGGCATTGTGTTCGCAGACATTCAGGCTGTCCGTGCGGGGACAGGCCCGCAGTCCCTGAAGGTCGACGTGTCCAGCGCCTATCCAGGAGACGCTCCGCAGTACACTGTCAGATTCATTATGAACAGCACTATCCATGCAGGCGATATCCTGACCTTGATATTCGATGACGGCGTAGGACTAGCTGACGGGCCGCGGGTGCACGGGACCCTTGTGACCGTCGATGCGACGACGCTCAACGAAGACAGCACGTGGCAGGCAGGCACCCTATGTCTCGTGTCGCCGCTAGACCTCGCTGCCGGCGCAGAACATACGATCGTGATCCAGCAGGATGCACGTATCCAGAACCCCTGGGATACATTCAGCCGCAACCGTGTGACGTTGGCGCACCTTTCCAGCGGGACGAGTCTGGTTTCAAACTACTACGCTGTTTCCAGGACGACGCAGCTTGTCCCTCAGGAGCTGACCGGTACGGTCGAAGACGGTGTCATCACCGAGCTTGCCATTCGTCTCCGGACTGGCAGGAATGGTGCGCTGACTGGGCATGATCCCATCAGGGGAGCGGGGGGAGTCATGGTCATGCCTGCCGTGACCGACACAGTATCACTGCGGTTGTCGCCCGGCATTGCCGCGCTATGGAAAGCAGACGGATCGACTGCGATACAGCTGCTGGCGGCGTACAGCGCTACACGGCAGTGGATCCGCATACTGTCTGCCCAGGAACGTGTGGGCCTTGATGATCGCCGTCCCCAGGAGGAGCTGACGCTGGATGTCATGCACAACATGCCGGCCAACACCGAGTACACGTTCTATATTGTGTTTCACCGCGGACAGGACGCCAGACTGCTGACCGGCGATGATTTCGCAAAGGTTTCGACCAGCAAGGAACCGTCTCTTATCAACCTTCCCCTTCGAGGCTTCGGACCAGTTGGGAATGCCGGCGACGGGACAGGAACGGCTGCCGTCGACACGACTGCGCCGGTGATCACCTGGAAGGCCCAGGCAAGCGCCTTCTCTTCCCGCCTCGTGACCGTGAGCATCGACATCGTTGAAGCCAGCATGAAACAGGCATTCCTCGAGACTGGTGCCGACGGGTCACTGCACACGTGGCTGAACGCTGGCCACAACGAACTCCTGCTGGTCAACCGTTCGGGCTTCCTCGGGACCATCGTCGCCACCGACAAGGCCGGCAACACGACGAGGACACCTGTCGACATCCCTGCACCTACCGTGACTTGAACTGCGGGCAGGAATCTCCCTTGCAGTGCTCTCCCGTAGTTGGGAGAGTCTCTGCATCAAGGGTCGCGAGGGGTCCGGCGCGTACGTCAGCTGGATCACCTGCGGCCCTTTCTCGTTTGCGTGGACGGCCCGCCTCCCAGGTCGCGGTGTGTCGCGCGATGCTACGTCTGGCAGTGGAGGCAGATGAACGACGCGGTGCTGCCGGTCCTGATTCTCTGGACGATCGTTCCGCAGATGGGACATGGCTTCCCTTCGCAGTAGCCGATCAGGAATTCCTTGAAGCGTCCCGGTTGGTTGTACAGGTCCTTCTCGTAGGCCAGACCACCCAGCTCGAGAGCGTTCCGGAGTTGCGAACGGATGGCATCGTACAGCGCAGTCCGCTCCGCGGGCGAGAGGTCGCCGGTCGTCCGCAGCGGGTGGACGCGGGCGGCGAACAGGATGTCCTGGATGTAGACGTTGCCGATGCCCGCGATGTTCTTCTGGTCCATCAGAACCGTCTTGATGGCGCTCCGTTTCTTCTCTTCCAGCAGCTTTTCGAACGCGTGCAGGGTGAATTCGCCGTCGTCCAGCGGGTCGAGACCAAGCGTAGCTGTCATGGCATGGGAAGCCAGCTCTGCAGTCCTTACCGCGTGGACGTACCCAAACCACCAGAAGTGCTGGCTGAAGGTACAGCCGTCTTCGAACAGGACGGCTGACTGGCGGTTCCCCGGCAAGGGCTCACCCTTTCGGTGGAAGAGGGCTTCTCCACCCATGCCGAGGTTGAGCAGGAACGTCGCTCCCGGTTCGAGGTCCATGAAGATCCATTTTCCCCTCGACGTCACACGGGTCACCTGTGTATGGAGAAGCAGTCGCCGGAACTCCTCGGGCGGTACATTCAAACACCTCGGCTGGACGACGTCGACGTCGGCCACCCGCCTGCCGCGGAGTTCCCGGTCCATTTGCCGTGCAAGGTTGGTCACTTCAGGTAGTTCGGGGATCGTGTCCTCCTCGTGCTGCAGATCAGCTACAGTGACCGCACGACCTGCGCCAGCGTGCGAACGCCCTGACTGAGCAGGACCTTGTCGGGTTGCAGTCCGTGTCTGATGAGTTCATAGCGCTTCTTACAGTATCATGAACACTGCCGAGATGAGCAATACTGCGTAGATGAGCTGGGTGAAGCGTTCAGCACTGATGCGGTGATGCGTGATGTCTCCCAGCAGTGCCCCGAGCGCTAGGAAAGGCAGAGACGTCAGGACAAGCCTCCCCGGCACACCGGCCAGCTTGTGACGCACGACAATATCTGCGATGATGAACACGTTGAGTGTCGTCCAGATGGCGACCAGCGTGGCGCGGAACGAAGATTTGTCCTTGAGCTGCTGGGTCGCGTAGATGATGACAGGCGGACCTCCCGAGGTGAACGCCCCCTGCACGGCGCCGCCGATAATGAGCAGACTGTTGAGAAGCCATGTAGGCCATGGTCGGGGCGTGCCTCTGCCCGACCGGAACTGTGCGACCAGTCCCTGGACGCCGACGACGACCATGAAGATGGCGAGAATATGCATCAACGTGGTGCGTGGCAGGATGTTGTAGGCGATCATGCCGACGGGAAGTCCCGGCAAGACAAATGCAAGGATGCGCAGGTACTGCCGCCAGTCGACGTCCCTCCACGAGATGACCAGGAGGTAGACGTCCAAGATGAGGGCCAGGACGGTAAGGACGGGGCGAGCGGTGTCGATGCCGGTCAGGAGGATGCAGAACGGCATGGCCAACACGGCGCAGCCGAAGCCGGTGATTCCCTGGATGAAATGGGTCGCCAGGACGATGAAGCCAAACAGGACTGCAGTCAGGGCAAAGGGCACATCTTCCTCCACGCGTCCTCTCGGGGCGCACCCGAACAGTATACGCGGAATACGTTGGCAGGCCCGGCGTCCCACCCCGGACGGGGATGGACCGACTCTACTTGACAAGTCTCGGTCGTTATGTAGAATCATCGTCGGAACAGACATTGGCCGATGGCCGGAAGGGAGGAACCTCAATGACTACCAATGAAGAAGTGCGTGCTACAGGGGGTGCCTCTTGGACTGCTTTCGACTGAACTCCTGACCTGATCAGCGTCAACAGAGTCTGTCCCGTGTCCGGCAGGTCTGCCGGAGTCCAATCGTTGTCAGTACAACTCCTCGAGCGCCCTCTCCGCAATCCGTACGTGGTTTGCCACGTACCCCATGATCCATGACCACATCGGAGGTAGAAGAGATGCATTTGGCAACACTTGGGTGGGATGACTACTTCTCTCGCCAATTCGAGAGTCTTGATCGCGACGGGCTTGTACCGGCGCGTATCGTTGAACAGCACGAGAACGGGTACGTCGCATATGGAGAGCAGGGAGAATGGCAGGCCGAGGTCACGGGACGATTCCTGCATGTCCTGGCAGGGCTCATCGGCTTCCCTGCCGTCGGCGACTG
>Ga0315288_10013073_pt1 | contig 10405 bp, 12 predicted proteins | sample YL17G11_20_MG_FD_203454 | JGI IMG/M metagenome (GOLD analysis project Ga0315288, IMG submission 203454) | Sediment microbial communities from Yellowstone Lake, YNP, Wyoming, USA - YL17G11_20 | ecosystem: Environmental > Aquatic > Freshwater > Lake > Sediment | place: USA: Wyoming | collected...
GGTGCCTGGGAGTTGGGCTTGGCGGCCAAAGGCCTACCACAAGCCAAAGTAAAGGGTCTTTATCTAATGCTTGGCGATGAACAAGGTAGTGAGGAACTCGTGGGCTGGCTTAAAGGGCTTGATTTTGTGGCGGTGCAAGCGGGTTATCACTCAGCTGCCACGTCCGCTGCCGATGTGGTTTTGCCTTCTCCCATTTGGGTCGAAAGGGAAGGCAAATATGTGAGCATGGACGGGCGGTCCCTTAAGTCAAACCAAGTGCTCCAACCCAAGAATGGCCTGCTTGAGGACCGAGAGATATTTGCGAAGCTCTCCAAAAAACTAGGCAAAAGCTAGGCCCTAGCTAGGAGGTTGACTGTGGCCAAACCTAAAGTTGCTACTATATGGCTCGCTGGTTGTGCAGGGTGCCATATGTCCTTTTTGGATATAGACGAGGCGATACTTGAAGTGGCAAAACTGGTGGAGTTCACTGCCAGCCCTATAACCGACTTCAAGGAGATTCCTCAAGTCGATGTCGGTATTGTGGAAGGATCGGTCTGTAATACAGATAACGTAGAGGTACTAAAGAAACTGCGAGCCAATTGCAAAATACTAATGGTATGGGGTGATTGCGCCTGTTTCGGTGGAATCATGACTATGCGCAACATGATTCCTATTGAGGATGTTCTGAAGCGAGGCTATATTGAGACGGAGAGCACCGCAAAGGGGAGCGCTGTCCCGTCATCAGCGGAGCTACCTAAACTCTTAGATAAAGTCAAGCCAGTGAATGAAGTGGTCAAGGTTGACTGCTATGTTCCAGGCTGTCCGCCCAGCGCCAAAGTCATTCTCTATGCCATAACTGAACTTCTAGCAGGCAGAATACCAGTACTGCCCAGCGAGATGATGAAGTTCGATTGAGGCATGGAGAACTAGGGAGGCATTAAAATGACCAAGAAGGTCGTTATTGAACCAATAACCAGGATTGAAGGACATGGCAAGGTAACTATACATCTTGATGATCGAGGTGATGTGGCCGATGCCAAGTTCCATGTAGTTGAGTTTCGAGGGTTTGAGAAGTTCTGCGAAGGGCGGCTTTTCTGGGAGATGCCGGCCATTACGCCGCGAATCTGCGGTATCTGCCCAGTGAGCCACCACCTGGCTTCAGCTAAAGCGACAGATGCTATCCTGGGGGTAGAGATTCCGCCGACAGCGAAGAAGCTGCGCGAGTTGTTGCAGATGGGCCAGTATGTCCAGTCTCATGCACTCCACTTCTTCCATCTAGCTAGCCCAGACCTGCTGCTCGGGATGGATGCCGACCCGGCCATACGGAACGTTATTGGGGTTATCGGTGCTCACCCGGACCTTGCGACAAAAGGGGTACTGCTGCGCAAGTTCGGGCAAGAAATTATCGGAATGCTTGGCGGTAAGAAGGTCCATCCCAATTTCGCTATCCCAGGTGGGGTCAATAAGGCTCTTCACCCTGACGAGCGTGACAAAATACGCAAGCAGATAGATAGCGTTATCGCTGACATGCAGATTGCGGTCAACCTCATCAAGAACTATCTTGCGCAACATGCTGATATAGCTGCCAGCTTTGCCAACTTCCCCTCTGCTTATATGGGGCTGGTAGATGATCAGGGCAACCTGAAACTCTATGACGGCAAACTGCGGTTGAAAGACCAGAAGGGGACTATCCTGGAAGACAAGGTTGCCCCCAAAGACTATCTTTCCATCATAGAGGAAAAGGTAGAGGACTGGTCCTATATGAAATTCCCCTACTACAAGAAGTGGGGGTACCCCAAAGGCATATATCGTGTAGGGCCTCTAGGACGACTGAATGTTGTTGACGGGTTCACCACTCCTTTGGCCAATAAGGAGTTCAAGGAATATAAGAAGCTTGGCAAGAATGGAATTGTGGAGGGTTCACTATACTACCATTACGCCCGAATGATCGAAGGGCTATATGCTGCCGAGAAGATAAAGGAACTCATGGAAGATAGCCTCATTTGCTCCACAGACATCAGGGCTACCTCCAGTAAGTTCAACGAAGAGGGGGTAGGAGTAATCGAAGCCCCCAGGGGGACCCTTATTCACAACTACTGGGTAGACGCCAAGGGTACGATTCGCAAGGTTAACCTGATTGTATCTACCGGTCATAATAATCTGGCGATGAACCGCTCGGTTGAGTCCGTAGCTAAACAATTCATCAAGGGCGGGAAGCTTACTGAAGGGATACTTAACCGGGTAGAAGCTGCTATTCGCTGTTATGACCCCTGCCTGTCCTGCGCCACACATGCCCTGGGGCAGATGTCTCTAATCGTTCAATTGGTCTCTGCCAATAGCGAGGTTATTGAGGAAGCCCGCAGAGGTTAGAGTCGCAGCTTAACATCTTCCTGGAGCATTTCTCTCAAGCTGGTGCTTAGTGGGCGGTCTCCCAACACAAAGGAGGCCGCTTAGTTTTGAAAAGCCCCTTCTTTAGCTTCAAAATGTGGGTTTCTCAGCATCACTTTAATTACTTCGCACCAAGGAGGCAAGCCTGATGCCAGTAGCAGCATGTGGTGTTTCTTGCGATGTGTGTGGGCTCTATGCCAAGCGCATCTGCGGCACTTGTGTGGCTGGTACTGACGAGAAAGCCCGAAAAAAACTGGATGCCCAGATGAAGCTGCTCAACAAGCAGTGTCCCATTCTTGCATGTGCTGTGGAGAGGAAGGTCGCTTATTGCCTGAAGGACTGCGAAGATTTCCCTTGCGTTAACTTCGAGTCCGGGTTATGGGATGGCCCCTTCCCATATAGTACCCAATTTTTGACCATGTTCAGAAAGAGGCTGGGCAAGAAGTAAGCGTATTTCTCCAAAGCCAGGCATACGATTGTACATATCGTGCAACCAATGCGCGTCGGCATTTTGCCTTTGCTCACAGGAATCAAATTCGGCACGTTGACATGACTGCGCTAGATCGCCGGGGTCCTGGCTACAGCCTGGTAGACAGATAACAGTCCTCCATGTGCGGTTGTCACCGGTACCACGAAGGATGAAAATGATAATTGAGCCGTTCGTGCTGAGCGTAGTCGAAGCATGGACGGCTCAAAGGGATTCGCCCTTCGACAGGCTCAGGGCGAACGGAACAATCCCTATTTTCGGAGTAGGGTGCCGAAGTGTTCAGGTTGCAATGGATATGTGGTAGAATAGACGATAGTATTTTAGCAGGAGGTTTGCTGTGGGTAACACTAGTGAGAATCTGGAATTCGCCTTTGCTGGGGAAAGCCAGGCGAATCGGAAGTACACCTTCTTTGCGGAAAAGGCTGCAGACGAAGGCCACAAAAAGGTGGCACGCTTGTTCCGCGCAGCAGCGGAAGCTGAAACTGTACATGCTCGCAATCATCTGAAGGTCATGCAAGGGATCAAGTCGACCAAGGAAAACCTGCTGGCGGCAATTAATGGCGAGAATCACGAATTCACAGAGATGTATCCCGCCTTCATAAAACAAGCTGAAACCGAAGGCCACAAGAAGGCAACGGACAGCTTTGACCTGGCAAACAAAGTCGAACAGATTCACCACGGTTTGTACAGGAAAGCACTTGATATGCTCGAGAAGGGCAAGGCCATGGCTGAGAAACCGTTCTATGTTTGCCAGTACTGCGGCAACACGGTAGAAGGTGAAGCTCCCGAAAGGTGTCCTGTCTGTGGTGCACCTAGAAAAATGTTCAAACTCATAGAGTAGATTCAACATCCTTGGGACGTGTAGCAATCGAGGCCTATCTACTGAACCTTTTTTAAAGCCTCGGCTGGAAAAGCAAGGAGGTCGGAATGGCAAAGCGGAGGTTGAAGCTCGTCTTTCCACCAGAGCTTATCCGAGAGCCTGTCATCTACCACTTTGGAGAACAGTTCAACGTGGTCACAAATATTCTGCGTGCCAACGTGGAGATGGACAAGGGGTGGGTTATATTGGAACTCGAGGGTGATGGAGAAGAGTTAGACCTGGCAGTCTCCTGGCTAACTGCCAAAGGGATCAGCGTCGAACCCGCAGATGCCAGCCTCTCTGTCTGATGTCTGGCTAACGCAGCGATGTCAGTTGGATTCTGCCCCAGAGCCCCAACACATCGCCCTTCACAATGGCCACACCGCTGAGTCCCGGCACGCGCTGTGCGAACTCGATTGCCTTGGGTATATCTTCAGCCGAGTGAAGTCGATTGCCTATGGCTGTAGCAGCAGCATCAGCTAGGGCGGCGGATGGCGAAAACACAGTTACCGCATCAGCCAGACCAAAACTGAGAGAGTGCCCAACCGTCCCCGAGGAAGTGCAGACACCGAGGGGGGTATCTTCTGGATGTATCACAAAGGCGATCTTGCCCGTGAGGGGAGAGCCACCAGCATAGACACCTACCAGCCTAGGGCGTAAAGACCTCATAAATATGTCCCCCCCATTCTCCACAATAACCTCGTCGGAGAACTGGAGCAACCCTGCGCCCACCTCTCTGGCTATAGCTCCTGCCACAGCCGCCATAGGCCCAACACCCACCGCTTCAGCCGCCAGGGCCATATTCCTGACCACCGCCGGTGCATTATCTTCTACACGCATTGGTTCCAGAGTCAAGGCGAAAAGAGGGTGCTTTTTGATATAGTCTTCAAGGCCAGCGCGGCATTTCTGGATCATTTCAAGAGCCTGGCTTGAGAGGTCGCTCTTGGCTCTGATAAGGAGGTCGGTCTCATCGACCACCACGGGGAAAGCAACCAGGTCTTCGGTGGTAACCCACTGACGGTATGTTCTCGGCTGATACATGGCGACTATAAGCGTGTTTCCATAGCTCTGACTGGGCAGGTTCTGAGGCAAAGATCACAAGCGATACATTTATCACTTACGAAGTCGACCCTGCGGGTCACTGGGTCTACCACAAAAGCGTTTACCGGGCATATGGTAACACAAGCGCCACAATGCGTGCATCGCTCTTCCTGGCGAGCTATGTCCTTCACCAGAGGTTGAACCTCTACCCCGGTCTCTTTCAAGAAGCGTATAGCCCCATCATACGCTTTGCGTTCTCCAGTAAGTTCCAAGACCAGGAGTCCTTCTTCCTTTGGCGTCACCGACGCCCTGAGAACGTTGAACTCCATATCATAATCTTTCACCAGGCGATATATTATGGGCTTGTCCACCAGGTTAGGCGGGAAATGCAATACAATTTTCTTTGATATGCGCATCGGGCTGCCCCTCCTTTTCTAGATAGAGCGTTCCTCCAAAGGCTTGAAGACGATGCCACTTTCGACTCCTGGGAGTAGTGCCACAGGCTTGGTGAGTAGAAATTCGCCGCGCTTGATCCATTCCTTGAGAGTAGCAGCGATTTCTGAAGCCTTATAGTAGCTTGATAGTGAAGCGGTAGGAACAACCTTTTCCAGAATTTTGATGTGCCCGCTTCTAAGCTCTGCATAGGTGACTTCCCCTAGCACATCTGGCTCTCTTTCCGGGTAGGTTTTCGAGTAGTCAACAATGGGCGCAAATATGTCAGAATCCTTCACCGCCGTGTAACGCAGTATCTCCTCAGAAAGGATGGGTATGGGAACTCCGATACCCACGGTCAAGGTGGCTCCATAGCCGAGGAAGCTCGTTCCTACCAGCCATCGGGAGTTCATCTGCTTCAAATCGCCGATCACGGACAGTGTGCCAGCGCCTCTCTTAGGTACCCCATTTTCACCCCGCAAGACGTTGGGGTTGTGTTGAGTCCCATGCCATGCCACATAGCCAACGCCGCCACCCAGGAATATCTTGGTTCCTATACCAATAGTCTTGTAGTAGGGATCATTCAGCAAGGGAGAGAGCTGTCCTGCCGAGGAGAAGTTGGCATTGCCCAAACGTGGTTTCAAAAGCCCCATGTAAGTATACAAAGTGCGGTCGCTCAGATTGACAGCCACATTGTAGTTCTGATAGGCGTTTCTGATGTTGAACAGGGTGGCTTCATTGATGATTTTGATGTTGATCCAGGTCTCAATCTTCTTACGCGGGTAGCAGTCAGTGCCATAGGCCACAGCCACCAGTAAGACGTCCTTGCCAGCTACCAGGTCCTCGATAACATGCCCTCCACCATACCTGAAATCTCCTGGGTGGTCACGATTTCTGGGGTCATCGTCGGGCGTGGCGGTAGCACCAATATAGAGGTCTACTGCTGCCAAGCCGGCATAGGCGGGCACATCATTGAGATATAGTTTGCCACCACCAAACTTAATCCGCGGCTTGGAATGCCCCACATTTAGAAAGGCCCCCGACGAGCACATTGGGCCAAAAGTGCCCGTGGTCACCACGTCAATCTCTTTGGCTGCTTTGGCTACTCCCTTTTTCTCAACGATACCAATGACCTCTTCCGCCGTGACCACCACCGCTTGTCCCCTAGCAATCCTTTCGTTTATTTCCTCAATAGTCTTAGTCATTTACAGTCCCCCATCTGATAACAATAATTGCCCTGAGAGGGGCCTTTTGTGAGGATCCAAAGCCATGCCCCTTAACAGGGATATTATAGCTCATCTATGTTTCCAGTTCATTGCGTTGGGCTTCCTTTTTGCCTAGCCCCCAAATCTAAGAGTTCTGATTTCCTTCATCAGTTGTTCGAACTGCTCTGGGTAGAGGGATTGCGGCCCGTCGGACAGGGCATGCGTTGGATCGTGATGCACTTCAACCAAAAGCCCGTCAGCACCTGCGGCAATCGCAGCCCTAGCTAAGGGGAGCACATATTCTCGGCGACCTGCCGCATGGCTTGGGTCTACTATGATAGGCAGGTGGCTAACCTCCTTAACAGAGGGGATAGCGCTAATATCTAGTGTATTCCTGGTATGGTTGACAAACGTCCGAACGCCCCGTTCGCATAAGATAACTTGGAGATTTCCTCCAGACATGATATATTCGGCGGCCATCAGAAACTCTTCTATGGTAGCAGATAGACCCCGTTTGAGCAGAATCGGCTTTGGGGAAAGGCCCGCACGGCGAAGTAGAGAGTAATTCTGCATGTTCCGCGCACCCACCTGGACAATATCAGCGTATTGCTCTACAAGCTCCATATTTGTGTGATCAATAGCTTCAGTTACTATGTGTAGCCCGGTCTCTTTGCGGACTTTGTCTAGTATCTTCAGTCCCTCCTCGCCGAGTCCCTGAAAACTATAAGGGGAGGTTCTGGGTTTGAAAGCGCCGGCACGGAACACTTCGGCGCCGAACTTTTTGACTTGCCAGGCTATAGTCAGGGCCTGTTTTTCACTTTCGACGGCACACGGCCCGGCCATGACCACAGGTTTCCCTCCCCCGATCTTAACATCACCTATCGTGATGACCGTGGGGTCTAGCTTCATCTCCCGACTGACAAGCTTGTACGGCTTGGACACAGGAATGGTTTCCTTTACCCCGTCGAGGGTAAGCAGCCGCGAGTCGTCAACAGGGCCTGTGTTTCCCACTATACAAATGGCAGTGCGCTGGGCACCGGGCATAGGCACACCGCGGTAGCCCATCCTCTCGATCTCCTCAACAACTCTCTGTATCTGCGAATCGGTGGCATCGTTTTTCATCACAACAAGCATAGAGCTACTCCTTTGTGCCAGAGTGCCAAGCCGGCTATGGTCTTATACTTTGTTTCCGGTGGCAGTCATTTCTAATTCTGCTGGCTTTGATAATAGGTTGATAACGGCTGGCTGTCAAGCGTGAGCGCCGGCAAGATGTAATCCGCTGACTCCTGACCAGTAGGCACAGAGTGCGCTTGTAGCATTAGTCGGGCATACCTCGTTGTGATAGAATATTTGCTGTAGAGCTAATCGTTAGGCAAAAAGGCGACTGGAACTAGTGTGGGATAATGAGACAGGTTATTATTCACTCTGGCGATGTCACCTTTCATGCTTTGCTTTGCGTTTTTGCTATACCAAAAGCTACAGAGGTCAGTGGGTACTTTCAATACGTACACCCTATTTCCACACTTAAGATTGTAGAGCCAACATAAACTGGGTCTGGACAAAGTTGAAACCAGGGGGTATACTTTGCTTAAATTTAGGGAATCCTTTGTCCTTAAAAAGGAGGCGTTATGGGAGATAAAGACGAGGCTAAGAAGAAGGCTGAGCCTGAAGCAGCCAAGATAGTTAGCGAAGCCCAGCAGAAGGCACAGCAGATTGTAGAGGGGGCTAAGAAGAAGGCTGAGCCTGAAGTAGCCAAGATAGTTAGCGAGGCCCAGCAGAAGGCACAGCAGATTGTGGAGGAGGCTAAGAAGAAGGCTGAGACTGAAGCAACCAAGATAGTTAGCGAAGCCCAGCAGAAGGCACAGCAGATTGTAGCCTCCTACAGCGAGGTAGTCGCTGTAGAAGGCTACGAGGCCCAGCAGAAGGCACAGCAGATTGTAGAGGAGGCTAAGAAGAAGGCTGAGACTGAAGCAACCAAGATAGTTAGCGAAGCCCAGCAGAAGGCACAGCAGATTGTAGCCTCCTACAGCGAGGTAGTCGCTGCAGAAGGCTACGAAGCCCAGCAGAAGGCACAGCAGATTGTGGAGGAGGCTAAGAAGAAGGCTGGGACTGAAGCAGCCAAGATAGTTAGCGAGGCCCAGCAGAAGGCACAGCAGATTGTAGAGGAGGCTAAGAAGAAGGCTGGGCCTGAAGCAGCCAAGATAGTTAGCGAAGCCCAGCAGAAGGCACAGCAGATTATTGCCGAGATTAAGAAAAAGGCTGAGCCTGAAGCAGCCAAGATAGTTAGTGAAGCCCAGCAGAAAGCACAGCAGATTATTGCCGAGGCAGAGAGAATAGCCGCTGCCCCGGCTACAGAAAGACCCCTGTATATTATGCGAGCGGCAAGGGAAGAAACAGCCTTGGAGGCTAAGACAGAAGAGCAGGAAGCTGGTCTTCCAAAGCGGGTGGACCTAGTAATAATGCCACCCGTTGATTTTGCTCAACTGGTGAAAATGCGGACATCGTTACAGCAGTTTGCTGGTTTGCGCGTTCTATCCGTAGAGGGCTCTTTGGACGTCGGCACCCAGATTTCTATCCAGATGGAGAAGCCCATTCCTTTAGTTGATATGTTAAGAAGCCTGCCTGTTGTAGAAGAGGCGGTAGAGGAGGAGAAGATTGAGTCTCACCCCTTAGGCAGTTTTCTAAAGAAGGCGATGCCTGTGCGTTCCTCAAAACGAGGGAAGGAGCAAAGGATTCTGTTGGTGCTGAAGAGAACTTAGCCGCAATTTTAAGAAGGATTTCTCTTTCTGGTCAGCTACTAAACCAAAAAATACAACCATTCTGCAAATGGCGCAGAAAGTGGTGCTATGATTTTTACTAGTCCTTGCTTAAGAAGGCTTGGGCTGCGGCAAAGAGGAAAGCAGTTAGCTAACTAGTGTTTTCTGGCCAGGTTCTCCAACAGATATCCAACCCTGGCGTATCGCCAGCACCACAGCGTGCGTGCGATCGTTAGCGTCCAGCTTGCGCAGAATAGAGGTTACGTGATTCTTAATTGTCTGCTCACTGATTTTGAGGGTATAGGCAATCTGCTTGTTGCCATTACCTTCAGCTACATACTTCAGTATCTCCGTCTCCCGAGGGCTGAGCGGTGTGGCCACGGTCTCCATAGTCTTGCCCATCAACGATATGTCTTGAAACTGGCGTAATACCTGCTCAGCAACTCTGGGCCTGCGCAGAAGGCTCTCACTTATAAGTCGCTCACCTTGAGCAATCCTCCTGATTGCGCCAGCCAACTCTTCAGCGAAGACATCCTTACTCAGGTAGGCAACTACCCCGCTCTTGATCGCCTGAAAAAGCTGGTCATCATCAGGGTTGGAGGTGAGGGCTATCACTGCCGACCCGGGGCAACGAGTGGTTATCTGGCGCCCTAGGTCAAGCCCCCTTTGAAAGGGATCGTCAACGCTCAACAGCACTACATTGGGGGAGAAAGCCTCAATGAGGCTTAAAGCATCATCCGTAGAGGCACACCCCCCCTCCACCTCTATATCCTGGAAAACAGAAAGTCCATGGGCAATACCCTCTCTCAAGAGAGTCTGTCTTTCAACTATGAAGACTGTTATTCTCTCCATTTAAAACCTCTAATTATTTAGTGTTACCTATATTATCACCAAAATTCACTTTTGTCAATAGAGATTATTCACTCGGTAGTGTCAAGTATTGTGTAAATTCTCTGAGGTGTTTCTCCTGCCATGTCTTATTCAAGTGACTGGTCACTCCGTAAATGATCCTGTCCACACTGGCTGAGTTCTGGAAGCAGCTCATAGGCTTGGTTCTGCGGCGCTTGATGAACGAGTCTCATTTCTACCGTGTTCCCGCAAAACCTGAATACGTCCGTTCGCCGATGGGAGATTAAGAGGAGAGTGTTGTTTCTAACTCTTCCCATCTGGATGTTCTCAGCAGCATCTCCTCAGGGTTGATAATGCCATTGCTCACCAGGTCTTTGACAGCCTGACGAAAGGTTTGCATGCCATGCTG
>Ga0315288_10013076_pt1 | contig 10402 bp, 8 predicted proteins | sample YL17G11_20_MG_FD_203454 | JGI IMG/M metagenome (GOLD analysis project Ga0315288, IMG submission 203454) | Sediment microbial communities from Yellowstone Lake, YNP, Wyoming, USA - YL17G11_20 | ecosystem: Environmental > Aquatic > Freshwater > Lake > Sediment | place: USA: Wyoming | collected...
GAATGGGAAGCCCATGACATTTCGCCCTGCAGCTTCCGCGCCAACCGCGAGGAGACGCATAGAGAGGTGGGTTACGACGGTGGTGAGGAGCACCTCCTGCGGCACCAGGTAGCCGATGCCGATGAGATCCGGGGCCAGCCATGCCCGCACGTCGCCGATGGCATTCCACGGCCGTTCGGTGAAGAGGAGGCCGATGCCGTAGCTGCGGTCCACGGGAGGCAGCGACGGGTTGATGGCGGTGATGACATGCGCCAGGTTGAAGGCCACACCGGCGCCGAGCCCCATCCACATCAGAGGATCCCGGAAGAAGGCCGGGCGACCGTCGGCCGACGTCTCGGTGATCAGCAGGGGTAGACGCACCAGGGGGAACCCCAGGTGTTCCTCATCTTCCCACTTGGCTCGGAAGAGGCTGGTGAGGCACACGAATGATCCCGCCATGGCGAGAAGCAGCAGGCCGACCACCAGGACTGGGGCCAACCACGCGTCCCACGGCACTCGCGCCGTTGAGTAACCCAGGTTCACGATCCCATCGGCAGCCTGGGAGATCACCGGGCGACCACCGGGCGACGGGCTGAACGGAAGCCGATCCGAGCCTTCCCACATCTCGCGGATGACTCCCGCATCTCGGGGCGCCAGCCAGGCGGGGATCTCCTTGCTGAACCTGCCGAAGTCGGGGTAATCCGGCTCGAAGTACTGCATGGCTGTGAGCGAGGGAAAGATGAACCGGGTCATTCCAACACCCGGCCATACGCCGGCCAGAGAGAGGAACGCATACAGTACGAGCAGCTCGCCGCGACTGAAGCCCAACGCCCGACCAATGCAACGGGACACGGGACCCCGCCCCCGCAGCCCTCGGCGGCCAATCATCGAGAGAACCAGCGCGCACAACACAAAGAACACGGCGGGGAATGAGGGAATGGGGTCGGCCAGGTAGGCGAGGAAGTTGATGAGCCCGACCGTTCGAACCCACAGCACCGTCAGGATGAGGCAGAGAGCGCCGAGAACGAGGATGCGCGTCGAGAAGGGGCCGCGAAGCGTAGTCGCGTCCGCTGCCGCAAGGGACTCCGGTGACGAACCGCTCATGGCGCGTAGGTTCCCGGCCGCCAGCCGCCGCGCCTGCAGCCGGGGGCTCCTTCAGCAGCCCCTGGGGTCCGAGTATCCCGTGAGCGGTAGCGGCACGACCTGACCGATGCGGCCGGAGCGGTATATTGCCAGAATCAGTTCCACGGCCCGGCGCGCCTCACGCCCGTTGAGCCTCGGGTCGCGGCCCTCTTCGATGGCATGGAGAAGGTCCCCGATCTGCTCTACATGGGCATCGAGCGCGTGCGCAAAACCCAGGACCGGATCGCCCGCGCCGGCTTCGGCCGTCGACAGGCGTCGGATCGTCTCCTCACCCTCGACCTCCCACAAGACGATCTCGTCACCCTCGATGGCGATATTCCCCCTCTCGCCGTGGACCTCGACCCGAGCGGGATGCCCGCCGTAGATGCAGGTGCCGCCCTGGATCGTCCCGAGAGCGCCACTCGTGAACCGCAGGGATGCAACGGCGCAGTCCTCAACCTCGATGTCGCGGGCGAGTGTGTCCGCCCATCCGCTCACCGCGGCGACGTCGCCCATGAACCAGATCAGGGCGTCGATGTAGTGGATGCCCTGGTTCATGAGGCATCCGCCACCATCCAGGTCATAGGTCCCTCGCCATGCCGCGCTGTCGTAGTAGGCCTGCGGGCGGAACCATTTGCAGTAGGCGTTGCCCATGTAGAGCCGCCCCAGCCGCCCCTCTTCGATGGCGCGCTTCGCGTCGCGGTATGCGGGCAGGGAGCGCGACTGGTGGAGGGCGGCCAATCGCACGCCGTTCTCATCGCAGGTGCGGATGAGATCGTCGATGGCCTCGAGGCGGACATCGATGGGCTTCGTGGTGATGATGTGCTTGCCGCCCCGGGCGCAGTCGACCCCAATGGGTGCGTGAAGGCCGGACCAGGTGGTGACCGCCACGACATCGACGTCCGGACATGTCGCGATCGCGCGGTGGTCGGTCACGTAGTGACACCCATGCTCCTGGGCCACTTCGCGCGCCCGGTTGGCATCGATATCGCACACCACGCGGAGCTTCGCGCTCCGCACCTTCGCAATCGCGTCGATCCAGAGCGTCGAGATCGCGCCCAGGCCCACCAGGGCAAACCCGTGTTCAGCCATCGTGCTGCATTCCTCCGCACGCATCGGGGCATAGGTCATTCGCAGTCGGGTGCGGCAGGTCCTGGTCGGCCGGAGGAATCTCGGCTCTCGGGCCGAACACGCCTGCGGGCGATCCGCCATCGCCGGAGGCTGTCGTATCGAGGCCCGACCGTGACGACGACCGTGCAGATCGAGCCGGATATCCGTCCCCTTGAGCTCCCGGAGCTTGTGACGGCTCATCGAATCTCGTCCGAGGTGTTCGACCTGCCCTACTCCTATGAGACCCTTCGTGCCTACTACGAGAAGGCACACGGGGGGTTCCTGGGCGCCGTCCTTGGGGGCGGACTCGCGGGCTTTGTGGTCGCCACGAGCCCGAGAGTCGTGCTCTTCGGCCGGCGGGTAGGCGAGGTGGCCGTTCTGGCTGTGGCCAGGCAGCACCAGCGGCAGGGGATCGGGTCCGCGCTTCTCACCGCGGGGATGGATCTGCTCCGAGCACGCGGGATGCGGGTTGTCCGGCTGCATGTGGACACGACCAATGACGGCGCGATCGCCATGTATGAGCGCTTTGGTTTCGCGCGCGAGCGGATCGTGCCGGCGTACTACCGCAATGGCCGTGACGCCTATCGGATGACGAAGCCCCTTGGGGGGGCAGCCGGTCGGCGAGGAGGGGTCGCTCGTTCGAGGTTGGAATAGCCCGGCGGACGCCGACTAGAGATGAGGCACTACGGCCGTGTACGACCCACCGGTGGCGCCTCACCCATCGCACCGTCGGGCGGAGGCCCACAGCCGTGAGGAATTCGAGAGGCTGTTGCGGGCCTGCCGTCGGCAGGTCATGGCTACTGCATTGCGCATGACGAAGAGCCCGGACGATGCTGAAGACCTTGTCCAGGACACGCTCGCCAAGGCCTACGCCTCCTTCTCCCGCTTCGAGCCGGGCACGAACTTCAAAGCCTGGGTCTTCCGGATCCTCACGAACACGTACATCAACGAGTTCCGACGGCGCCGGCGCGCCCCCGAGACGGTGGCCATGGACGACTTGGAGCCGTCCGCCGAGTACGAGATGAGCGTGGAGCATAGCTCCCTGGACCAGCTTCCCGAGGAGCTGCTGATGACCCGTGTCCCCAATGAGCAGATCCAGGCGGCCATGGCTCGACTGCCCGACGAGTTCCGTATCGCGGTCACGCTCTGCGATATCGGCGAGCTGACATACGAAGAGGTGGCTGCGGCCATGCGGACGCCCATCGGCACGGTGCGCTCACGAGTCCACCGGGGGAGGACCATGCTCCGCCACGCCCTCTATCACTATGCGCTGGAGCAGGGCTGGGTGCGCGAGTAGTCCCGGGCGTGACCCCCACCGAAAGCAGCCTAAACGAATCGCGGCCCCGGACCGTTGTAGGAACAGGATAGGGGTTCTCGTGACGGTCCGGCATGCGGCGGTGCGGCGGACGCCTATGGCGCTGCTTCGGGTGGACGGTGTCGACGATGCTTCGGCTAACGGCATTCCTGATCGGGCTCCTCTTGCTTTGCCTCGGCCGTGTACTCCTGGCGCAGGCCGCGCCTCCGCCCGTTCCTCCGGGGGCGCCCACCGCCTCTCTGGCCTCCCGCACCGTCGTGATCGACCCCGCCCACGCTTTGAGGAGCGCTGACGGCACGGTCATCAGCTTGGGGAGTGTCGGCGCAGGCAACGCTGAGGAGCAGGCCATCGTCCTCAACGTGGGCGGGCTCCTCGGGGAGTTGGTTGAGAAGGCCGGGGGGAGGGTGGCGGCCACGCGCAGTGCGGACAACCCGTGGCGTGTGGGCCAGGACGCTCGCGAGGACAACATGTCGCGCGGAGAGCTCGCCAACACGGTGAAAGCAGATGCGTTCATCCGTCTTCACTGTGATGCTTCGGAGGACCGACTGGCTCGCGGCGTGTCGGTTGGCTACATCAGCGAGAGCAGTCGTCCCCTGGCCGAGGCGGTGCTCGAGACGCTGAGCCGCGAGACGGGTTCGCCACGCCAGGGCGTATTCCTGAGACACGAGTACGGGCTGGACGTGCCTCGCACGCCCGCGATCTCCGTGCAGCTTGGCGTCCTCTCCACGGCTGAGGATGAGGTGCTTCTCACTAGCGAGGACTTCCAACGCCGGGCGGCTCAGGGGATCTTCGATGGGCTGGTGCAGTATCTGGGGAGCTCGGACGCGACCTCCGGGGTGCAGGCAGCCGGCCCTGCACGTCCGACAGCGGTGGACGAGGCCGGGCAGGCGCTGCTGGAGACACTCGTGGACATTGTCCAGAGCAGTCCGTTGCAGGTGGGCCTTGTCACCCGGAACCCGGAGACCGCCGAAGCCGCGATGGTCCAGGGCAATGTGCCGTTCCCGTCCCTCGGCCTCATGCGGCTCGTGGTCCTCGTCGAGGCCACGCGGCAGGTCCAGGGGGGCACGATCCACCCCGGGAGAGTGCCCGAAGGCGAGCATCGCACGGTGTTTCAGCTTGTGCAGGCCATGATCCGCGACAACGACGCTGATGCGGCCGATCGCCTCATGCGGATCCTTGGCAAGAGCCGGCTGGAGAACACGATGACCGACCTGGGTCTGAAGGGGTCGAGGCTGGACCACGACTTCCGCGTGGAGCTGGGCCCGGGGGTTGGGCCGCGGAACATGACGACCGCCGAGGACATGGTGTCGCTCCTGGAGAGGGTCGACGAGAGCAAGCTCGTCAGTGCAGAGGGAGCGAAGGCGATCTACGCCCTGCTGGGCGAGCGCAGCGACAGCCGGATGATCGGCAGCCTGAGCGCTCAGGGCGCGCAAGTGGCTCACCTGGCGGCTCAGGGCCAGGGAGCGGCGGCCGATGCGGGGATCGTGAGCGCCTCCGGCGTGCGCTATGTGTTCGCCGTTCTGGTCACAGGCCCGTCCGGCGTGCCGGCCCAGCAACTGACGGACACCGCGTCGCGGCTCGCCGCCGCGGCACACGAGCACTTCCTTCGTACCTTCGCCTATGTCGAGACCGATCCGCCAGGGGTGAAGGTCGCGGTGAACGGGCACATCAAGGGCATCTCGCCCTGTCTCGTCCAGATCACCTCGGCAACCCCGACACTTCAGGACTACACGTTCTCCGCGCAGACGGACGACGGCGGCAAGGCCGAGAAGACGGCACGAGTCAAGCAGGGCGACCGGCTGGATGTATCGCTGACCGTCAAGCCATCAGCCGCGAAACCCTAGGCTCGATGGCATGGACCCGGAGCGAAGCATGGGCGCTCCCCCACCCGCTGTACGGGTACCCGCCTCCTGCGGCGTTAGCACGAAGCTAATGCCCGGATAACCCCGACCTAACAGCGGCCTCCTAGACTGCGGGCGTGCTCCTGAGGCGAGGCGGACAAGCACACAGGTGGCCTAGCCGCTGGCAAACCGCCCGCCAGCTAGAGCTGGAGGGAACTATGCTGACTCGGCACGCAAACCGCATGTCGCTGCCTACGGGGTCCGCTCGGAGAGCGTTCGGCTTCACGCTCATCGAGCTTCTCGTCGTGATCGCCATCATCGCGATCCTGGCCGCGATCCTTTTCCCGGTCTTCGCCAAGGCACGAGGCAAGGCCCGTCAGTCGAGCTGTCTGTCCAACATGAAGCAGCTCGGGACCGCCATCACGATGTACGCCGATGACTACGATGAGACGCTGCCCATGTCGTACTACTACGTGAACGGCGCCACCAGTGCGAACGGCTACGTTCAGTGGAGTGGTCTTGTGATGCCCTACGTCCAGAACATGGGCATCTTCGTCTGCCCGCAGCACGCCGTGAAGGGATGGGCGCCCACTTGCTTCACGACCCCGCCCGTCGAGCCCCCGGCAGGTCAGACGTCACTCAGGCCCCTGATGGACCGCCAGGCCTACCGCCTGAGCTACGTTGCGAACGAGCTGCTCGTCCCGCGCAAGAAGTACGCGACCATCCCGCAGCAGTGCGTGTCGATCGCCGCGATCGACCAGCCCGCCAGCACCATCGCTCTGGCCGAGTACACGGATTACATCCAGTGTCTTCTCGACTCGTCGCCGACAGGCGGGGACGCGATCAAATCCCATCGGCCGACCAACGCTGTGAGCATGGGCGGCGCGGTGTTCGACGGGGAGTCATACGTCACGGGCACGCCCGTGATCGCGCTGACGCCGAACCAGATCCAGGCCTCCATCGCGGCCGCGCAGGCATCCAGCGCCATGGGCAACCACCACATCTGCTACATCAACCCCGAGATGCATAACGGCGGGTCCAACTACACCTTCGCCGATGGCCACGCGAAGTGGCAGAAGATCGAGAAGACGGTTGACCCCGCCAACTTCCTGTGGGGCAAGAGGGCGTATAGCTGCCCCGGCATGCCGCCGGTGTACAACCCGGCGACCGGCTTCCCCGTGCAGTAGGCAGCACCCGTAGGACCGTCCAGGACCGCGCGCCCGGGCCTTGCGCCCGGGCGCGCAGCCCATCGCAGGGAAGTGTTGCGTCCGGGCCTTGCGGGAGGCCACAATGGACCGGGCTTAACGCCGGCTTAACGCCGCCCTGGTAGCATCCTCGGCGGAGTCGCAGGATGACTCCTCGCTGGGAGTCGGGGTGGGGGTAACACCTTTGGGCGACCTGGTTCTCATCATCGAAGACGATCGCGACATCGCTGAGGCGGTTGCCTACTGCCTCGGACAGGAAGGGTTCGAGGTCGTGACGGCTCGCGATGGGCGCGAGGGACTCCAGGCTGTTCTGGCACGTCTGCCGAACCTTGTGATCCTTGATCTGATGCTGCCTGGCCTCGATGGGTTCACCGTCTTCCGCGCCATCCGCAGACACGCGAGCACACCGGTTATCATGCTGACAGCGAAGGCGGCCGAGCCAGACCGCGTGGCGGGCATCGAGCTGGGAGCGGACGACTACATCACGAAGCCATTCTCGATGCGCGAGCTGGTGGCGCGCGTGCGAATGGTCCTCCGGCGAGCGGCACCCCAAGGCGAGCTGGGCGAGGACGATGTCTTCCGCGCGCGGGACGTGCAAGTAGATCGTGCGCGGCACATTGTGACGGTCGGGGACCGTGAGGTCAGCCTGACGCCGCAGGAGTTCTCTCTGCTCGAGTGTCTGGTGAGGAATGCGGGGAGGGTGCTCTCTCGAGATGCGCTGCTCCGCCAGGCATGGGAAGAGAATGAGTACATCGATCCGCGCACCGTAGACGTGCATGTGCGGTGGCTGCGGCGGAAACTCGAGGAGGATCCGAGCAATCCGACGCGCATCCTGACAGTGCGGGGGGTCGGATACCGGTTCGCGGAGTAGCGGATGCGCATTGGCATTCGGTGGAAACTGGCCGCTCTCCAGATCGCGCTGATGACCGCCCTCGGCATCGCGCTGGTTGTCGTCATCGGCCGGGTGACGGCGGGGCATTACCGCGAGCAGTTGCGGACATCGCTGGCTGTGCAATGCGGGCTGCTGCGTTCCCAGATCGAGTCTGAGCGGCTCGACGCCGTTCGTACGCCCGGCCCGGGGATTCAGGCACTCGCCGAGCAGTTCGCCGTGCAGACGCGCACCCGCGCCACCATCATCGCGCCGGACGGGACGGTGGTGGCCGATACGGAGGCCGTGGCCGCGACGATGGCCAACCACGGGCAGAGACCGGAAGTGGTCGCTGCGCGCGCGAGCGGCGGCGGCTCCGCCGTTCGCAGGAGCGCCACCACGGGCATCGAGACGATGTATGTGGCCGACAGCACAGGAGTGGACGCTCTGACCGTTCGGCTGGCGCTTCCCCTCACGCAGGTCCAGACGATGGTCAGCCGTCTGCAGAGCGGCACGGCGGCAGTCGCTACGGTTGCCACGGCGGTGGCTGTTCTGATTGGGCTGTGGCTGACACGAGCGCTGACGGAGTCCATCTCCGCACTCTCTCGTGTCGCGCGGCGGATCGGCGCCGGTGACCTAGGGGCGCGCGCTGATGTCGCGAGCTCCGACGAGACGCGGGACCTCGCGCACGCCATCAACTCGATGGCCGAGGGCCTCGCGCGCGCCATGGCGGACCTTGAGGAGACAGCGGCCCGCCTGCACCTCATCCTCAGCCAGATGGCTGAGGGCGTCCTCGTGACCGACGAGTCCGAGCGCTTGCAGCTCGTGAACCCCGAGGCGAGCCGGCTGCTCGGAGTAGATGCCGTCGCCGCCCTGGGGCGCCCAATGGGCGCGGCCTTGCCGGAACACGAGCTGGTGGACATCGCCCGTCGAGCCATGCGGCTGGGCACCGTGCTCTCGCAGGAGATCACAGTACATGGCGAACCGCTCCGCATCCTGACGACGACCGCGGCCCCCCTCTGCACACCGCAGGGCGATGCAGAGGGCGTTGTCATCGCGCTGCGCGACATCACGGAGCTCCGGAAGCTGATGACGGTGCGACAGGAGTTCGTCGCGAACGCCAGCCACGAGCTGCGCACGCCGGTTGCGGCGATTCGCAGCCTGGCAGAGACTCTTGAGGGTGGCGCTTTGGAGGACCCCCTGGCGGCAAGGAGGTTCCTCCTACGCATCGTCGACAACACGGAAGGCCTCGTCCAGTTACTGGACGACATGGTGGCCCTGTCGCAACTCGACGAGGCGCCCCAAGCGCTCCTCGAGCCGGAGACGCTCCCCGTGGCCGAGGTGCTGCGGACCGCCGCGTCTCGCCTGCAGGCTCAGGCCGAAGCGAAGGGGGTCACGCTCCAGGTGAGCGCGCCCGAAGGCCTTTGCGTGACGGCATCCAGCCAGCACCTGCTCGGCGCACTGGTCAACCTGGTCGATAACGCGGTGAAGTTCAGCCCCAATGGCGGTCGGGTCGACCTGGCCGCGGAGCGCGACGCTGGCTCGGCCCGGGTCACCGTAACCGACGAAGGCCCGGGGATTCCCGAGAAGGCGCGGGAGCGCGTGTTCGAACGCTTCTACCGCGTGGACCGCGGTCGGTCGCGTCAGCCGGGCGGCACGGGGCTGGGCTTGAGCATCGTGAAGCACGCGGTGGAGCTGAACGGCGGCCGCGTCTGGGCGGAAGCGGCGGAAGGTGGGGGCGCGCGGCTGGTGGTGGTACTACCGGAGGCCCCCGCATCAGCCGGAGGGCCGACGCCCCCGCCTTAACCTCCCCATAACCCCCGCATAACAACGGCTTATGCCCCACACCCTACCCTCATGGGCGATGACTCGGCGACGCGTGCGATTGGCCGCGACATCACAGACACCCACGGATGACCCGGTGGGGAATGGGAGTGTGCGGTATGTTGCGTTCAGTCTCGATGGCCCTTGCAGCGGCACTGCTGGTTCTGGCTGTGGCCGCCGGCTGTGGCAAGCCCCAGGAGGAAGCGGCGCCCGCGGCCGCGCCCAAGGCGAGTGCCGCGCCCGCAAAGGCACCGCCCGCCGGCTCAACTACCATCCAGGCCAAAGGCTCCGACACGCTACTGCAGGTCGCCCAGGCGCTGGCCGAGGCCTACAAGGCGGTGGAGCCGAATGTCAGCGTTTCGGTCACTGGCGGCGGGACCGGCACCGGGTTCAAGGCGATCATTGACGGGACCTGCGACATCGCGGATGCCTCGCGCAAGATCAAGGACGAAGAGACTGCGGCCGCCAAGGAGAAGGGCATCGACCTCGTCGAGAACCTGGTCGGCTATGACGGCATCGCGGTCATCGTCAACAAGGACAACCCCATTGAGAAGATCACCATCGACGAGCTGGCTTCCCTCTTCACCGCCAAGACCACGGACTGGTCGTCGCTGGGCGGTAGGGGCGAGGTGGTCATCCTCTCCCGCGAGACGACCTCCGGGACCTACGAGTACTTCAAGGAGCATGTGCTGAACGGCGGCGACTCCAAGGGCAAAGTCAACTTCGCCGAGTCGGCCATCCTGCTCCCCTCCACCGACCAGATCCGCAAGCAAGTGAGCGAGACCGCGGGCGCTGTCGGCTACATCGGCCTTGGGTACCTGGACGAAAGTGTCAAGGTCGTTCCCATCGTGGCGAAGGACGGTAGCGAAGTTCTTCCCTCGGTGGCGACGGTGAAGGACGGCTCCTACCCGATCTCGCGGCCGCTGTTCATGTACACGCAGAAGACCGCAGCCGCGGCGGTGACCAAGTACATCGACTGGATCAAAGGCAAGGACGCCCAGGCTGTCGTGGCCAAGGAGGGCTTCGTGCCGCTCTAGGACGGCGCGGGTCCTGCCGCCCTCTCCCCGACGGGGGCGTGGTAGGCATGGTGGCTGCTCGACGTCGGAGCGAGTTCGTTCGCGACCCGGCACGTTGCGAG
>Ga0315288_10013077_pt1 | contig 10401 bp, 22 predicted proteins | sample YL17G11_20_MG_FD_203454 | JGI IMG/M metagenome (GOLD analysis project Ga0315288, IMG submission 203454) | Sediment microbial communities from Yellowstone Lake, YNP, Wyoming, USA - YL17G11_20 | ecosystem: Environmental > Aquatic > Freshwater > Lake > Sediment | place: USA: Wyoming | collected...
AAGGCGGGTGAGCTGATCACGCTGCGCGGCTCGCACGGGCAGCTGATGGTGCTCCCCAATGCCTCAAACACGATCACTCTCAAGATGGGAGAATACGAATGAAAGCCCCGTGCAAAAAGCCGTGCGACGAATGCCCGTTCAGGCGCAAGTCGATACCCGGCTGGCTCGGCGCCGACAACGCAGCTGGCTTCATGGCAACCACGATGGCTGACCACCCGATGCCCTGTCACAGCACGGTCGACTACGAGCGCGCGGACTGGAACGATGATCTGTTCTCGGCCGAGACTGAAGCCCGGTACTGCGCCGGGGCCCTGATCTTCTTCGCGAACATCGGCAAGCTGTCCCGTGACCGCAACCGTCCTCGGCTGCCCGCTGATCCGAAAAACGTGTTCAAGACCCCGGCTGAATTCATCGCCCATCACCCAGACTGGAAAGGCAGGACCGAATGAGCAAAGACGATGAGCCACTGACCCATCTAGAAATTCTGGAAGCGCTGGCATTGCAGATTGATCAGCTGAACCCAGAGACTCGTAGATCAGATCTTGATGGCAAAGAAGATATCGAACGAGCGCTCGCAAACGAAATGGGCGGCCCAACCATTCAAATCAAAGTGAACAAGTACGCTTTCATTCGATTGGCTTCGGTGATTTCCCACTGGGAAAAATTCAAGGCGGGAACGTCATGACCCTCAGCGAATCAGTGCGCGTGCTGCTGCCCCCCGAAATGCCGAAGTCGAACATCGTGGTGAAAGAACTGTCGAGCGGCTTTCAGGCGACGTGGGGCAACCCGGTCGCAGTCAAGGTTAAGGTCAGCTACGCCGAGGCTGCCATGCTCGGCTGGGCGCCGGGCGATGTGCTCCAAGCTCGACAGCCGTCACTCGGCACAGTGCCCCTGAAGCTGGCGACCCGGCTCGTGCAGAAGGTCCACGCCTACGTGACTGCACAGCCTTCTGCACAGCCTGTGGAGATCTACGAGAACGGCCCGGGCGAGGGCATATCGAATGATCCGATGCACAGCAGCACACCCGAGCCCCCTGATGCGTCGGATCGACGCCTGATCCCGGCCCCGGCTATGACGCTCACTGACGCTGAAGTCGACACGATCAACAATGCTCGCCACCCGAGGCCTGACACGTCCATGGGCTGGCTCGCGCGACAGGTCGCCACGTTCCCGACCTTCGTAGCCACGATCCAAGATGGAATCTACGAGCACGAGCGGGAAGCATTGCGCTCGTGGGCCTTTAAGCAAGATCCGAAATCAGGGCGCGGACAAATGATCTTGAACCTGCTCGAAGCCGACACGGCAGCCAACCGGGTATTGGATCAGCTGAGCGGCGTAGCTGATTCAATCGATGACGTGGCATCCGACCTTGAAACGCTGGTAGAGAAGATCACCGAAAACAAACTTGGTGATCAATCAATCGTTGATCCGCTCAAGAAGTACATCGCCAAACTCGAAGCAGCTGCAACGGAGGCACGCAAATGAAGATCGCTAAGAATCGAAAGCACCGACGTGTTCGCGCCGCCTCGAAGGCCACGACTGCTCTGAAGCGTGCCAGCGCGCAGAGCGTGCAGACGATGACACCAGAGCGTATGGAAGCCGCATCGCGCTTCATCGAGGTACTCGGCAAGTTCGTCGGTCAGGCTGTAGGTCTTTCGCCTGTGGCGGCTAAGACGGTGCGCATCACGAAGGTGAATGAGCGCTTCATGATCGAGACGCGCGACTACTCGTGCGAGTGCGGTAAAGCCGACTGCACACGTTCGAACGATTATCTGACCTTGGTATTTCAAGACGGGCAGCCGATCTCAAAGCTGCTCAGGTCACGCTCGCTCGAAGAAGTCGACTTCGCGCACATGCGCGCGAAGCGTGAGCTTGAAAAAGCCGTGGCCGATGAACAAGCCGAAGTCGAAAGCGCGCTTTCACATGCGCTCGGCAACTGTGAATGCCACGGCAAACCGGGCCCAACCGCATGAGAACTATAGAGCAGAGGATCAAGGATCAGCGCGAAAAGAAAGCAAGTGAGCCGCAAGGAGAGTCAGCTGAGAAAGTGGAGATCGGGAGGACACCACGAACTGCTGCTGGCTTTTTTATCATCGTCTCATCCGTGAGTTTCCCAGAAGGTGGCGCACGTATCCGTTTAGAGCTGCGTACCTCATTGGCATTTAGTCGGCATCTGGACATCACGACGGAGCTTGCGCGCGATCTACTCCCACTGATCCAAAAGGCGGCTGCGCTCGGTGGACAACCTGTCACCACACCCATTGTTGAGATAAAGGGCAAGCGCTAGCGAAGGGCGGTGCGGATCTCTTCGATGCGCCATGGCTTCACGAAGACCTGCTCGACGAGCCCTGACTGCTGGGCAGCATTCACGGTGGCCGAGTTGGCGTAGGCCGTCATCATGAAACGTCTGGCTGCCGGGTGAGTCTCGCGGAGGCGGGTCAGCAGCTGCACCCCGTCGATGCTCGGCATGCTGAAGTCAGTGATCACCGCGTCGAAGTCACTAGCGTCTTGCGCTGCAGTGAGCGGGTTCGTGTAGCTCGTGACACGGTGCCCGTCTTTCTCAAGCAACACCGTGAGCGCGGCCACGATCGATTCATCATCGTCGACCACCAGCACGCGCATCACTTGCCCCGTTTCAGCTCGTCAATCGTATCGAGAACATCGGCCATCGCTTTCTCGATTCGCGTGGCAACACGTTCGTCAAGCTTGTCGTGTTCCGCGCGCCAGTGCTCGGCCAGCCGATCAACGCGGTTTTCGAGCTTTGTCACAGTGCCCTGTAGGCTCCCTAAGTCGCGTTCCACGATCGCGCCTTTGGTGTCGAGCCGGCCAGCGGTCGCAGTCAGGTTGTGCGTCATCGAATTGATCTCAGAGCGCAGGCTGTCGATGCCGCGCTCGATCTTGTCCGCGCGCTCATCCTGCTTCTTCGCTCGCTCATCCTGATGGTCGAGGTTGCGCTTCAGGCTCCACTGAAACACGAGCATCAGCAGGCTGAAGCCCCCAGTGATGATCGTCGGCAACAACGTGAGCGCGGTTGCTTGTTCCATGACTCAGACGATGAGGCGAGCTGCTTTGGCGCGGGCCCAGATGACCTTGCGCTGGTTGGGTGAAGCAAAACTCGCGGCGCAGTCTGCGATCACATTCGGGTTGTACGCTTTGAAATTGTCGCCATGGCCAATTCGCAGATGGCACTCGTTTGTGTCGAGGCAGAGCGTGATCAAGTTGGTCGGATCAAGCTCGCGCTCGGGGTGCAGGCGATACGGGCTTTTGTGATGTACCTGCAGGTGAAGCTGGCTGCCGCACCCCGCGCAGAACGGGTGCAGGGCAAGGTGCAGTTTCTCGACGTGGGCCCACTGCGGGCTGCGTGTCGTGCGTTTCTTCGCCTCGCGTCGGCGAGAGACTGCCTGACGGTACCTATGGCGCAGTGTCTCAAACATGGGGAAGTGCCGCCTTCCATGCTGCGATGCGTTCCAAGATCCACGAACCGTAGTCGTTGTGGGCTGTCGGAGCGCTCGGAGGGAGCCCGGCAGCCGCCGCCTGCAAAACACCAGCAATTCCAGCGTTGTAGGCCGATAGCCCTGCTTCGTCCAAAACGGCCCCCTGCAGGGGTCTCGGGTCTGGATAGGGGCCAGCGCTGGCCAGACCGTACTTTTCAAGCCAGCCGGCTACGTGGGCGGTCGGATACCCCGTCAAGCGCCACTGTTCGACCGGCACAACGATGCCCGGCTGGCTGTTGAAGTAGGTGAGCAGGCCGGCGAGCTTGAATGCCGCCCGGCCGATGTTCGTAGCCGGGTCACCCCAATCGTGGGTCATCACCCATGCGTGTTCGGCCCCATAGTCGAGCTGCATCAGGCCTCGGCCCCAGCCGAGCCCGTCAGGGGGCATGCCCGTGGCTGGGTTGGCGAATGCGAAGTATCGGCTGCCCTTCGGGCGCGGCGCCCAGTCCCCTGTGCCATGGGCCCCGGGTGGCTTCAGTGTCATCCCGCCGTTTGACTCGCGCCACATGATGCCGGCGAGCAGCCACGGGCTCACTGCGTTCTGCTGTGCGGCCTGCAAGATGGCCCCCGCGTAGCGCTGCATCGCAGACGGGAGCACCTTCGCAAACGAGAATGCGTCGCAGGTCTCGGCCATGGTCAGTCGTGCGCGTAGAAAATTGGAGTGATGTTGCCGAAGCCGAGCCGCAGAGATCCCTGATTGAAGTTCGTGGCTCCTGCTTGCGCGATCTGCAGGGGTACCCCATCGATTGGGAGCACGATCGCGATGTGCCCGTGCCCGTTCAAGTTGTAGTACGTCGCGATCACCACCTTGCCCGCCAGAGCTGCGACCTGTGCCGCGCCTGCGTTCAAGATGGGGTACCAGCCACCGTTTCCGGCGTCGACCCACGCGATCTGATCGTTGACCAGCGTTCCATACTGGCCCCACGGTGCCCAAGGGACACCGAGCAGAGACATCAGCTGATCCATGAACTTGTTGCACCACGTGCCGCCCGGCCCAGCCGGCTCAGCTCCCGGCTGCAGGTCTAGCGCGTTCTCGGGATCAATCGTGGCAACTGCATCGAGAACGGCTTGCGGCGAACGCGAGCGCGTGGCTCGGCCCACAATGGCGAGTGCAACCCCGCCACCTATGAGCCAATGCCACCAGCGCAGAGTCACAGATCACTTCCCGGTGACGAGTTTGTGCGCGTGGCTGCGCGCCTTGACGTACGCGGCGTGCTTCTCAGGGCTCATGCCGTGCAGCGTGGTGAGGTACTCGGGCGTGTGCTCCAGCAGACCGGCGATCGCGGCCTTCAAAGCCTCGGGGCTCGCGTGCGAGACAGGTGGCGGGGGTATGATCACAGAAACAGGCGCAGGCGCAGGCGCAGGCGCAGCGGCTACGGCAGGCGCTCTAACCGTGTATGCAGCCGGAATCGAGTGGCCCGCGCTTGTTTTAGGCCCGTTGCTAGCCACAGGAACAGGAGCAGGGACAGGAGCAGGAACAGCCTTGGGAACAGCCTTGGGGAGCACATCATCAGCCCCAAGATCGACCGGCTCTTTTTTCGGCGGGGCGGCGGCAGTCTTCGAGTCTTTTTTCTTCGGCATGAATCCCATGGTCATCGTCTCCCGAGGCAGATCGCCAAATCGCGAGCCTTGCTGTACGCCTCTTGCTCTGCAGGTGACAGGCCCTGAGGCATGTACTCGGGAGGGTGCTTGAAAATCTCAGCGAGCGCCGCTTTCAGAATTGCAGAGGGCCCAGCCGGCACGGCTGGAACAATCACAGGATTAGGCGCAGGCGTTTTATTCTTCGCGTCTTCGACTGCTTTTTCATTCATGTCCATGGTCATCGTCTCCCGATACAGTTGCAGCCCCCCAATGGAGCCGCTTGTTGTGCTGCGTCGATCCGGTAGATGGCCGGGCCGAGGGTTTGAATCAGATGCGAAGTGAGATTTCGCTCAGACCAGCCCGGTGGAGCGTCGACCGAGAACGCAAGACGATCGCCGCCCAACAACCAATGCACGGGCAAGCCAACGCGGGCAGCTACAGCCCGCGTGTCGAAGTTCATCGGCTGGAGCACCACTTCCAAGGTCATGGCTATTTGAACAGGCGGGTTGCAAAGTAGATCGCCGCGCCCCAGCCGAGCACCTTGCCCAGCGTGTTGCTCGGAGGCGGGGCGGGAGGCTGAGGCTGAGGCCCGGGCTGGTCACACTGCCCAATAACGAGCATAGAACCATCAGCATTGTGCCCCGCGATACATGGATTGAACTGCGGGCTTGTCGGATCCAACCGAGGGTCGGCAGACGGGGCCCCACGCATCTGGCAGACCCCGTTCACGCCATCCCATTGGCCGCCTGCGGATCGACAAGCCAGAGCCATCGAGGCTTCGTCTTCACCATCAGCGCTGTAGCTCTCGTAGCCGTAGCCATCGAGCGGGGGGATCTTCCGAAACTGCGACGGATCATGGCCGCCCAGAAATTCGCCCATCGCGAAATCACCGAAACCACCCACCCCAGAAAAGTCGACCGTGCGCGCTGACGGCATGCCGTAGCCCTTCATCATCTGAATCGCCATGTGATCACCTCGTGAGAAGAAAAGCTGTGACGCCGAGCACCACCAGCAACCCTACTCCAGACTTGCCGGGCTGTGCTTCGGGGGCTGGCGGTTGATCTTGGTGTTCAGGCTCGGGGCTCGATTGGCTGGGCTCAGCCTGCGTTCGCGGCTGCTCCATCATGACCGGCACTCGAATGTAGCGGACCTGTGTCTCTGAGCTGGGCTGTATCTGCGCCTGCGCTGGAGGCGCAATCACCACGTCGGCGCGCGGCACGCTCGGCACGTATGGATCAGATGCCTGCTGCGCCCGTACTACTGGCGCCCGGGTGATTGCAGGCTGTATTGCTGGAAGGCGAATCGTCGACTGAGCGACCGGAACCTTTGTTGCCTCGGCGTCTGCTCGCGCCCGTTTAGCCGCATTGGCCTTAGCCTGCACTGCTGCTGTGTCGGCCTCGGCCTCGGCGTGCGCTTGTGCTGCGGTCGGCTGGCACAACCCGGCTACGCACTCCAACCCGGGCGGGCAGATGACGCCAACGCACGGGCCTGTTGCTGGACCGGGCGCAGGAATGGGAGTCTGGCGCGTCAATGACGTTGAGCCGTTCTTGATCGCCATGGCTGCCCCGAAATCCCGCATCAGCATGGCTGAGCCCTCAGTGAAAGAGGGACCGGATACGAGAACCGGGGGGCGCGTGTCTGTACGCCAGCGCGTCTTGATCCTGCTTCTGCTGCGAGTGCGCCTACGCTCACGAAGACGGCGGCCTGCGTGGTGGTTTTGGCCTGCCGAGCCCGCGTGGTCGACGCATAGACCTGAATCTGGGCCTCCCCCTCGGCCCATTCGGTAGTCTTCCACACGCCGCACCCAGTGCATTTCACGAATTCGCCCGGGCCGAAGTACACGAGTGCCCGATCATCTTGCGGCTTGGCGCAAGAAAAGCAGCGCCGGATCAGCATACGAATGTGGTGGCCCGATGTTCTCATTTTTTAGCCGCCGATTTGAATCGCTCTACTGCTTCCATGAACTGAGCTGGCGGGGCTGCCTTGTCGGCTTTGTGTGCCTCTTTGGGCCGGGAGAACAGAGGCCGCGCGTTCAGTCTGTCTTCGAGCGCATCAGCTCGGGCGCCGAGCGCAGCAACAGCTTCGTCGTGCTCCTTCGCTTCGGCTTTGAGATCCACGACAGCGGCCTGCAGCGTGACGTAGGCCACCTCGGCGCGGATCTTCGCTTCGTTCGACTCGGCCCGCGCGCTCAGGTACGAGAACACGGCGGGGACTACCACCCCGACTACGCCAAGTATGGTTTTGGTGCTCGGGCGCATGGATTACGCGGGCGTCATGTCGATGTCAGGGATCGTCACATCGAACTGGTCACCGATCGCAAGCAGGTTGACCTGCTCTACCGGGATCTTGAGCTTCTGCAATTCTGTTGGCTGATTCGGATCAGTGCCGCCGACTCTGGACACGTAGCAATCTCCGGTGATCGAGTCCAACTTCAGAATCACGACACGAATTTTGACGGCAACGAGCATGACGTTTCCTTAGGGCGCGGTGTATCCAACGAGCTGCACAGTGCACTTATTGACCATGACGCAAATGACGCAGATGGCGTTGTTGGCATCGGTCGAAACTGGAGTCATCAGGTGAATCGGAGTTGGCGGTGTCAGGTTGCCGGGATACGCCCATTGAGGCACGAGCGTAGAAGGGCCCGGCAAAAGCGAAACTGTGCCCGTGCCGCAGTTGGCGCCCGTGCCATAGCGGATCAGAAATTTCCCGGGCGTCGCTGTAGTCGAGCCGATGATCACATCAGTCAGGTAGAGCCTTAAGCCCGCGCCCGGCGCTGCCTGACATTGCGTCAGTGTTCCATCCGTGTCTTCAAGATTACAGGTCCACGGCACCGGGCCGCCCAACCGCACGTACTGGGCACCATCCCTCGAAGAGATACCTCGTCGAATGTTGCCAGTGGTCGCTGCAGTGGGCTGCCCGCTCTGAGCCTCGTAGCCCACCAACATCGGGTTGGCTGAGATTGTCGCATTGTTGGCCTGCGTACCGCCGACCCCGAGGGTGCCGGCAAGGCCACCTGTCACCGTCGCAGTGCCACCGACCTGCCCCAGATTCTGGCGCTGGTGCCCAGAGAGATTCACAGAACCCAGCACGAGGTTGCCTTCAGTCCATGAAGGATTTGAGGCGTTGGCGATCATGCCGATCGCGCCGACGTTATTGGTGCTGGGAGCAGCCGCATTGTTCGTCTTCGTTCCGACTGAAAAGCTGGTGTTGTCCGAAGCGATGGTGACTCGCTGAGATCCCGCACCAGTCGCGCCGTTTCCCACCAAGGTAGTCGTGCCGCTGATCTGCGCCACGTTCACCGACTGGTTGGCGGGCGGCGTCGTGGTTATCGTCCATGCCCCAGACTGAATCGCGTTGACCGAGTAGGCCGTGTTGTCAGAGGCCACGACGACGCGCAGGGCGCCTGTGGTAGCCACACCATTGCCAGTGCTCAGCGGAGTCTCGTCGTCATTGACCCCCGTGATGATGACGTTCGGCTCCGACAATCCGCCAGATGGCGCACCGATTGCCGCACCTGCGCCGATGAGCAACCCAACGAGAGCCGCTGTAAGTGTAGTTCTCATCAGTTCTCCAGTACCCGCACGTTATTCGTGCCGCTCGCGTTGATGCAGAAATAGGCTTGACTCCCAACGTCGTCGCACCAAAACGAATTTTTCCCGATCGGAAACCCAGTCGCCGTCGTCACACCCACTGGGCCGATATAGATGGCCCCGTTGCCTTGATTCTCGATGCAGATTGTTTTTCGGTTAGCCGTAGTCGGCAGTGCAGTGCTCGTGGTGCCACACGAGACAGCCGTGATCACCGGAGCGGTCAGCGTCTTATCGACCGGGCGCACCAGCAAGCCACGATTCACGCCCACGACTTCAGTGATCGCTGACTCGATCCCGTTGCCAGTGCTGTCGTTCGTGCGTGCGTTGACGGTGTACGCGGTTTGATCCGAGGCAATCACGACGCGCTGGGTCGCAGCAGTCGCGATGCCGTTGTTGACGGCAGTGGTGGCCCCTGCGACCTGAGCGAGGTTCACCGACTGGTTGGCTGCGAGGCTGGAGTCGTTCGAGATCGTCACGCGCGGGATACCCGCGCCTGATGCGCCCGTGCCGGTCGAGATATTTGTCCCGCCGAACTGGGTGACGTTTGTGCGGTTGTTACCCGAAAGGTCCACCGACATGAGCACTTGATTGCCTTCCGTCCACGCGGGAGTAGCGGCATTCGCGAGCGCTGGCAGCACACCCAGATTTGTCGCACCGGGGGCTACGCTGTTGTTCGCCTTGAGCCCAGAGACTATCTGCGTACCCGCAAACGTGACTGGAATCGCTGATTGATCCGTAGGGAGCACCACCCGTTGTGTTCCAGCCGTTGTCACGCCAGCACCTGACGCAGTGGTGCTGCCGTTGATCTGCGCGACGTTCACGCTCTGGTTGGCTGTGAGTTGACCGATCGTGGCAGCCCCGGCTGCAAGTCTCACTTGCCCGGTCGAGTCAGATGAGATTGTGACTCTGGGCGTGTTCGCCGTCGTCACACCGTTTCCTACGGTAGTAGGAGCGCCTGCGATGCTCGCCACATCGACGGCCCAATTCACTCCACCATCGGCACCCGGCCCTTGGCTGACCGGCCCACCATCGAACACAACGACAACCGTGATTCCAGTAACCCCGCCGTCGTTCAACACAACGACCGGCCCAATAACCGTCACTGGCCACGGGCCTTGATTGCCCGGCTTGCCTTGATCCGCCTTGATAGTGTTTTGCGCCCGGGCCTCGATCGCAGTGATCGTAGCCACGAAACCCAGCAAACCAAGCACCAACGGAATCGGTGAGCCGCTCATTTTGCGTTTCATCGCACCCTCGCCCTGCGTTTGAAGAAAACCCGACCGATCACAAACAAAACCGTCTGCGCCAAGATCGCCACGGTGACTTGAAAGCGCACCAATTCCCAGAACGTCATGGGCTGCATCAGTCCAGCCGACGCGGTAGTCGTGGTCGCGATGGTAGTATCGACCCCCGTGCTCGTGCCAACGGCTGGCGGCCCACCAGTCACATCGCCAAGCCAGCGCTTACGGGAGTGAACGAGCACGGGTCACCTCTTTGCGATGCAGCAATCGGGATCGCCCGAGTCGTCTGCAAATGCGCCTGCGGCACGCCGAGCCCCGGTCTTCGGCAGCTTCACCTTGCGCTTCCGGGGGCCCCGTGACGCCCTCATCTCTTCGCGTTCATCAGCTTCGCGCGCATCGATGTGTCGCTGATGCTTGAGCAGCAGGTCAGCCGCGTTGAGGAAATGATCAAGAAAGCCCATCACTCATCTCCACCCGAGTAGAAGATCTGGT
>Ga0315288_10013078_pt1 | contig 10401 bp, 9 predicted proteins | sample YL17G11_20_MG_FD_203454 | JGI IMG/M metagenome (GOLD analysis project Ga0315288, IMG submission 203454) | Sediment microbial communities from Yellowstone Lake, YNP, Wyoming, USA - YL17G11_20 | ecosystem: Environmental > Aquatic > Freshwater > Lake > Sediment | place: USA: Wyoming | collected...
CCGGGGGTGAAGTCCTGTCCCCATCGAAAAAACCGTTATTGCCCTTTACATGCAGGGGCGAAAACGAAATTTCGGAGAATATTTTTGCAACTACTGAGTAATCTCTGGGGGTAATTCTTAACCATATCAAAAAATTCAGAAAGGAGGTTGTTATGAAAAAAGTTCTATTTTTTGTGCTGATGGTTGTGGCTACTTTATCCCTGCCGTTAAGTGGCCCAGTGCAAGCGGACGTTAAAGAGTATAGGGTACCCGCGTTTGCCGATTTTTCAGGGCCCTATGCCGATCTTATGAAATGGACCGTCCCGGCGAGAGATGGCATCATCAAATGGTGGAATGATACCGACGGGAAAAAATTGGATTTGAAGCTGACACCAAAAAATTATGATGCCCGCTATGATGCTACCGTGGTGGCCAGTATGTGGCCGGGGATCTTGGCAGAATTGAAGCCTATTTTACTGTTCGGTCTGGGGGGGCCTGACGTGGCCGCACTGCAACAGAGATTGCCCAAGGATAAGGTGGCGGCGATTTATTCTACCCCTGCCTATGGGTATGCCTGGCTTCCCAATCAATGGCTTTTTCACCCCCGGGCCACTTATGTACATGAATGGGTAGGAGCTCTGGTTTGGTTAATCAACCAGCATCCGGAAAAGAAACCCTTTAAATTGGCTTTCTTGTCCACTCAAGCCTCGCCAGCCTTTATTGATTTCGTAAATGGGGTTAACCATTACTATAAGAATGTCCTCGAGCCCAAAGGGCTGGCCAAAATAGTGGCCACGGAATGGATTGAATTGCAGCCCGTGGATATCTCCAGTCAAATGAGGAAAATCGTCGATGCCAAGGCGGACGTGATCATAGGGACAGGAACGACCAGCATGGCTGCAGCCGCCATCCGGGCTGAGCAGCTTCATGGGGTTTCCATCCCCACGATTGCCTCTCCCCACCACACAATCTGGCCCCTGGCCGTGGCTATGAAAAGTTTCAAGCCCTGGGAGGGGCACTACGTAGTTGCCGGGCACATTTCTGTTACTGAAAAGGATTCTAAGGCCTATGAGTTTTATAAAATCCTCCAGAGCAAATATGGATTAAAAGAAGACTGGAGTCCCATCAGTATGATGGCCCTGACTCAGACGATGTTAGCCCTGCGGGCTGTTGAGCATGCAGCCAAGAAGGTGGGAGCCGCCAACCTGACCGGTCAGGCTGTCTATGATGCCCTTTCTACGGGAACATTTACGGAAGAAGAGTTAATGGGCATGCTGCCTACAATCCGTTTTACTACGGAAGCCCCTTTTCCCACCATTGACCTAAAAGTGAAGATTGAGACGGTAAAGGATGGAAAATATCAATTAGCCGCTCCGGGTTGGGTTCCTGTCCCCCCGGATATAACCAAATGGTAATGGAAATCTCTATGGCAAATTTCACCTCCCCCCCTGCCCTCCCCCATTTGAGGCTGTGTCGGAATGTCATTGCGAAGGAGTGAAGCGACTGAAGCAATCTCATAAATCATTGAAAGTAATTAGATTGCCACGCTCCCTGCGGGCGCTCGCAATGACTGATTTTATTGGGCTTTCCGGTCATTGCGACACAGTCTCTTTAGGGGGAGGGAAAGGGTGGAGGTATTTAGGAGCAAATGCAGAATAGGGGTTCTGATCCCCCCAAAAAATTGAAATGGTGAATAAGCTATGGCTGAAAGAGGCATGCTTCTCCAATTAAACAACGTGGAAGTGATTTATAGTGATGTAATTCTTGTCCTTAAGGGTATTAACCTGGAGATTTCCGAAAATCATATTGTAGCTCTCCTGGGGGCAAACGGTGCAGGAAAGACGACCACCTTGAAAGCCATCTCCGGGTTGCTCAAATCCGAAGATGGGAAAGTTACCTCCGGGAGCATTGTTTACCAGGGACAGCCCATTCATAATGAAGAACCCAACAAACTGGTAAAGATGGGATTGGTTCAGGTTATGGAGGGGCGGCGCATCCTGCAACATATGACCGTGGAGCAGAACCTCATTGCCGGGGGGAAGCCCCACAAGAACCGCCAGGAGCTGAAATCTGCCCTGGATCGGGTTTACAATTATTTTCCTCTGCTCAAAAACATGAAAACCCGGATCTCGGGTTATCTTTCCGGGGGAGAGCAACAAATGTTGGTAATCGGCCGGGCCCTATTGGGGAAACCCGACCTGATGCTGCTCGATGAACCTTCCCTTGGCCTGGCCCCTTTGGTTGTGGTGGAAATTTTTGATCTCATTCAAAAGCTTAGAAAAGAGGAAAATCTATCCATTCTACTGGTAGAACAAAACGCGCGGGCAGCCTTATCGATCTCGGATTATGGTTATGTTCTAGAGAATGGTCGCATTGTCCTTTTTGGAACCGGGAAAGAATTGGGGGAAAATGAAGATATAAAAGAATTTTATCTGGGCATGAATTTGTCCGGGCAGGTCAAAAGTTTCCGGGATGTCAAGCACTATAAGCGTCGGAAGAGATGGCTGGGTTGACCCGGAGCGAGGAGGGCTCGGGATGAAGCGGCGTCTGGAAGGCAAAGCGATCATCGTCGTCGGCGCGGGGACAAGAGGGGAAGGGCTTGGCAATGGTAAAGCGGCGGCCCTACAGTTTGCCCGTGAGGGAGCAAAGGTTCTTTGTGTCGACCAAAACGAATCCGCGGCGGCAACAACCGCCAAGATCATTCGAGAGGAAGGAGGAGAGGCGGAAATTTTTGTGGCGGATATCGTAAATGCGAAAGAATGTGAACGGATTGTGGAAGCATGCTTGAAACACTTCCGGAAGCTCGATGTGTTGCATAACAATGTGGGAATTCCTTCTATGAGGGAGATCGTAGATACCTCCGAGGAAGCATGGGTTAAAACATTCGATGTCAACGTCAAGGGAATGTTTCTTATGTGCCGGCAGGCAATTCCTCTCATGAAAGCGGGGGGCGGCGGCTCGATCATCAATGTTTCCAGCGTCGCCTCCATCCGGGCCTTCCCAGATGCGGCCTACGTATCGTCCAAGAGCGCGGTGAACGCTCTGACCCTCTACCTGGCCGGTCGTTACGCCCGCTATAATATCAGAGCCAACGTGCTGCTTTTGGGTTACATCGATACCCCATTGGCAAGGCCGGCCTGGGTGAACGATAAAGTTCGCGAGATCAATTTAAAACAGGTACCCATGCGCCGCTTTGCCTCCCCTTGGGAAGTGGCGACCGTCGCCGCCTTCCTGGCCTCAGACGAGGCGTCCTACGTAACGGGGGCCATTTTACCCGTCGATGGGGGGCTGACCGTGTCTCTATGACCGGATTAAGCCCAAAGAACCGGGATTCGTTTCCTGCGAGGAAGGATTATGGATTTAGCTTTTCGACCAGCACATGAACTACTTGGGTTAATAAAATCGAAAAAGCTTTCCCCCGTTGAGCTGGTGACGAATATTCTAAAAAGAATCGAAAAGCTCAACCCCAAGCTTAATGCTTACCTTACGGTAGTGGAAGAAAAGGCGCTCCTAGATGCCCGGCAAGCAGAGCAAGCTCTCTATAAAGGGCAAAAGTTGGGGCCCCTTCACGGCCTTCCTGTTTCCATCAAAGATCTTCATTGCACGAAAGGAATCCGAACGACTTTCGGTTCTCTGATCTACAAAGATTTTGTGCCGGATTTAGATGCGATTGTTGTGCAGCGTTTGAAGGCTGCGGGGGCCGTTATTTTGGGCAAGACGAATACACCCGAATTAGGCCAGTCGGGCACGACAGAGAACAAGTTAGGAGACCACTGCCGAAATCCTTGGGATATAAACCGAACTACGGGTGGTTCCAGCGGAGGGGCGGCCGCAAGCGTAGCCGCTGGTTTATGCTCTTTGGCCCAAGGAAGTGACGGCGGGGGTTCGATTCGGATTCCCGCCAGTTTTTGCGGAGTCTACGGTTTAAAACCGAGCTTTGGGCGGGTGGCGGATAAGAGCGATTCCAATGGCATGCCCCTGTTCGCCCAAATTGGGCCGCTGACAAGGTATGTCCGGGATGCCGCCCTGATGATGAACGTGATATCCGGGCCTGACCCCCAGGACGATACCTGTATCCCCCAAAGTGCTCCTGACTTTGTTGCCGAAATGGATCGCCCCTTGGGAAAAATGCGTATGGCCTGGAGCTCCAATTTAGGGTATGCGGCGGTAGATCCAGAGGTAAAGTCAATCGTAAAATCTGCTGTGCGGGTCTTTGAAGATTTCGGTCATCAGGTCGATGAGGCCACGCCCAAGTTCGATTCGCCTTTCGAGGTATTCCAGACCATCGCCCTCGCAGATACCTATGCCACACATGGATTTCTTCTGGAGAAAAATGCAGATCAGCTGATGGATTATGTGAAATCGACGTTGATCGCTGGAAGCAAAATAACGGGCGCTCAGTATTCGAATGCCCTTCGATCGTTAAATAAATTTCGAAGCACTTGGAGGTATTTTTTCACCCAATACGATCTTTTGCTGACTCCGACCGTTGCGGTTCCAGCTTTTCCGGTGGGCAAAAGGCCGGATGAGATCGGCGGGCAAAAGGTTAACCGAATCTGGGGTCCATTCCCATTTACTGTTCCTTGGAATCTCACCGGTCAGCCGGCTGCCTCGATCCCTTGTGGCTTTTCTTCTGACGGTCTCCCCGTAGGATTACAGATAATTGGTAGACAGGAAAATGAGGCAACCGTGCTCAAGGCTTCGGCCATTTTCGAACAAGCGCAACCGTGGGCTGATAAATTACCCCCGGGCGTTTGAACAATTATGATCAGGCCATTTAAAAATTCCTGCGGCAGGGCCTGACCCTCTCGCGGCCCACTATGGAGCGGCCAAGGCAGGGATTATCAATCTCACCCAGTCGCTTGCGGTGGAGTGGGCCAAACATAACATCCGGGTTCATTGTATAGCCCCAGGACCTGTCATCACCGAAGGTTTTCTTGATGTGCTGAAAAAGGCAGGTTTATCAGAGCCGCCCAAGGGACACCATGCGCTGGGGCAATGGGGAAAGCCAATAGAGATCGCGAAAGTGGCCGTATTTCTCGCGTCTGAATCTTCCAGTTATGCGGTGGGACAAATCCTGTGCGTGGATGGCGGGCCCTTTAGGATCGAGTAGAAATTTTATCTGAGAATCTGCTCCCCAATCCCTGAACGTCATAAAAAACATTAAGGAGGGATCAGGAATTGTTCCGGACCAGAGTGACGGAAATGCTTGGAATCCGATATCCCATCGTCGAAGGAGGGATGATGTGGTTAGGGGTTGCGGAGCTGGCCGCTGCCGTCTCCAATACGGGGGGGTTGGGATTCATTGCCTCGGGAAATTTTCCTTCACCCGGAGAGCTGCGGGCTGAGATTCGCAAGGTGAGGAGCCTTACCGACAAACCTTTCGGCGTGAATGTGAGCGTCGCGCCAACCTTCCGACCCACGGACCGGGGAGCGCTGATTGATACAGCAGTGCAGGAGGGAGCCGCGGCCATTGAAACGGCTGGGCGCGATGCCCTCCAATATGCCGAACGAATTAAGAAGGGCCAGACGAAGTGGATTCATAAGTGCGCCCGGGTGAGGGATGCCCTTACCGCGGAACGGTCGGGAGCTGATATCGTTACCATCGTGGGATATGAATGTGGCGGCGCTCCTCCCCCGAATGAAATTACCACTTTCATCTTGGTGCCGTTAGTGGTGGACGCAGTAAAGATTCCCGTTCTTGCTGGCGGGGGGATCGGCGATGCTCGTGGCTTTATCGCTGCGCTGGCTTTGGGCGCCGAGGGAGTGGTCATGGGTACCCGCTTCATTGCCACCCGCGAGTGTATGGCCCACCCGAACGTCAAAGAGGCGATCGTGAAGGCCAGGGAAACGGACACGACTCTGGTACAACGTTCTATCGGGACGATGGAGCGAGTCTTACGAAACAAAACAGCCGAGACAGTCCTGGATATGGAAAAACGGGGCGCTTCCCTGGAAGAGCTAAGACAATTTATCATGGGGGAACGCGCGAAGAAGTCCTGGATGGAAGGGGAGGTCGACCTGGGAATATTAGCTTGCGGGCAAGTCATGGGCCTGATTCGGGAAGTGTTAAGTGTCCAGGAGCTGATTTCCAGCATGGTCAAAGGGGCGGTAGCCATCCACCAGCGGCTTTCCCCGCATTAAAATCCGATTGGATCAAGGCTGAAAAAGTCCAATACGGAAGACGATAGCGATCTTCGTCGGAATAACGATGAGCGCGGGAGCCGCCGTCGCCCATTCCTGCATCGCCCTGGATTCTTTGAAGAGATAGAAGATATTAGTCCTTTTTAAAGGGTTCGGCCCCGCGCTGCGCGGGGCGGGGTTCAAGGGTCCGAGGGAAATTGAACCTATTTTCTCATTGGACCCTCGTCCCATTACTTTTAAAGGAGGTTAAAAACCATGGGACTTCGCGATTACACGATCTATGATTTTATCCAGAGAAATGCCCAGTTGTATCCGGATAAGGACTGCATTGTCTTCAAAGACACCCGGCTAAGCCACAGAGAATTCAAGGATCAATGTGATCGGCTGGCGGCCGGCCTGGCCAAAGCCGGCATTTCAAAGGGGGACCGCCTGGGGATTGTGGCCTACAACAGCGACGAATTCACCGTCCTCTATGGAGCGGCCGCGAAGATCGGCGCCATCCTGCTCCCGGTGAACTGGCGTTTTCAGCCGGAAGAAGTTGAATTTGTCCTGAATGACTGCACGCCCAGGTTTGTTTTTGCCGGGCCCGATTTCCGCCCCATGGTTTCCCAGGTGGCCCGGAAGGTGAAGTCCGTAGAAAGGTGTTATACGCTGGGCGGAGGGACGGTGCCGGACGGGTTCCGGCCGTTCGCTGAATTGTATTCCGAAAAGGGGAGCAAGGATGAAATCGATATTCCGGCCGATTCTGGATTCGTCATCGTCCATACGGCGGCGGTAGATGGGCGTCCCCGGGGGGCGCTTTTGAGCCAGGGGAATATTGTCTTTGCCAATTTGTCGATGATGCGCCAGTACACGATGAGCACCGGCGACTGTCACATCTGCATCCTTCCCCTTTTCCACATCGCTGGGCTGGCCATGTCCATGGCCGTGATGCACGCGGGCGCGAAGAATGTCATCGTTGAGCGTTTTGACCCGGAACTCACCCTTCGACTCATCGAGAAGGAGAAGGGGACTATGTTCTTTAACTTTGCCCCCATACTCAAGATGATCCTGGATAAATATGATGAAGGGTCTTATGACATTTCGAGTCTTCGATGTGTCTCGGGTCTCGACCATCCGGATACCATCCGGCGCTTCATCAAAACCGCCCCTCAAGCAAGGTACTTTACCGGCTTCGGGCAGACCGAGGTGATGGGGGTAACCGGAGGACCCGTAGAAGAGAAGCCGGGCAGCGCAGGTCGCCCGTCCCCGTTAGCCCGGGTAGCCCTCTTCGATGATTACGATCGAGAGGTCCCGGTGGGAACCCCCGGGGAGATCTGCGTTCGTTCCCCCGGTGTTTTCCTCGGATATTGGGGACGGGAGGAGGACACGGCTCACACTTTCCGGAATGGCTGGCATCATACGGGAGACATCGGGCGCTTCGACGAGGATGGGTACCTCTGGTACGTGAAGAGGAAAGCGCAGAAGGAGCTCATCAAACCCGGAGGGGAGAACGTTTATCCGGCCGAAGTGGAGAAGGTGATCCTCGACCAGGGGGATGTGGCGGAGGTAAGCGTGATCGGCGTTCTAGATGTCCAATGGGGCGAAGCCATCAAAGCAGTATGTGTCCTTAAACCGAGCAGATCCCTCGATCCTCAGGCTCTGATTGATTTTGTGGCCTCCAAAATCGCCCGGTACAAAAAGCCAAAGTACGTGGTTTTTGTCGATGCCTTGCCCAAGACGAAGGAAGGAGAGATCGACCGGGACCAGGTAAAGAAGGACCATGGCGGGAAATATTAATTGAGTCGTCCATGGAGGGCCAAAACCCTGGAACTGGGAACTGGTCAAAAGACTTGGCGCGCCCCCTAAACCCCGGGAATGTGCCTGAAAGGGTGATCAAATGAATTTTCCTCTCGAAGGAATACGGATCTTAGAATCAGCTCACCAATATCCTGGCCCCTACTGTTCCATGCTTCTGGCTGACCTGGGAGCAGAAGTGGTGAAAGTAGAGAGGCCTGGAGTTGGAGATCTGGCCCGGCAGCTTCCTGATTTTTTTCGGAGCATCAACCGCAATAAGAAAAGCCTCACCCTCGACTTGAAGCTTCCTGCCGCAAGGGAAATCCTCTACCGGCTGGTTGAGCGGTCCGATGTTTTCATGGAAGGTTTCCGGCCGGGGGTGGCCAGCCGGATCGGCATCGATTCCCCCACTCTGCAAAAGATCAATCCCCGATTGGTCTACTGTTCCATTTCCGGGTATGGACAGGAAGGGCCCTACCGGGATCTACCCGGCCATGACCTGAATTATCAGGCCATGTGTGGCATGCTGGAATGCTTTAAGGATCGGGAAGGGAATTACGTCGCCCCCGGAGTGGCGATTGGAGACCTCTCTTCGGGGATGTTTGCCGCCATCGGCATCCTGGCAGCATTGATGTCCAGGGAAAAAACGGGCCAGGGCCAATATATCGATGTCTCCATGTTTGACGGGCTGCTTTCTTGGATGAGCACCCTCTTCGGCATTTATTTCGGAACAGGCCAATTTGGTATGGTCCAGGATGCGGGATATGGAATCTTTAGGGCTGGAGATGGACAGGCTTTTACACTCGGAATCGCTCATGAAGATTGGTTCTGGGATCGGCTCTGCGTAGCGGTGGGCCTTCCTGAATATCAAGGGATTCGGGCCATGGAAAGGAGAATGCGGAGGAAAGAACTGGTAGAAAAGCTCCAGAAGGTCTTTCATCAGAAGCCGAGGCAGGGATGGTTGAAGATTCTTAAGGAGGCCGATGTCCCTGTGTCTCCTGTGCAGAAATTGAACGAAGTTGAAAGAGATCCCCATGTTCTCTTTCGGGAGATGATCCAGGAGATTTCATCCTCCTCGGCCGGACGCCTTAAACAGACCGGTCTCGCCATCAAGCTTTCGGATACCTCGGGAAAAATCCGCATTCCACCCCCGGAGCTGGGAGAGCATACAACGGAGATCCTGAAATCAATGGGATATGCAGAAGTTGAAATCGAAAAATTAAAAAAAGAAAAAGTGATTTAACCTCGCAAGTTGCAGTCTTAAAAGGAGGCAGCTGGCGAACGAATACGAGTATCTCCAGTAAGTTTGAAAAGCAGTAAAGAGAAAAGAAGACCCTCCTTCCACAAATTTAATTCCAGTTACAAGACCTCATGCAGGAATTGTAACTTGATTTAACCTCGGCAGTTGGGTGTTTCGACCTCTGCAATCTCTCAAATCCTGGGCAGAAAGCAAATGGGTTAATAAAGCTAGTAAACCCTAATACAGAAAAATTGAACTGCAAATGGGTAAGTCAGTAAGGTCGAAGGTTGAAGTTTAGGCCATGCCTTAGTCTGTCTTACCGACCATGAAGAGTCCCATTTCTACATCAGCCAAACGGTAAGTATGTCCTTTGCCGTTGAGGTAATCTCTAACGATTTCCAGAGTCCAAATCAGTCTTTGATAATTTTCGGCCCATTTTCCGTCAGTAAGTCCTTGGTCGCCTGGATATGTTCGACCAGGAGGACAAGGAATTATTTTCTCATTCTTACTTTTTAAATCTTTAAGCGCTTTACCAACTCGGCTGTCATAGATACATAAGTTCTCCTGGTCAAAGAGGCCCAATATCTTGGATGCTCTTGATATTCCAACACCCTCAATATTTAATAACGTTATCGTAGCATCTTTCAGTTCCCCCTCTTCAAGATAATCAAATGCCTCTCTTGTTACTTTCAGTGCTCGTTTTGCATCTCTCATCGGAAAGTCTTTGTTGAAACCCCACCTGATCACTTTGTCTAATGTGTCGAGGTCAACACCTCCGTAGTTCCTGATTCGGGACATAATAATTGCCTTAGAGACTTCATTTCTTTCATGAACACACTCTGAAGTGGGCTTGTTTCCCCAGGAATAGCTGAGGAGACCTGTAACTATTCTCCCCTCATTTTTCATCACCCAATCAACAATTGTTTGTTTGTATTTTTTAATAAAATCCTCTTTTTTATTAATGGTTTTAATGGGGGCTCCAACTTTCGACTGAGAAGATCGAGGAAATAGATCACAACAAGCAGCATATTTTATCCCTTGCACAATTCGCCTGCTAACAGGGTTTCGGGTTTTTTGATACTTTGCCAGTCCAGCTAAAACCAATAGATCACAAACGTGGGGTGCTGCTTTGTAAGGGGTGGGGTATAGCAGAGGTTCTTCCCATATCTTCCCTTCGACTGTATCAGGGTCGAAAGGTCGCTTAACCTTTGCACCAAGTCTTACGATGCTCCCTTTGTTGGCTTTTATAAATGCAAGGGCAC
>Ga0315288_10013082_pt1 | contig 10398 bp, 7 predicted proteins | sample YL17G11_20_MG_FD_203454 | JGI IMG/M metagenome (GOLD analysis project Ga0315288, IMG submission 203454) | Sediment microbial communities from Yellowstone Lake, YNP, Wyoming, USA - YL17G11_20 | ecosystem: Environmental > Aquatic > Freshwater > Lake > Sediment | place: USA: Wyoming | collected...
ATTGGCGCCGGCAAAGGGACCTTCCTGTTCGGCCAGGCAATGGCCCAGCCCGGTGACAACTTTCTCGGTATCGAACGGGCGCGCAAATACTATCGTTACGCCGTCGATCGAATCGGCCGGTGGGGCGTGACGAACGTGCGGATTATCCGCACCGATGCCGCCGGATTCATAGCCGATTCGGTGCCGGATGACTCGGTCGATTGTTTCCATATCTACTTCCCCGACCCCTGGCCAAAGAAACGTCACCACAAAAGACGCTTCATCTGTCCCGCCAATATGGAGCATCTGATCCGCTGTTTGAAGAAGGCCGGACAATTACATATTGCAACCGACCACGCAGATTACTTTGAACAAATCAAGCTGGTTTTAGCCGCAAAGAGTGATGCGCTCGAGGAAATAGATTTCATCAAGCCCGCCGGCGCAGAATCCGGAGAATGGACCGGCACGAATTTCGAACGAAAATACATCAAAGACCAAAGGCCAATTTATACCATCGCTGTGAGAAAGACCTGACGACGCCACGACTCGAGAACTTCAGATTGTAGCGCGCCCACCAACTCCATCCGCGTGTGCAAAAAAGGAATTTGCACACCCTACGAGCCTTATGCCACTTAATCGATCTGAATCTTCGCCTTTATGTAACCGGGGAGTTCTGCGAAGGAAAGCCAATGATCTTGGCCGGGATCTTCTTTGATGAGGAAGACGTTCTGCCTAAAGTAGTTATTGATATTTGCATTTGCAGTTGTACCACATGCCAAGACCATGTCTTTGAAATCTGGGCGTCTTTGAATGCTCTCACCTCTTAGGACCTTATAGCGATCCGTATTATATGGCGTTGGTTCGTCGGCCTCATCAAATCGTATGATTGATATACTGCCCTCCGATACCAAGGTCTTTTCTGCTGTACAAGCTATGATGGGCGCAGTTTTCGCGACTTGATTCATCGGTGTGTTTGTGATATCTATGAATACAGGCTCCTGTGAGCACTCAATTATCTCGTCCCAGCGCTCGCGAGGCCATGTAAGTACAGACTGGCCTTGGACGCGTTGGAAATATGCCTAGAATCGTGGCGCTTGTGCACGTTCGTTCATAATCTATTCGCCCTAACCACTAACGGTACCGGCCGTGCGAGCAAATGCCGTTCCGCTGTTAGAATCCGCATGTGCAACAAATTGAACACACTACGCCCTACCCTGATTAACGAAAGTACTTCTCAAAAACAATGTTCGCGATTTCGTTCACAAGAAACATGGAGATACATACCCAAGGTACCTTTGATTGTCTTAGTTCTTCAACATCATGCCTTGTAGCTTTCTTGGGATAGACGAGTTCTTTCTTGATTGAATGGACAAATTGATACCTTACTCGATGCACGGCTCTGTTTCTTTCCTTGAGCAACAATTTAACGTCATGATATAAATCGCTGGGTATTACCCCGACTTCATACAATAAGAGGATCTTGGCTTGTAAGGGAACGAAGTCTTCTTCTACGAGAAATTTTCCTTCTTTACAACACTTTTCCAATAGAAAGTTCACTAACCACTCGATATAGCAACAACAGAGCATGATAGACGCGCGAGGGCTTTTATTGACCCTCTTCAACTCCTCAAGCAACTTCATCCAGCGCTTGCTGAACTCCTTTTTCGTTAAGACTGCCTTCATATATGTGTCATTCCTACCGTGCCAACTGGAAGTTTTCCTCGCCGACTAATTGCCTCATTTTTCGGCAGAATTCGAGGTCGGGATTGACGCTTAATTCCTTATCCGCTGCGGCGTAGACTTTGCCTTTGTCGGTTCGTACGGCGACATAAACCGGGCTTTTGCCCCTGTGATGCTGACAGATGCTCTTTATCATCGCCACCTTTTCCCTGGTGACATCCCTGGCATCCAGTCCTATCTTGACTTTGGCGGCCAGTTTCTCCCTGACATCTTCCAGCCGTATCAGCTCGGAAGCCAGGATATTGGGGCGTTCCCTTCTGTAATCGAGCTTGCCCTTTACAAAGACGACAGCGTCCTGCACCAGGACATCGCTGAATTCATTCAGCACATCGGGGAACATCACCACTTCGACCTGCCCCTGTAAATCCTCAAGTGTAAAGACTGCCATTTTCGAGCCGGCGTTTCGCCCCGTCTTTGTCAGATTGAACCTGATCCTCGTTATCATTCCGCCGATGACGATTTGCTTTTCACCGTTGGCCTCGGCTAATTGCGAGCTGTTGTGCGTGGAATAAATATTTATCGTCTCGGCATGATGGCTGAGCGGATTGCTGGTGACATAGAACCCGAGAACTTCCTTTTCGTAAGCTAACATCTGTGGCTCGGGCCATGGCGCGACCTCCGGCAGTTGTTTATGGTCTTTCGAATAATCGTTTCCTCCGGCCATCTGGCCGAAGAAATTCATTTGCCCGGCATGTTTGTCCGCCTGCAAGCCCGCCCCGCTCTCCATTGCCCTTTCGAGGCCGGCCATCATCTGCGCCCGGCCGGCGCCGAGCCTGTCAAAGGCACCGGCCTTGATAAGAGCCTCAAGAACCTGCTTATTGGCGGCTCTTAAATCCACATTCTCGCAGAAATGGAACAGGCTCTGGAACCTGCCGACTTCTTTTCGAGCGGCGATAATCTGCTCGACCGCCTTTTCACCTACGCCCTTGACGGCGGCCAGCCCGAAACGAATGACACCCGCATTCTTTTGCCCGTCCTCATGCTGCTCGTAGAGCGGCGTGAAATCAACTCCGCTTTCGTTAATATCGGGAGCCATTACTTTGATGCCCATCTGCACGCACTCGGCGATATAATCGACGATTTTCTCGGTATTGTCCATTTCGTAGGTCAAAAGAGCAGCCATAAATTCGACAGGCCAGAGGGCTTTCATATAAGCGGTCTGGTATGCGATAAAGGCATAGCGTGTCGAATGGCTCTTGTTGAAACCATAGCCGGCGAACCGCTCGATCAGCTCGAAAATCTGCTCGGCCTGCCCGGTGCTCAGGCCTTTATCGACGCAGCCGGCGATGAATCGCTCCCGCTCCTTGGCGATGGTCTTGGCTTTCTTTTTGCTTATCGCCTTGATAAGAGCGTAAGCCTCTCGCAGCGGTATGTCACCCAGGCGGTTACAGATCCGCATCACCTGTTCCTGGTAGATCATAATGCCGTAAGTCTCATCGAGAACCTCCGTCATAATCGGGTGCGGAAGGCTCCACTTGGCGCCGTGCTTGCGATCGATGTAATCCGGAATCAGGATCATCGGACCCGGGCGATAGAGCGCGTTGGCGGCGATCAAATCTTCGATCCGGTCGGGCTTCATCTTCATCAGCAGGTTCTGCATGCCGCCGGACTCGAACTGGAAAACACCTTTTGTTTTGCCCGCCGAAAAAAGCTTAAAAACCTTCGCATCGGTAATATCGAGCTTTTCAAGGTTTATTTCTTTTCCATGGACTTCCTTGACCAGTTGGCAGGCCCGCTCCAGAACACTTAGAGTCTTCAGACCCAGAAAGTCCATCTTCAGAAGGCCAACCTTCTCGACCATCGGCCCTTCGAACTGGGTCACAATGTCATCGGAGCTCGACGCTTTATACAATGGCACGAAATTAGTCAGCGGCTCATCGGCAATAACAACGCCGGCGGCGTGCACGGACGCGTGACGGGCAAGACCTTCGAGCTTCTGGCCGATGTCAATCACCTTCCTCGTTTGTTCGCTCTGATCGTAAGCCTGTTTCAGCTCGGGCTCGGTATTCAGCGCCTTTTCAAGCGTCATATCAAGAGAGAACGGCACAAGTTTCGCCAGTCTGTCGGCTTCAACCAACGGCACGCCGAGCACCCTGCAGATGTCACGGATAACCGCGCGGGCCTTCATCGTTCCGAACGTGATTATCTGTGCGACGTGCCCGTATTTCTGCCGGACGTAATCGATGATCATTGCCCGGTGAACCTGACAGATATCGATGTCGATATCGGGCATTTCGTTACGGTGCGGGTCCATGAATCGCTCGAAAAGCAGATCGTAGCGAATCGGGTCAACGTCGCACAAGCCGAGGCAGTATCCGACCAGCGTCCCAACGCCGCTTCCCCTGGCGCCGATGGGAATCTTGTTTTCATGCGCATACTTACAAAAATCCCAGACGATCAAAAAGTAGCTGGCGAAGCCTTTCGATTCGATGACGTTCAGCTCCCTGTCGAGCCTGGCCTTTATCTTGTCGGTTACCTCGCCGTAGCGCACTTTGGCGCCTTCATAGCACAAGTCGGTAAGGTATCGCTCCGGCTTCAAATCATTCGGAGGCTCAAAACGTGGCGCGTGACGCGTTTTCAAATCAAGCTCGACATTGCAGCGATCGGCAATTGCCAGTGTATTGTCACAAGCCTCGGCCGTCTCGGCAAAAAGCTTGCGCATTTCGCCGGGACTCTTAAAATAAATGTCGGATGGATAAATCATCCTGTCAGGATCATCGAACTTCTTGCCGGTGCTTATGGCACAGAGGCAATTGTGGGCCTCATGATCGTCCCGTTCCAGAAAATGCACATCGTTCGTCGCCACCAGGCCAAGGCCCATCTTCTTCGCCAGGTCAATCAATCCTTCTCGGATATTCGGGTCGTCACCTTCATGATTCTGTATCTCGATAAAGAACCTGTCGGGCCCGAATATCTTGAGATAACTTTCCACCGCAAGGCGCGCCGCTTTTTCATCGCCGTGGGCGATTTCAGCCGCAACCTGCCCTTTTATACATGCCGAGGTGCAGATCAGGCCTTCGTTAAACTTCGCTAAGATTTCCTTATCTATTCTCGGGCGATAGTAAAAGCCCTCAAGATAACCGGCGCTTGTCAATTTCAGCAGATTATGATAGCCGGCATCGTTTTCGGCCAGAAGAATCAAATGGTACGCCGCATCGGAGATGCTGGTTTTTGTCCTGTCCAACCGGCTGCCAGGCGCAATATAAGCCTCGATGCCGAGCACAGGTTTGATGTGAGCGGCGACCGCTTTTGTATAAAACTCGACGGCTCCGAACATATTGCCGTGGTCTGTAACTGCCACGGCCTCCATTCCGAGCTTCTTACATTGCTTAAGAAGCATATCGTATTTGATAGCACCATCCAGCAGCGAATACTGACTATGCAAATGAAGATGCGTAAATCCTTTACTTGACATAATTTATACCGTTCCTTCCAGCATCGCATGTCCCCCTTGGAATCCATTTCAAACCTGCAGGCATTGTAGCTGCAATCAAATTATTATGCAATATACAAGGTCAGGACGGAGTATGAAAAACAAATAATTACCCAAAAACCTGCACTTATGGCCTAAAAAAGCAGGTTTTTTCTTGGCTTGATGAATAGTGTGAAATTTTTTTAAAAAATAAACTTGAACATTTTGCTTATTTCTCTATAATATAACTATCTCGATTGATTAAGTTGAGATGATTTCATAAACTAAATATTGAGAAGCAGAATAAAATGTTAGGATCCGAGAGACTTTCACATAAATGCAGATATGCCTTGAGAGCGCTTTTTGAGCTTACTATGCGGGGCACGACCGAGCCTGTCAAAATACAGAATATCGCATCGGCTCAGGGAATACCGCCGCGTTTTCTTGAGGTAATCTTAGCAGAGCTAAAGCATGGCGGATTCGTGGAATCCAGAAGGGGCAGCAATGGCGGTTATTTCCTTGCGCGCCCGGCTTACAGTCTGACCGTTGGCGAGGTTCTTGCTTTCCTGCGAAAAGGATTTTCTAACAGGAGTCGGCGGGGTCAAAGTAAAGCCGATCTATTTGGAGACTATGCGTTATCGGAAATGCTCAAGAAGGTAACCAACGCTATTTCAACGGTTTATGACCAGACGACCTTTGCCGACTTGGTTGAACGTGAATTGGCAATAAGGAATGAGCAGGCGCCTAATTACATAATATGATAATTTTTTTAAGACAAATATATAGTATTCCGATAGGAATGGTTAATTAAGGAATAAGTGACCGTGGAAACACATTATAGAAGCATAATCAAGGCATTAAGCTGGCGGGCGGGAGGAACTGTCGTTACCTGCCTGGTGGCCTGGAGCCTCACTGGGAGTCTCGACCTTGCTGCAAGAATCGGGATTTTTGACACGGTAATAAAAATTGGGGCATTTTACATTCATGAGCGTTTTTGGAACGGGGTGGATTTCGGGAAGCAAAAACCGCCTAATTATGAGATTTAGGTTTTTAAATAAAATGAAAGGAAATTAGAACCATGCTGAAAGACCTGGTAAAAGAAGATGTGGCTGAACTGGTAACCGGGCTTAATTATGCCCGGAAAGTCAAGCGTTCACTGGATCTGATCGAGCTCGCCTATCAAGAGCACGGCAGCCAATTAGTTGTTGCCAACAGCCTGGGCAAGGATTCGGTAGTTGTCTGGCACCTTGCCAAGAGAGTAAATCCCAAAATCCGTGGTTTTATCGTAACAACACGGTTCAAGCCGCCGGAGACCGTCACATTCATGAACGAGCAGGTTGCCCGATACCCGGAGCTGAAGGTTTTCCGGAACGATGAAGTGATACCGGACAAACTCCATGCAACCGAACCTGACCACTGCTGTGACATTCTCAAGGTCGAGCCGACAAGGCGTGCCATCGAAGAGATGAACGTCTCCTGCTGGGTAACAGGCCTTCGATGCACCGAGGGACGTACGCGCACCGATTTCAAGGAGGTCGAGCAGCGCGATCCCGGCCTGATCAAGCTCAACCCGATCCTGATCTGGTACGAGCGCGAGGTATGGCAGTATCTGGCACTGAATCATGTGTCGGTCAATCCGCTTTACGCCGAAGGGTACAGGTCTTTGGGCTGCGCGCCGTGCACGAAGATTGCCGTCGGTGTCGATGAGCGGGCCGGCCGCTGGATCGGTACAAGCAAATGCGGCGGCGAATGCGGCATTCATACCCGTCCACTGAAGTTATCAGCCCAGGTAAGGTAGAGACATGCCCGAACAAAAGCAATGTGATTCCGGCAAAACCGGGGCTGGCAGCCAGGTGCCGGCGAACCGTCTGCTTGGCGTATATCCACAAAAGCAGGATGGACTGTTTATGCAAAGAATCAGGATTCCCGGAGGTAGAATAAGCTGGCCGCAATGGCGGAGGATCGCCAAGCTTGCAGTCAAATATACGCCCGGCGTACCACTGCACCTGACAACAAGGCAGGACATTGAGCTGCACGATGTCACTCAAGAATCGATCCCTGCCGTCCATGAAGGTCTTGCCGAAGCGGCGTTGACGGTATTCGGCGCAGGCGGAGATTCGGTCAGAAACGTGACAGTCTGCGCCGGCTGCGATTTATGCCGGGATGCTTTCGATTTACTGCCCCTGGCCCGGCTCGTCCAGTCGCACATAGAGCAGCAGCCCGTGATTTTCAATCTTGGCCGTAAGTTCAAAATAAGCTTCTCCGGCTGCGAAAAAGCCTGCGCCAGGCCCTGGGTCAGCGACCTCGGATTCATCGCGCAAGCCGACGGGCTCTTTACCGTAATCGGCGCCGGCTCGCTCGGGGCAAAGCCCGCCCTTGGCATCCGGTTTTATGAAGATTTGCCTGCCGGGGACATCCTGCCGCTCTGTGTCGCGGCGCTGGAATTCTTCGAACAGTCCGGCGAGCGGCAAAACAGACGCCGAGCGAGATTTCGTCACGTTAGAGAAAAGTTCGGCAACCAGGCTTTTCTTGCGGAGATCGACAACCGATTCAAGCACTTGAAGGCCCGGCAATCATGGCCAGGCATCGTTCCGGCGGCGGCTCACGGACGTTCGAAGCTATTGCACAGACTCCAGCTACCCAACGGCAACATCAGCCCGCGGGAGGCTTTCGACCTGGCCGACACCGCCGAGCCCAAAGGGGCAACGCTGCGAATCAATCTCGAACACGGAATCGAACTGTACGGCAAAAAAGAATTCGAACTGCCGGAAAGTCTCGCTCAGCTTGCGAACAATCCGATCATCATCGCATGCCCCAGCTCGACAACGTGCCCGCGGGGCCTGGTAAACTGCTGGCTTTCGGCAGACAAAATCAGGAAAATTCTCACAAAACGACATACAAAACAACTGCAAATCTGCATCTCCGGCTGCCCCAATAACTGCGCGCAAAGTGCCGTCGCCGACATCGGCCTGATCGGTATGATGCGAAAAGAAAATGGAATGCCCACCGAGCACTACCGCCTGTTCACCGGAGGAGGCAACGGCAAAAATGAAAGGCTTGCCGAGCCGTCATCCGTCATATCGGCCCGGGATGTATGCAAAACTATCGAATCTCTCTTGAGAAATTTCGACTAATCCAATCCATCCGCCATGTTTTGCTGGAAAAAAGTTCTTGTCAAGAGTTCCCGGGCCTGCTATAAGATGGTCTGAAAAATTTGGATAGGCCAGGGGAGCGGAAGGCCGGATTCGGCCTGAAGCTGAGAAATGACCCTATGAACCTGCTCGGGATAATGCCCGCGAAGGAAGGCATAAAAAAGGAAAAAGGTAAAAAAGAGTAATCTGGAATTCCATATTTTTTACTTTTAACCTTTAACTTTTTACTTGTTAAGCACTCTTTTGCAGGGGTGCTTTTTGTTTTTGGCAAAAGGATGATATTAAGATAAGCTAACAGCTCATCACAAATGAAAGGTAACAAAAATGATAGAGATAGAAATTTCCAGAGTCATCACGCAGGAGTATAACAGGAAGCTCCTGGAGCATCTCGAAAATGATGTTGTAATTGTCGGCGCCGGGCCGGCGGGCCTTACGGCGGGCTACTATCTCGCCAAAGCCGGATACAGGACCGCCCTGCTCGAAAGAAAGCTCTCGACAGGCGGCGGAATCTGGGGCGGGGCCGCAGGCTATAACGTCGTCGTCACGCAGAGCTGCGAGATCCCGGACCAGTTCGAGATGACCTCGAAGAAGCAAAAGGGCCTGTACGTATACGATTCGATTGAATTCGCAACCGCCCTGGCGTTTAAAGCCAAGAAGGCGGGGCTGGAAATTTTCAACCTTACCGAGGTCGAAGACGTCATCGTCAAGACCGACGCCGTCGAAGGCGTGGTCGTCAACCATTCGGCCATCACACTCGCAAAGCTGCACGTCGATCCGTTCTGCATCGCTTCGAAATACGTCATCGATTCGACTGGCCATCCGGCAGAAGTGGTGAAAATGCTGCTAAAGAGAAAGCCGAACCTCCTGCCGCAGGGGATACAGGAGAGCTTCATGGACGTCGAGACCGCCGAGGCCGGCGTCGTCGACAAGACCGGCGAGATATTCCCGGGCCTTTACGTTGCGGGCATGTCCGTCTGCTCCGTGTACGGCCTGCCGAGAATGGGGCCGATCTTCGGTGGAATGCTCGAATCCGGGAAAAAAGTCGCCGAGATGATCGATGAAAGATTGCAGTCTTCCAACGCGTAAAGAGTGCCTGGCCATGCTGGCGGAATATCACATTCCGACGCACATCGTAAGGCATAACCAGGCCGTGGCGAAGCTGGCCGTCTTTCTTGCACGCAGGCTCAACGAAAAAGGCGAAGCGATCGACGTCGAGCGTCTGGACAGGGCCGGCCTGCTGCACGATATGATGAGGGTCTTTGATTTTCAGCAGCCGGATTACAACCGGTTCGAGCGGAATCTTCCCGAACAAGAAAAAGCAAAATGGCAAAAGATGTGGGTAAAATACAAGACAATGACCCATGAAGACGCCGCTTATGACATATTGAAGGAACAATACCCGGCACTGGCTTTGACGATAAAGCGGCATCGATACATGGCGATGCTCGATGAAAAAGACCGCCCGGATACATGGGAGGAAAAACTGCTTTATTACGCCGATATGAGGGTGATGCACGATAAAATCGTGCCGTTAAAGCAGCGCCTTGCCGAAGGCCATAAAAGAAACATCCACATGCACGGCTCGGCCGCACAAAGCAAAATCAACACCGCTAAAGTCGATCCGATGATCGAAGAAATGGAAAAAGAAATCTTCGAAAAAATCGGGCTCGATCCGCTCGAAGTGACTCATGACTTTATCGACTCGTATTGAGTTCTCGACAATCTTTCAAGATTCGAACAGCGATGCCTCGGGGACATCTTACTATAGGGCAATCATGGTGACACCTTGCGGGAGAAACTCATCCTTTGTATGCGCTAAACGGAGGTAATAACGTCTATTTTCAATATAAAGCTCGTAGTCCTTTTGATTAATCAAAAGGACTACGAGCATATTGAGAAGACTTATTAAAAAAGCCATCTTCCGTTATTCCCGCCTTAGGCACACCCAGGGTGGACCGGAGTCCCAACGCAAGCTGGAACGCAACCCCCCACGTCATTCCGACTGGAGTCCCGCAGGGACGAAATGGAGGAATCTGGCCGCTTACTGGAACATGCATCCTATCCACACCAGATGTCTCGACTCCGCTGCGCTCCGCTCGACATAACATTACCCGT
>Ga0315288_10013083_pt1 | contig 10398 bp, 11 predicted proteins | sample YL17G11_20_MG_FD_203454 | JGI IMG/M metagenome (GOLD analysis project Ga0315288, IMG submission 203454) | Sediment microbial communities from Yellowstone Lake, YNP, Wyoming, USA - YL17G11_20 | ecosystem: Environmental > Aquatic > Freshwater > Lake > Sediment | place: USA: Wyoming | collected...
CTTCGGCGCGAAGAAGGTGCTGAAGTACAGACCTTGTACGGGAACAACAGCGGTCGTCGAACCCCCCGCTCCATTGTCGAACGTGAATTCAATCTCGATGGTCCCTTCGCACCGAAGCGCAAAGAGATCGCATTGCTTCACGTCGCCATCGGGACCGATCCCGGGAAGCGCGATCCAATCAACGGGGGAGATGATCGTTCGCCCCCCTTGCGTGATCGTCGAGTAGGGCTTGCCTGAACAACCCCCCGGGAATTCGAAGGGGAAGACGAGCACGGGGTCTCCACACCCGCACCCCGCAGGAGGCCCCGCAGAGAGCCCCCCGGAGATGTCGACGAGCCCCACGCTAGCCCCGCACCCGGAAGGGAGGCGTGTTGGTCGTCGCAGTCGTGCCGATCTGCGCTGCCCTCTGCGAGCCCGCAACCGGATCCGCAAGGTTGTTCTTCCCGCCCGGCGGAACCTGGTTGGTGGGGAAGCTCGTTTCGCTCATGGGGCGCTGCGGGTTTTGCTGCGCCTGCATGTCGAAGGGAGCAGCGCGCGGACCGCTCACGCTGCCCTGCCCGTTACCGAAAGGATTGCTTGTCCCGTTGCCGGGGGTCTTACCGTCTTGTGCCATGGCTCAAATTCCTCGGTGTTTTGCTTTCGGATCGATCCGAAAGGGAGATGGATGATTTCTAACGAATCCGCATAGGCATACGAGCAGGCGGCGTCGCGGGGGGCCAGGGCTTTTCTTCCCCGATCCCTCGTTTCGCGCCCGGCGTCGGATGCTCGGGTGATTGCTGCTTCTCATGGACGAAGTCGATCACGTCGACACCTTCGTTCGAGGATTGCCTAACGACTTGGGGAGGCGCAGCCGGAACAAACCGACCATCACCGCCCCGCCTGATTCCCGGGTCCCCGGGCGCGGGTCGGATTACGAACATGCGAATAACGGTACAGCGAGCGAGAGGCGCGCGTCGAGGGCTGCATGCTCGATGCAGGAGGAACGCCATGTCGACATGGATCGATCACTTTGGTTATGAGGGCAAAGGGGGGACGGGATGTAGGTTGAAGGCGGGCGTTACTGCCAACCTGCGCGATATCCGTCGCCTCTACGAAATTGCAAACCTCATCGTGTGCCCGCATTGCCGGCTCGTATTAAAAGACAGATATGGCGATTATCCGCGCCCGGCCGAAGTGAACTTACCGGATGGGTTTCGCATCTCGCCCGATTGTCGAAACGAGGTGCTTTCGATCGATACATCAATCGAAAGCAAAGCACCGATCGTGTTCATCGAACATCCAAGCCGAAAAACTTCGAATGCACGAATAGATGAGATCCTGTTGAAGATTGCCGCCTGGTAGCTAGCCCGTCTTGAGCTTGTCGAGTGGCACGGTCGATAACCTTGGTCGTGCCGGCGGCGAACCCTTCCGCCCCTCCGCATGCCAGCGCGACGCGATCTCCCCATCCCCCTTCGGCTTCAAGCTCGCAGGAAACGGCCATGCCAAACGGTGAGGTACGACCACGCTGCGATCATTCGGGCGATCGGGCGGATGCATAAAGCTCCCAAACCACGAATCGAATGCTTCGTTAGGGCGGCGAATCTGCCCGTGCACCGCGTAGCTATCCGCGCTCGTTCGGCTGTCAAAGGTCGCGCTGTTGACCTTCACCATATCGTCAACCTGATCACCGAGGAGCGTGATCGATTCGCTGCTCGCTCGATTCGATGCGCCCATCACCTCTGTCCGCGCGATCCGCTCTGCCCAATAAAGGGGCTTGTCCTGAAGGAAGGGGCTCTCGGCAATGAGCTGATTGCGGACATCCGCCCACGGGGTTTGCGCGAGCAGGCGAGTTTGAAGCACGTCCTCGAATGCGCCGACCGTGTTCATCCCGTACCGTTGCAAAACACCCGGTTGTCGTGGGTCCTTTGGGTCCGACCCGATCCTGCGAAGGATGCTCGCTTCGGTCCCTGCAATCGACCGTTCGAAGAGTGCGGCTTGATCAATCGCGAGCGGACGAGTCATCCCTTTGAAGGCCAGGTCTGAAGCGCGCACATATTCGATCGTGCTTTGCGCTGCCCTCTCGGCCGCCATCTTCCCCACGTCAACGATGTCCGCGTGCATCGCAGGCAAAGCCGTTGCACGAAGCACATCACGAACTTGCGCGAGCGTTGCGCGGAGCTGCGTTGCGGTAAAGCTCCCCGTGCCCGGCCCGGTCAAACCCTCCGCTTGACGAAGGCGTTGCTCTAGCTCGCGCTGCGCTTTCATCAAAATGTGACGCATCCGATCGGCGCCCGCCTTGCCCGCGAAGTCGAGCGCTTGTTGTCGGCTGCGTCGTAGGATCTCAAGAGGGCTTGCGGGCTTCATGCTTCAGGTTCCGGCGCCCCTTCTTGGGCCTGCTCTTCAAGGGGTTGGGTTTGCTCTTCCTCTTGCACGGACGGCTGTTCTACAGCCCCGCCCGTGCCGGGGAACATCCCAAGCTCTCGCTCTTCCGCCACGCGTTGCTCATCGCTGACGCGCTTCCATTCATCCGCGGGATCGCGGCCCATGCGACGCGCCATTGTTTCTACGGCTGTTCGTTGCGAGACGGATGCCTTGCCGCCCGTTGCTGTCGAGAGCGTTGTCGCAGCCGCTTGATCATCTGCATCCGTCGCGCTGAATCGCTTCGGCCAATCGCACTGAAATACACGGCTCGTTCCGGGCTTGCGCTGCTCGTACTTCGTGGTGCGCTCTCCCGTTGGACGGCCATCCATTCCGATCACGTCTTCGCTGATCTCACGAGGGGGAAGGTCGAGGAAATATTCAATCGGCGTCGTGATGCCCGTCTCGCCGTCTACCTCGACCGGGTATTCGAGCGTCCCGTCTTCCTGCTGAATCGGCATCCGCTTGCGTACGCTCTCGACCATCTGCCCCACGATGCGGGTGATGGCCTTGCCGTATTGCGTGCAAAGGACGCTCGTCTTCGCCCCCATCGGCGCGTACATCATCTCAATCGCACGCCCGCTTGTCGCGGCTGCTGCAATCTGATTCGGGTCGGGAATCACGCATTGCGCGACCTCAAGAGCGTATTGCCGTTCCTTGTCGAGCAGGGCCAGCCCCGCTTGAACGGACGAGCCGCCAAGCTCCAAATACTTCGCATCGCCTTGTTCACCGACGTTGAGGGCGTTGTCGCTTCCCTTCGACACGCCTTTCGCCATCATTGCCTGCGCTTCTTGCGAGAGGCGAAGCACGAGCGTCGGGTCGAGGTTTCGCAGCGTGCCGGTCGACAGGACGCTGTTGATCAAATCGACCGTGTTCATCTGCTCGTAGAGGCCCTCATAATCGGACTCCCCGTCATAACCCCCGTCGTCGTTGTCATTGGGGAGATTCTCGATCCATTCGAAATGCGCAAACCCGTCGTCGTGAACAATCGTTTGCGCGTCATCAATCACCCATTCCAGGACTGACCCGTCATCGCCCATCGGCACCTCGACGAACACGACGTCTGCGGTGGGTGTCCAGTCGCGCCGATACCAATGCGGGACGCGCTCAATCTTCTTCGTCTTCGCGCTCCAAATCTCACGGTAGACAAGACGCAGTTCGCTGACGTGCGCGATGATCCCTTCGTCCCGGTCAACCCATTCGTGCACGTAGATGTTCTCAGCGGCATGGACGCGCACGCTCGGCTTGCCCTGGTAAAACCGCCACGACAGAGCAGCGCTCCCGCACGAGCCGCCACGGTTACGCGCACGAATCATCGCGCTCGGTAGCTCGCTCGCGTCAATAAGCGCAGCCGCAAAGTCTTCCGCATCAGGATCCCCCGAGCATCGAATCTTGGGGAACCGACCTTCGCCGAAAATGAAGTTGGTAAACGTCTGCGTGATGAGCCGCGCCAAACGATAGGGGTTGTTCGGCCTGCGTTGATCGAGCGGGACGTAGAAGGGGGGCGGCGAGGAAGAAAGCAGGGGCGGCTGCTGTGAGAATTGCCCCGCGCGAACAGTGCGCCCCTGCATGTCGAAGAGCTTATGGTCGTGTTGGGTGCACCGATAGAAGCGCGAGCGGAAGTCGAGCTGACGATGCCGGTCGCTGTCGACGAGCGATTGCGGTCGGAACGACGAGCCGAACGTAGTCGCATCCACGCCAAACGATGAGACGGCGTAGATGGTGCCATTTGCACCGCGAAGCGTGGGCTGCACGGGCAGCGGATAGCCGGGGATGTTTTGTCCGTCGTTCCGAAAGAGACCCATGCCTCTTCGTTTACCGCATCTCGCCCTGATTGCGGCGAGCTTCGATGCTCCCCTCTAACGGTTCGTCCTTCACCGAAGAGAGAGACGGGGATGGGCTTGGTCGTGCGAGCATCTCTGTCGCGGTTTGCGTTACGCGCACCACGGGGGTTTGCGCGACGTGCGCTTGGTCAATGGTTGGCTCTTCTTCGTGTGGTTTGCGCTCTCCCTCGCGACGCAACACGAAGAACATCACCAAGTCCCAGACCAACCCAGTAACGAACCGCATCATTCTTCGGCTCGGCTTTGAGAGAGCGCGACCCAACGGATGCGGAGGTTGTCGCTCACGGCTTGGATTGCAAGCGGACAGAGCCCATCTTGCCCTGTCCGAAGCATGAGCTTGCCGCGCAGAAACCAACCCCCCTTTTCATCGGGCTCGCCAATCTGCGTTAGGTCCACAGGCCTGCCAATCGCCGAGAGAGCGCCGACCATGGGGATCACTGGATCGCCGGCTGTGACAATCGAGAAGCTACCGCGCAGCCCCCGCTCTTTATCGACTCTTTCAAGGCGAGCAACCCAATGCAGGTAGGGCACATCCGACGACGCATGCAGCGCCATCAGGCAGCCCCTTTGCGGGCGCATCTCGGTGAAGTGCACACCGAACCCCCAAGCGCGCATAAAGTACCCGCCTAGCGCGCTGGCGTTGTACATCTTCGCGTCACACGGGAGCGTGATGATCCGCTTGTGCGCTTCTTCCGCGTGAAGGGCTTGGTTGGCACGAACGAGCGCGCCAACCCTCTCCAGCCCTGTCCCATCCCAAACGATAACCCGTTCTTGATTTTCCATCCCGACGACCCTCGCTCGCCTTTCGGATCGATCCGAAAGGCAGATGCGAGGCAAGGTATCCCATCAGGGACCAAGCTCCCAACCGATAACGCGCGCTTTCCGTGACGTGATCGTGTACGTCGCGGAACCACCAAACCCGTGATTCCATTGGACCTTGAAACTACGTGCTCCCGCGTAGGTCTGGTCGATCACGAGCGGGACGCGCATTGCGAATTCAATTGAAAGGGTCCCTGTCACATCTGTCGCGAAGGATCGATTGGGGCCGCCCGCCGATGCGAGCTTTGCTGCGTTTGCATAGATGCCATCGGGGCCGCCCACGTAGACGCCGCTTGAATACGTGATGATTCCTGAGTTCGTCACGTTGAAGTCAAACGTGAACTCCATGTAGACCGCGCGCGCATTGCCTGCATTCGTCACGTTATCGAGCAATGTCCATTGCGACCAAATCGTCCCGTTAATCGAGGTCGCGTTGTTCGACGAGCCGGGATCATCGACGAAGTGGCAAACCCGCCCGTCCGCGTGCACCCCGTACGGTCCACCGACCGGCCCTTGAAGCCCGGCGAGAGCAACGACCGCATCTTGCGTGGGTGTGTCGAGTAAGCCCGTCCACGCAGGCGTTTGCGCAACGGCTGTCATGGGTCGACCGTCATAACGGGGCAACCATCGAGCAACAACGGGAATCCCTCGCAGCCCTCGCGGCTCGCGAATCCCCGCGCTCGCAGGGCAATACTGCGCCCACCTTGGCAGCCCAAACGGAAAGACAAGGTAGAGATACCAAGGCTCGTTTGCAGAAGACAACCCGGCTGCCCATAGCGATGTATCGGCCACGTTGATCCATTCGTTGCCCGATGTCCCGGGTGCGAAGATGCGACCTCCTACGCGATAGGCACCAAGCGAGAGGTCGACCATCCCCTTGACCCGCACCTCGCCCGGCACGGTAACCACATCACTGAACACGTTCTGCCGATGTACGTAGTTCAAGCTCGGGTACGCGTTGAACGGCTGCTGCACCCGTTCGTGCGCGAGAGGACGCACGTCCCAAAGTGTCACGTCATTCCACGTCGTTGCAGCAGCAGGCACGGCACAGACGGCAAGGGGTAACCATCCCGCGCTGACACCTGGGAATCCCGCGCCCGGTGTACCCGTGCGAATTCGGTAGGTGAGACGACCCGCCTTTACCTTGTCGACGAGCGTGGGGGAGAAAAGCCCAGTGAGCGGATCGAACACGTCACGGTTGTCCGTCTCGAGAACCGTCTCGACGCGTTGACATTCGATCACGTCAATGCGGATCGCGCCTCCGCTTCCAGGCGTGAGCGTTAAAGCGCCCGCTGTTTGCACGCCCGGATCGACAACGAAGGCGAGGCGCGAATCGTCAGCCAAGGGCGTTGCTTGATCAACGATGCAGATCGTCCCGCCTTCGATGAACAGGTTTGTCGTGCCCACTTCGGGGCGAGGGCGGATGCCGGCAAGAATGGTCGCGTGAAGAGGGTTCTCGCTACCCGTGCTGAAGACCTCGACCCCGCCGGCCTGAACATCAAGCTCGAAGCTCGCGTCCGTCATGCATCGAAGGATCTCCGCGAGCGATTGGTCGTGCACCGCCTGCTCTCGGTTGTGGTCGCCCGAGAGCACTCTCTCTCGGGTGTTATGGACGATGTTTTTGCCGCCTACGCCGGAAGGTGCCATGTCTTCCGGCGTAGCAGGGGGGTAGGGACAGGTTCAAGCCTAACCCGCGCGCAAGGCACGATGCTGCGCCGTGAGCGCCGTGCCGATGAGCGCGAGAGCGATAGGGAATCTCTCGGGTCTGCATGTCTTGCGCAGCGTCACGGTTGAGCCCAAAACAAGCGCGCTCATCTCGTTGACGAGAGCGCTGTAGACCGCGATCTCTTCTTGCTCGAGGGGAAGCAGGTACGTCCGGGCGTCGTCGGTGACGATGAAGGAATTCCCATCGGCAAAGGAGAGCACCGCGCACGCGAGCGGAATTGCGTCGCCCTTCTCGTCGAGATGATTACTTGGGTACGTGCCTGGCTCCCAATACCGCGACACGATCCCGACGATTCCAAGCTGGGTGTGGAGCACGACGGCCTGCTTCGTTGCGAGGGATTGCGCCCATTCATTTGCGTGCATAGACCGCCCCTTCCTGACTTTGCTTGTGCAGATTTGCCACGTGGTCACGTTCGGCTTGGGCTGCAACGTCGAGCATGAAGAGCGACCCGAGCAGCACGTAAAACTCTGCATCGAGCGACCACAATCGTTTCCCGTAAACAGTGCGCCAACGGTAGTAGCGGAATTCATTCGGCACGGCTGTCCTCTTTCTCACTTCTGCCTTTCGGATCGATCCGAAAGGGGGATGCGTCCATCATCGCGCGGCGATGCCGGCGGCGATGCTTCCGTTCCCACGTTCTCCATCAAAGGCACCAAGCGCCCTTGCTTGCGCCCGGCCCAACCAGCTTGCCATCAAGAGATCGCCCGTGTGCGCCGGGGGCGGCTGGTAATAGAGGCACTCGTCGATCCAACGCCTTACCGCATCAGGGACGCGTCTTGTCGCTGGGTCGCATGGGATGATCCACGCGCCCCCTTCCAGCTCGATGAAGAGCCCTTCAACGCCGATGATCCGCTGCGTCTTGTTCTTCCCTGTCGTGTGCGCACGGACGGGAATTGATGCGTCGATATCGAGCACCCATTGCCGCAAGAAGTCTTGCGCCGCGTTCGTCTCAACCCGCACGAAACTTTGATATCGGCGCACCTTGTCGACGATCTTGTCCACAACCGAGCGGCCTGCAAACCGCCCATATTCGACATCGAGGATCTTGCGCGCGTTGCGGATTTGCCGCTGTCCCTTCTCAGTCGGGATCGTGATGGACGGGATAATCTCGAACGTGAAGAGTGCCGTGTAATCGTGCTTCTCGTCCTCCCCAATCGCGAGGTCGACACCCGTGACGGTGAAGTTTGATCCCCGGTATTCGCTGACGAAGCTATGATGTCCAAGCGCAATCGCTTGATCCTTGCAGCGCTCGATCCATTCGATCTTGCACTTCGCGCTCGCATCATCGCGACATAGGCAGCGGTAGAGCTGATTGTACGTTTGGGGCTCGTTGACGTACGTGACATCGCGTAGCTCTTCGATTGCCTCGATTGGAAACTTCTCGGGCCAAAGAGGAATCTCCCCATCGATATCGAAGCGGAAGAGATCGCGTCGTTCGCCACGTTGGAACGCATCCGCCTCTTGCTCGTTTGCTCGGACGATCTCGCCGTCCTTCAATCGACGGCAAAGGGGAGCGCCGTAATCCTCGCTGTCATGCGCGGTGAGACGTAGGTTCTCGTTGCGCGGGTCGCGGCTGCGAGGGTCGCTTCGTAAATCGTCGGTATCCCAATCGTCCGCGTTTGCGATCGTGATGTCCCCTTCGATGCTCATTGTGAGCGTCGGCCAACCTGCCTTCTCTAACGCATAGGTGAGATCGCTGGGATGCCAAGGGGTGTTGGTCACGACAATGCGGCTGTGCTCGATGTCTTTGCGGGAAAGCACCTTGCTAAAGAACAGACGGTTCACCTTTTGCCGCGCCGCGGGGGTGCTCGTGTTTTCCTCGTTCAAGACGTCGTCGACGAGAATCCAGGACAAGCGCGCACCCTGAAGAGCGCCGTCAATACCGATGGCAGCAAGGCTCGCGTCACGAATGCCCGGGGGTCGATCCACGACAAGGCGCGTCTCTGTCCATTTGTCCTTTTGTCGAGGGGAAGGGCGTAACTCAGGGAAGACAAGATGCAGCTCGGGATAGGCCCTGTGCTCGTCCTCGAGGTAGTCCTGCACCATCGAGAACGGCTTGGACGCCTGCTCTTGCGAGGCGCTGATCATACCCCCGCGTTCGGTGACATCGAGCCCGAGAAGCCAAAGCGTCAGCCCCGCCATGCAGAACGTTTTGCTCGAACCTGCGGGCATGCGAATGACGCACCGGGGGAACGCGTTCACGAAGGCGAAGAGCACGCGTTGATGCGCCGCAATCGTGATGCGCGCTTGTGTCTTTTCCTCACGCAAAGCGAATTCGAAGAAGGTGGCGGGGTCGCGCCGTGCCCGCTCTGCTCGCGTAAGGATGGCCCTTAAAAGAGCCCGGTCGTAGGAGCTAGGCCCTTGCTCCTCCTCCGCTTGATCGGGCTCGTCTTCGGGTTCAAGGATGGCTTCTTCGGGCTCGGTCTTCTTGGACTTGGCCTTCGCCTTGGGTGTGGTCTTGACCTTAGGCTTGGATGCAGGCGCGATCTTAGGAGCAAGCTCGGGGGCGGGAGCATCAAGGGGCGCGAAGAGCACGCCTACGGGCAGCTCGTTCGTGCTCGGTGCATCAAGGGGAAGAAGCGTGCGAGGCATGCCCTAGGCACGCTGCCCTTGTCCTAGGGCATGGGTCAAGCTCTCCTTTCGGATCGATCCGAAAGGAAGAACGACGCGGAGAGGGGCCGCGTAGGGAGGGCTCCACGACCCCTCTCCGCTCGCCATGCCCGGAGGGGTCGTCGAGGCTGCCGAGCGAAGAGAGCGTCTCTTACTTATTCGGGGAGGGTCAACGGGGCAGGATGTCCGTTGCTCTAGGGGATGTCTTCTTCTTCAAAGAGCATGATGATCGTGTAGCCGACATCGCCCTCTGGAACCTCAATCGACATGCATTCGCCGGGTCGAATCACGAGTGCGTGATCCTCGGGTAGGTACTTCGCGGGGATGCGCTCCATGTCGTCGCCGGCATCACTTGCATCAAGAGATACCGTGTCGAGCCACGTCACAGTCCCGCCAAACGTCAACCCTGTCCCAGGTGTGCCGACATAAACCTTGCACGTTGCCGCTGGCGAGTTCGAGTCCATCGCGTAAAGCGTTTGCTCGGTTGGCGCATCTTCACCCGTGCCTTGCGTGGGCAACGCATTACGACGGCGAATATGCCAAACGGTGAAGCTTTGATCCGCAACCACAGACAGCGGAATGTAAACCCGTGCGAGTCTGGTCGACGCAATCGGGTTCTCTAGGACGATCTGCTCGGTTGTGCCAGCAGCAGAGCCGGTAACGGGAAAGTTTGTCTTGTATATGTCAGGCATTCTCTCACTCCTGCGCGAAGGTTAAGCCGACATCAAACGTGCCGGCCGCAACGGTATTGCAAAGAATCTGAAACCCTTCTCCGACGCGAGCAACAAGTGGGCGGGTGCGCGGATCGAAGAAGAAGTTGGGGAACGTGTTTTCTAGCGATGCTTGGAATCCTTCCGTTTCAAGCGACCCAATTGAATATTCGTCAGTCGCGAGCAGCCACTTTCGCAGCGGGTTTGCTTCGCTTGTGACGGGCGTCGCTCCCGTTCGTACGGTGATTCCCGTGCCCAATGTGTCGAGCGTATCGTACTTGGTCACAAGGTT
>Ga0315288_10013084_pt1 | contig 10398 bp, 9 predicted proteins | sample YL17G11_20_MG_FD_203454 | JGI IMG/M metagenome (GOLD analysis project Ga0315288, IMG submission 203454) | Sediment microbial communities from Yellowstone Lake, YNP, Wyoming, USA - YL17G11_20 | ecosystem: Environmental > Aquatic > Freshwater > Lake > Sediment | place: USA: Wyoming | collected...
TAACCGCACTCGTGGGGGCGATAGTGACCGAAAACGTCCCGGCAGTCGCATCCGTAAACGTCGTCTCCGCCGTCACCACGCCATCACTCGTCTGGCCCGTCGCCGTTAGCAAATACGTCGCCCCGATCGCGTCCGGGTCGGTCACCGCCCACTGGCTCTGCACGCTACCGTTGGCGGTCTGATCGAGGTCGCCTTCGCCGCCGTCGGTTACTTGCCAATCCGCCGGCATCTGGCAGACGCTGGGGTCGGCCGGCGTGTCCGCCTGGTGGGCCAGGTGGAAAGTCACCGTGCTGCCGGCGGTGAAGAACTCGGCTTGGATGTGGGCCGTCGTGCCGAAGCCGTAGTCGCTCTGGTCGGTCCAGACGCTCACCAGCGGCGTGTCGGACAAGAGCTGGCGGGCTTCCAAAGGCTCGAAAAAGCGGGAAACGGCCGCGGAAATGACCTTTCGGCGGGAGTTCGTCTGTTTTTGGCTGGACTTGGATGCGGTACGACGTGCCCGGAAGAGCGAAGCGAGTCTCATACAATCTCCTTTTAATCCATGGTCTAGACAGCTAATAGGCCAACCCACGGCCCATCGCGGAAGCGAAGCTTCAGGCAAAAACATTCGATATTATTAACCCACTATGGCACAGTAAAGTCTTTAATGCAAACTTTTTATGGGACTTTGCCGAAAAAAACTGCGGTGCCGATTGCCGTCATCCACGTCATCAATCGATGGAAAAAGGCCTCGAATAGTGCAAAAACGGCGAGGTAAAATATGGTACACATTTGGTACCGTAAAAATGGGAAGGATAGCGTAGATCCAACGCGCCCCGTTGGACGCTGCCATAAAGTCGCAGCTTCAATCATTTCGGGCTATCTGGTAAGATAGGCAAATTCGTGAGAGTGCTGACCTCTCTCAAAGCGGCGTGAAATAGATACCAAGTGTGGCATGTGGCTTCATGGGGCGAGCAGATCAAAGGCCTGCGCCGAGATCGCGATGGCCGCTGGCGCATCGTGCAGACCCGCGCGACGTTCACTGAGGCGAGGTATTGTCAAATGGGCAATGCCCGGGGCTATGTTTCCGGCACATTGATCGCGACCGCGCCGGGCGCAGCCGGCAACGCTCACGCTCATTTCGGATCAGCGCTGGGGCTGACGGCCGGCGCTTCGACCGCATTGACCGGCCGGTCGGCCTGCGGCCGCAGGCGCAGATGCGCATTGCGCAAGACCTCAATGTTGTGACGGACCTCTTGCGCCGTCGCGAGGATCATCCGGTAAATGACGGCCGCCTCGTCGTAGCGTTCCAGCATCCCCAGCGCCATCGCCTGGTTCGCCAGGTAGAGCGACTCCTTGGGATTCGCCTCGCTGGCCTTGGTGAACATCTCCAGGGCGCCGCCGTAGTCGTCCTTCAGAAGATGGCACATTCCCATGTTGTTCAGGAGCACCGGGTTGCCCGGCGAGCGGTCCAGGCCCGTCGACAGGGCCTTCATCGCATCGTCCACGTGATTCCGGCGCAGATACAGCTCGGCCAGATCCGAGTAGGCGGGCACGTAGTCCGGGTCGCGCTGGATGATCTGTTCCAGCACGCGCTCGCACTCATCATCGCGGCCCTGCGAGGCAAGGATTCTGGCCAGGGCATGAAGGGTACTGGGGCTCACTGGCTGGTTGTCCCTGGAATCGAACGCCGGGTCGCCGGACGCGGGATTGTCGCCGCGCCGGGTTGTTTCGGTGATGCACCCGGGCACCAGGACGGCGAGCGCCACCAGGGCGAGCATTTGCCGCGACACCCGCCGCCCAAGCGAAGTGGGAATCTGAGCGAGCATGGTCACCTGCTTTCCATTTTCGTCGTGGTGCCGCTTTGCGGAGCGGGGCGGGCCTGCTGTGCTTCCGGCGCGTTCTCCAGCGCTCGTTCGGCTCGCGCCGAACTCATGCCCGGGCCGCCCGGCAGATCCGAGGATACGCTGACCAGCCGATCGGTGTCCACGCCGGCGGCCGACAACGACTGCAGCACGGCTTTCACCCGCGCCTGCTGAAGCTCGGGCGGCGTGTCGCCACGCGGCAACACCAGCGCGCCCGGCGCCGTTCTGTAGGCCGCTGCCAGGGCTGCAACGTGCCGTTCACCCAGCTCATTCAATGCCGCCTGATTGGGAAGGAAATGATAGGGGTAGACCGCGTACTCGGAAACGATGGCATTATCCGCGGCCTGGTCGAAGATCCGCTGCACCATGGCTGCGTTGGTGTCCCGCTTCTCCTCAGAGGCGGGTTCCGGCGGCGTGGCAGCGCAACCCAGCATCACTTGAGCCACCAGGAAACCCACCAGCACCGATACGTGATCGCGACCCTTCATAATCATACCCATGCCTCTCTGAATTACCGACCCATATGGCGGAACGTATCCATGATCTTGATGCCCGCCGGGCCCAGGATCACGATGAACAGCACCGGGAAAATGAATACCAGCATCGGCAGCAGCAGCTTGACCATCAGCTTCTCCGCCGCCTCCTCGGCCCGCTGGCTTCGCTCGACCCGCAGGGCGTCGGCATAGACCCGCAGCGCCTGCCCGACGCTCACTCCGAACCGCTCGGACTGGATCAGCGTCGCGACCAAGGAGGAAATCTCCTCGGCCCCGGTGCGGTGGGCCATGTGCCGCAGCGCGTCGGCCCGCTGCACCCCCAGATGGATTTCCAGGTTCACCAGCGCCATTTCGTCTGCCAGCACGGGGCTCACCGCGCGGATCTCGCCGGCGACGGCGTTCCAGGCGGTGTCCAGCCCCATGCCCGCCGAGACGCAGATCTCCAGCAGGTCGATGGCGTCCGGAAGATGCAGCCGCACTTCGCTGCGGCGGGCGCGCTGCTGCAGCTCAATCACCAGGTTTGGCAGCAGCCCCAGCAGAGCCACCACGGCAAAGCCCAGGCAGCCCCGGATCATCAGGGGGAAGTCCAGGACCAGCACAACGGGTGCCGCGATTGCCACGCCGACCACCACCAGCAGCAGTTGTGCCCCGACGTACACCGCTGAGGCGTTGATGCCCTGGTAGCCCGCGCGCACCAGCTTCTCACGAAGAGCGCTGGGCGCCTGTTCCGGCGCAACGGCCCGTCCCACCTGCTCCAAGGCGCTGGTGAGATTCGCTCCGCGGGCGCTCGCCCGCTGCTCCAGGGTGGAGCTGCCGTGAATCCTGGCCCGCAACGTTCGCTGTGTCGAGGCGCGCGCCACCAGCACCATGCCGCCGATGCCGACGATCGCCAGGAATGCCAGAACTGGAACTATGATCTCGTACATCGTTCGTTCACCTGCTCAATACCGAAGGACCGACATCCGATTCATCAGCCATGACCCGATCAAGAGGCTCCCCGTGCCCACCAGCAGCATGATCCTCCCCGCCGAGGTCGAATACAGCGGCTGCATGTACTCCGGACGCATCAGGCTCAGCCCCAGGAACAGCAGGATCGGCAGCGCCAGCAGCACCCACTTGCTCAACTGGGCCTCGGCCGTCAGCACCCGGGCGCGGCGGTTCAGGCGCATCCGCTCCCGGATCACCCACGTCACACGCTCCATCATGTTCGCCAGGTTGCCACCGCTGCGGAGCTGGATCACCACCGACACAGCGAAGATCTTCATATCCGGGCTGCGCGACTCCGCCGCCGACTGCTCCAGTGCATCCTGCACGCTCACGCCCAGCATCTCCTGCTCGCAGATCCCGCCGAACAGCAGCCCCACCGGTTCGGCGATCTCCTCCGAGACCAGCCGGAACGCCCCGCTGAGCGGATGCCCCGCGCGTAGCGACCGCGCGCCCAGTTCCAGCGCATCCACGAGCTGCCGTTCAAACAGCGCCGTGCGCTTGTTGATGCGGTATTGCAGATACCCGTTGAACGCCAGCAGCAGCAGCACCGGTGCCAGCGCCGGCAGCACGAAATTCCCCGTGATCGCCAGCAGCAGCACCGACAGCCCCGCGGCACCGGCAACCAGCACGCCCACAAGAGCCGGCATCGACACCTTCCATCCCGCGTCCTCGCCCATGTGGGCCAGCCGCTGCATCAGCGTGGGCCGGGCCTCCCGCTCGACGGTGGTCTCCGCCACGCCGCCTTCATGCCAGAGGCGCAGCACCTTGCCGTAGGCCTCGCCGCCGGAGGTCCTCGAAATGCCCAGCCGGCTGTGAATCCGCTGTTCCCTGCGGGCCCGAACCGCCTGCCACAGCAGCACCAGCGCAATCCAGAGCGCCAGCACCAGGACAAACGCCGCACCCTGGATAACCATCCTGATCAACGGCGCTGGTTCGGGCATGTGCCTTCTCCTCTGTTCCTCGGCCCTACGCCGATTCCAACACCCGGGCCCGGAACATGTCCTGCGGCAGCCGGACCCCTTCTACGCTGATGCGGTCCATCGACCGGGGCCGCACCCCCGTCGCCTCAAACTGCCCCGCCGCGTTGCCGTCCGGGTCGATTCCCGTCTGCTTGAACCTGAAGATCTCCTGCAGGCACACCGTGTCCCCTTCCATTCCCGTGAACTCCACGACGTTCAGGATCTTACGCCGCCCGCCCGTCAGGCGCCCCACCTGGATCAGCAGGTTGATCGCCGACGCCATCTGCTGCCGGATCGCCAGCACCGGGAAGTTCAACCCCGCCATGCTCACCATGTTCTCCACGCGGCGCAGCGCGTCGCGGGGATTGTTGGCGTGGCAGGTCGTCATCGAGCCGTCGTGCCCCGTGTTCATCGCCTGCAGCACGTCCAGCGCCTCGGCCCCGCGGATCTCGCCCAGGATGATCCGATCCGGACGCATCCGCAGCGTGTTGCGAAGCAGGTCCCGCTGCGTCACCTCCCCCTTGCCCTCGATGTTCGGCGGCCGCGTCTCCAGCCGCACCACGTGCTTCCGCTGCAACTGCAACTCGGCCGCGTCCTCGATCGTGATCACGCGCTCACCCGCGGGGATCCACTTGGAACAGACGTTCAGCAGCGTCGTCTTCCCCGAGCCCGTCCCTCCGGAGATCAGCACGTTCAGGCGGCATCGCACGCACGCCTCCAGAAAGACGGCCATCTCCGTCGTCATCGACCCGATCTTGATCAGTTGGCTCACGTCGAAGGGAACCGTGCCGAACCGCCGGATGCTCATCGCCGGACCGTCGATCGCCAGCGGCGCGATGATCGCGTTCACGCGCGAGCCGTCGGCCAGGCGGGCATCCAGCATCGGCGAGCTCTCGTCGATCCGCCGCCCCACGCCGGCCGCGATCCGCTGGATCACCTGCACCACGTGCCCGTCATTGCGGAACTCCAGGTCGCAGGGCTCCAGCCTCCCCTCCCGCTCGATGTAGATCTGCCGCGGCCCGTTCACCAGGATGTCGGTGATCCGTGGATCCCGCAGCAGCTCCTCGATCGGCCCCAGCCCGAAGATCTCGTCCATCACTTCCTGCAGCAGCTTCTGCTTCTCCGGCGCCGACAGCGGGCTCCGCTGCTCGTTGAGCAACTGATCCACCCGCCGCGAGCACTCCTGGTAGAGCTGCTCCTGCGGCATCTGCCGCGCCTGCGTCAGATCCATGTTCTCGATCAGCCGGCTGTGGACCGTCGCCTTGAGCTCCTGACTGGCCGTCCGCCTCTGCGTCGAAGTCTCCGCCGGGGTCGATTGGGAACGATTGTTGAACATACATCAGATCCTCGGCCGGCCTCGCCGGCGCGATACCCATTGCTCTCTCAGCCTCGCTGCGCCTTCGCCGCCGGCGCCATCTTCGACGCCAGCTCCTGGAAATCCTTCCGCAGCGGCGAACGCGGCAGCGCCGCAGCCAGCGTCTTGCCCAGGTCGGTTGACCGGGCCGCGCCCTGGTAGTCGTTGCGGATGCACTCGATCTTCGCCCCGCCCAGGGCCTTGGACACATCTTCCAGGCTCACCATGTGCTGCCGCCTGGCATAACGCGTCACCAGCGGCACCACCGCGTCCGAGTGGATGCCCCGCTGCGCCAGCGTCGCCAGCATCGCCCTGGCCATCCGCGTGTCCTTCACCGTCAGTTGCATCGCCAGCAGCGACCGCGTGCTGGCGCTCACCAGCACCGCCGCCATGTCCGCAGACACCCGCGGGGCGTCGATCACCACGTTCTCGTACGCCTCCATGGCCGCGTCCAGCACCCCCTCCAGACGGCTGAAGTCCTGCCGCTGCCACGACGTGAACCCGTCGGCCGACGGCCCCGGCAACAGGTGCAGGTGCTCGCTGTAAGGCGTCGCCGCCGAACTGATCAGGTGCGCATCGATCGTCCCCGTGTGCGCCAGCACATAGTCGATCCCGTACTTCGCCTCCAGGCCCAGGATCGTCGCCAGCGATCCATACGACAGGTCCAGGTCGATCAGCAGCGCCGGCCGACCCGATCGCAGCCCCAGCTCGTCCGCCACGTTCACCGCCACCGTGCTGGCCCCGCACCCGCCCCCCGCCGAAAGCACCACGAAGAGGTTCCCCTTCTTGACCGCGCCGGCCATGCCCGCCGTCGCCATCCGGTGCAGCAGCCGGGCCAGCTCCTCGCGAATCTGCTGCTTGAGCAGGACATGCCGCACCCCCGACTCCATCGCGCTCAGCAGCAGTCCCTGCTCCAGCACGCTGGAGAGCGCCACGAATCGCGTCTCCGGATGCTGGGTGCCGATCCGCTCCAGCTCGGACAATATCTCCCGCGCCTGCGGGTCCAGGTCCACCAGCACCACCGGGATCGCCGACCGCTGCAACTGCTGCGCCATCTCGTGCACGCTCGGCACGCTCGACCGCGACCACGCATGCCCGTTGGACGCCAAAGCCGATTCCACCGCCGCCACCACTGCCGCGTCGGGCGTTACCACCAATACATCGTCGTTTCTACTGCTCATCGGGGTGTTCCATCAACTTCCGTCCCTCCCCCATTCATGCCGTTGTTCTCACCTGGCCGCCGGCGGCTGCCGCGGGTAGCTCGCCCACGCGCCCGGCCCCTTGAGCTGATCCAGCCCCAGCTCCCTCAGGTGCTCGCTGTTGCTGCTGTGCAGCCGGGCCGGCGTCTTGCCCTCGATCCGTCCCATGGCATACAGCTCCCATGCGTCCGGCGCCACGTGGCCCTCGCCCGGCACCGCCGGCATCGATCCCACCGACAGCGGCTCCACCAGCGACGCCGTCACCAGCACCACCAGCTCCGTTTCGTTCCGCTGGTAACGCACCGAGCGGAACAACGCCCCCAGCACCGGCAGATCCCCCAGCCCCGGCACCTTCGAATTTCGCGCATTGGTGCTCCGGCTGATCAGCCCCGCCAGCCCGAACGTCTGACCGCTGTTCAGCTCGATCGTCGTCTGCACCCGCCGCATCACCAGCGACGGCACCTGGAATCCCTGGATTTGCACCGCCCCCACCTCCGACAACTCGCTGACCTCCGGCGCTACCATCAGGCGGATCTTCCCGTCTCCCAGCACGGTCGGCCGGAACGACAGCTTCACCCCGTATGGCTTGTACTCGATGCTGATCGACGAACTGGCCCCTCCCGACCCCTGCACGATCGGAATCGGAAACTCCCCGCCCGCCAGAAACGTCGCCTCCTCGCCGCTCAGCGCAACCAGCTTCGGCTCGGCCAGCAACTGCAAAAACTGGTCTTCCTCCAGCGCCTGGATGAACACCGCCAGATCCGACCCCGGGAATCCGCCGAACATCGTCACCGCCGACGGAACGCCCGCATCGCTCAGGAAATTGAAGGGCACGTTCCCCGTCGCCGACGCCCCCTTGGGCGCACCGATGTTCACCGGCACCAGCGGCCCCCCTGACGAGCCGATCGTCAGACCGCCGAACGCGCTCGACCCGCCCATGAACCCGTTAATCCCCAGCGCCTGCAAGGCTCTGCGGCTAACCTCCGCCACACGCACCTGCAACTGCACCTGCTGCACTCCCGCGATCCGCGTCATGTCCACGAACGTCAGCTTCCGCGACTGCAGGAGCTGGCGCAACTGCGCCCCCTCCTCCACCTTCGCCATGTCCCCCCGAACGATCACCGTCTCATCGAGCTGCTCAAGCTGCAGCTTGGCGCGGGGAAACAGCCGCCCCAGTTGAATCTCCAGCCCGCGCAGGTCCGCCGTGACGTCCACGGCCACCTCCACGGTCTGCTCCCCCGCGTTCCACATCGTCAGTTCCGTCGCGCCCGATGTCTTGCCCAGCACCTGCACGCGCTCCGGCGTGATCATCTGCACATCGGCAATTTCCGGCCGCCCCACCGACACCCGCTTCACCGGCCACGGCGCATCGATGATCTTCGACTGCCCCACGTACAGGCGCACGGTCTGCCGCCCGCGCGCATCGACCGCCGGGCGCGTCGCCTGCCCCCGCGCCGGGCTACACCACGCCGCCGCCGTACCCATCAGAACCACCGCCCACAGCCGCGCCGGCACCCGTTTCATTTGAACTCCTCTACAAACACCGCGGTCATCTCAACGCCAACCCCGTGTTCTCCCTCTTCTCCGTGTTGAATCACCCAACCTAATCCCGCACCTCGATCACGTCCTGCACCTTCTTCTCCGGCATCGGGAACGTCCGCACTTCCGACTTGGCCCCCCGGATAATCAGCGTCTCCCACATCGGCGTCGGCGCCGGCGCCACCGGCTGCGTCGTCAGCTTCGGCCCGGTGCCCGCATCCGCCACAGCGACCGGCCTCGCATTCATGCTCGCCTGCCAGGCCTTCGCGGCATTCTGCACCGCCGCCGCCGCCAGCGCATCCAACGACGGCTCTTCCGATGCGTCCGACAGGTCCCTCAGCCGCGTCGCCTGCAGCGACACCGGCGCCTTGTCCAGCGGATTGCGCATCGCCAAGCCGATCGACCCCTTCTGCGCCGCCAGTTGCAGCAACTGCGCCTGCTTCGGCTCCACCAGCAGCGTCACCATCCGCTGGTCTCCCTTGGTCGATACCGTGCCGCCAGCGGCCGATTTCGTCGGCTCCGACGCCACGCTCTCCTGCCCCACCGCCAGCACCTGCACACCCTGCACCAACAACCGGTTGATCGTTTCCCCCGCGCCTCCCACCCTGCTCCCCGCCTGCATCGACACCATCACATCCACCACCGACCCAGGGTAGAGCAACCCCACCATCCCCGTGGCATCGTTCAGCGTCACGCTCACCGCCCGCTTGCCCGAAGGCAACGCCGTCGCCAGGTTCACTCCCGCCCCCTCCCGCGCGAAGCTCGCCTCCGTAAACGCCTCGCCCGCCACCACCGGCATGATCAGAACCTTCCCCACCACCTGCACCGGGTCCTTCAGCGCCCCCTTGGGCGCGCTCGCCACCGGCACCTTCCTGGCCACCACCGCCAAGCTCTCCACCACCGTCATCGCCGGCAACGCCTGCACCGCCACCAGCACCTGCGTCTCAACTGGTTGCTGCTGGCTTGCCGTCCGCCGGCCAGGGAGCGTAAACGCCCGCACGAGCACGGCCGCGGCCAACGCCGCCAGAATCCCCAGCACCACGATGATCACCATACTGAGTTTCATGGTTCACATCCTATCACATCACACGCTCGACTGCGCTCTCTCGCAGTCGAGCGCCACCACAACACGCCCACCGCCGCCAGACTGGTTCCCAGGAAGATGGCGATGCCGTAGGGAAACGCCTCCAAGCTCTGGATCGAGGGAATCAGCTCGCGCTTTCCCGCGATCCGACGCCCGGTGACGAGCAGCATCACCGTCGCCCCCATCACCACCGCCACGTTCCTCAATGCCGATCGCAACTGCCGCCGGGCAATCGCATACCCCAGCGACACCACCCCTCCCGCCAGCGCCACCGCCACCAGCGCCGCCGCGCCGTTCCTGACGCCCAGCCACGCGCCCAACGCGCCCATCATCTTCGCATCTCCGGCGCCCCCGGCCCGCATCACCCAGAGCACGAAGAACGGCAGGCCCGTCACAAACACCCCGCAGACTCCGTCGCCCAATCCGCCCCATCCCGCGACGCCGGCCGACCAGATCAGCCCCAGCAGAAGAACCAGCCCGGTAAGCGCGTTGGGAATCCGGTGTGTACGCACATCGATCGCGGCCGCCACCAGCGACGCCGTAACGGCCGCGCCCCACTGCACCGGCTGCATCCCATGGTCCCACAGCGAGGTCAGCATAGTCGGATACCGCCTGGCCACACTGCCCGTAGCGCCACGCGCAACAACAAAGGCGCCGCTCCGCTCCGCAGCGCCCGGACGAACGTCCGGCACAACCACAAACGACACTCAGTCCGCGCGGCCCTCCAGCATCGAATGGCCACACTCGCAGTAATCACAAGCGGCGGGGCATCGGATTCCCGATGCCCCGGCGCGATCTTTGCGGATACACTGCGACTTCTGTTACAGGATCGCGGTGCTAACCTTCGCCCAGAGAAGGTTCAGGTTCGTCCCGATTAACGTCACCGCCACGATGCAGGCGACGGCGATGAGCGCCACCATCAGCCCGTACTCGACCATCGT
>Ga0315288_10013085_pt1 | contig 10398 bp, 9 predicted proteins | sample YL17G11_20_MG_FD_203454 | JGI IMG/M metagenome (GOLD analysis project Ga0315288, IMG submission 203454) | Sediment microbial communities from Yellowstone Lake, YNP, Wyoming, USA - YL17G11_20 | ecosystem: Environmental > Aquatic > Freshwater > Lake > Sediment | place: USA: Wyoming | collected...
GCATTAGGTACTCCTGTCGGCTGGCCAAGGTTATCTGATAGACAGGGAAGACATCATAGCTGGAAGAGACTAAATTATACTCCAGCATGGTGATGTTGTAGGTCTGGTAAGGCTTGGTGAGGGCCAGTGCTCCGTCCAGGTTGGACTGATTGTGGATGACGGTGTCGTTCAGGCTAGCGATAATCATGCCCACTTTGAAGCCTGCGTTAGAGGCTGGAAGACCCTTGGAGACGTCCACCAAGGCGAGACCGGACACCGCATTGACGGTTAGTTCTTTCCCGCTGTAGAAATAGGTGATGGAGATGTTCGAGCCCGGATCGAATGAGGTGGCCTCCCAGGCAGAGGTCGTGTTTATCGGCGTTCCGCTGATGGAAATGATCTGCGCTCCGAAGCCGAGGTCGGCCAGCTGCGCCGGACTGTCCTCCCCGATCGCCATGATGACCGGGTTCTCCCTCACCGGTTGAGCTGATACCATGAAGACGGAGCAGAAGAGAATGGCGCAGATTATGGCGAGGAACACGTTGGTGGCCGCGCCGACCGCATAGACGTTGCTCCTGCGCCTGCGGTCGGTCTTCATGAGCTCCTGTTCTTCGGGCTCGGCGAACGCGCCCAGGGGGATGATCAGGAAGATGGCGCCCAGCGCTTTCAGCTTCATGTCGCCCACGCGGGTCAGGATGCCATGTGCGAACTCGTGGACGATGATAGCCACGACCAGGCCGATGATACCATAGACTATGGGTATGACCGGGTTGATGCCCGGGATGCCGAGCATCATTTCGGGGGTCGGTGCCTTGTCGGCCGGGATGCGGCTGACCAGCGTGGCCTCCCAGATCAGCAGCGCCATGATGAAAACGCCTACTCCCAGGCAGACCAGTTTGGAGGCGAAGGCATAGGCGTTCCAGAAACGTTTCGGACGCGCCAGGCGGTCGATGAACGACCTGCCCCTCTCGGTGCGCCAGAATATCATGGGGCCCCAGGTCGTCACCCCATGATTGGAAAGGAACTGCTTCTTGCGGATCAAGTAGATGAGCACCGCATAGATGATGATGATGACCGCCAGAATCAGCCAGGGCACCAGGTCGACCATTTTTTTTCTCTCTGGGTCGCTCTAATGAGCTTACACTATTAAAGCATTCCTTGCCCGATTCTCAGCGGCCATTCTGCCCGTGCTCGGCCTCGCGGCTGCCCCACATTTCGTCCGATATCTCGTCATAGACGGCGGAGCACTCGTCCCTTGACTTGGCCCTTTCCTCCTCTCTCTTGGCCAAGCGCAGGATCTGATCCTTCTTCAAGATCCAGTAGTGAATTCGCCACAATTTGCCCTTCTTGAGGTGCACCTCCTCCTGGGTCGTGGTCAGGAAGCCCTCCTCCTCCAGCATGTAGAAGACGTCCCGGTCCTCGGAGGTGAGGCGGTTGTCGATGACCTCGTCGGTGTAGCCGAAGAAGCTCATCAGATACTCTGCTAGTTTCTTGATGTCCTCCTCCGACATCCCCTTCTTCCCCAAGGTATTGTGAAGGGCCAAAATGACGTCTTCCATGCTGACGACGGTCAAAAGCTTTCCCGAGGAAGCGGAGTGCATTACATTACTTAATAGATTGTCCAAGACGGTCAGACGTGACGACAAATGGTCGCGGCCGGGGGCGATTTCCCCGTGGTTTTCGAAGGCCCTTACAGCTTGTCCTCTTCTCTTGCCCATATCTTCCTATAGACGGCGTACTCGGCGGCGAGGAGGAGGAGGATGGTGAGGATGAGCGCCTCCGGCAGCAAGGGCGTGTCGAGATAGGCTATGAGCGTGAAAGGGACGAGGAGGTCGACGAACAGGCATATCAGGCCATACCAGTACTTGGCGTAGGTCCCTTTCAGCCATTCGGTGAAGCTCTCCGGCTCTTCCTCTAGTTCATCCCGGTAGACTGAGGACGGCGGAGGCTCGGGCGCCCCGCCCTCGATCTTCCTCTTCTGGGCCATGGCGCCTCCGGACTTGCTCAGCGGAAGTGGCAGGCCACGAAGTGCTCGCCACCCTTGTCGTTCAAAGGAGGATCGTCGGTCTCACATATGGCCTCGCGATAGCGGCAGCGGGTGTGGAACCGGCATCCAGAGGGCGGTCTGGCTGGCGAGGGCACGTCGCCCGACAGCACGATGCGGTCGCGCTTGAAGTCGGGGTCGGGGATTGGTATGGCCGAGAGCAGCGCTTCGGTGTAGGGATGCAGCGGATCGTTGAACAGCTCCTTCTTGGGGGCCGATTCCACCACCTTCCCGAGGTACATGACGCTCACCCGATCGCACATGTAGCGGATGGTGCTCAGGTCGTGCGAGATGAACAGGTAGGTCAGCCCGAACTCCTGCTGGAGCTCGTTGAGCATGTTGAGTATCTGCGCCTGCACCGACACATCCAGCGCCGAGGTCGGCTCGTCCAGGACCACCAGGTCCGGGTTGAGCGCCAAGGCGCGCGCCACCCCGATCCGCTGCCTCTGCCCGCCGCTGAACTCGTGCGGGTAGCGGTACAGGTGGTCCGGCGAGAGGCCGACCCGGCGCAGCAGCTCCTCGCTGCGCGCCAACACCTCGTCCCGCTTGACGAAACCGTGCACCATCATGGGCTCGGCGATGACATCCTTGATCAGCATGCGCGGGTTCAGAGAGGAATAGGGGTCTTGGAAGACTATCTGCATCTCCTTGCGCATCTTGCGCAGGTCCTCGTCCCCCTTGTAGTTCAAGGCGTACTGCTTGCGCATCTCCTCCAGCTCATCGATGCACACCGCTTTCTTCTTGCGCGAGCTGGGGGTCTGGCATATCAGGTCCGTCTCCTCCGCCTCGAGCTTGACCATGCGGCTGCGTTCCCCGGCTGGCATCTTATAGTAGATGTTGCCCGCGGTAGGCTTCGCCAGGAGCAGCATGCAACGGCCCGCGGTGGTCTTGCCGCAGCCGCTCTCCCCTACCAGGCCCAGGGTCTCGCCGTGCTTGATGTACACATCGATATCGTCGATGGCCTTGACCGCGCCCTTGGATCTGTTCATCAGGCCACCGCGGATGGGGAAGTACTTCTTCAGGTGGCGCGCCTCGATCAGGATGTCGTCTATGATACCACCCCTGAGTAGAGGTGGCACGAGACCAGGTGCTTCGGCCTCACCTCGACCGTGACCGGTTTCTCGCGCTTGCAGATCTCCATCGCATAGGGACAGCGGGGATGGAACCTGCAGCCCGAGGGCGGTTTGATGAGGTTGGGCACGGTCCCCTCGATGGTCTCCAGCCAATGAACCTCGACGTTGACCTTGGGGATCAGGTTCATCAGGCCTTGAGTGTAGGGATGCAGCGGTTCCTTGAACACTTCCGTGGTCGGTCCGACCTCCGTCATGGTGCCAGCGTACATCACGCCCACGCGGTCGCAGATCTCCGCGACCACCCCGAGGTTGTGGGTGATCATGAGGATGGCGGTCCCGGTCTCTTCCTGCAGGTCGTGCATGAGCTTGAGGATCTGCGCTTGGATGGTGACATCGAGCGCCGTGGTCGGCTCGTCGGCGATGAGCAGCCTGGGCCTGCAGGCCAAGGCCATGGCAATCATCACCCGCTGCTGCATGCCTCCGGAAAGCTCGTGCGGGTAGCTGGTCACCACGTTGCGGGGGTCCGGGATGCGCACCAGGCGGAGCAGCATCTCCGTGCGCGTGGTGGCCTCCTGCTTGGTCAGCTTGTAATAGCGACGCAGGATCGGGACCTTGGCCGCGTAGCGCAGCGAGCGCGCGTTGGGCGTCTTGGTCATTTTGACATAGAAACGGCGGTAGAAGAGCAGTTTGGTCTTCTCCAGAGCGCGCAGCGAGTCGCTCGTGAAGCTGCCGCCGCACTGCGGGCACCGCTCCGCCTCCACGGCCGAGATGGCGCCGCACTTCATGCATTTGAGCTCCCCCTTGGCGGTCTGCTCCCGGCTCTCATGATGATACTCGTCGATCGCCTTAACTCGCGCATCGATGCTGCGCAGCACGGCCTTAGCCAGCTCGGGCTTCTCGTGAAGCAGCAATGATTCGGATATTTGGTCCCCGCAGCGGAAGACCGGGTTGAGAGCGGTCATGGGCTCCTGGAAGATCATGGACACGGTCTTGCCACGGAAGCCCTGCAACTTCTCCTTGTCCCAGGTCAGGACATTGTTCTGAATGGCCTCCTGAGCGATCTGGCTCTTCAAGGCCAGCGCCTCCGGGTCCTGCTCCCCTAGCGTATGCGCCGTCTCCCGATACTTGTCCTCCAGCTCGAGCATGTGGTCGGTATGGTAGACGATGGAGCCCTTCTCGATCTTTCCTGGGGGAGAGGCTATCAAGTTCAGCACGCAATTGGCGGTCACGCTCTTGCCGCAGCCACTTTCCCCTACGAGACCGAAGGTCTCACCCTGGAAGATGTTGATGTTGATGCCGTCAAGTGCCTTGACCACGCCAGACTTGGTGTAGAAGTTAACGTAGAGGTCGTTGATCTCGATGATGCTGTTCCCGTTGTTCAATGGATCACCTTCTCGTGCGCGGGTCGAGGATGTCTCTGAGCGCATCGCCTATCAGAGAGAACCCCATGGTGTAGATTAGGATGAACATGCCGGGAATGAGCCAGACCCACCACGGGTTGTAGAGGACCCCTTGATAGACGACCACCATGGGAGGGAACCAGTTTCGTCCATCGGACACCATTCGTCCCCACTCGGCGTAACCCGTGGGCACTCCGAACCCGAGGAAGCTCAGACCGGCGGCGACCAGCGCCACCGCTCCCAGGTCCAATGTTATGCTGACGATCATGGGGGAGAGCGAGTTGGGGATGATGTGCCTGAACAGGATGCGGCTTTTCTTGACGCCTATCGCCCTGGCCGCCTCGACATAGGTGCTCTCCTTGATCGAGAGCACTTGCGCTCGCACCAGCCTGGCATAGCCAGGCCACCATACGATGATGAGTGCTAGCATGATGTTCTCTAGGCTGGGCGCCAGGACCGAGGTGATCGCGATGGCCAGGATCAGCGCTGGCAGCGCGAGGAACACGTCGGTCACTCTCATGATGGCCTCGTCGACCTTGCCTCCATAATAGCCGGCCACCGCGCCCAGCACTATCCCTATTAAAGCCGAGGTGAGCACCACGAACAATGAGGCATAGAGGGTGGCACGTGCTCCCCAGATCACACCGTAGTAGATGTCCGTTCCAAATTGTCCCGTCCCAAAGATGTACCCCTCGGCACCAGGCGGCTTGGGGTCGTAGAAGTCCTTTGGAATGCTATAGGGGTTGCCGTATGGCGCAGGCGGAGCCAGGACCGGCGCCAAGATGGCGATCGTCACCATGGTCAAGACCATCACGAGTCCGGCCATGGCGGTGTAGTTGCTCCTTACCAAACGCCAGGAGTTCCTAGCCTCTCTGACCCGAGGCCTAAGCTCCGTCATCAGCCGATTGGCACCGACCGCACCGCTGCCCTTCTTGCTGGTGGTGGCCATGATATCACTCCAGTCTGACCTTCGGATCGAGGAATGCGTAGGTGATGTCGACTATCAAGTTCACGAAAACGTAGAATATGGCCGTGAGCAGGACGAAACCCAGTATGGATGGCGTGTCCAGGGTAGTGATAGATTGGGCGGACCATCTGCCTAGACCGGGCCAGTTGAAGATGGTCTCGGTCAGGACTGCACCTCCCAATAGACCTCCGAAGGCCAGGCCGACCACGGTCGTCGTGGGGATGAGAGCGTTCCGCCTCGCGTGCTTCTTTATGACCACGCGCTCTGGAACCCCTTTCGCCCTCGCGGTCTTGATGTAATCCAAACCTAGCACCTCGAGCATACTATTGCGCATGATTCGGGTAATGATGGCGATGCTCCCGAAGGCGAGGGTCAAGGCGGGCAGGACCAAGTGCCACATCGCATCGAAAAAGAGCGGCACGTTGCCTACCGCCAAAGAATCGATCAAGATGAAACCAGTTATGGTTGGTATGCCGGTGGAGAAGATGTAGATGTTGCTATAACGGTTCCCTGCAGGGAAGATTCCTAACCAGGCATAGAAAATATATAATAATATCAGAGCTAAGACGAAGATGGGGATCGAGACGCCAATCAATGATACCACCCTGGTCCCGTGATCGAAAGGCCGGTTCCGACGCACCGCCGAGGTCGTCCCCAGCGCGATGCCTATGATGACGCCGATGATCATGCTGACTATGGCGAGCTCAAAGGTCGCAGGAAAAAAGACCCCTATCGCTTCCGTCACAGGCAAGGCCGCGGTCTTGGAATAGCCCCAGTCCCCTTGGAAGATGCCCTGAAGCCAATACAGATACTGGGTGAATGGAGGATCATTCAAGTGATACTTCACGTAAACCTGCAGGATCTGAGCCTCTGTCATCCGGGGAGTGACATAGGCGGCCGCTGGATCTCCAGTCAAGCGGGTGAGAAGGAAAACGATCAAGGTGACCCCAATCAGAACCGGAATGAGCAACAGCAGCCTTCTGATGATAAATTGGTACATTTTCATTGTTCCATCACCCAGAGCAGCTTCAGTGCTTAACGAGTCGTTTACCCTTGTTCATGACCAAATGAAGTACCGCTAAATAAAGTATAGCCATATTGACTCTTTCTGATGCTTGGGGCCATTGCTATTCTTGCCGTCAACGGCGTGGCTGATTAAATTGCAGAAAGAAAGGAAAAATTAGAAAAAAAGGGTTTCGACCGTCTAATCGATCCTAGCCACGAACTCCACTGAGATCCTCGCAGTACTGGACGAGGTCGGGACCGTCACGGACTTCAGCAATGCCGCAGCCTGCGTCAGGTTGAAGGCGTACTGCGGAATGTCCGCGTGGTATCCGAACATGCCCTTCGGAATGACCCCGTTCGGCTGGATGGCGACTCCCCTCATCGTGGTTACGTTGAATGTCTGGAAGTCCCATGCATGGGCGAACGCCTGCCTGACCCTAAGGTCGGCGAAGAAGTCCGATGGGATGTCGTTCAGATCCTGGTTCCTGCCCGTGATGTCAATATCCTGGTTGAGGCCAAGGAAGTTGACGTTCCAGTTCGAGCTGTTCACGATATTGAGGCCCTTTCCGAAAACGGCCTGCTGACTTGCGCGCGGCACCGCGGCTGCATCGAGGTCCCCGGCGATGAGCTGGTTGATCCTCGAGGTTGTGTCGGCGATCTGCTGCAGCAGAACGTTCTTGATGTCGGCTGGGCCACGCCAGTAGTTGTCGTAGCGCTTCATCGAGACGTATTGGCTCGGAGCGAACTGTATGAATTCATACGGTCCAGTTCCAACGGGGTGACCGTTGACCCAGTCGTAGGCCTCCTTGGAGAACACATTGATGTTGCTCGCGGATAGGTGCGCAAAGACGTTCTTCAGCGAGACGACCGAGCCGCCGTTGAAGGCCAAGATCGAGTTCCACGCCGGGTTGGCTATGGTCAGGTTGAACTGGATGGTCATCGGGTCCTTTACCCACATGGCGCCCTTTAAGGCAGAGGCGTTCTGGATTCCGCCCGTCATCACGCCCGTGGCGTTGTTGAATTCAAAGGGTGTCGTGTAATTGTCGATGCTCCCTACGTAATGACTTGGGGCATACTGGCTGTTGTAATAGTCTGGAATCAAGGTTTCCCCATACATCCAAGCCGGACCGTTCACATCATTCAACCGAAGCAGTCTCTCAATGCTGAACTTAACGTCATAGGCATCGAGGGCGCTGCCGTCCTGGAAGGTGACTCCCGGGCGGACGTGGTAGGTGTAGTCCTTGTCGCTGTTCGTGATGCCACCGTTCGCCACCGACGGAAGTTCGGTGCACAATTGCGGAATGAGCACATCGGACCGGTCGCTCTGATACCAGATCAAGGTCTCGTACACATTCTGCAACACCTCGCCGCCCGCGGTCTCGTAGTCACGGGCTGGGTCGAAGTAGTCCGGGTTTCCGGCGATCTCGCCATACGTAAAGGTGTCGGTCGGGTTGCCGGCCGTTCCTCCGGTCTTGTTCAGGTCGTAGTAGTACAGGTTAGAGTACAGCGGGTTGAAGTGGTATCCGCTGATCCCGCTCTGACTCACATACAGCACTGCCGCCTGAGAGACCCAGACATACAGGCACTCCTTTTGCACATCGAGGGTTATCTGCTTGTACTGCTGGTCACGGGTCACTGGGTCCGGGTTGGAGCCGGCCGTAGTGATCATCGCGTCCAGTGTAGCGTTGCTATAACCGATGGTGTGCAGGTAGGTGCCCTGAGAAGCCAGGAATGGAACGACGTAGTCGTTCGGATCCGCATAGTCCGGGGCCCATCCTAAGAAGAACGCCGGCATGTTGCTTCCCCTCTGAAGCTTCAGGTACTGAGCCCATTCGATCCCGGTGACCGTTATGAGAATCTTACCTGGATTCAGGCTCTCCAGCTTCGTTTTCAATATCTCAGCGGCTGCCTGCCTTGCAGTGTTACCGCTGTTGTAGTAGATCTGCATCTTGAACCCTTTTTCCAAATAATTCGTGGGCTCAGGCGTAGGATTATCGTTGTTTGTGAGCAAAACCGCAGCAACAGCTGCCACGATGACGATGACCACGATAATGATCGCGATCAGCATCGTTCGGCTGCTACCGGCAGGTTTCGCTCCGGATGCGCTTGAACTGCCTTCCATTAGCTTTCCTCCTCATGCTCTCCCGCCATAAATCGGCTGGAGACTTATCAGTCAATAAAGGTTTGTTGCTATAAATAGGTTCCTTCATTTGAACATCGATTCTTTGCTTAGCCAGCATTAAAAAAAGACATGAAAAAATACCGCGATTCTAGACTAGGCATGCTAGTTTGAAGCTAGCATCGTCGGTCATAATCGCGAACGAGGGCCTGATAATATCGGGTTCGAGGCTCGCATCCTTCAACGGGATCGAGACCAGGCGATTCGATAAATAGCATCCGGCAACTACGACCTTCTATGTTCGCGACGGTGTTGGTGACCACACCCGACCTCGCAAGCGCGGAGAACATCGCAGAACGCCTCATCGAGCTGCGACTCGTGGCCTGTGCCAATTATTGGCCCATCCGTTCCATGTATCGATGGAAGGGCAGGGTCGAGAGGAGCGGAGAGTACGCCTTGACCCTCAAGATCAGGTTGGCCGATTTTTCGACCATCGTCGAGGCCGTCAGGAAGATTCATCCTTACGATAATCCTTGCATCGTGAGATATGAAATCTCCGCGGGCAGTCAGACCTACCTTGAATGGATCAAGGAGTCAACAGAGAGACCTGCGGAGGATTTCGCTCGAAGATGATCCTTTCGGCCCAATTAAGCTTCCTGCGCTTGATGGCATCGTCGGACCCGGCTTTCGGACGAGGGTTCCGGAAGTCGAAGCCGAGGAGCAGGATCCTGGTCGCCCCGAAATGACGGGCCATCTCGACCGCTCGGTCGCCGTCCGTGAACCCCCCGAAATCCCGCAGGGGACCGAAGGGCTTGGATTGGGTGGTGAGTGTGACCCGACCGACGAAACCAGGGACAGCTGACTTGAGCCTCGCGATATTATCTCCATGAGCGTGCAGGACCGCGATCGCCCCTTGTCGATTGGCAAGCTGCTGTGGCGCTATCTCCCCGTCGAGGTCGGTCACGACGATGTCGGGCCTGATCTTCGACCTCATCAAGACTCCTGTGGCTCCATCAGCGGCGAAGATCGATCCGATCGGACCGATAAGGGCAAGATCGGCCTCAAGATTGGGGCCGTGGCCGCACACGGTCGCCGTGGAACCTATAGCCTGGCGAAGGCATTCTTCGAAGCAGAGCGATTTCCGTTTGGCCAGGTCGACCAGCATGCGCGCGGCCCGCTCATCCTCCTCTCGCGAGAAACCGAAATCCTCCAGGATCTCGAGGTAGGTCGGCTCCCAGTCCTCATAGCGCATCGGCCCACCTAGTGAGGGGTCTCCGCCCCTCCCTGCTTGCCTTCTTTCGCGACCTCGGTCCTCTGGCTCAGATTCCTCATGGAAGAGTTCAGCAGGCCGCTGAAGATGGCCAACAGGAAACCTGCCATTATCTCTAGCACCAGGAAACTTTCTTTATAGGTTCCGTAACCGAGAAAGTACATGGTGGCATCGATGGCCCCTTGCGAGATGAAGCCGATGGCGAAGACGGACAATGTGAGCACGATGTAGCTCCAGTGCACCTTTCCGGTGGAAAGGAATAGACTGACGAAGCGTCCCGCAGCGTATGAGAAGGCCGCGAACAGCCAAAGCCACAACATAGCCCCCAGGAACATCAGGACCTGTAAGGTAAGGTCCTGTGGAGAGACCGATTGCGCAGCATCCAGCCCGTAGACGATGCCCGCCAATATGAAAATGACGGATAATACCGCAAATGGGATCATCTGGCTTCCGGACCTTATCGCCCTTCCGACGCGCTTCGCGCCCTGGTCGATGCGCTCTCCCACGTGGTAGGAATAGAAGATGAGATAGACACCAAGCA
>Ga0315288_10013086_pt1 | contig 10398 bp, 9 predicted proteins | sample YL17G11_20_MG_FD_203454 | JGI IMG/M metagenome (GOLD analysis project Ga0315288, IMG submission 203454) | Sediment microbial communities from Yellowstone Lake, YNP, Wyoming, USA - YL17G11_20 | ecosystem: Environmental > Aquatic > Freshwater > Lake > Sediment | place: USA: Wyoming | collected...
CGTCCCAGTCCGACTACTTCCAGGCGGTGAAGGGCGGCGGGCACGGCGACTACCACACGCTGGTCTTCGCCGGCTGGTCGGTGCAGGAGATGTACGACCTGACTCGGCAGGCCTTCGAGATCGCCGACCGCTATCGCAGCCCCGTGCTCATCCTCGGCGACGCCATGTTGGGGCAGATGATGGAGCCGGTAGTGCTTCCCGAGGAGGTCGTGGATCCCACGAAGCTGCCGCGCAAGCCGTGGGCGACCGACGGCGCGACAGGCCGCAAGCGCAATATCATCAACTCGCTCTACATCAACGCTCCCGACCTGGAGCGGGTGAATCTGCGCATCCAGGCGCGCTATGATGACGCCGCCAAGCACGAGACCCGGTATCAGACCGAGAGCTGCGACGATGCGGAACTGGCGGTGGTCGCCTATGGCACCGCGGCGCGGGTGGCGGTGAGCGCGATCGAGCAGGCGCGGGAGCGCGGGATGAAGGCCGGCCTCTTCCGGCCGATCAGCCTCTTCCCATTTCCGATGAAGGAGATCGCGGCGCTGGCCCAGCGCGTCAAGCGAATCCTGGTGGTGGAACTGAGCCTGGGGCAGATGGTCGAGGACGTGGAGCGGGCGGTGGCCGGCAAGTGCCCGGTGCATTTCCTCGGCAGGACGGGCGGCATCATCATCACGCCCGCGGAGGTTCTGGCGGAGATCGAAGGGCTAGGGGTGGAGGCGAAGGCATAGATGGAGCCTCGGACGGGTCAGCAGGTAGTGTGGGAGCGGCCGCGGGCGCTGGAGCCGGTGCGCATGCACTACTGCCCGGGCTGCACGCACGGGATCGCGCACCGCATCGTCGCCCAGATGCTGGACGAGTTCGACCTGGTGGAGCGGGCGGTGGGAATGGCGCCGGTGGGGTGCGCCGTGTTTGCCTACGACTACTTCTCCTGCGACATGGTGGAGGCGGCCCACGGCCGGGCGCCGGCGGTGGCGACGGGGATCAAGCGGGTGCGCCCCGACCTCTTCGTGTTCACCTATCAGGGCGACGGCGACCTCGCCTCTATCGGGATGAGCGAGACCATTCACACCGCGGCCCGGGGCGAGAACATTACTATTATCTTCATCAACAACGCGGTCTACGGCATGACGGGCGGCCAAATGGCTCCCACGACGCTGCCGGGGCAGAGAACGTCGACAACTCCCCTCGGCCGCGACACAAAGCTCGCCGGCAACCCGATCCGGGTATGCGAGCTGCTGAGTTCGCTGGACGGCCCCGCCTACATTGCCCGCGTCACCGTCACCAACCCACGGCGCGTCCGAGAAGCAACGAAGGCGGTACGCAAGGCATTTCGGGCGCAGATCGACGGACTCGGCTTCTCCCTGGTCGAGATCCTCTCCACCTGCCCGACGCGCTGGGCGATGGGGCCGGACAAGGCGATCTCCTGGCTGGAAGAGCACATGATCCCGTACTACCCGCTGAAGGAGTTTGTGGTGGCGGAGCCGCTGCGGGAGAGGCCATGACCGGCGAACCCCTTCTTCACGGAGTTGTGATCGCGGGGTTCGGCGGGCAAGGCGTGGTGCTGGCCGGCAAACTGCTGGCGAACGCAGCGCTAGCCGAGGGGCACCAGGTGGTGTGGGCGCCATCGTACGGGCCGGAGATGCGCGGTGGCGAGGTGCACTGCACTGTCATCGTCTCCTCCCGGCGAATCGGGTCGCCGGAGGTTTCCGTCGCCGATACGTTGCTGGTCATGGACCGCAATTCGCTGCGGAAGTTCGCCCGGCGAGTGAAGCCGGACGGGCTCATGGTCCTCAATAGCTCGCTCATCCCCGACGAAAACGGCGCGAACGGATGTCAGGTGCTGCGCGTTCCGGCGAACGAGATCGCCGAGGAGATGGGCGACATCAGGATAGCCAACGTCGTCATGCTCGGCGCCTTTCTCGGGCAGCGGCCCGTGATCCCCCCTGCCAGCCTGGAGGATGCCATCCGCACGGTGGGGCACGAGGCGGGGAGCAAGCCCGCGGTGATTGAGCTGAATATCCAAGCGTTTGCCAGGGGGATAAAGCTGGCGCGAGGGGCGTAGCTCATTGCCCCGACGCGCCTGCCGGACGGTGCTGTCACACACTCACCCTCAACGGAGACCCGCATGAGCGTTACCACGTCGGAAACCACCCTCGTTCGCGACCTCGCCAAGCAGCTCGCGGAGATCGCCGCGCTGCCCATTCAGCAGGAGAAGGCCGAGCTGTGGCGGCGGCTCAACCGGCTCGACCCCGTGCGCCCCATGGTGTGGCTCCAGATGCTGGAGGGCAGCGCCTGGCCGGACACGGGGATCGATGACACGCTGCAGTGCGCGGACCGTTTCCTGCGCCGTCAGGAGCAACTGCTGCGCCGGCTGATCTACCAATGGGAACACCAGAGGGCCGACATGGTGTTCGAGGGTGTCGTGCACGTGCCCATCGCCATCCACGACACCGAGTTCGGCATCGAGGTGAAGAGCGAGAACCCCGATCACTGGTTCGGGGCGTCGCGGTACCTGGCGACGATCGAAACCGAGGAGGATATCGAGAAGATACAGACTCCCCGGGTGACGGTCGACTGGGAGGAGACGGAGCGCAGGTACCAGCGGCACTGCGACCTATACGGCGGCATCCTGCGGGTGGAGAAGATCGGCCGGCACGACTTCTGGTTCTCCATCTTCGACACATTCATCCAGTGGCGAGGGCTCGAGCAGGCGTTCCTCGACATGGTGGACCGCCCCGAGTGGCTGCACCAGGTGATGCAGCGGATGACGGATGGGCACGCTGCCGAGCTGGACGCGCTGGAAGCACAGGGCGCGCTAGGCCTGAACAATGGGAACGTGCGGGTGGGGTCGCAGGGGTTGGGGTTCACCGACGAGCTGCCACAGCCGGCCTTCGACGGGCATGTCCGCATCCAGGATCTGTGGGGCCACGCTTCCACCCAGATCTTCGCCGACGTCTCCCCGGCGATGCACGAGGAGTTCGCGCTGCGGTACGAGGCGCAACTGCTCAACCGATTCGGCCTGAGCAGCTACGGGTGCTGTGAGCCGCTGCACCGAAAGGTGGAGATCTCGAGGAAGTACCTGCCGAAGCTGCGCATCATCTCCATGAGCCCGTGGGTGAACGTGGAGGAGGGCGCGGCGGCGGTCGGCAAGGATCTGATCTTCGCCTACAAGCCGAATCCGGCGATCATGGCCGGCGACACCTGGGATGTGGGAACGGTGCGGGCGGACCTACAGCGAGTGCTGGAGGCGACGCGCGGCTGCAGCGTGGCCATCCTGATGAAGGATCTGCACACCTGCCACGGGCGCCCTGAGCGAATGTCGGATTGGGCGCGGATAGCGGTGGAACTGGCGGAGGAGTACGCGCGCTAGCGGGTCACTCCGAGGGTGCCGGTGAGGCGGCGCGCCCCTGACGCTCCTGGCTGCAACGGCGGCAGAGAGGCTACCTCCTCCCCTTCCTCTCCTTCTCCAGGAAAAGCTGGGTCTTGAGGATGAGCACGCAGGAGGCGGCGTGGGTGATCTCGCCTTTGAGGACGGCGCGGAGGGCATCCTCGAATGGCATCTTCACGACCTCAAGCTTCTCGCCGGCCTGAGGCAGGCGGTGGGAGTGAGAGAGCTTCCGGGCGAGAAACGTGTGGTTGGGGGAGTTGATGATGGTGGTGAAGGGATTGATCACGCCCATGTCGACCCACTCTAGGGCGATGAGATCGGCTTCCTCGCTCAGCTCCCGCAGGCCCGCGGTCTCGGCGTTCTCGCCCGACTCGATGGCGCCGCTGACGGCCTCCAGCGTCTCCTGTCCGATGCCGTACTTGAACTCCTTCACCAGGTGAACGTCGCCGTTCTCCTCCATGGGCAACACCGTGACGCCGGCGCGCATGGCCACCACGCTGAAGAGAGATTCCTTGCCGCCGAGTCGCTGGACGCGGTCCTCCCGCAGCTTGAGCCACTGGTTCTCGTAAATCGGCTTGGAGTGCAGGATCGTGTACGGGCCGACGTAGCGGCCCCCTGGGGTAGTCATGACCATTTCTCCTGATTGCAGGTGTTTGGCAGAGCGACGCCGCTCGCGTTCCAGCGGCTACTCGGCCTCGGCTGTCTCGACGCGCTCGATGGCGAAGAACACGGGGCGGTAGCCGTCGGAGCAGCAGGCGACGGTCACACCGGGCCTGCTTCCCGCGAAGTTTCCGCCCCGGGCGAGGGTAAGCACGTACTTGTGGATATCGCACCAGGCCCAGCTACAGAAGCCCTCAGGCATCATACAGCCTTTGCCCACCAGGAACTCCTGGCCCTCCCGGAAAGTGTCGCACGGTTCCCAGATGTGAGTGCCGTACTTCTCCAGCAGATCGTCGAAGCGGGTGCGCCTCAACACCGTGATCTTCACGGTCGCAGTCATCGTCGAGCCTCCACGCAGCAGGCGGGCCGGCCTGCTAGTGCTGGGGTGGCCTTCGACAGGAGAGGGCGGTAGCCTGCGCATCGGGGGAGGCGAAAAAAGGCTGATTTCGGCGTAGGAAGCCTGGAAGGGCGTTAGAAGGTTCCAGGGGCGTATGGTAAGCTTCTTCAGAGGCGGCGAGGCGGTGGCCTCGCCCCGTCCGTGAGGACGCGGAGACGGGCCGGGGCTGTCGCTTCGGCAGACGCGAAACACCGGGGGCACTTGAACCCCAGATCAAAGGAGGCGTGCGAACAATGGACGTGGTGCTGGTCACCAAGAACGGGATGGTCAAGCGGACCTCAGTCGAGGAGTTCAGGACACAGGGCCGGGGTGGCGGCGGAATCGGCGCGATGGCGGTCAACGAAGGCGACGCGGTGGTGGGCGCGGTTGGGCTGAGCGCCCAGAGCGTGATGGTGGTCACCGCCGGCGGCCGTGCCATTCGCTTCGCTGCCGACGACCTGCGCCAGATGGGCCGCGGCGCCCAGGGCGTGCGAGCCATCCGGCTGAACGAGGGCGACAAGGTCGTCGCCGTCGTAGCTCTCTAACCGGGGTACCTCGCTGGATTCGACATAACCTGCGAAAGCAGGGGAGATAGCGCGCGCCGTGGAGAGACAATCTCCACGGCGCGCTGGATTTCCGGGGGTCGCGAACGATGCCATCCGCTACTTGACCATCAACTCCTTCGGCAGCGGCTTCCCCGTGAGTTGGGGGATGAACTCCTCGAGTCGGCCGATACGCTTGGAGAGCGGGGGGTGGCTTTGCAGGAGCCAGGTGATGCGGGAGGGGTCGCCCTCCTTGGTGTAGAGGTACTCCAGCAGCTTCAGCAGGCCCGTGGCCTCGTAGCCGGCCTTGGAGGCGTAGCTGGTGCCGTAGTTGTCGGCCTCGTATTCCTTGTCGCGATAGCCCTCGCGCAGTTCCAGATCGAGCGCGAGCTTGGCGGCCTGCTGCACTGAGGCCGCGCTCTTCCCCGTCACGAGTTCGACCAGCAGCCCTTCTTGCATCGCCTTCTCGATGGCCGCCTTGCCGTGGTGGTGAGCGGCATGGGTGACCTCGTGGCCGATGACGCCGGCGAGTTCGTTGTCATCCTTGGCGTAATCCATCAGCCCCTTGGTGGCGTAGACGAACCCGCCCGGGAGCGCCACCGCGTTGACTTCCTTTTGGTTGAGGATCTTGAACGTCCACGGAAAGCTCGGCTCCTCTGACACCGCGGCCAGCCGCTTGCCAATGGTGTTCAGCCGCGCCAGTTGCACGGGGTCGTTCACCACCCCGTTCTGCTTTTCCAGGTCGACCGCGCCCTGTTGGCCTATCTGAATCTCGGTGCTGCGGTCGAGCTGAAGGATGTTGTCGCAGCCGGCGATCGCAACGAGGACGATCATCGCGAGTAGGTGGATCGGTTTCATCGACGGGCCTCCGGTCGGATTCCTCTGAGATCGGCAAGCTCTAGCCCGACTTGCCACTACCGCCATTCAGGTCCTGTCTCCAAGCCGCACAAACGGGGCCGCGCGCCACAATCTATTCCGCCAGCACGACCTTTGGCGGTTCCTGCTTCCCGCTGATGCGCTCGGGTGGGTTGGTGTTGAAGGCCGTGCGCCGCGGGCGCGGCCAGTCGGGACCGTAGTCTCGCCCTGACTCGAACGGCCCAATGTCCGGCGCTCCGATGGCATCATCGTTGTAGCCTGGGATGCGCGCGCCGGCGTCAATCGCCGGGCTGCCCGGCCGCAGCGCGAAGTCCAGCCCGAGCGGGTCCCGAATGCCTACCGCGCCCGGGTCGTGGAAGAGCAGACCACCGTTCCGAAGCAATGCGTCCAGGATCGGCTTGTCCCCCTGGGGCGTTGCCACCAGGTTGTGGCCGGCCTGGAAGAACTCCTCCGACCCAACCGGCCCGGTCGGCCGCTTCAGGCGCTTCGTGAACACGAAGATGTTGTTGGTGAACTCGAACGTCCTGAGCCACTCCTGCGGCCACTCCTTCTCGTTCCAGTACGGCTCCGCCGACTCTACCCAGAAGAGGTTGTGGTAGTAGTAGAAGCCATGCCCTTTCTCGTAGCACTTGGACTTGATGAGGGTCCATGGGTTCCACCCGGTGTCGTCGTACCCGTAGACCACATTGCGGTAGACGTACTGCGGGCCGGTGAGATACTCCGAGTTCTGGTGCGAAAGGGGGGCCGAGGGGCAGCCCAACAGGAGGTTGTCGTGGAAGCGGAGATTGCGGGACGGGAACCCCTCCTTCCATGCTTCCAGCTCCACGCAGTTGTCGTAGCAGTGGAGGTAGACGTTGTGGTGGCTTTCGCTGTCGTTGAACGAGCCCAGGTTCTCCCCGTCGAACAGCTCGTGACTGAAGTTGTACCGGAACTCGCAGTGGACCGGCGGCTCCTTCCCCAACGCGGGGTCATAGTTGAAGTCGGCGATTCCGAACTCATACCAGTTCGCCGGCTGGTAATCCTTGACGAGGGGATAGGTGAGGATCCGGCCGCCGTTGCGACGGCGTACCTCCTCCGAGAACTCGAAGAAGCCCGGGTAGGTATGCTCGCACCACTCCACCAGGCTGTAGGAGGGCAGGCTGAGCCCCGCTCGGCAGTACTGGAACACGGTGTTTCGGACCACCGGGGAGGCGCTTGAGGCGTCGAACTGGATGCCGAAGGTGCCGGAGGCCTGCACTCGGAGGCCGTCGATGATCAAGCCCGGGGAGTTGTACACCCGCACCACTGCACTCGTGCCTGGCTCGCCCCAGAAGGGCGGCGAAAGGACGATCTTCTCGCCATTGGGATCGGCGCCCCCGGGCAGTTTGACGTAGACTTGCCCATCCGCGCACACGATCCCGCTCTCCGGGCCGTTCACCTCCCCGTAAGAGCCGTTCGTCTTCACCCGCGCCGCCTTCAGATCGGCCAGCGACATGTACCGATAGAGGAAGTGGCCCTTCCAGCCTCCGAACAACACCGGGCCGTGCGGCGCGCGATAGATGCCATCGCCCTCGGCTTCCCATTTCACCCGGCCCCGCGCGGCCTCGGGCCAGGCAGCGCTGATGGTCGCCTTTCCGCGCGGCTCGGCCAGTATCCAGATCGGCTTCTCCAGGCTGCTGGGCAGGCTCTCGATCACCAGAGGCGCGTGGTAGTACTCGCCCGGCATGACCACCAGCGTATCTCCGCCGCGCAGGGCCTTCAGCGCTCTCGGCAGCGTCCGAAAGGCGGTTTGCGGCGTCCTACCATCGGCCGAGTCGCTGCCGGCCAGCGCGCTCACATACCATCGCGGCTCTGCCGAGGCGCGGCCTCCACCCCACACCGCTGCCATCCCTATCACCATGAGTGCGACGACGAACCTTCTGAGCATTTCGAGAACCTCACTGCTTGCTGGTGTAACAACTGCAGGAGTTAGGCGTGGTGTGAGGACAGCCCTGCGTGGCAATGCAGAGCAGAATGGTAGGGAAACCTGCCCGACGCGCCTAATACCCTATGGGACCGGGGAGGATGGCATGGACGGAGGCGCGATGAGGCAGCAGCTAGAACGGCTGCGGGCAGTTGCGTTGAAGCGCAAGGTGGAGTTCGCGGAAATGCGGTTCGCGACCTCGCGCAGCAGCAGCCTGGTGCTGCAAGACGGGCGCGCCGACCGGATGGGGGCGGGGGAACGAGCCGGGATCGGCGTGCGGGTGCTCCTGGCGGGGGCATGGGGGTTCGCCAGCTCCGAGTCCACCCTCCTCGATGATTGGGTGTCTTGCCTCGACTCGGCCATTGACATGGCGAAGGTATCGGCGCAGCGACTGCTGGAGCCGGTCGTGCTGGCCGAGGCGCCCCCCGCAGTCGATGAGATCCACGCCTCGTTCGAGATCGATCCCACCACGGTATCGCTGGAGCGAAAGCTGGCCGCGGTGCGAGGCTACGAGGAAGCATCCGCCTGCCATGCCTGCGACCATCTGGCAAATGTGATCACCGGCTACAGCGATGCGCGGCAGCTTGAGATCGTGTGCAACACCCGCGGCACGCTGGTCTCCATCGAGACCGCGCGCACCATGATCTCGCACTCCATCACTGCGCAGAACGGGTCGGTTCGCCAGCGGGCCAGCGAGCGGCGAGCGCGCCAGAGCGGGTTCGAGCTGGTGGAGGGGATCTCGGGCGAAGAGTTCAGCGCCAAGGCGGCCGAGCGGGCGGTGTCGCTGCTCTCCGCGCCCCCGGCCCCCGCGGGCAGGTTCCCCGCCATCTTCCATCCGTCCATCGCAGGCCTGCTGGTGCACGAGGCGATCGGGCACAACACCGAGGCCGACCTGGTGCTCACCGGGCAATCCATCTTGGGCGGCAAGCTGGGCACGCAGGTCGCCGCCGAGTGTATCTCCATCGTCGACGACTCCACCATCCCGCGCTCCTGGGGCTCGTACGCCTACGATTCCGAAGGCGTTCCCGGGCAGCGGCGCGTGCTGGTCGAGAACGGCGTGCTGAAGGGCTTCCTGCACTCGCTGGAAACGGCGGCGAAGATGGGAGTCGCGCCTGGTGGCTCGGCGCGCGCAGACGGGTTCCAGCACCGGCCCATCGTGCGCATGAGCAACACCATGATCCTGCCCGGCGAGAGTTCGCTCGAAGAGCTGATGCGCGATATCGACCTCGGGATTCTCCTGCGGGGCGGGCAGTGGGGCTACGTACAGAGTGAGAAAGGGCAGTACACCTGCCACGCGGGCGAGGGGATCATGATTCGCGATGGGCAACTCGCAGAGCAGGTGCGGGATGTCTCCATTTCGGGGATGACGCTGGACACGCTGGCGAACGCGCTGGGAGTGAGCAAGGACTTCGAGCTGGAGATGCCGGGCAACTGTGGGAAAAACGGGCAGAGCATGCCGGTGAACGGCGGCGGGCCGTATGTCAAGGTGAAAGACGTGGTGGTGGGAGGGCAGGCGTGAGCGCCGACACAGAGCGGGTGCTGAAGATCGCCGAGATCGCCTGCGAGGCGGCGATCCGCGCCGGCGCCGAGTACGCCGATGCCGCGGCCCAGCACGGGCAGTCGCGCTCGGTATCGGTGGAGAAGAACGCGATCAAGTCGAGCGACGCCCGGCAGTGGGGCGCAGTGTCGGTGCGCGCTTTCTTCTCCGGCGCGACGGGCTGGTCGAGCGCCTCCGGCCTTTCCGAGGAAGCGGCGCGGAGCGCGGGCGCGCAGGCGGCCGAGCTGGCCCGCGCGGCGGAGCCCGACCCGGATTTCGTGGACCTGGTGAGTCCCGAGGAACTGCCGGTAGTGGAGGGGCTCTACGACCCGCGGCTGGCCGAGGTCACCAGCGACCAGATCGCAGCCTGGGTGATGGGGAATATCGACTCCGCGTTGGCAGTTGCCGGGGACGCCGTGGTGCAAGGTGGCGCGGGTGTGAGATGGAGCCAGTGGGCGCTGGTGAATAACCTCGGGGTGCGTGTGTCCCAGCGCAGCGGCAGCGCCTCGGTGTCGGCCGATGTGGTTATCCGGCGGGGCGACGACGTCGGCTCGTTCTACGAATGGGACTCGGCGCGGTCACTCACCGACCTGATCCCGGAGAACCTCGGGGCCACGGCGGCGGAAGAAGCGCTCAAGTACCTGAAGAGTCGCGTAATCACGACCACCACTCTGCCCGTCGTGCTCGGCCCGCGCTCGGGCATGGCTCTGCTGGGCAGCCTTTGCGGCGCGGCGAGCGCGGAGGAAGTGCAGCGGAACCGCTCTTTTCTCATCGGCAAGCTGGGCGAGCAGGTCGCCTCCGAGCACGTAACCCTGGTGGATGACCCGCTGATCCCCGGCGGCCTTGGGTCCGGGACGTGCGACGGCGATGGTTTCCCGCACCGCCGGGTGACCCTGGTGGAGCGCGGGGTGCTGAAGACCTATCTGCATAGCCACTACACCGCCCGCAAAGGGAATGCCGGGAACACGGGGCACTCCACCCGCGGCGGCATCTCCGCCACGAATGTCATCCCGACTTTGGGGGCCAAGACCGCGGCCGAGATCATTGCCGAAGTGGACGACGGCATCTACATCACCCTGGGCC
>Ga0315288_10013088_pt1 | contig 10396 bp, 10 predicted proteins | sample YL17G11_20_MG_FD_203454 | JGI IMG/M metagenome (GOLD analysis project Ga0315288, IMG submission 203454) | Sediment microbial communities from Yellowstone Lake, YNP, Wyoming, USA - YL17G11_20 | ecosystem: Environmental > Aquatic > Freshwater > Lake > Sediment | place: USA: Wyoming | collected...
AGCGACAAAGTCTGCCTTTATTGCACCGAGAGGAATCCGCCATGAAGAGCCGTTGGGGAAACGTCAGAATCGTCCATGACAAATTCGGCACGTACGTCCGTGGATGGAGACGCAAAAAGTACACTCGAACCCTCCCGTACCCTTTGCACATCATCCGGGTCCCGGTGATGCAACGGGAAAAAGCGGCAATCATCAAACTCCGCAAACTCGGCTACCCCATCAACATGATAAGCCAGGGCCTGGGCCGCTCAAGAAGCTACGTGCACGGCATTTTGCGAGCTGCGATTATGAGGCTATCGCTTCGGCCGATTGACATGAGAAAATTGCCCAGCGCCACACGCTTACGCTGCTCAACGATTCGATGGAACATTCTACAAAGATTCCTGCCATCCTGGGAAAAGTGGATACTTGGCGAAGGCGAAAAGCCTCCCTGACAGATGATAGTTCTATATTATTCTTCTAGATGATTGATTTGATTAGAAGATAAGAAGAAGAAAAGAAGAACATCAAGTCAGTTTCACCACCAGAATTTTGTTGAGGTATGGTAATTTGTTGAAGGGTTGAGGCTTCAGAAATGGGGTATTTTCTCTACTGTTTTTTGTCCTGAATCGGCCGCGCAGACCCAACAAAACTTTAGTGTTTGTTGTGGCATTTCCATAGAACGGCGTAACTGAAAGAAACGAAGGCTAGGTTTCAGGTAGCCAAGTTTCGTCGCTGCTAAGATTGTCCTTCAAACACCCACTACGGCCAATAATTGCTAAGGCCTATCACATGATACGTATAGTTATAGCCTGTATTTGTCAGTATAGTCCATGTGCCGTCGGGAAACGAGTCTGTGAACCGTGTTGGATAACCACTGTACCCCGCCGCGTTCCGCATAAAAACATTAGTTGCGCTGCCCGAATAGCCTCTCGCATCAGTAACGAAGATGTCTCGGACATATACACCGATAGTGATTGCATCGCGGTTTGTGGTTGTTGAGTATTGCCAAGTGGCACCACGAACAGTAACTCCACTGACGATTTTAGGCCAACCAGCCGAGCCTGTAATGTTCAAGTTTACCCGTTCAAAATGGCAGTTGTCAATAAGCACTTGACCGACACCCTCGTTTACAGCTTCAAGTTTCACTCCGCCACCAATCGACCCTGCATAAAACGTGTTGTCACGCAAAACAATGCCCCAAATGCTTTTGTAGGCACTGTTGGACTCATGAACGCCACCCTGAACAAGCACGCAGTAATGTTCAGGATCATGCGTGGTTTCTGCTGTGGTAAAGAAGCAATGGTCAACAAGCGGGTTGCCAGTATTGTAGTCTGTACTATAAATTCTGACTATGGCTTCGTTGTCTCCTTTCAAGTCACAGTTACTAATCACTGGGTTCTCACAGTTTTTCAGGTTGATAGCGTATTCTCCTGCTTTGTCAAAAGTTTTGAATGTGCAACGGTCTATTATGACAAACTTTGCGTATTTATCAGTATCCAGGATTCCCTCAGTAGTTATTCCGCTACCGCTGGCCGCAGTGCCTACGAAGTTGATGTCGAAGATTTGAGGCCCATAAAACTCCCATCCACTGTAAGCTGCAGGCGTAACTTGGATAATGTCGCATGTGGAACTGTAAAATGTTGTCCCATGATTGCCAGCCCAAGTTCCAGCACCGCCTTCACCCCTGATCGTGATGCTTGGCCTTGTTATTATGAATGGGCTAGTCCAAGTGTATTCGCCTGCCTTGAAAAAGATTGTTCCGCCTGTAGTCATCAGGTTTTGAACGGTGTTTGCTACGTAGCTGAGGTTTGTGCTTGAAGTTGTGCCGCCGTTACTGTTTTCCGCATAGTATGTTGAGCCTGACTTGTAAAACGTATATGTGTGAGGCAACGTGTAACTGCTGGCGCTACCGCCGCCAATGCTGGGAATAACCACGATGCCCGTGCCATTATAGAAGTATAGGGTGTCAAGGTCGCTTCTGTACCACAACTGCCCCGCATAAGCGGGACTTGGATCACTCGTTAATGAACCCAAGAACAGGTAGTTTGCACTAAGATTCGTCGCGTTCAAACTTGCGAAGGCATGGTTCAAAACGATGTCCTGGACCGTCACATTCCAGGCGCCATGCCAACTGATGCTTTCACTGTTCACAATGTCCGTGACCGTGCCGTTCCAACTGTTATTCCAGGTGATGTTGTACGTGCTAATGAGCGTGTCTACAGTGGTGTCCCAGAGGCTTTTCCATGTGAGACTCGAATTTTCCATGATTTGCTCGACTGTAGCGTTCCAGGCGTTTTGCCAGGTCAGGTTTCCAGCTGCGATCTGCTCAACCGTAGTGTTCCAGGCTTCTCGCCAGGCGAGTCCAGAATAACCGTTAATGACGGCGAGGACCGTGGTGTTCCAGTCAGACTCCCAGTCTCCGGCGCCTACGGTAACGTTGATGTCTGTGCCTGGCGCCGAGCCGGTGGGGATTAATCCGAACTGTTGCGCGACAAGGGCGCCGCCTACCATGAGGATGAGGAGCAGCGCGACGCCGTACCAGTCAAGGCCCATTAGCTGCGCCTCCGTTGTGATGCGAGTCCCAGGACTGTTAGGATCGTGGAGGCGGTGAGCACCGCCGATGCTGCAACTACTAGGTGTTCTATCATGGTTGTCACCAGAAATGAATGAAATTCCAGATTGTTTCAACGATTCCGACGGTTGTACTGATTAGAGTGCCTGCCAACCCAAAAATTGTTGAGGCTACGTTGCCGATAGGCTCAATACTTCCCCGGTTTACACTCGTAAGGCCAGCATCCAAAACCCATGCTAGCAACAGAAAAGGCGCGAAGGGTAACAACATCAAAAAAGCGCTCCATACCACAGTTAATGCGCCTCCCAATGGACCCAACCAACCGGTAATCTGGGTTATCATGGTCCGAATGTTCTCGGGAAGAAGATTGAACGCGCCTCCAAAAGCCTGGCTTATCCAATCCCAAAACGGGTTGTGCCACTCGTAAAAATCTACTGTCCATGGAATAATAGTGTAGCTGTCTGTGAACTCGTAAGTGATCAGTGTGTCCGTCCACCCGGCGCTGCCGTCGCACCACGCCTGCAAACTCATTGTGCAGTTGACAAAGAAGTCTTCAGGCACTGTCGTCGTGAAGTTGCCGCTTCGACAAACATTGTCTCGGTCAAGATTGTTGTTGATGCACTCTACAGTCAATTCGGTTGCGCTGGCCGTCCAATATAGGTACACTGAACTGGGAGCCACACTGAACGGGTCGTTACTGGCCGAGCCGGAAACGTCGGTGCCGTTCACGTCAACCATGAATATCATTGTTTTGGCGTGTTGAAAATGGACAACATCATCAAACACAGTGAATGCCAGCGCTACTTGAACGTAGAAGTTTTCGGCGACATTCTGGAGAACATACTTGAACTTCATTGAACGGACAGCTGCTCCCCAAGCCCAGTACCAATCATACTTTGCGTCGTATGGCGAAAGAAACGTAAAATTCATAGATGCCCCCTCGAACAGGTCAATGTTCTTAGTCATGTTGCACCAGTCGCCGCCAGCGTCATAGTTGGGACTCAAATATGTTGGAGTCAACACGTTCCATCCTTCACTCCGGCCGGTGACGACCCATCCCTCATCAGAACCGAAAGGCCTACCAGCTTCAACTTCGAACACTCGCGTGTACCAGCTCCAAGACCAGACGTTATGGACGTTCACCATGATTATGCCGACTTCTTGAGCTGTAAAATTGAAGTAGTTCCAACCCGCCACAACGTCGCCGCCTTCAATTGTCACGTAAGTCATGGGTTGAATAATGTCCCTAGCAACGCCGACGGTAAAATTGAAGTGGTCCACGCCGGCCGCGCCGTCAAGATAGAGGCGAACTGAGCTGCTGTTCGCGATGCTGACGTACCAGTATCCGACGCGGCTCGTTGAGGGCGAAATCATGCCGGTTTCCGCGTACGTTACAGTGTTCGCGTCGTAACTGCGTTCAATGGTGGTCCATAACCCGTCAGGGTCATAGTGACTGTAAGGCCGCACCCAAACGTCGTCACCGCGAACGCCTGGAACACCAGCAAAAATTGAGATTGTGATTAGGAAACAAAGAAAAAAGGGGGGAAAGAGGCAAAGTTTACGCATGCTTATCACATCATCTTCTTCAACGTGCCAACGACGATGCCCAGCATTGCTATGCTGATTATGGCAGGAAGCCAACTTGTGATGGTGCTGCTCATGTCGCCGCCTGTGTATGCGAAGTGACTGTCCAACTGCGAAAGCGTCACGAAACTGCATCCCTGCGCAATGCCATAGTCAACGACCGTAGTGAAAACGAGGGGTGTCAAATCCGGGTATTCTGTGCCGCCTGCGCCGCTCCATCGTGGACTTTCCGTAATGTGATGGAACATGAGCACAAGGGCCGAATCGTTTCCGGCGGTCTGGTTAGCGACGAGCTGGTCGATGGCGCTTTTAAAATTGGCGATTATGACTGCAGAATTGTTCAGGTTGGTGTATTCGTTGCCGCCCGTGTATCTTGGGCACCTGTACTGGTGTCCGGCGAGAGCTGTTTCATCGTCCAAGTTGAGGACAATGTTGGCGTCGTACATGCTTCCGGCACCGTTAACGCTCCAGGCGTTCCGGTAGTATGTGCTTTCGTAGATGCGGACTGTCGCGTTTTGTGCGCCCCATGGAATAATGAAGCTTGTCGGTACACTACTCATGTTTCCCATCCAGTCGTCGTAGGTGCCGTTGAGTTCGCGTTGAATCACGGCTTCGCTTGCAGCGGCCAGGTTAACAGTGATTCCTGTTCCATGGCTTGCAATTTCGTAGCCGTTGTCGTCAAGGTCCTGGATCTGAGCCCACGACATCACCGGGAGCCCCTCAAACGTGCTGCTCACGTTGTATGTGGGAATCCCAAAAGTGGCGGTTAAGCCCTTGCTTTCCAGGTACGGATACGCGAGTGTGTATTGGCTTGCGATTCCATCATCAAAAGTGATGGCCAAGCGTGGCGAACCTGTGGCGTGTGCTAGGTTGGCGTTGACGGTGCAGCTGAAGTAGACGGCTAGCAAAACGATTGTTGGCAGTATTCTGAAGGCTTTCCTCATTCTGAGGATCCTCCGGCTAGAACTTGCCAAACTTTTTCAGCATGCCCAATACCATGCCGAGCATGGCAAAACTGATGATGGTCGGAAGCCAACTCGTGATGCTGCTTGTCATGTCGTCAGTGCAGAAGCCTACTGGAACCGTCGCGAAGACTGCGAGTGCTATCATTGTTGCGAAGACTGCGATTTGCCTCAAGTTTTTTCTAAAAGAGAACTTCATTTACGTTTGTCTCCTTTACGTTTGTAACGGTTACCATTGACAAATTATATAAGGTGTTGTTCACATATGTGAACCTAAGAATTAGGTGGGCCTATTTTATGGTTAAAAGATTGAAAATAACCCTCTGGAGTCTTGAAGCGCATAAGCTATCGTCAAGGAAAGGAAAATATGATACGGAAAGCCGAACTGCCGAAACAAAAAAATGGTTTGAAAAGACGTCCGAACGTTTTGCAGTTGATCCAGACCATATTTACTATAAGGTTACGGGGCCTAGAATCGAAAACTTGGCTTTCATTGATGACGCCAAGTTTCAAAGCGTTCCTATGGCCATGAGCATAAAGATGCACTCTGAAGCGCCTATAGATGTCAAAAAGAATATTGCATTATCTATAGGAATGAATCGTAGTTTCTGGAAATCAATCATTGAAAAATATAAGATTCCATTGAGCACCACGCTCGTTTATCTCGGGTGTGGAATCGGATTATACCAGATCATTGTTACGGTACTGCGAGTTTTCGGGGCGAAAGTATGAGTTCAGTGCAAGAACGTTTCGATAAGATCATGAGTTATTTGAGAGTAGGAGGCAAAGAGGAAGCTCAGGGCGAAGCTATCAGGACATTAATCAACGATGAGAAACTCAAGTACATAAGCGTTCTAAAAGCCGGAGAAGAAGATGATTTAGCAGTCATGCTTTCTTTTGCTGACGCCCTGTCACCTGAGTACGATATGGAATGGCTCTATAACTACGTCTTCAATAAATTGGCCTTACGCTGTAGTGTTGGAGGACAAAGGGCAGGACAGTTAGCTCAAATCGGCGCGGAAGCAAGACGAGCAGAACAAGAGAGAGGCGTTCTTTCCAGAATATTCCATCGAGAAAAGAAGAAGACTGGTGAGATGGAACCTTTTGAGTAGTCGCCGCCTCTACGATATTGAACAGGATAAAGTTCAACTTCTGAGCCAGAAATTAGCGGCCAAGAAGCCGCTACTTGCGGACTATGCCTGCAATGCTTTTGCAGATAAACTCGTTAATCTTGACATCGCCATAGAGACTGTGGAAAAGACTGAAGACGTAAATGTTAAGGATACTCAAGAATTGCTCGGACTTTTGAAAGCGGCTCGCATGCATCTTCTGGCGCAAGGCGCGGCATTATGGATCATGAAATCAAACGAAATAACTCAACTCGGTCTAAAAGTTGGAGTTACGGGAATAAGGACCTTCAATGCAAAATCTGGAACCGACGAAATATAGTCAAGTTCTGATGAGCCTAACACGCAGAATCTTGACTAATTGGAAAATGCCTGTTGCCGTCATCTGTGGAAATCCTGAAACGGGCAAGACAGACACGGCTTTGCTTCTTGCAGAAATTGGCCTGAACACCGGATTGCTAGAGTGTTTTGCTTCTAACATTCAAACGTATAACGTCGGTAAAAGAATAACAAACCTTGACGAGATGTCTCAATGGTTCAGAGAAGCAGCAGGCAAAAAACTCTTTATTCTCGATGAAGCAGGAATTCATGATGATACCAGATCTCCTATGAGCATTATGAATCGGACCTTACGACATGAAGTCTTCCTAATTAGAAAATTCAAAGGTCACATAATCTTTGTACTCCAAGAAATGAAAGACCTGGATAATTGGAAAAATAGCGAACTCACAGGAACCATAATCAAAAAGAAAGTTCATCAAGGATTTGAGGCCCTAGTCAAATTCAGAGGAATAACAGACTTGTTCCGATTTACAGAAATGCCCAAGACTTCCATAGAATTCAACACTTTAGACGTAGCTCCATTCGCGCTAGAAAGACAACTTGAAGAACTCGCAGATTTCAAGCGGTTAGATGGAGCCGCAAAGATTGCTTACCTCTACGCGAAATATGGCAACACAAGTGTTATTGCACGTCAACTCAAAAAGGAATCGGGAAAAAACTGGAGACCTCAACAAGTTAAACGAGCGATTCAAGCTTTCCTTCGAGACCAGTTCAACGTAAAAATGAGAGGTCCCGCGCCTGCTATAGAACCAACGTGAAAACACTACGTGTTGAGTTGAGGTTTCTTCCAGTTTATGATGGAGTGTTGTTCATCATTAAATGAATTGTAAAGTTCTCTTCAGACTCCATGGAATAAGACCATCACGGTCCATCAGCGTTGTAGGCCGACGACCCTGTTATTTTTCCAAGCCTCATTTGTTATTGGGGCCGGGGCCTTGCAGAGTTTGCATGGGGTGCATGGTTACGAGTGGGTGTTTGTGTACGGTTTAGGTAGGGGTCTGGACGTTAGAAACCTTAGAGGTTTATCGGAATGTGCGGATGCTTGTACGCGATTATGATGACGGCTATCACTGCAAGGATTCCGAGAAGCAAGAGTCCTTGCATGCCCGGGTTGAAAGCTTCTGCGAATTCGAAGTTCCAGTCTTGCATGTTCCACTGGCGAGCGTTGATGTTGAAGAACCAGTAGGCATGAGTCCATTCTTTCTGGATGAAATCGAAACTCCAAAACTGATGAGACCATACTCTGGCGAGTAGGTCAAACGTCCAGGATTGACTGTGCCACGTTCGAATTAACAGGTCAAACGTCCACGACTGACTATTCCATCCGCGAGTGAGCATGTCAAGAGTGAAGCTTTGGCGGTTCCACATTCTACTCAGAAGGTTAAAGGTCCAGGACTGGCGGTTCCAACCGCGGCTTAACAAGTTGAAGGCCCATAATGTATGAGTCCACATTTTGCTTCCAAGCTCAAACGTCCAAGTCTGGCTACTCCATGCCCTAGTGATCAGGTTCCATGTCCATGAAAGACTGTTCCATTGTCTAGTCTGAAGATCCAGGTTCCAGTAACCGTGTGACCATTGACGAGTGACCAGGTCAAACGTCCATGTAAGACTGTGCCAAGTTCTAGTCTCACCTTCACTCGGAATTGTCCCGTCCCACGCTGTTCCGTTAGGATAAAATGTTTTCCATATTGCTTGAGTTGTCATGTTTGAATAGGCGATTACCCAGTTGCTACCATAGATTGTTATGCCAGTACCTGATTCTTGACTGCATGGAGACTGATACCAAAATTGGTAGTTAGCCGCTGTAGCCCAACTTTCAATGTCTGTTAAAGCTGCAATTACTGTGCCATCGCTTAGGTACGTTGCGAAAGATAAATCAAAGTCTGTGTGGTCATACCAGCTTATAACCCAAGCTGTGCTGTTCAATACTGAAACTTGGACTGAACGACTAAGAGTCCCCGCTGTTGTGTCTACATCAGTGGGCCCCGTTCTTAATGTTCCACTAGAATCATATACAGCAAATGTTGCATCCTCATCAGTGCTGTCATACCATCCCATAACAAAATGCGTCGAATTGAATGTGCTTACGGAAACTGAGAAAGATTGCGCTCCAATATCCATGTCTGCGTCTATTGTTGAACCAATCTGGGTTCCAGCACTATCATATACTGCAAATGTTGCATCGGAATCTCCTGCATCATACCATCCAATAACAAACAACGTGGAATTGAATGTTGATACGGAAACTGAGCAACAAACATCGCCAACAGTTGTATCCACATCGGTTGGACCAGCAATTTTAGTCGATGAAGAGGTATAGATAGCAAACGTAGCATCTTGGTCAGTATAATCGTACCATCCTATAACGAAATACGTGGAGTTGAAACATGACACCTGAACGCTGTAAGACTCATAACCCACTTCAGTATCAACATCCGTCGGCCCAGATAACAACGACCCAGTTTTGTTGTAAACCGCGAATGTAGCGTCTTTAGACGGCCGGTCAAACCATCCTATAACGAATGTTGTACTGTTAAATGCACTGACACCAACAGAAGTATATCCCACATCGCCCACAGAAGTATCTACGTCAGTTTCTGCTAATACTTGAGTTCCATTCGTATCGTAAATTTGAAAGCTCACGTCATTGTTGTCTTCGTCATGGTATGCTACAACAAAAGTCTGATTATCAAGAGGACAAACATCAACCGCAGTCACGTTGACAGTAGTAAATCCTATGGTTGACGCTTTAACGCCTACAACAAATAGACAAGAAACGAGAATAAAGACTAATAGAACCAAACAGTTGGCTCTACGCATACCAAACTTCAACCTAATAGTAGAATTGGGCGTCAACGGTGCAGTTATATGTTGTTCCAGCAACTGGAAGGGCCGCGGCCGTCGTGCTGTTCCAGTCGGCCGTGTAAAGTCCATAATAGAATGAGCCGCTCAAGGCATACGCGGTGTTGGTGAGGTTATAGTTTGTCCAGATGTAGCTGGCGCCGCCGCTGTAGGTTATGTTCATGCGAACCCACGTGTAGGTGATGGCTTCGCCAACGCTGGTTACGAGGGTGTTGTTGAATTTGACGCCTATGACGAATCTGACTTGCCAAGCGTCATGAATGCGGATGCTGCCAGCGGTTGACGTGAAATTGGTGAGCATACTCCAAGCTGCGGATGTGACGTTGTACTGCCAAATTTCCGCGTGGGTGATGTCGTCGCCGCTTGCGTCAGCTGCAAACGCAATAATGCAGTACTGCGAGTTTAAAGCGTTGACTGCGAGCAAAAGACACAGACAGACAATGAGCATTGTTCCGAAGTATGTTCTGAAGAATCCAGGTTTTTTAAGGTTCATTTCAGTTCATCACTGCTTCTATTCTATCTTTCCTGTATAAAAGTTTTCATGTATGAACACAAGTAGGCATTTGTGAGCCAAAAAGGCTACCCTAAACGCTTCAAAAAGGGTACTCCTCATTCTTCATCTCGAGAAACCACAACCACAACAAGAAAGTGATCGTAGCAATGCAGACGACGGCTAAAGAAAACTCTTCAAAAGTCAACCCTTCACCTTCAATAGGATCTCTTCGACGCCCTTGAGCGCGCGCTCTCGGAGATCTCCGACTAGGCGCGGATTGTAATAGTTCCTCATAAACACGTTCGCAGACACGCGGCCGTGCAGGAAATCGATTTCTTCTGGCCGCAGAAACTTTGTCATGAAACTGGCGTGGGCTTCTCGGACGTCCCCGAATCGTAGCTTCAAGCCCTTCTTCTGAATCAGTTTCTGCACGCTATCCGTGCTCGTCAACTTGCTTTCGCTTTTGATTTGA
>Ga0315288_10013090_pt1 | contig 10395 bp, 7 predicted proteins | sample YL17G11_20_MG_FD_203454 | JGI IMG/M metagenome (GOLD analysis project Ga0315288, IMG submission 203454) | Sediment microbial communities from Yellowstone Lake, YNP, Wyoming, USA - YL17G11_20 | ecosystem: Environmental > Aquatic > Freshwater > Lake > Sediment | place: USA: Wyoming | collected...
CGTCAGCACCCCAACATCTTTGGCTCTGGCCAGGGGAAAAATCTTTTTAGCGGCATCGGGTTCGAGGAAGCTGTAGCAGGCCATAACCACGTCGAAATGATCTTCTTGGAGCACCCTTTCCAGGAGATCCAGGCTGTGGCTGGTGAGGCCGATATGGTCGATCAGCCCTTCCGCCTGCGCGCGCTTCAGCCCTTCGTAGGCTCCTCCCGGCTCCATTACCTTTTGATAATCTTCGACCCTGGAGACGTTGTGCAGGTGGTAAATATGGATTCTTTCCACCTGCAGCTGCTTCAGACTCACCTGGACTTCATCGTAGATCTTGGCCGTCCGGACGGGAGACTTCGAAGAAAGGATGACCGGCTTATTTGTTTTCTTCAGGGCCAAACCGATTCGGCTTTCGCTATTGGTGTAACCACGGGCTGTATCCAAGAGTTCCACACCCATTTCCACTACCGCCTGGATAACGGAAACTGCTTCCGGCTCATGAACCCGCTGGATGGGAATTCCGCCCCATCCCAATCGGGTTACTTTAAGATTTGTCCGCCCCAGTCTAACTTTCTCCATTCAGACCCCCATAAGATGTAAGTGCCTAAAATGCCCTAAAGTGAGCAAATGTGCCTAACCCGGACAAGCCGGAACCAAACAGGAATTCGGATGAACCACCTTACACGAGGAATTCGCTCCAAATCCCCCCTAACCCCCCTTTTTAAAGGGGGGATGGGGGGATTTACCGGTGCCATGAAATTTCATTATTACCAACATGTTGGTAATAGTTTGGCGCTAAGCGCCTAAAGTTATCGCCATACAAAAAGCGTTCAGCGATCAGCGATCGGCTTTCAGCAAGAAATACTATAAGGATGCTAAAGATCAATTGCAATTTTTGCCTGGGTGAATGCTGACTGCTGATAGCTGATTCCTGATTGCTCTGTGCTGACTTTCCTTTTCCTTGGGTCCCACTTCTGCGGGTCCCATTTCCCCTCATAGTATAATATGGCCAAAATGACGAGGACCCCGATCAGAATGAAAAGAACCGTGCGCCAAAAGCTGGAGGGAGGATGGATGGCCTGCCCCAGAGTAGGCATGGAAGGGCTGGGGGCGACTGGCGGGGGGGCTGGTAAAGGCGGGGGAGAAGAGAGGGGGACCGGAGACACCGGCACTCCCGTCAGAACCGTTCCCAGGGTAATCTGATCTTTCTTGACCCCCTCGAGCAGAATGCTAGCTCGCTGGCCGGCTTCAGCTTCTTCCACCAGGCGTCGGGAAACCTCAATCCCGATCACCATGGCGCTCGTCCACCTTCCGTCGGTCCCCAGGAATCCGATCTCTGATCCCACAGAGACCGACCCCTCTTCCACCTTGCCTTTGACCACAACACCTCGGCCGGGGATGGAATAGGCCTGTTCGGCGATAAAACGGAATGCACCCTTCTTGTCCATACTCCCTCTCTTTAAGAATAGGATTCAAGGGATCCAGGGTTCAAGTGAAAAGAAAAAGAATGAGATTCTCGAACCCTCGAACCCTGTATTTTCAGCCCGTCTCCACAGTAACGCAGGTCATGGTCCGGGAAATTCCCTCCACCCCCCGAATTTTGGAAAGAATTACATCCCCCAATTCGTGAAGGGTTTTGGCTTCCACTAAAAGGATAATGTCGAAAGGTCCGGTCACCGTGTGGGCCGTCTTTACGCCCTTAAGCTTGGCCAGGGACTCGAAAGCACCCTTCGTCTTGTCTGCTTCTGTCCGAATCAATACATACGCGGAAACAGCCATGGGCCCTCCTTTTTTGAGCAATCAGCTTTCAGCAAGAAAGGACTTAATTTTTTCATTTTGCTGAGCGCTGATTGTTGATGGTTGGGTTTACCGGATCACCCCCTCTTTCCTTAACCGTTCGATCCCCTCCCCCGTATATCCCAGTCCCTTCAAGATCTCTTCTGTATGCTCTCCGATCTCTGGAGCGGGTGTGCGAATCTCCCCCGGCGTTTCCGAAAACTTTATCGGCACCCCGATCTGTCTGACCCGCCCGGCCCGGGGATGAACCGTCTCCACGAGCATCTTCCGATGGCGGACCTGAGGATCAGCAAAAACCTCTTCGAGGGATTGGACTGCAGTTACGCAGGCATCCTCGCTCATCAAAAGATCCAGCCACTCCTTGCGGGTCTTGGTAAGGAAGATGCGGGCCATTTCCTCCTTGATTTTTTCCGTCCGGGGTTCCTTTTCCCTGGGGATTTTTTCCGCCCATTCGGGTTTGCCGATTAACCGGCACAGGTTGGCCCAGAATTTCTCTTCCAACGCCCCCACCGCCAGATACTGATCATCCTGGGTCCGATAAACCTGGTACTGCGGCAGGCCTCCGGTAAGTCTTCTCTCCCCCGCTCGGGGAGATATCCCCTCGGCAAAGAAAAGCGCGGCACTGTCCGGGATTAAAGAGACGACTCCGTCGAGCATGGAAATGTCGACGAACTGGCCCCGGCCCGTCTTTTGCCTGGCTACCAGGGCGGTCAGAATTCCTAAGACCGCATAAAGCCCCCCACCGATGAGGTCGGCAATTTGAATGCCGGGGATCACCGGGGAGCTCCCTTTCTGCCCCGTGATGCCCAGAATTCCTCCAATCCCGATGTAATTCAGGTCGTGCCCAGCAAGGTCTCTGTAGGGCCCATCCTGTCCGTATCCGGTCAAAGAACAATAAATTAACCGGGGATTGATTTTTTCCAAATCTTTAAAGCCCAGCCTCAGCCGATCCATGACTCCGGGCCGAAATTGCTCGATCAAAACATCGGCGCCCTTCTCGACCATCTTCATCAAGATTGAACGGCCCTCTGGTGCCTTCAAATTCAAGGTGACACTCTTCTTATTCCGGTTTAAGAGGAGGTGCCGGGAGCCCACGCCGTTGATGTGCGGCGGGTTCCACCGGGCGTAATCCCCCTGCTCGGGTTCCTCGACCTTGATTACTTCCGCCCCCAAGTCTGCCAGAAGCATCGTCCCGTAGGGCCCGGGGAGTAACCGCGTAAGGTCCAGTATTTTTATGCCTTCTAAAGGCCGCATCTAATGGTCCATCTGGTCATCTGGTCTATTCGGTCTATCTGGTCTATTTGTCTATTTTGTCCATTTCGTCCATCTGGTTTTTCCCCGACCAGATAGACCAGACAGACGGAATAGACCAAATGACAATTAAACTACACCGTCACAATCGGTTCGTACTCCCCAAACACGCCCCGCAGGACGTCACAAATCTCCCCCAGGGTACAGTAGGCCCGCACACCTTCCAGGATCGGAGCCATCAAATTCCCGTTCCCTTGGGCCATCTTTTTCAATTCCTTAAGCGTTGCCTCCACTCGCTTCTGATCTCGGGAAGCCCGAAGTTCCGCAAGCCGCTTCATTTGCACCTCGCGGACCTTGGGATCGACCCTCAGCAGACCTTTCAACGGCGGCTCATGGACCTGAAATTTGTTCACCCCCACCAGGACCCTCTTCCCGGATTCAATTTCCTTTTGATGTCGGTAGGAACTCTCCTGAATCTCTTGCTGAATGTATCCCTTTTCGATAGCCTTCACAGCTCCGCCCAGCTGGTCTATCTTGGCAATGTACTCGCTGGCCCGTCTCTCGATTTCGTTGGTCAGATTCTCAATATAATACGACCCCCCCAACGGGTCCACCGTCTCCGTGAGCCCGGATTCATGGGCGATGATCTGCTGCGTTCGCAGGGAAAGGCGCACGGACTCCTCAGTGGGCAGAGCCATCGCTTCATCGTAAGAGCAGACCGCCAGCGACTGACAGCCCCCAAGAACAGCGGCCATCGCCTGGAAGGTCGTCCGGACCAGGTTGTTCAGCGGCTGCTGGGCCGTCAGCGTACATCCCCCGGTCTGGGTGTGGAAGCGCAGCATCCAGGAACGCGGGTCCTTGGCCTGGAAGCGCTCCTTGATGATCTTGGCCCAGAGCCTGCGGGCCGCCCGAAACTTGGCTACCTCCTCCAGGAAATTGATGTGGGTGTTAAAGATCCAGGAAACCCGGGGGCCGAAATCGTCTATATCCAGCCCGGCCTTTACCCCCGCCTCCAGATAAGCAATAGCGATCGCAAAGGCAAAGGCTACTTCCTGGGCGGCAGTCGATCCTGCTTCCCTTATGTGATAGGCCCCCACGCTGATCGAGTTCCATTGGGGTACTTCCCGGGAACAATATTCGAAAATGTTTGTGATCAGGCGCATCGAAGGCTGAGGCGGAAAGATATAGGTTCCCCTGGCTACATACTCCTTGAGCACGTCATTCTGGATCGTTCCCCGCAGGTCCGCCAGCTTGACCCCTTGTTTCTGGGCCACGCCAATGTACATGGCCATAAGGATTGCCGCCGTGGCATTGATGGTCATGGATGTGCTCACTTTATCCAGGGGGATTCCATCCAGCAGGATTTCCATATCCGCCAGGGAATCGATGGCCACCCCAACTTTTCCCACCTCGCCCTGGGAGATCGGATGATCTGAGTCGTAACCGATTTGGGTGGGCAGGTCAAAGGCCACCGAGAGCCCGGTCTGCCCCTGCTCCAGGAGGTATTTATAACGCTGGTTGGACTCCTCCGCAGTGGCAAAGCCCGAATACTGGCGCATGGACCAGACCCGCCCGCGGTACATGGTGGGCTGGATGCCGCGGGTAAAGGGGTACTCCCCCGGATAGCCTAAATTTTCAGCGTAATCGAATCCGGGGATATCTCCGGGCGTATAGAGGATATCGATATCCATCCCCGAAGTGCTCTGAACCTTCTCCGGCGCTTTTTTTAGACACCGGTTTCCCCAATTTTTTTTCTCCTCTGAAATCTTCTTCGTATCCATCCTGCTTTCTTCCTCCATCGTCAAAGTCCCACTGAATGCAAAACTTGCCAGCAAAGGCACTTATGGGGTACAAAACATTCATTTGAAATCGGCGATATCTTAAACCATCGGGAGAAAAAAAACAAGGAGCTACTCGTTCCTGGGTCCTGGTTGCTGGCTACTCGTTACTTGTAAATCGTTTCGCGTTTCGAGTCGGTAAACAAGAAGGGCGTTCTTGGATCGAGAGGGAAAATTGAGTATGGAATGGGGGATGGGAAAACGAAGGGAATAATCATGGCCCCCGAAGATTCAAATTCCGCACTCCCCATTCCGCATTCCGAATCCCTAAAGGTTTATCATGTCGTTTTTGGTCACTTCTCTAAGAAGGACAGTGTCAACTGCCCACCCTACGTCATTTTCGTCGGTAACCAAAGAATAATATTAGGATACAAGATGAACACGACAAGTGCTAACGCGATTATTATAACATATGGAATGACCCCAATAATGATCTGCTTCGTGGTCACTTCCAAGGCAGGATCGACGGTCCCCCGAACGTAGAAGATCGCATAAGCGAAGGGAGGAGTCATGAAGGACATCTGGAGGTTGATGCAGATCATCATGGCGAACCAAAGGCGGTCGAATCCCAGGGCGTCACCAATCGGGGTTATGATGGGGACCATAATGAAAAGAATCCCCAGCCAATCGATGAAAAAGCCCAGGATAAAGCAGATGAACATGATGATGAAAAAGACTCCCCACTTGCCTCCGCCCGCACTCATGATGAACTTGGCCACGACTTCATCGCAACCCGCCCGCATGAATATGCCGGTAAAGGAAGAGGCCAGCATGCCGATCAGGAGGACCATGCCGCTGACTTTAACCGTCGTGGCCGCCGCCTTTTTCAGGACCTCCATATTTAGCCGGCGGTGACCGGCGGCCAGAATAATCGTGGCCAGAGAGCCGACCCCGGCAGCCTCCGTGGGGGAAGCGATCCCGAAAAAAATGCTCCCCAGCACAGCCACGATGAGCATCACGAGAGGCCCGATCGCGACCACAAGCTTGCGCGTCTTTACAAGGAAAGGATCTCGCTTTTCTCCAAGAGGAATAGGCGGGGCGATTTGCGGCTGAAGGATACATCTCACCAGGATGTAGAGGCAATAGCAAGCGGACAGGAAAAAGCCTGGCAGGAAGGCTGCGAGGAGCATTTTGCCCACGGAAATGTTGGCCATGGGTCCGTAAATCACCAGCATGATGCTCGGCGGTATGAGAATGCCCAGGCTGCCGCCCGCACAAACCGCGCCGGCCGCCAGGCTTCTGTCGTAACCCCGCTTTACCATGGATGGGAGGGCAGTCAGGGTCAGCAAGGTGACCGAGGCGGCGATGACTCCGACTGTAGCCGCCACGATGGTTCCCAATAGAATCGTAGCCACGGCCAGACCGCCTCTCAGCCCGGCGAACCATACGTACAGTTCGTCAAACACACCCTCAGCCGCTCCCGAGTGTTCCAGCACAGCACCCATGAGGACAAAACCGGGTACAGCCAATAAAACATAGTTATTCAGCATGTCATAAGAGCGGCTGTAGAAGATCTCGAAAGTGAGGGCGGGTCCGAAAAGGTAAATTCCCATCCAAAACGCAACACCGCCGATGGCCAAAGCTAAGGGGTAGCCGGTCATCAATACTGCCGCCAGGATTCCCCCCAGCATAACTGCCGAAATAATCTCCGGGCTCAATTCGATCATGGGGTTTCCTTCCTTCCGAATATAATCTGCAGGCTGCGCACAAATGTCGCCAGGCCTTGCAGCAGGAACAGAATCAGTCCGATCAACACCACGGTCCTGATGGGTCCTATGCGAGCGTACCAAAAGGTCTGCACATCCCTCTCGTCGATGGACCAGGCATACCACGTCCACCCCGCCGCGGAACTCGCAAGCGCCCCGATGACCGGGAAGAAAAACAGCGCCCCACAAAAGACCTCAAGGACCGCTTTTCCCCTTTTGGAAAGCAGGCGGGTGAAAACGTCGATCCGCACATGCCCGTCCTGCCGAGCAATATTTCCCAAGGAAAGGGCGTACATGGCGGCGGCGGTCATGGTGACAATGACCGGGAGTTGGATGGTCGGGTTGTTAAACCCGTACCGAAGCAGCACCTCAAAGCAAACCAATCCAGTAAAGGTATAAACCAGTACCTTGATCCAATTCCCCATCCATTCATTCATACTGTCAATGGTTTTTAATATCCGTTCCACCGTTTATCATCCTCCTCCATTTGCTCGCAGGGATGCTTCTTCGAATGGGGGAAGCTCCCTGAATTTTGTAAGGAATCTGTCCCGGGAGGGTTTTCTCCCTCCGCCATCCGGCGAAGGACTCCTTGGATCCCCCATCCGGGTTCATTACCGAAAGCAAGCAGGTTTCCTGCAAAAAACAGGGAACCTGCCCTGGATTCAGCGAGTTTCAGAATGCGTCTTCCCAGGCCAAACCGCAAAAGCAGCCCTGGGGTTAGGAAATCGGTTCTTAGCCCCCGACGGATTGCCTCCTGAACCTATTTGCCCGGTGAAGGCAATCCGTATAAATTCTTCCACATCTCTTCGAACTTCAGCTGAGAGGTCAACACCTCATCCATGGAAGGATGCTTGGCCGCTACCTCTTTCAGGTACTTCGTGGCCTCGGGGACAAATGCATCATCGATGGAGCTGGGAAGAATTTCCACGATGACTCCCTTGTCTTTGAAGCCCTGCACCGCTTTCTCATTTTTCGAAATCAAGCGGGCATGGTAGGCGACTTCGGCTCCCTTAATACAGTTCACCACGGTGGCTTTGAGGTCTGCGGGCAGAGCCTCCCACTTGCTCCGCTCAACCATGAGCTCGTACATTTCCCAGGGAGCCCGGGTCGGGCTGAGGTAGTAGTATTTGCCCGCCTCATACAGGGCCATGTCGTAATCAAAGGCGGGGCAGCTGCATTCATAGGCGTCGATGATCCCGCGTTTCATGTTCTCAAAGATTTCCCCCAGAGGCATAAAGACCGTGCCCACGCCCATCCGAGACAGGACGATTCCGCCGTCGCCGGAACACCGCATCTTGAGCCCCTTTAGGTCCTGCGGCCCTTTCAGCGGTTTATTCAGGTGGATCCACCCCTCGGGCAGACCATGAAGCCCGCCGACGTTCAGAAATTTATAGCCCATTTGCTTGTACCATTTGTTAACCATTTCGCGGCCCCCGGTCTCGAACCACATCATGTGTCCCAGGGGGGATATTTTGGCGCCCACGCGCTGGGAGAGAATGCTGCCGAATGGAACTTCGGGCACCATGTACGAACCCCCGGTGGCGGCAAAGTCCAGGGTCCCCTTATTGATCGCCTTCCACTCCTGGGTTGCCGGGCAAACCGAGCCGGCCGGCTTGGCATTCCAAATCAGGCGCCCTCCGGTGGCCGCTTTAATCCGATCGGCCAGATCCTGCAGCCCGACTGACACCGGCATTCCCGGCGGGAGACAGCTTTGTCCCGTCCAGGTGATCGCCTTTACTTCCGCTGCCTGAGGAGCAGAGTCAACGAAAACCATACCCCCAACGAATACCCCCACTAAAAACAACATAACGATTCGCTTTTTCATTTTACTTCCCTCCTTTTTAAATTTCGCCCGCTGGGTATTTTGTACCCCTTTCCGCCTACTATCGCCTCCTTTCAATACTCATTAGTCTACGCATAAGCCCTTCCCATCTATAGTTCGTTTAGTCGCGATAAATTTTTGAAATCAGCCTAAACGTTGCAAAAGAAACCTTGAAGACATCACCCCCACCCTCCCCTCCCCCCTCCGAGGGGGAGGGTCAGGGTGGGGGGGCAAAAGGCACCGGGGGTGAACTCCTCTGACCGCGGGAAAAATCCCTATGGTCCTTTAAATGCAAGGGTGAAAACGATATTTAGCAGAAATTTATTGCACCTATTGAGTCAATAAATAAAAAAGCCTGACTTCGACTTATCGAATGCCAGGCTTTCTGAGAAATCTATTCCACTTCACTCCCCCATTGGAGGGTGTTTAGATTTCAAAACCGGTGATTACTTGCTTTATTAAAGCAATCCTTTTGTGTAAAGAACTATCGGGGTTGACGACTTGAAAAGGTTCCCCCATGTTGCTCAGCCCTTATAAAATTAATGAGAGTGTTTGTCAAGAAAAATATGTGAGATGGCTGCGTCGTCAGGCCATGGTAAATATCACTTAGTAATGAGTCCATAATTGACCAGACACATTCTTTCAAAATCTCCCCTAACCCCTCTTTTCCAAATCCCGCGAAACGCGGGACTCCCTTTTGTAAAGGGAGGGAAGGAGGGATTTAGTCTCCTGTGTCTACATAATTATGGAGTGACTGACAACAGGAGCGGTTGACCTTTAAACCCTCATATAAATGAATGCGAGAATGAAGAAAAAAACCAGGGCCACGAAAACGCCTATGCCGATGGGTCTTCGGTAGAAGTTTTCATCATGGGCTCGCCTGGCCTTGAACTCCTTGAGCTCCGACCTCAGCTCCTCGACCTCATGACTGGAGTGGGGGTTGAACCCTTGGTAAATTCTTAACTCGAAGTACCTTGCCGCGACTTCTGAAATCCATAAGGGGTCGCGGCTGAATTGCACCGCGGCGTTGACCACCCGGCCGAAGCGCTCCTGCCAACCGAGGCGGGCAGCGTTCAGGACACCGTTACAAAACCAAAGGAGCAGACGACCTCCCAGGCGGTAGAAATAATCGAAATCCAGGGCTATCCCCCGATGGGGAGCGAACTGCTTTTTGGCCATAATAAATACCAGCCCCGCCAGGAGAAAGAGCTGGATCACTCCCAGCACATGAAAAGGCGTGTAAGCGTGGTAAACAACGGGGAAAAAGGGAAGAAACTGATAGAGGCTCTGCGGATAGACGCCGATGAACACGCACAAGAAGGCCGTTAGAACCATGGCCAGCTGCATGGGGAAGGGAACTTCCTTGGCCTCCATGGCCTCGTTTTTAGCGAAGAAGGTGAAGTAGCAAAGCTTGACAAAAGAGAGGAACGTTCCCACCGAGGCCAAGACTAGAAGCAATTCCAAAAGGGCATTATGTTGCTCGCTGGCCGCAGAGATCACCATCCCTTTGCTGACAAAACCATTAAACCCGGGAGCACCGGCAATAGAGAGGGCCGCGATGACGCAGGTTAAAGTAGTCACGGGCATCTTCCGGGCCAGTCCGCCCAGTTCTGTGAGCTTTCTCCTCCCGGTGCCTAACATCACCGCTCCCATGCACATGAACAGCAAGGCTTTGTAGAGGATATGGTTGAAGACGTGACCGATACTGCCGTTGATTGCCAGCTCCGTTCCGAGGCCTACTCCGGCCACCATGTAACCCACCTGGCTGACGATATGGTAGGACAGGAGACGGCGGACGTCGTTTTGCAGGAGAGCGAAAATGACCCCGTACACAGCCATGGCCCCGCCCATGAAGGCAACTCCGTCCGCTCCCGCAAAGCACCGGGCCAGGACATAGACCCCGGTCTTGGTCGTGTACACAGATAAAAACACGCTCCCCGTGACCGTCCCCTCGGGGTAAGAATCCGGCAGCCAGGTATGCAAGGGAAGGAAGGCG
>Ga0315288_10013091_pt1 | contig 10393 bp, 9 predicted proteins | sample YL17G11_20_MG_FD_203454 | JGI IMG/M metagenome (GOLD analysis project Ga0315288, IMG submission 203454) | Sediment microbial communities from Yellowstone Lake, YNP, Wyoming, USA - YL17G11_20 | ecosystem: Environmental > Aquatic > Freshwater > Lake > Sediment | place: USA: Wyoming | collected...
CCAACCTGCCAACGTCATCCACAGCGCGTTTGTCACTCCGGCATCGGCAACAAAGGCCGCCGCACCGGTAATCATGGCCACCATCACGGTGCGGTTAAGACGCAGTAGCCAGAAGAAGGCTAAAGGTTTAGAGAATTTTGCTTCACGTTCAGTCACGTCGTTTATCTCAATACGCTGCCCGTGCACCGCTAAGTATAGCAACCCCTTAGGTGAGTATCATCACGGATGGTTTTCAAGTGTTTCTCTCGGCTTTCATAGTATGGAATTGCACAAGCCGCTGTGTTGTCGGATAACTCTCTACTATTTTCTTACATTTAAAAATTAACGATAACTTAACGATCGGTTTGTTACAGTGATGCTAGTCCTGCAGGAAACAGATTCAAAAAGAAATAAGAAAGAAAGGAGGTGATACAAGATGAAAAACAAGAAGCTTATTGGTCTTGCCTGTGTTCTGGCCTTAGCCTTAGTGGGTATTCTCGGAGTTGCCGGATTTGCGGCTGCCTCAGATGGTAACGCCAACACATCGGATACCGGCGTTCTGTCAGATAAGGGCGCCCTCACCATCAGTGCGAGCGGCACAGGCACAATTACCGACGCTTCGGGCAACGAAGTCGACATACCGATGATCGATGTGTCTGACATAAGTAAGCTCGAAGGATCCGGATGGATCACCGTCAGTACTAACGGCACCATCGTCGACGCTTCGGGTAACGAAATTGACATGCCTTCGTCCGGCGTCTTGGTACTGGACAGCTCTGCTGTCACTGAAACGATCCCAACCAAATAGGACGGAGGAAATTGCCCGGGCTGAACTGTCGCAAACCCTGCTCGAAAGCTGTAAAATGATGATCGGGCAGGGTTTGTGGTGTTCCTATCAAAGATAGCGTAGGTGGACTGATGAGATTGCTAATTGTCGAGGATGAACCCGACATTCTTACAGCCTTGCAGAAGGGGTTGAAACAAGAAGGCTATGCTGTGGATGTGGCTGCAACAGGAGAGCAGGCTTTGGAATCCATTGGCGTCACCGACTATGATCTGATCCTACTGGACATCAATGTTATTGTGGCCCCACAATCCCAATAGTGGTCGCACGAATCATCATGAAGAGGGGGCAAACTCTTGCAAGGAGTTTGCCCCCTCCGTCTCTACAAGGTTCAGCTCTGAGCCCGCCGACGCCTCACAAATGTGAGGGCACCGGCAATAATGGCTGTAAACAAAGCAATCCACGGTGCCATAACAGCGAGCCTGTTTGTAGGGTAGGCTTCCCAAGCTACGGGTATGCGTCTGGTGCCTAAGAGAAGATAGATCTGACCAGCATCACTGCCGCCATCCTCATCTATGTATTGCGCAATCGCTAGCGAGTACTAAACAGGCTATTCAGCTTCATCAGCAGCCCGAAGTCACCGCACGCTTTGTACTTCTGCTCCATGAATGCCTGTTGCCCGTCTAACTTGCCCGTGCTGATTGCCACCCACACCTCGGACGGCGTCTCGATAGTCAGCCTTGGCGCCCTGGGCGTTCCTTCGTGGAAGGTGCAAGTCCCATTGGCAATCTCCAGATAGTAGTCGCCCGTCTCCTCGCCGGTCACCTTGTAGTAGATGACAGCCACCATGTCCCCTGCTGCCTCGGCATTGAAGACAGTGGGCATCCCAGCAATAATCTCACGGCACGTCAATTCCTGCTTAGGGAACTTGTTCGCCTCCGTTGTGCCTTCCTTTGCTTGTAATTTGGCAAGAATAGGTATTGATTTCCATCCCGTAAGAAGGTTGGCAGTCAAAAAGCCTGATACTATGGCTGGTTGTGTCCCCCCACCACTGGTGCTTGCTCCTGTCAGGTACAGCCCTTCGATCGGTGTTTTGGTTTCTAGTCTATTCTTATGTGCCTGGTCAGGAGTTACGGCAACATCATACCATGCTCCCTCACTGCTCATGGTATACCTTTCGAAGGTCATCGGGGTAGAAACATCCCTTGTCACGATATGCTGCGATAGGTCAGGGATTACCTTTTCTGCAGCTTCGATCACCCTGTCGGCAAGTTCCTCTTTGAGCTTTTTGTATTCCTCCCCTCTTTTCCTCTCTTCGGTCATCCAATCGTTTTGGTAATGGTAGGGGGCTAGCAACAATATGTGAAGGCAATGTTGCCCCGGGGGAGCCAGACTGGGATCGCCAAGGGAGGGCACCGTGAGTGCAAAAAATCCCCTTTTATCTATATCAGTGATTATCTCATTCTTCTCAAAGGCGATGAACCCCTCTTCTATATCGTAGGAGGGATAATGAAAGATGGTGCCATAATTCAAATCCAAATTGGTGAGGTCCATGTCAACGCCGAGATGAACCATTAAACCAGACATCGACATTTTGAGGTTCTTAATCCTCTGGGCAAAGCCTTTCTCCAAATGCTCCTCCCCCACAAGACTCAGAAAGGTGAGCTTGGTATCGGCATTGGATATGATATGCTTTGCTTTGATCTGTGTGCCATCCTGAAGCGCCACCCCAACCGTCTTTCCACCCTCAATGATTATCTTGGTGACCTGTTTCCTCAGTGAAAGGTTGCCTCCATGTCTCTTCAATCCATTGGCAAAGGCATCGGCCAGTTTTTGATACCCCCCTTTAGGGGCATAGGCCCCATCATGATAGCTCATGAGGGCAGTGGCAAGGGAAACGGCATCCACCTTTGATGGGGGAAGGCCCACATAGCCCCAGGCGCTGGACACGATTGCCTTCAGCTTTGGATCGCTAAGGCAATCATCCAGTAGATTTTGGAAGGTTTTATTTCTATACCTGGAGATGGTGGGGGTATCGCCCCAGCCATGGGTCTCGTGCCACATCTTCTCCAGCGTTTCAAAATAATCATGTATTCTAGGCTCGCTGGGGAAGAGCTTGGAAAGCTCTCTTTCATACCTTTCCACATCAACCGGGACTCTTATTGTGTGTTCAGGATAGATGTACTTGTGAAATGGGTCTTTCTCTACGAAGTCGATGTCCTGATCTGACCCCAGGTATGCAATTATCTTGCCCACGTCACCATCTGGGCCGCAGCCTCCGGTGCACTCGGGGACATCGAAGGTGAATCCCTTCCTCACAAAGGAGGTGCAATACCCCCCCGGTCGAGCGTGCCTTTCCAATACCAGGGTGCTCCACCCTTCCTTTGCCAGTATGGCGCCACAGACTAGACCGCCGAGGCCAGCACCGATCACGATAGCATCGTATTCTTTTTCCATTCTAGAGCCTCCTTCAGACCAAGATTTCCGATATCAACCGGTGTAGTCAGATTATCGTATCGCGCGTGCTGGCTGTCTGTCAATGACTGTGATGCGTGGCACAGCGTTAGCAGGAGTGACTTACGCATGGTCTAGGCTTCTCACTGAATGGATATGAGCCAGTGGTGCAGCATCAGCAACATTAGCTCACACACGGCCTAAGATCCTCACTGAACGAAAGTCCAGAATGTTCCGCGTAAGTAACAAATGCCTGTTTTGCTACGTCATTACGCAAACTGATGAAAAGTGCATTCCATCGTGTTAGTATTGATCCTGCGACGTTCCTGAATATATGTGGAAATAGCCATGTCAATTACCTCGTAGCTCTCGATAGATCGCGATAAATAAGGTCCGGCGAGGTAAGCAATATAGAGATGGGGAGCTTCATATTCCCCTCTCCTTTTGACGCTTTCGCAACGGGTGATTTTATTGCCCTAATAAGGGGGCGAGGATAGTACGGTCGAAATAGACCTCATTATGTTTGGCCTGCTCACCATCCAGCAGGATAAGATCCATGCCATCACACTCGACAATCTTACCACCACTGGGTTTTTGGAAGGTGGCATGCCATGTGATTGCTCCGCCGTTTTCGTCTTGGAAGCCATGAGCTTCACGTAGTTCCCAGTGCATTTTCCAACCAGCAAAAAGCTTGGTGAGATAACGGCGCATTGCATCTCGACCCTTTACTTGTCCGCGCGTGTTGGGATCCCAGTAGACTAAGTCGTCCGTGTAATATGCCACTACCTTCTCCACGTCTTGCGAATTCCAGGCGTTGAGAAATTCCTTTGCGAGGCGAACCAGCTCTTGGTGTTTCATAGCACTCCTCCCTTGGCTTAATTCTACCAAGTAATATAGGTCCCATCAATAAATTGAGCGTATTTTCTTATGACATGGAAGTGCATCCTTGGAAGCGCCGAATAAATCGCCAGCCACATGTTCCTTGAGGGTTTGTGCAGTGGTAGGTAAAGCCAGTTCTAGAGGAATTACACGCACACCCTGAACGGCAACATTTCTATGTTATTGTGTCCCCACAATCCCAATTGTTAGACCGCCTTATTGCGCTAATTGACATTGGCCAGAACTGAAGTATAGAATCAGCTCTGGCAGTGAACAGAAGGTGGTTGGGGAGGGGTGATAGCTTTCGGGAAAGTGACGTTTAATGGTCGTGGATTATTCTCCAGCAAAAAGAGGTTTCTAGACAACCTGTTAATACACTCAAATAACCATATCGTATGTATTTACCTGGCAAGGAGGGAAAATGGCTAAAGAAGCTAAAACAATCCAGTGTCACCAGTGCAAAAACAACGAGTGTTTGGCGCAGTATCCCCAGGGAATCCCTGAGTATTGCCAGGCGCAAAGATTCCCGGAAATAATCGAAGAAAGTAAACGGCAATATCTTGAGCCCGACGCTGGCAAGTTCCATTTAGCTGCAGCCAAAGTGCTCAAAAAAGGGGGCTATGATTGGTCTCGAGTCCAACAGTGCATTGAGTTCGCCAGGGAACTGGGTGTCAAAAAGGTGGGATTGGCTGTATGTGTGGGCTTAATCCGGGAGGGCAGAGAATTTGCCCGCTTTCTAGATAGAGCCGGTTTTCAGGTTATCTCTATAGCCTGTATGGTAGGTGGGCTGAAACCTCAAGAGACGGGAATACCTGATGAATGGGTAAACCAACTAGGTATAAGCTGTAATCCCATAGCTCAAGCGGAGATTATGAACCGAGAAGGTACGGAGCTGAACTTCATATATGGTCTATGCGTCGGGCATGATACTATTTTCATCATGCGTTCAAAGGCTCCTGTCACCTACATTGTAGCTAAGGACATGGTCACCGGCAATAACCCAGGCGCTGTCCTCCTCTCTCCATACCATCGCATGAAGTTTGCGGCAGCTTATGGTCGGGGTAGAGCCGCTGGAAGGGGACAAGAGTAACACGTCCCGGTCACTCTTGTAGAACGACCGCTGATGCGAATACAGCGAAGCGCCTCGGCAATTTCTCGGAAGCTCATGACGACTACCTCGACTGTGGGTGAAAAGGATGCGTTTGGGATTGATGAGGCAAATGTAACATTTCGTCATTTTGTTACTCCAAAGGGAAGAATCACACTGTAAAAAGTAACTAACGTACAGGGGAACTACACACAATTTACAGAGAGACTCTCTTTAGTGTATAGTATAAATGGTTCCAGTTTAGGTTGTTACAAGCTTCTTAGAATAGCCTCTGGTTTAGCTTAAGTGTTGGGTAGCCTGAACTCTAACTAAAATATCGAAGAGATGAGGTTATCCAATGACTTTCAAGGACAGGTCAATCCAGTGTCGCGATTGCGGGACTACCTTCACGTTCAGTGCTAATGAACAGGAACTTCCCCAAGGAGATTTAATGAGTTTCGAAACCTTTAATTTTGATCCGAGTATCATGGCTGGTGTGCGAGCGATTGGCTATGCTACACCCACACCTATACAGCTTCAAGCGATCCCTCCAATAATGCAGGGACGTGATGTCCTTGGTCTGGCCCAGACCGGAACCGGCAAAACCGCTGCTTTCGCACTGCCAATCTTACAGCGCCTGCTGCATGGTCAGAGGGGGCAGGTCGGTGCTGCCATAATCTCTCCCACGCGTGAATTGACTGAGCAAACATACGAGACTATCAGCAAATTGGGGCAGAAAACCAGGCTGCGGAGTATCGCCATTTATGGTGGGGTGAGCATAGGTCAACAAATCCAGAGACTAAGAAATGGGATCGAAATAGCAGTTGCATGTCCAGGTCGCCTGCTCGATCATCTCCTGAAGGGCACAATCGATTTATCACATCTGGAAGTCCTTGTAATCGACGAGGCGGACCGAATGTTAGACATGGGTTTTCTACCAGACATCCAGAGTATTCTGAGGTGTCTGCTAAGGCAGCGACAGACACTCCTTTTCTCGGCTACCATGCCTGACGATATCCGTCATCTGGCACAAGATATACTACATGATCCGGTCACAGTGCAAATCGGCCGCATAATGCCGGCAACCACTGTGTCACACGCATTATACCCGGTTAAGCAACACCTGAAAACTGCACTATTGATAGAACTCTTACGCCGTACCGAAACAAAATCAGTACTTGTCTTTACACGTACCAGGTATCGCACAGAGCGCGTTGCACAGCAGCTTAAAAGAGCGGGCTTCAAGGCTACCTCACTGCACAGCGATCTGTCTCAACCCAGGCGTCAGGCCGCGCTTGAGGGTTTTCGTACTGGCGCGTTTAAGATTCTGGTGGCTACCGACATTGCCGCCCGTGGTATCGATGTTTTGCGTATTTCCCACGTCATTAACTACGACATGCCTGAGAGTATAGATGCCTACACCAATCGCATCGGCCGCACAGGACGGGTTAATAGAAACGGTGATGCGCTAACATTCGTGACGAGTGTAGACGCGTCCATGGTAGATGATCTTGAGCGTATTCTTAACGTGAAACTGGAGCGCCGTACGCTACAAGGCTTTGATTATAACGTGTCTGCGCCAGACAGCGGATACGTCCGCTCTACGCAACAATTACGAAGACACACGGTACGAAATCAACGGACTAGTAACAATTAGCCATATCGCGTGATCGCCGTAGAGGGTGGTTTTGAGAACCTTCTCATAGGTAATGGATAGCATAAGAAATTTCTGCATCATCGCTCACATCGACCACGGCAAATCAACCCTCGCTGACCGCATACTCGAGCTAACAGGAGTACTCCACACTACTGCTAATGCACAGGTACTCGATAGCATGGATCTGGAGCGTGAACGCGGTATCACCATCAAGGCAAAGTCCGTGAGGATGCCATATCAGTCAGGAAGTGGCGAGAAGTATACACTCAACCTTATTGACACGCCCGGACACGTAGACTTCAACTATGAAGTATCGAGGAGTCTGAAGGCTTGCGAAGGCGCCATTCTGCTGGTTGATGCTTCGCAAGGAGTGGAAGCGCAGACCATCGCAAATGCCTATCTGGCAATTGATGCCGGACTCGAGATTATCCCGGTCATCAATAAGATTGACCTTCCCATGGCCATGATTGACGAGTGTCGTCTGCAGCTGGAAGATATGTTAGGTTTGCCGACTAATGGCGCTTTACTCATTTCTGCTAAGGATGGGACTGGTGTTCCCGATTTGCTCGAGGCGATCGTTTCTAGGATTCCACCACCCCGGGGAAGCTCGGATGAGCCTCTAAAGTGTCTTATTTTTGACTCCTATTACGACCCTTATCGCGGGGTGATACCACACATCCGGCTCTTTTCCGGTAGCTTGCACTGCGGCGATAGGATCATGATTAAGTCCACATCCAAGGTTTTCGAGGTTGACGAAGTGGGCTATTTCTTGCCGCAAATCACGCCTTACGATAGGTTAGTAGCAGGAGAGGTTGGCTACGTCGGCGCGACTATCAGAAAAGCTGGTGATATCCACGTTGGTGATACCATTATATCGCCAGACTACGTTGAAACCCCGGCTATACTTGGATTCAGGCGCTCCAAACCTATGGTTTTCTGCGGTATCTATCCCATCGATAGCAACGATTACGGTAAGCTTACAACGGCACTGGAGAGGTTTCAGCTCAACGATTCCTCTATTGTATATGAAAAGGAGAGTTCTGCGGCGCTGGGCCATGGTTACCGTCTCGGATTTCTGGGCATGCTGCACATGGAAATCGCTCTCGAGAGATTGAAGAGAGAATACGAGCAGGAGCTTATATCCACTATGCCCTCAGTTGTCTACAAAGTGGTCACTACCCGCGGAGAAGCTCTGATGTTAGACAACCCATCCAAGTTTCCCCCCACTCATTATATTGACCACATCGAAGAGCCAATAATCAGGGCACGAATCATCGTCCCAAATGACTTCGTGGGGGCTTGCATGGAGTTGTCCGAATCTAAACGTGGTACCATGGTAAGTATGGAAAATCCGGACACCAGGCGGGCGCTCCTAACCTATGATTTACCTCTCGCTGAAATGACCACTGGCTACTACGATAAGCTCAAGAGCGTCAGCCGGGGATATGCCAGCATGGACTACGATCTTGCTGGCTATCGTAGCGGCGACCTCGTCAAGGTGGATATACTCGTCAAGGAGAATCAAGTTGACGCTCTGTCTTTTGTGGCTGTACGCGATAGCGCCGTTCCTAGAGGCCGAGCACTGATACATAAACTGAGGAAGCTTATTCCCAGACACCTGTTTGAGATAACTTTACAGGCTGCTATCGGCGGCAAGATAATAGCGAGAGAAGACATTGCCCCGGTAAGAAAGGATGTTTTGGCAAAATGCTATGGCGGTGATATCACACGCAAGAGAAAACTCCTTGAGAAGCAGAAGGAAGGCAAGCAACGAATGAAGATGGTGGGTTCGGTGGAGGTGCCCCAGGAGGCATTCATGCTGCTATTGAAGATGGAGGAGTGAGTGTGAGGGGGCTTTATATCCATCTCCCTTTCTGCGTCAAGAAGTGCAGCTATTGCGATTTCTATTCCCTGCCGGCACGATTAGGTTCCCTCGAGTCTTATGTACAAGCAGTCGTGCATGAATCCTGTAGATATGCCGGTCTATCCTTCCAGACTCTGTATCTGGGAGGAGGCACACCGAGCTTGCTCGGGGCTAGAAACCTCAGAAACCTCGTCGGCGGTATCAGAAAGTCGCTGGATCTTTCTAAGCTTGTTGAGTCCACAATCGAAGTAAACCCCGAATCTGCCACCAGTGAACTGCTTGAAGCTGCGAAAGAGGCAGGGATTAATCGTGTCTCTATTGGCATTCAATCACTTTCTGACCATGAACTCCAGAGCGTTGGCAGAATCCACAACGCAGCCCAGGCTATTGAAGCCATAAAGATAGCCAGGAGACTTGGCTTCAAGTCCGTCTCTGTCGACATAATTATCGGGCTTCCCGGACAGTCATGGTCAACACTACGCAAAGCGCTGGAAACCCTGGTCGGCGCTGGCGTCGCACACATTTCACTGTACTGCCTATCTCTTGAAGAGGGCACACCCCTGGAGAAGAGTCCGCCAGAGGATCTGCCACTCGACGACACGCAGGCTCAACTCTTTGAGCAGGCGAGGGCATTCCTTCTCGGGTGCGAGTTTGCCCACTATGAGATATCAAACTTCGCCCTCAAAGGGTATGAATGCCTGCATAATCTCAACTACTGGCGAGGAGGGGAGTATGTCGGACTGGGGTCTGCAGCAGCCTCTCACCTTTACGGTAGACGATTCAGGAACCGTGCTGACCTGGATGCTTACATTGAGAGACCGGACGGCATAATCGAAGATGTCGAAGAACTGAATGCGAGAGACAAAGCATCGGAGGAAGCAATGCTGCGTCTTCGTCTGCTGGTGGAAGGATTGGATGTAAGCGAGCTTGCAGCAAGATTTGGGCAGGATAACATTGAACCCCTTACTAGTCGACTCGACCGCATGACTCATGATAGGCTGCTCGTTTTCGATGGCTTGCGGTATCGGCTGACGCCTTCCAGGATACTGACATCAAATCCAATATTTGCCGAAGTCCTCTGTTTCTGAGGTCTTCGATTCGCGGTACAGGCTCTCAACATCTCCGCTTCATGTAAATCGTCAAGGAAAATGGGACACATTAAAGACACAACGTAATGGACACTCTAGGGCTTGCTCGTGGCCTCCTATGAACCTCATAATGGTCTATCTAACAGCGGATAAAGGGCCCACCATTGAACCTATCTTTATCTGAGTTCGCGCCCTAGCTTCTTTTGGATAAATCACTCTCGAATACTGGTAACAATCGTCCAGAATGTGCAATCAAGGCTATTTCTAAGGACAGAGTTTCGCAGTAAGGTTTGCCTCGTGTTGCCTGAGCCACTTCTTATACTCTCGCCATCTGTGACAGTGTTGAGCTACCAGTTCCCAGAATCTCTTTGAATGATTCATCTCTTTCAGATGGGCAAGTTCATGGATAACAACATAGTCGATCACAGGCTCTGGAGCCATTATTAGTTTCCAGTTAAAGCTAAGATTTTTCTTATGAGAGCAGCTGCCCCAGCGAGTCTTTTGACCTCGTATGACAATTCGTTTGCAGTGAATGCCCATCTGAGAACTCAGTCTATCTACTCTCTCGTTTATCAGCCTAGCAGCCTCCGCCCGATACCAC
>Ga0315288_10013092_pt1 | contig 10393 bp, 8 predicted proteins | sample YL17G11_20_MG_FD_203454 | JGI IMG/M metagenome (GOLD analysis project Ga0315288, IMG submission 203454) | Sediment microbial communities from Yellowstone Lake, YNP, Wyoming, USA - YL17G11_20 | ecosystem: Environmental > Aquatic > Freshwater > Lake > Sediment | place: USA: Wyoming | collected...
ATGATCTTCGGTGCCACTCGCACAGTCTTATCCTCCAGTTACAGGATAAGACACGCCAGCGGAGGATAAGATAGCTTATTTATGAGACACTACACTAGCTTGCCTGATCCCGCGGCTCGTCGTCGAAGCCGACCTGCAGTCCATGCCCCGGCTTGTGGGCATACAGCAGCCAGTAGCACACGGGTATGACGAACAGCGTGAACAGCGTCGAGGCCAGCAGCCCGAAGATCAGCGACCACGCCAGTCCCGAGAAGATGGGGTCGAGCGTGATCGGCCACGCCCCGAGCATCGCGGCCGCGCTCGTCAGCAGTATCGGGCGCAACCGCACCACCCGGCTCTCCATGATCGCGTCGAGAAGACTCCGGCCCTTCCGCAACGAATGGTGGATGAAATCCACCAGGATGATCGCATCGCGCGTGACGATGCCCGCGAGCGCAATCATGCCGATCATCGCTGTGGCCGTGAAGAACACCGGGTCCCCGTACCCGCCCGCCGCGCGCACGCCGATGTGGTTCAACAGCCAGAACCCCGGCATGATCCCGAGGATCGTCAACGGTATGGCCAGCATGATCACCACCGGCAGCAAGAACGACCCCGTCTCGTGGACGAGCAGGATGTAGATCGCCACCATGGCCGCGGCGAACGCCAGCCCAAGGTCCCGGAACACGTCCAGCGTGATCTGCCACTCGCCCTCGCCGCTGAAGAGGACGCTGATGCCGTCCGGCAGACGCCAGAGGATGCCCCTCCCGTTGTCAAAGAAGCTTCCTCGCTCATCGGCGGACTTTGCCGCCACGGGTCCCCGCTTTTCACCCGGCCTGACCCGGTCGGCCTCGACGTCCATGATCGCTTCCGCGGGCGCCCGGCCGGCCATCTCCCCGAATACATACACCACCGGCCGCAGGTTTTTGTGGTAAATTGTCTGATCGACCAGTTCCTTCCTCCACAGCCCCAGCTCCGCCAGCGACACCACTCGCCCCGCGCGAGCCTGCACGTACAGCCGCCCAAGGTCCTCCAGGCTCGACCGGTCGGCCTCTGGCAGCCGCAGGACGATCGGCAGCGTGTTCCGCTCGGCCGGCGCCTCGGCCGCCGTCACCGGCTCCCCGCCCAGCGCAACCGCCAGGGCCTGCGTAAGCTCGGCCTCGCTCACTCCGCTTAGAGCGGCCTTCGTCCGATCCACATCGAACACATACCGCCTCTGCTCCGCCTCGACCGTCGTGTCCACGTCCACCACCCCCCCCTCCTTCCGCAGACGATCCGCCACCAGGCCCGCAGCCTTCTGCAGCTCGTCATAAGTCTGATCCGCTCGGCCATACACCTCGGCCGCAATCGTTGAGATCACCGGCGGCCCCGGCGGCGACTCCACAATCTTCAGATTCACCCCGTGCTTTCCGGCAATCGCCGTCAGATCGTCCCGTATACGCAGGCCCAGCGCGTGGCTCTGCTGCGCGCGGTCCTTCTTGTCGGCCAGGATGATGCGAACCTCCCCCTGGTACGCCTCGCGCCGAAGGTAGTAGTGCCGCACCAGCCCGTTGAAGTCCATCGGCGACGGCACGCCCGCGTAGCTCTCAAACGCCACCACCTCCGGCACCGTCCGCAGATACCGCTCCAACGCGCCGATCGCCACCTGCGTACGCTCCAGCGTCGTCCCCTTGGGCATATCCAGCACAAGTTGCAGCTCGTTCTTGTTGTCGAATGGCAGCATCTTCAGCGGCACCATGCGAAACATCGGCATCAATCCCGCCAGAACCGTCCCCACGCCGACCACCCCCAGGAACGTCCACGCGATCCACCGCCGATGCAGCATCGGCGTCATCAGCGGATAGAAGATCCGATAGGTCAGCGTCCGCTTCACATCGTCCCCTTCGTGCGGATCGTCGTGTCCCCCTGCGGCCTGGCTCGTGCCAGGCGACTTGCCCACCTGTCCCTTGAGCATGTGATACGCCAGCCACGGGGTGATCGTGAAGCTGACCAGCATGCTCATCAGCATCGTAACGGGCACGTTCAGCGCCATCGGGCGCATGTACGGCCCCATCATCCCCGTGATGAAGAACATCGGCACAAACGACAGGATCACGGCGATCGTCGCCGCAATCAGCGGCGGCCGAACCTCGTTCACCGCCTCCAGCACGATCGGCCGGCTTGCTTTTTTCCGGCCATGGAAATGCCTGTGGATGTTTTCGACGTCGACGATTGGATCGTCCACCAGGAGGCCCAGCGACAGAATCATCGCAAAGAGCGTCACCCGGTTGATGGTGTAGCCGAACAGCAGATTCACCAGCAGCGTCAGGGCGAACACAATGGGCACGGCCACGGCGACGACGAACGCCGCCCGCATCCCCATCGCCACCGTGAGCAGCGCGATGACGATCAGCACCGCCACGCCCAGCGCCTCGACCAGCTCGTTGACTTTGTGGTCGGCGGTCACGCCCATGTTCCGCGTGACGATCAGCTCCATGTCGTCGGGCACGACCGTGCGTTTCAGCTCCTGCACTTTCCTGATCACATCGCCGGCGACCCAGACGGCATTGGTGCCTTTCTTCTTGGCCACCGCGATCGTGACGGAGGGGCTGCTGAGCGTTGTCTGCTGAATGCCGGGCGCCGGATGCGTCTGGCCGATGGGCGTACCGGCCGGCGCATCCTCGCCGTGAACCTTTCCCCAGGCTGGCCCGCGGCCGAAATGCACGTACGACGTGATGTCCGCCGGCCCGTCGGTGATCCTGGCCACATCGCGAAGGTAAACGGGCCGGTCGTTGCTCACGCCGACCACCAGGCTCTCCAGTTCGTCGACGTTGCGCAGGAACGAGCCCGCGTCGACGATGATGCTCCCGTCGTCGCGTGAGAATTCGCCGGCCCGCAGCGTCTGGTTGGCCCCTCGCAGCGTCTGCGCCACCTGGGCGACGGAGACGTTGTACGCCGCCAGCGACTCCGGGCGAAGATCGACGCGCAATTCCCGCGGGCGCCCCCCCACCACGCTCGTCACCGCCGTGTTCTTCACGGCCTGGAGCCTGTCGACGACCTCCTCGGCCACACGCCGGAGCATGGCGTCGTCGCTCGTCTGGCTGGTCAGCGCCAGCGTGACGATCGGCACGTCGTCGATCTCGATGGGCTTCACGACCCAGCCGCTCACGCCCTGCGGCACGATGTCCGCGTTCTGCTGGATCTTGTTATACAGCTTGATCAGGCTGCGTTCGCGATCCTGCCCGACGTAGAAGCGGACCGTCACGATCGCCTGCCCCGGCCGCGACATCGAATAGACATACTCCACGCCGTCGATCTGGTAGAGCAGCTTCTCCAGCCGCGTCGCCACGAGCTGCTCGACCTCCTGCGCGTTGCGCCCGGGGAAGCTCACCATCACATCCGCAAGCGGCACGATGATCTGCGGCTCTTCCTCCCGCGGCGTCACCAGCAGCGCCGCCGCCCCCACCGCCAGCGACAGCAGAAGCAGCAGCAGCGACAGGTTCGAATACAGGAACTTCCGCACGATGCGGATGGCCAGCGGAGGGTTCTGAGGGGGGGTATGCACGGGTGAGCCCTTTTCGCTCGGGCAAGCAAATGTGTGTAACACGAATCACTTCGGCGACACCGCGACGCGGTCGCCTTCAGACAGGCCGGCCAGCACTTCCACGCGTCCGTCGCTGACGTGCCCGAGGCGCACCGCGCGGCGTTGGGGCCGGCCGTCGACCACCACCTGCACCAGGCTCACCTGCCCGACCTGCTGGACGGCGGACAGCGGAATCTCCAGGCGTTGCTGCGGCTCGAGCGGCAGGCGCAGCCGGCCGTACATCCCCGGATACAGGCCCACCGGGTCGGTGATGCTCACCTTGATCAGGAACGATCGGCTGAGCGGATCGGAGGCGGGGACGATCTCCTCAATGGTCCCCTTGCGTTCCTCGCGGCGTGCGTCGATGTGAACGAGGATGGGATCGCCCTTGGCGACGCGCCCGACATACCTTTCGCGCACGCTGGCCTCCAGCCGGAGCCGCGTGGGATCGTAGACAACCAGAAGAGGGCGGCCAGGGGACGCCTGGTCTCCGGGTTCAGCGAGTCGGTCGATCACGATCCCGTCGAGCGGGCACTTGACGATAGCGTCGGAGAGGGCAACCTCCGCCTCGCGCACGGCCTGTTCCGCGCGGGCCGCGTCCGCCACCGCGGCCGTGTGCTGGGCCCGCCACTGCTCCAGCTCATAGGCGGTGGACGCCGCTTCCTTCGCCAGCTTGGTGACCCGTTCCAGCTCGATCTTAGTCAGGTTGCGTTTCGCCTCGTAAGCCTTGAAGACTTCGTTGGCCTGCGCGACGCGTGACTTCAGGTCGCGATCATCCAGCACGATCAGGACATCCCCCGCCTTGACGTGCTCGCCCGCGCTGACGCGCACCTCCAGGATGTTCGCCATCAGCCGCGCCGAGATGGCCGAGCGGTAGCGCGCCTGCACCGACCCCACGAGTTCGGCATAGTACGGGCGGACGCTGCGCTCGACCACGGCGGTGGCCGGCAGAGTCGCCGGCGGCGCCTCCGCCGCGACGTTCGCCGGCGAGATCTTCCCGCCGCGCCATGCTCCCGAAAGCCACAGCATCGCCCCCGCCACGATCAACGCCGCCGCGGCCGCCGTTGCTGACTTTCCCACAATTCGCCTGATGCGTGTCATAGCCACCTCGACGATCGATCGCTCACGGCCCCCTGGGCCATCCGCACAAGCTATCTGGCTGTTGCCGAAACCCGCAACGGCCAATCCATCACTGCGGAGCGTTCCTGCGGATGCACCCGAGCACGGTGAGGGCATGAGGATGCACGACCCGGTACGAAACGCTCCGTCCCTTGCGCGTGCTGCTCAGGATGCCGTGGGCCTTCATGAAGTTCAGATGCTGGCTGACCGCGTTCGGCGCCAACCCCAGTCGCTGGACCAGGGCGGAAACCGTCATCGGCCCCGGCGCAAGCAGCTCCACGATCCGCAGCCGATGGGGGTGCGCCAGGACGCGGAGCACGGCCGCGGCGCGCTCGAGCACCTCCGCCGGCAACAGGTTCATCCGGGGGGCGCACTTCATGTATATTATAATATCATGATGTCATGATATGTCAACTGTGGATATTTCGTCCCGCGTTTCCGCTCGGCATCCGCCGCCCGCTGTTCCCGATGCTCACCGCGGGCCGACCAGAGCGGCGCCGCCATCACCGCAACCACCATCGCCCGCATGATGATCCACGCCAGCCCTCTCACGGCCTTGATGCGCATCCTCCGGCCTGGCGCCATCGCCGCGCGGATACGATCGGATGGGGTATCGCCTGCCAAGAGAATCTGAGTGGAAGCTGTCGGCCACGGGGGGGTATTGCCTCAGGAATAGCGACTGGCGGCGGGATTGCGGAGCGATGCCAGTTTGCCTGCCCCCAGCCCCGACTGGCGGGCGTTTTGCCACGTCCGCGGAACTGCCCGAAACCCTCCCCGAAGCTCAACCTAAGCCTTCGATTTTCGCAGGAGCAGGGCACATAAAAGAGGTGGCGTGGACCTCTCGGCGTTCCACGCCACCCAGGGAAGGAGGATTGTGCTTCCATCTATCCGTTATACGCCCTGTGCTCGCCTCGGTTCTAATCGTACCGAGAAACTCGTATATCCTGTCTAGATACCCTCGTCGCGTCGTACAACTCTATTTTTCACAATCAGTTATCCTCCGACGCACTCAACCCAAGTCATTCCCTCAGCCATCCACATCGGGCCTGTAGTATCTACATCGGCTCGTTCGCGTGTCTATTTAAGTTCTCTGCCACCCCCCGCCCGTTTTTTCGTATATTCCGCCCCTCGGCGATGTTGCAAACAGCGCCCCTCTGCTCCATGCTATCTCTTACGCCCGCGGCAGTGCGGGGCGCATCTCACCGAGGACTAACATGGCCGACATTTCCATCGCTCTACAACTCTACACCGTCCGGGATCTGCTCAAGGACGACTTCGCCGGCACCATCAGCCAGATCGCCAAGATCGGCTACCGCGCCATCGAAACCGGCGCCTCCGGCGACCTCAAGGGCGCCAGGGAGAACAAGAGAGTCCTCGACGACAATGGCCTGAAAGTCTGCGCCTGTATGCCCGGCATCGAACTGCTCGAACAGGACCTGAACAAGGTCCTGGAGGAAGCCGACATCCTCGGCACGAAGAACATCGTCGTCCCCTGGATGCCCGAAGATCGCCGAAAGGACGCCGCCGGCTGGAAAAGCGTCGCCGCGGCTCTGAACAAACTCGCCGCCCGCTGCCAGCAGCGTTCCTTCGAGTTCGCCTACCACAATCACAGCTTCGAATTCGAGAAGTTCGACGGCAAGACCGGCCTCGACATCCTCTACGAGAACTCCGACCCCAAACTCCTGCGCGCCGAGGTCGATACGTACTGGGTCCAGCATGGCGGCGTCGATCCGGTCCAATATGTCAGCAAACTCGGCAAGCGCACGCTGATCCTCCATCTCAAAGACATGGCCCCCGGCCCCGAACGCCGCTTCGCTCCCGTCGGCATGGGGATCATCGACTTCAAGGCGATCATCGCCGCGGCCGACAAGTTCGGCATCAAGTGGGGAGCCGTCGAACAGGACAACTGCTACGATATTCCCCCCTTGCAGGCCGCCAGGTTCAGCCTGGAGTACCTCAAGAAACTCGGCGCGAACTGACCTCTGACGTTGATGGGTCCGGCGCCGTCCGCGCGGTATCCTGTCGTGCCAAGACGAGGCTACCCATGTCATCCCGAGCGACCGCCCTCGCCCTGCTGCTGGTCCTCGCCGCTCTCGCCATCGCCCAGTTGCTCTACTATTACCCCCGCCTCCCCGACACCGTCGCCTCACACTTCGGCATCGACGGCCGGGCAGATGGCTGGTCCTCGAAAGGCACTTTCATCGCGATCATCGCGGCGGCATATCTGCTCGTGCCCCTGATTCTGATCGCGGTGAGTCTGGGCATCAGGCGGACGCCCCATTGGATGGTCAATCTCCCAAACAAAGACTACTGGCTGTCGGCCGACCGCAAAGATGCCACCTACGACTTTCTGTCGCGTGCGTACCTGTGGCTCGCCTGCGTGGTCCTCGCGTTCCTTACTCTACTGGCATTTCCGCAGACGAACCTGAGCTCCGCAGAGAGGCTTACCGGTATTGGCGTAAACTCGACGATTTTCCCCTTGCTCATTGGGCCAATGGTTTGGCATGATACCCATACGTCTTCCAGTGCATGGATTGACGACACGCCAGATCCGCAGGCGGATAAACGTGGATGGGATACCCATTGCCACCGCCTGACGATACGCTGGCGTGCTTTTTTTTTGCGCACACCTCATCGCCCTGATTATGGGATCTTCGCAACTGGGCACTTCGCATTTGCCCGGTTCGTCCTTGTATTGGATGTTCCATTCCGGGTCCAACACCAAGGAGATCCGCAATGCTGACAGCAGTCGCGTCAATGCCCAAGACCCACGCCGGCGACACCGACGATATCGGCCGCTCCGTCTTCGCCAACGTCGACGACGGCACGCTCCAAGTGCTCGACCGCCACGCCGACGAGGAGATCCTTCCGCGGTCGTGGCTGATCGCCAGAATCCTCCAGGAATGGGCCGAGCAACACAGCGACTGCGGCTCCGATGCTCCCACGATGGACGCCGATCCGCTGCAATGGACAATAACCGGGGAATCACCCCCGACAGACTAACCCACTCTCTCTCACCCGGCAGACCTACCACACGAGCCCGCCGCGTCGGCGCCCACCCCTGACTCGGCGGGCTCCTGCCACGCGCAGGCCGCCTCATATCCGCACGAACATTTTCCGCCGGTACATCCACACACAGATCAGCCACAGGACGACCAGAACCGCCCCCTGCGCCACCATGGGCTCATACACGACCCCGAGCGACTGGAAAACCTTCGACCCCAGGTGCACCTTGATGTTTTCGCTGATGAATCCGTCGAACAGATGCGCCATGCAGTACATCGCGATTGAGTTCATCCCCACGACCGTCAGTGGCAGCGCCCACCACCGCCAACCCGGCCAATCCAGCATCAGATAGAAAACCGCAAGCGTCAGGGACGTCCACCCGCCCGCGTAGACCGCCCACGACGGCGTCCAGATGCGCTTCACCAACGGGCAGATTCCCCCCCAATCCAGCGCCCACCCCGCCGCCACCCCGGTGATCCCGGCCCCGACGAGTATGAGGAACTTCGCCCACCGCTTCAGCCCGCTCAGGAGCAGAGTCCCCGCCAGCAGCCCGAAAACCATCGTCCCCAGCGACGGCACGAAATTCGCTGTCAGATATCCCCCTTTGTTGTAGGCAAACGCGCCTCGTGGCGGAAACTTATTCAGTAACCACTCGTCCGCCTTCGCCGCCGCATTCGTGTTCTTCTCCCAGTGCGCTGCGAATCCTTCCAGGCGCTTCCACTCCGGCCCAACCCCGACCTTCTGGTAATCAAACCCCGCCGCCGGCAGTGGCCACAACGCGAACAACCCCCAATACCCCGCGAGGATCACCGCCGCCGCCGAAAACTGCCACCTGGCCTTCACCCACCCCAGCAGGAACAGGAATACGTACCCCAGTCCGATCTGCGTCAGCACATCCTCAAAGGTGAAGTATGTGCGTTCTTTCCCCACCGACCTCAGGAGGATCCCCAGCCCCACCAGCACTACCGCCCGCACGATCGCGTGAAACAGCATCCGTCCGAACGACTGCCCCTTCGCCCGGCGTCTGGCCAGCGAATACGGCAGCGCCGCCCCCACAATGAACATGAACGACGGCTGGATCATGTCCCACACCGTGCATCCCACCCATTCCGCGTGCTCCGTCTGCTCCGCCAGCACCCGCCACACCTCGCTCCCCTTGAAATGCCCCGCCACCTGGGCAATCCCCAGGCCCCCCGATGCCATCATCAGCATCACCAGCCCCCGGTACGCATCCAGCGACACCAGCCGCCCCGAGCCTTCCGCCAACGCCGCGCCCTGATTCGTCTGATCCTGTTCCGACATAGGCCCGCCTCCGTTTCTGATGACCAACCAATCTAAGTATCCCTCCTCCGCCTCGCAAGCCTTGACAGGACCGCGAAGCGTGCTAGCTTACTGAGCAACAGGTGTTCAGCCGCACTCGACAACGTGTGTGGCTGACTAATAGGGAAGTGTGGTGATCCCGACTGGATCGGGAGAATCCACCGCGGACGCGCCGCCGTGATGGGCTTGCGGGCTTTGCCTGCCCGCAGTGCCTGGCTCATATGTCACTGCCGATGCTTCGGTGGGAAGACGAGCCGGCATCAAGCCCTCAGCCGGAAGACCTGCCTGCCCAATTTATCGTGTGTCCTCGCGCATCTGGGACGCCTCGGGGGGGTGGTTCTGTTCTTTCCACCCTGACAGCAACCCACTTCCCGATGCTCCGCGCGAGGACTCGTTGATCCGTGTTTCAGGGGATCTCGTCCCACGCGACTCGGGACAGAAAGTGTGGTCTTCCATGTTCACCAGGTCCTTCTTGCTCCTCGTTGCCTGCGTCCTTTCCGTCGCCGCCTCCGCCCTGGCCGGCCCATTGCCCGTCGGCTCCGGCCAGAACACCGCCAGCCTTGTCATCAACTTCAAAGACGGCGCCGCCTACGAATTCGCCGTCTCCTTCGATATCCCCCCCACCGGCATCGCCCTTCTCGACATCGTCGAATCACACACCTCCCTCACCACCCAACGATCCGTCTTCGACTTCGGCACCTTCATCGATGGTTTCACCTTCGACAACCACTCCAACATCGGCTACGGGGACGGCGAGGACTGGTGGCAATACTGGACCCGCGATTCCGCCTCCGACCCCTGGAAATCCTCCGCCATCGGCCCCTCCGACCGCATCCTCTTCAGCGGCGCCGCCGACGGCTGGGTCTATGGCCGCGCCACCGCCCCCGTCGTCCCCGAACCAACCTCACTCGCCCTCCTTGCCGCATCCTGCCTCCTGCTCCGCCGCCGCCGCGACTCACATCCCGCCCCAACCATCCCCAGACTAGCCATCGTCCCTCTCGCCTCCCTCGCCGCCCTTCTCACCTCCCCGGCCTTCGCCTACGTCTTCAACCCCTCCGATTTCGCCACTCAAGTCGTCGATTACACGCCCGGCACCGGCCTCGTCAGGGACTATCTTTCTGGCGAGGCCTTCGAGAACCCCGCCAACGCCCTCGGCCGACCCACCGTCGACACCACCAGCGATGGCTTTAACATCCCGCCCAACGAGATCGTCCCCGTCGTCCCCATCTACGGACCGTTCCGCTCCTTCGAGCTCGTCACCGTCGGCCAAGGCGGCCACCTCACCGTCGCATTCGACCACCCCGTCACCAACGACCCCAACAACCCCTTCGGCTTCGACTTCATCATCTTCGGCAACGCCGCCGGCAACAGCGACGATTACTGGGCCAACCGCGACCCCGCCTCCCT
>Ga0315288_10013096_pt1 | contig 10392 bp, 12 predicted proteins | sample YL17G11_20_MG_FD_203454 | JGI IMG/M metagenome (GOLD analysis project Ga0315288, IMG submission 203454) | Sediment microbial communities from Yellowstone Lake, YNP, Wyoming, USA - YL17G11_20 | ecosystem: Environmental > Aquatic > Freshwater > Lake > Sediment | place: USA: Wyoming | collected...
GACGCAGTGGGTATAAAGGGGGTCAAGGTTGAAAGCCAACTACGAACGGCCAAAAGACGCTTTTTCCGTTTTCGAAGCCTTCTCCTTTCTCCTCAATAACGGAAATTGGCTACGTAGTTAGCCAAAAAACAATGAAACCCCCACCCACACCAAAAACATAAGGACCAAACACTATGACAAAGAAAAGCGCTGTCCTCCGAAAGATCCACGAAGAAACAGACAAATTCCAGAAAACGATGGAAGAACTCCGCCTACTGAAAAACGTGGCTGCCGACCTCAGAAACTACAGAAAAATGATAAAACTCAAAAAATGGGACTAAACCAGTACTCCAAACTCGCACTGAAAGCATTTCTACGATCCCTTCGCTAAACACTGCTGCGACAAACATTAATAGTCAAGACAAATCCTATCTAAGACAGCAAAAAGTGAGCATCCTTGACAGAAGCCTACATCTACTACTCGTCCATAACTCTGTTTGCCTTGGGCATCACAGCACTTGTCATATCAATCTTGTTCAGACGAAGGTCCAAAACTCTGAACAGTCTTCCTAGAGACCTTTCGGTCACGGTTTTCAGCCACACATTCGTCGTCTTCGACCCTTACCCCGCACAGAAGAAAGTCATTCACAGGTTCCTAGGGCTACTTCCCTTCGTGGGCATGGTGACTGCCTTGGCCGCAGTGATGGCCGTTTGGAGCATGCTGACGAACGGCTTGCTGGTTACAGTATTCATAACAATCATCGGCCTGAACATCATCATCATCGAAGAAGCACCAGAAGTGTACACAACTGCCAGAACCTTCATCAAAGCCGTGCAGAAAAAGTCAGACTTCGCGAAAGGCGACCTCAAAGTCCTCAAAGTTGTCCAGAGATTGGCTCCAAAAATGTGCAACTACTACTTTGGACTTGCCATTTTCTTCATCACTACATCCGTAGCACTTCCATACACTTGGGAAGCACTACCCAACCTCGCCACATGGCTCGGAGATTCAGTTACACGGTTCAGCGGCCTCAACGGAATGCTGATCATTCAAGCAGGCGCCATACTGTTCCTGCTCAACATTGCAGTGCTTCAGCTCGTGGGCTCCAAACTGAAAAGCAGGATTTTCAGATACGAAATCAAGTAACATGCTTCCTGAAACCAAGAGAAGTCTTTTCTGCAGAGACTACCAACGCGGGATGACAGCAAGTGTCATGGTAGTGTTAAAATATCGGTTTCCGAAAAGAATAGGCGCGGACCAGAGGTTATACAATATGCAGGGAATGCTCGGTTTTCCAGGAAAAGAAGAGATTCTCCAGTTCATCTCAGACAACAACGTAAGGATTCTGAACCTTTGCCACATCCCTGAAGACGGAAGACTCCGAACACTGAGTTTTTCAGCAACCAACAAGGACAGGGTCGCTGAGATTCTAGACTCTGGTGAAAGAGCTGACGGCTCAAGCCTGTTCTCGTCGATCGACCCCTGTAAAAGTGACATTTACTTACAGCCGAAAACTCAAAGAGCTTTCATGGACCCTTTTGCGATGTTGCCCACACTGAGCATTGTCTGCGACTACCTAGATGAGAACGGAGAGCTCCTTGAGGTTGCTCCAAGCAGTGTTTTGAGAAAAGCAGAAGAAAACCTTTGCTCCTCAAAAGGCATCGTTTTGAAAGCTTTTGCCGAACTTGAATTCTACATAATAGCTCCACAGCAGACACGACCGCTCTTTCCAGCGGAACCTGACAGGAACTATCACGCATCGTCCCCTTTCGCCCAGTTTGAAAATGTCCAAAACGAAACTCTAGCGGCACTTGAGATGATGGGAATCCAGACGAAATACGGACATGGCGAAGTAGGATACATGTTAAAAAAGAGGAACACACTACTGGAACAACACGAAATAGAGTTCATCCCTCAGACTCTGTCGCAGATGGCTGAAACGATTGGGTTGGCAAAATGGGCACTCCGCAACATCTGCTCACGACACGGCGTCAGTGTCTCGTTCATACCCAAGATCGATCTGGCACACGCTGGAACTGGAATGCACGTGCACATGTGCGCTACAAGGAAAGGAAAGAACATCATAGCCAACCAAGACAGGAGCCTCAGCAAAGAGGCTTTGGCCATGATTGGCGGAATACTGAAATTTGCACCGAGCCTTTCAGCCTTCGGAAACCCAACACCTGTATCATACCTGCGCTTCATCGCACGCAAAGAATCGCCTATGCACATCTGCTGGAGCGCCAGAAACCGTCTAGCGTTGATACGCATACCACTATGGTGGGACTTCAAAGACCCGCCAAATGCAGAAAGCTGCAGAGAAACTTTCGAGTACCGAGCTCCAGATGCTTTCGCGAATGCTCACATTCTCCTAGCAGGGCTAGCCCTGGCGGCAGAACACGGGCTAAGCAATTCTGAAGAAACAGTCAGAATCGCTCAAGACCTCCACGTTGAGCACTCGGTCTGCAAGTCTGGGAAGCTCGGAGTTTTGCCGCGCTCTTGTTCAGAGTCTGCTGCGAACCTCAGAAAACAAAGACAGCTCTACGAAACCAATGACGTATTTCCGAGAAAACTGATTGACAATGTCCTAAGCAGACTGGAAGCTTATGGCGACAAGAACTTATGGGAAGAGCTTTCGGCAAAGCCCAGAATGTTCGAAAATATCGTAACACAGTTCTTGCATTACGGCTGATGAAGCAGAACAACGAGAAACACTTATAGCCAATCTACAGGTAGAGTTTCAGGAAACACAACAATGGGCGGGTAGATCAGTCTGGCATGATCGCCACGTTGGCATCGTGGCAGAGAACCATAGATGAGAAGGTTTTGGATGATTTCAAGAGCTTTCTTTCGTTGAATATGAGGCTTGAGCCCAGGACTGTTAAGGCAACTATGGAGGATGTGAAACGGTTTCTTGCTCAGTCCAACCATGTCGTGTCCTATGAGAACATCGAGAAGTATTTGCAGAGCTATCTCGCGAAGAAGCCTAAGACGTACAACAGTCAGATCACCAACCTAAGACGTTTTGTTAGAGACTTCTTGCAGCGTCCAGATTTGATTATGAGTTTCAAGATTGCTCCTGTTGATGATTGTCAATACTATGAGAACTTGCCAACCAAGGAACAGCTTAGAATGGGATTCGAGGGCTTGAAAACTGCAAGGGCCAGGGCCATCTATCTCTTTACTGCTACAACTGGACTCAGAAAGGGCGAGATCCTAGGACTATTGAAGTCTCAAGTAGATATGTCAACGAGGGCGGCTATTCCCAGACACTTCACTCGAAAGAAACGGAGCGGAATAACCTTTTACAACAATGAGACTGGACAATGGTTGGAGAAGTTTCTCATTGAGCGAAAGGATGAATCGGAGAAACTGTTTCCGATCAGCGATAGGGCCTGGAGAAGGATTTGGGCTAAAGCCTCTAGGAATGCCGGAGTGAAGATAACTGCGAAGATTCTGAGGGCTTGGTTCAGTACAGAGATGGGTGAGCTTGGCACACCAGATCGTTTCGTTGACATATTCCAAGGACGCGCTCCCAGAAGCGTCTTGGCAAAACACTATACTGGACAAGCCTTAGAGAGATTGAAACGAATCTATGACAAAGCAGATTTGAAGGTGTTAAGCTAGAACATAATAAGTGGTGGAATAGAAAAAATGAAGGGTTATTGTCCTCATTTTCGTGAAGTTATGGATTTGGAAGATTGCTTCTTCTGTTATTTCCAAAAAATCGAAATGAAGAAGCTTAAAAGGATATAGCAGAATTGATGGTGTTAGGCTAGAACCGAGGACTTGGAGATCTCTCAGTCGAGCGCGACTGTCTCCTGGCCAGGAGTCCCAGGCTAGGGCTCTCCTGGGAACTCTACCAGACAGTGGCATGCTCCGCTACAGAATGGAACAGAAGAACGCCTCTATGGGCACAACAGGGCATTTCACGCGCACGCACGTGTTGACTGCTATTTGATTGTTTCTGGAAGCTCAAAGCTTGTCTCTGCCCAACTTGTGTCAATTAACCATTTCTCACTTACTATCATTCCAAAAAGCTGATTGTCTAAATCCTCTATGTCAATTTCCCACCTGGAGCTTTCGCCACGCACTTCAAGATAGACAAAGGTATCCTCAATCTCCCTGGCGTTGAAAGCAATTCTGACATAAACCTCCCGATCGGCTAATCGTTGTTTCTCTATGAATTCCATGGCGTCTGCGATTATTCCTGACATTGTTTTTAATTCAGTTTTCATTGCCTGTTTCTGTTTAGGCGTGAGTTTCGCATTTTTGAACCACATAATCTGGCATTCTTCTGTTGAGAACTTGTCCATAGCCATCCCTGTGACTTTAGGCTTTTCAGGAATATAAATGAAGGAAGAACGCCTCTATGGATATGAGTGGCATAGTTTGACAGAAAAAGCCTAGCCTAGCAGCTTCATTTTCCATACTCGCCTCAAACTGAAACCGTTACAGTTACCACACTTTCAAAAGAATTTAAAAACACAAACGGAACAGAAACTCAAGAGAGGTGATTATTTGGACAAAGAATTATGTTCTGATTGTTTCCACTCTGGAAACCTGAAAGCAGAAATGAAGACTGTTAGATTGTCCAGGAAGGCCTTTGAGAACGTTTCAAAACTGCCTGGAAACACTTCATGTAACGCTTGCAGAATCCTAGGGGAAATGCTTCAGAACCACACGAACGGCAAAACTATGTGAAAAAGCTGTTTCAGGAACTTGTACGCGAAAGAATAAACAAGAAAGAACCGTTAGAACTGGAAACAATGAATTATTCATTGAATATTCCTGAAAACAAGCTCAATTCACATTTTTCCACTTTCTAGAAATGAATAGTAGAAAGGCCCTTGGTTACATGAAACTAGAAACAATGGTTGAATCATCGTTTTGGACATTATCGTGGTAATGTTCACGTTGTTGGACATGCCCTGAACAGCATGAAAGAGCCAGGGATGGCCTAAGAATATTTCCTGTTCATGTACTCTATCGCTTTCTGCTGTTCCTTCTTAGACGTTCCCAAGTAGCTGTCCAATGCTGTTGTGCTTTTGATTCCGCTGAAACTTCTGAGTCTTGTCAAGCTCGCTGTTGGATCCTGAGCTATTTCCGTGAGCCTGTTCAATCTTAGGAAATGTGGGTAATAGTCCTCTCCTAGAACGTTCTGAACTATTTCCCAGGCCCTGGTAGATTGAATGTGAGGAAAAACCCATCTGCCAAGCTTGAGAGCTCGCACTCGTTTCTTATCTACATAAGAGAAAACAGCCTTGTTTTTTGGTTTGCTCTGCGAAGCTGCTTGAACAGCTTTGACAAGCTTGTCTATTCCATACCAATTCAATGGCAATTCTAGCGGAGACACCTCAGCTCCTCGTTTCTTCCTCTGATGAAAATCCACGATGAGGCTCGTTTCAGTTACCTTGAAGTCAGTGGCCACTCTTTCATAAGCCTCGCTCTTTCTGACTCCGCAATAGTAAAGCAGCCAGAAGAAAGCTTCATCCTTCCAGGGCAAACATGCGTTTATGACTTTCTGTTTCACAAACGGAAACGCTAAGATTTCCTCTTTCTTTCCATGAGCGTATTTTCCCATTTCCAAGGCCTCACACATAGTCATGAATGTAAACCGGTTTCTCCTGGACTCCAACAACCTCTACAGAATCTTTTTTCCGCTTGTCCACAATGTTCAGTTTCTTGCCTTTGTGTTTCAAGCCATATCGTTCTAGAACCTTGTCGAAGGGAACGCCGTGAGACAACTCGTTCAGAGCGTTCAATAACATGGCTTTTCCAATGTAGCCTTCACTAACAGGATAGTAAGAAGCTTCAGAATCCAGGTAGTTCTTGCCTATGAACAGCCATTCAGCAAAGCTGAGCGGTTGCTCGTAGCTCGTCACCAGGACAAGAATGTCCTGAGGCCCTTTCTTGCCATCAACAAGCGTTAGAACTGGCATTACTTCCAAGTCCTCAATTTTCGGCCGATTGTTCTACCATCCGGATAAACCCAGAGGAACCAACCGTCACTCACGATTCTATCTCCGGCGCATTCACTCAAGAACTTCAGTAGGGCCCTATGTTCAGGGTTGGAATAGTCCTCGCTCATCTGGAATTTGCCTTTCTCATTCTCACGATTTTGCCAGGCTATCCTGGAAGCGTCAAAAGGCAACTTTGTTGAAGGCCTGGTTTCACCGAGAACTTTCTTGATTTGCTCTCGAAGTTGAACTATTCCGGCTTCTTGAGCCTGGAGATACGTGAGCATGTCCTCGAGGAACAACTGATAATCCTCACTCACAGTGGCCAGCTCCTAGGGGGATCCCTGAGCCTGTCGCGACTGTCGACGCACATTCTAGGCCCATCTCCAAACAGTCTTTCCATCAGGATCTCTCACCCGGCTCCAGCTCAGAATCAGGTTCACACTTGTCCTCAAAATTCGGCAAAACCTCAGAGTAAGGCTTGAAACTTCGACAAGACAATGGACAATCAAACAGCGGAGTCAAACAAGTTGGATTAGGATGCTCGCAGCTCGCCAAATGAAAATTGGCACAATCCTTTGCTGTTACTGCCACACTTGCTACATTTACCACATGTCCACTACTCTCACTCTTATTATGAAATTCTGGCAATTGGAGTGGGTATGCTACAGGTGTGGTAGGAGTGACATCTGTGGCAACTTCTTCCTGAATTGGATTGATCGAGAGTCCTACCCAAGCTCTTTCGTTCTTTCCTGCTACACGTGTCCAACCTGATTTTATCTTTAGCGTGTTTTTCAGTCTTTGAGTAAACGCTTTGTCGTTTTCCGGCTGGGCTCCTATCATGTCGCAGTATTCTTTATAGAAATCGTATGCTACACGCCTCGAGGTAACTCTGTTCGGACCTAGTGTGCATTGCTCGGTTAGAAATGCGCTTGTGCTGTCGCTTACTCGTTGGAACTCAAGCATTGTTTCTTTTTGGCTTTTGCTCTCCGCAAAGACTCCCCTGGACAGCAAACGGTGCAAGCCTTCTAGCATCCAGTTTAGAATTCCGCTACGTTCCTGCGGATCATCTAACCAGACTTTTTCTAAGTCGTCTATCTGGTTTGTTCCTGTGAAGGTGTTAGAGAATTTTATGAACATCATGCGATCCTGAAAAGCTATGGTGGTGTCGTTGATTTTTGGAAATTTGTTTCCGATCACGGTTAGCTTAGCTGTATTCCTGAAACTCACTGTTTGTTGTTTTCCCTTAATCTCTCCATCTATTGTGTCTTGTCCTGTGACCCTTTTCAGTAATGGTGTTTGAAGTATTTTGGTTGTGGTTGGTTCGCTGCTTACGTTAAAGAGCCTTCCATGTAGCCTAACCATTGCGAACCTGTAGGTTCCGTCGAATTGTTCTAGGCTTACTGAGCTGCAGTTGTCTTTTCCAAGTATGCCCTCCATAGTTCTTGCCCAGACCCCTTTTCCGTTTCTGCCTTCCCCATGAATCCACAAAATCTTATGTTTGCGGTAGTCGGGCAACAGCAAGAAACCACTCCATTCCTGAAGCAATGCAGTGTCTTCAGGAGCTATTACCTGGCTAAGAAACTCTAGCCAATTTGGACACTTCGTGTCTTTGTTAAACTTGACGGGTATCGAGTGGCTTGGCATAGCATTAGGTGTGAAGTCTGTCAAGATTCCAAGTTCAACGTCTACGAGTCCATTCTCACAAGCTATGGACCGTGTTGAAAAATCACAATGTTCCAATGTTACGGATTTTAAGCAATGGAGAATGTTGTTGTATAGGCTTAGTCGGTTGTGGTTAGCTAGGATTCCGACCAAGACTTCTTTGAGGTATATTTCTCCATCACTTGACCATTTATGTTTCACATTGTCATAACGATATAGGATGTCGGTTGTTCGATCCGTCATGAACAGGTAGTTTGCGTTTATGTCGCTAGCTACTCTTTGAGGTTCAATCGTTTCCTCTTTTTCATCCGAAAGACAAGCGTAGCAATATGGACTTGGATCATACTTCTGTGCAATCGGTTCCTGTGTATCCTTTAGGCATTTTGGGCAATGCCATTTAACAGGTTTTCCTATGGCATCGTACTCGGTTGCTCGTAGCAAGTGATGTTCATTAGGGCAGACGGCAAAAGTGAAGTTGCTTGCTTCTACTTCCACTTCTTCTTCCGCTACTCGTTTCAGAAACTCTGTCTTGGCTGGATTTGGCTGTTCCTGCAGTAGCCCTAGTGGCAAATCCGAGACTATTGGTATCTTAGGCTGCTCTCTCATGGCTATTAGCCCCGCTTTTTTCTTCCAACAGTCGCACTATTCGTGAATATCCAAAAAAAGAACCCGTCTCGCATCAATTTGCCATTATGAGCTGCTATGTCCCTATGCATGGCTTTGAACTCTGTGTTGTTTGCCTCTTCACTTTGCTCGTATGGGCCGCGTTGTCCTGTTTTCTGTGTCCAGACTATTTTTTCAGGGTTCCAAGCTGCTTTCTCTTCCCGGACTTCTGCCGGTGCTAGGCTTTCAACATAATCGTTGGTTGCTTCCGTTGCCATTGTGAAGGCATCGCGAAGCTTCACGAGAAAATCGACTTGTTTGCTGCTCATGTTGAGTTAGCTTCCTTCAGCCTTCTTTTTGGCTCGGTACTGTCTTTGTTTGTCTCGCCAATACTTGCGAACATCCAGAGGATGTTTGAATTTTGTTTTCATAGCTTGTCAGAAGACGGTATGGGGACAACCTTATTAAGTTGAGTCATCACATGTGACAACTAGATAACATAAGTCAAAATTCACAGGAGAATAACATATGTCAAAAAAAGAGACAAAACATGATAACTTACCAAAACATCAGAGAAGAATAGTGTTGTGCCTCGCCAAAGAGGGCCCCCTGATTATTACAGAGACAAACAAGAAACTCAAAGGCGAATACACATCCACAAACAGAGCTTTTCATAAGCTTGAAAAGAAAGGACTGATACAAAGAGTCGGTATAAGGCCTTATCGAGGCCAAGAATTTCCGAGATATTGGCTTACCTTTGAAAGTATAATATTCAGCATTCTCGAGGGAGCCAATATTGACAAGCTCCTTTCCTATGCGAAAGAATGCCTTCCCAAAAACGTGGACACAGACAGAGTGCTGGCCACCATTGAATCAGCGAAATACCTGGATCCGAGACTACTCCAACACCTTTACTCGCTATTGAGACAAAAAGAGCAGCTGCAACCCATGGATATCGTGCTTCTAACTATCCAGGCTGGAATGACACAAGGAATAACCTTCGAGAAGGGAATAGAACAAATGAAGATAATAATGAATGTCTTTGAGAAATACCCAAGACTCAACAAAGAACTCAAGGACGCCTGGAAAGACACGAAAAAAGTGATCCATGAAGTAGAGAGAGTTGTTAAGCCATGAATGAACAAAACAGAGTGTACTCGAGTAAAAGTGAAGACAGTACTCGAGTAAAAGTGAACGATTGGAAGAAGACAGTAGGCATCACACTACCTCCAAATCTACTCGAAAAAGCCAGAAAACGCAACCTAAACATAAGCAGAATCACAGAACAGGCCCTATCCTCAATTCTTGACTACATGGAAGCGCAAAACATAAAACCAAGCTCAGAGTTTCTTACCGAGGGTTCTTTTCCAAAGAAACCTCTTGGGCGGGTAGATCAGTCTGGCATGATCGCCACGTTGGCATCGTGGAGGTCCCGGGTTCAAATCCCGGCCCGTCCACATCTAACATTAAAAAAACTAAGGAAGCTACTACTAGATTCTGTATGATTCCGTGACGTCTAACATTCCATCACTGGTGATTGCATAGACTAGGTTCACATCCTTGTTCCATTCGGCAGCATACATTGATTTTTTGTTAATCCTCTTTTCGGTCGGGTCCACATGCAACCACGTGTTACTCGTGAATACCTCGTTCCAAACGTGGTCTCCTGAGATTTTCTTTGCCTTGTCCTTTAGTATGGAGCAGTCTATGATCAGCCTGCAAGCATAAGAGTTCGCGAGCAGTAAGCCATTGTACAGCAAAGCGAATTCTCCGCATCTACCCTCTTTCTGTAAAAGTATTTCCACGGGCATTTCGGCCCTTAGTTTGGGCAGTTGTCCCTTCGTGTACTTGAAGTGACGATGTTCCCATTCCAGCAGGCCCAGCCAGTCTAATCCCTCGAATGGATCGTGAAGCACATTCTTCGCATACTTCAAAAATTCTTGAAGGTACGCTGGTTCGACCATTCTGTCAAAGCGTTGCTTGTAGATGTTGACGACCTTTGGGTAAACCTGCAACTTTTCTTCCATCTATATCAGCGACATACTGCTCATGCAGCACTATTGAGTTTTACCGTCTCCAAATCCCTATTTGGACTACCTAGCAGAAGCCACTAGAAACAAAGAAAAAACATTCGGTTTCTTGGCTAATGCTATTCGCCCAGAGCCCAACTGAACTTTTTCCTGA
>Ga0315288_10013098_pt1 | contig 10391 bp, 6 predicted proteins | sample YL17G11_20_MG_FD_203454 | JGI IMG/M metagenome (GOLD analysis project Ga0315288, IMG submission 203454) | Sediment microbial communities from Yellowstone Lake, YNP, Wyoming, USA - YL17G11_20 | ecosystem: Environmental > Aquatic > Freshwater > Lake > Sediment | place: USA: Wyoming | collected...
GGAATCGGCTCCGCCACGGGAACCGTTCGCCGGCCCCGACTTGGTGCTGTGGCTGGATGCCCAGCACATCGACGGCCGCGGCGATACAAACCGCCCGCCGCGCCAGGGTGACCCGATCGACGTCTGGGGAGATCGGAGCACCTATCGCAACGACGCTCGTCAGACCGTTCCCCAGCAGCGGCCTACCTACGTCCATGATGCGGTGGACACCGGATTGCATGCAGTCCATTTCCAGGCAGCCCGACAGCAGCATCTCTCAGCCGGAAGCCCGCCTGCGCTCGACCTGTCTCTGCTGACAGTCTTCGTCGTGGCCCGGGCCGACGCGTCCGGCGACGACATGTGGCTGTTCAGCAAGAACCACTGGGGCCCGCCCTGGACCGGCTACGGGATCGCCATCAGCAAGGATGGGCTGCGCCCCTGGCCTCACATGGGTTTGGAAACCGGGGCTCATGGATACTTCCAGTTCGACGGCGACCTAAGTTCCGGGTTCCGCATTGTCGAGGTCACCTTTGACGGGAAAGCCGCCAGGGGGCTCTTGGAGGGGAATCCTGACAGGGAGCAGGTGGTCCGTGGCAGTATTGCCAGGAACGACCAGCCTCTGACCATTGGCACGCTGGCTTCCCAATTCCTCGAAGGCGACATTGCCGAAATCCTCATTTACCGCCGGGCGCTCAACGACAAGGAGCGCGAGCAGACACGACGGTACCTGATGGAGAAATATGGTCTGACAAGAGGCCAGGCGAAGGCGGTGGACTCCTCGCTGGTTTCTGACTGGCTGTTTCAAGCCGAGGGGCGCCCGCTGCTGGAACGGACGCGCCAGGAAATTCGGTGGACACAGGACTTAGCCTCGCGCTTGGCCAGCAATCCCCGCGCGCCGGACTTCCGCGGGGATCTGGCTGAACTGGAAGCGTTGGCCGCGAAGGCGGCCGCGGATGCGAGCCCGGCCGCCGGCTCGAAGGCCGCCAGGGAATTGTATCTCGCCGTGCGGCGGGTCAAACGGAGCATCCTGTTCAAGAATCCCGCGGTAGACTTCACGCAACTGCTGTTCATCGATCAGCCGCTGCCGCAAGGGTCGGAGTCCACTCACGAGGCGGTCCACCGCCTGGGCATGATGGCGGTTCCAGGGGGGCGGCTGCTGGTGCTCGAGGGGCTGCAGCCGGGCGGACAGGTCCGCCAACTGGCGCCGGAAAAACCCGGCAGCTTCTGGCGACCCGAACTTTCGTTCGATGCACGGAAGGTTCTTTTCTGCTACAAGCCGCAGGACGGGAAGAGCTTTCATCTCTACGAAATGAACCTGGACGGCACTGGCCTGAAGCAACTCACCGACAGCGATTACGACGACATCGACCCGATCTACCTGCCCGACGGCCATATCCTGTTCACGACCACCCGGGGCAACACGTACGTCCGCTGCGGACCCTACATCTATTCGTATGTGCTGGCCCGCTGCGACGCGGACGGGGGAAACGTTTACCTGGTCAGTATGAACAGCGAACCGGACTTCGTGCCGGCCCTGCTCAACGACGGCCGAGTTGTCTATTCGCGATGGGAGTACTCGGATAAAGACCAGAACCGTGTGCAGAGTCTTTGGACCACGCGCCAGGACGGGACGCAGACGGCCGTTCTTTGGGGCAACCAGAGCGTGTGGCCGGACCACTTGGCGGAGCCGCGACCTATGCCGGGCAGCGGACGGGTGATGTTTACCTCCGTTGGACACCACGACTGGTTTCATGGGTCGATAGGCATTATTGATCCGAGCCGGGGGTTCAATTTCCCCCACGGGCTCACCCGGGTCACCTTCGACCTGCCTTGGGCGGAGGTCGGCAATTCTCCCGCCGACCGGAGTGAATCGCTAGACTATCATTCGTCGGGACGCTTCACGGGATACTTGGGCGCCTACCCACTTTCCGAAGAGGACTTCCTGGTATCGGCGCGAGGCGAGGCAGACAAGTTCCGCATCTATCTGATGGATGTGCATGGAAACCGTGAGTTGATTTACGGGGGCGTGCATAATGCCTGGTACGCGATCCCCGTCAAACCGCGTCCTGTGCCGCCCCGGCAGCCGGACCTGGTGACGTGGCCAGGCACCGGCAAGGATCGCAAGCCGGTGCAGCCGGGCGTGTTTTACAGCAGCGACATTTGCCAGGGCCTGCCGGATCTGCCACGGGGCATGGTCAAGTACCTGCGGGTGTTCCAGCAAGACGCCAAGACGTATTCCACCTGGCACAAGATCTTTGCGTTTTCAGGACCGGCCGTCTCGGCTGTCCAGTCGGAGGCGGTCAAGCGGATCGTCTCCACCGTGCCGATCGAGCCGGATGGCTCGGTCTACTTCGAGGCTCCCGCGGGGCAAGCCTTGTTTTTCCAACTGCTGGACGAGCACTACCGGGCGCTGCATACGATGCGTTCGTTTACCGGGGTGCTCCCGGGCGAACAGCGTGGGTGTCTTGGCTGCCATAGCATGCAAAGCATCGCGCCGCCGAACAAGCCGGGACTGGCGTGGCGGCGCCCGCCAACCGCCTTGAGCCCACCCCCCTGGGGCGCCGAGACCATCAGCTACGAACGGTTCGTCCAGCCGGTGCTGGACCGCCATTGCGGCAAGTGCCACCAGGGCGATGGAGAGGCACGCAAAAAACTGGATCTGACACTGCGCCCCGCCTCGGGGGCCTTCTCGCTTTTCAAGGAGCCTTATCTGACGCTCATCGGGCCGGCCGCCTGGCCGATTCCCCTCCCCAAAACGGGCCAGCCCGGCTACGGTCTTGCAGGAGCCATCCCCGTTTACGGATTGAAGCCTGATGACGTGTATCCGAATGATCCTGCCACGGACGGACCTTCAACCATTCACAGGACGTTGCGACCGATGCGGTATCTTTCCGCGCGGAGCCCGCTGATTAAACTGGCGATGAGCGGCAAGCACCACGACGTCAAGGTTGACCCCGTCGGACTGCTCAGGCTGATTGCCTGGATCGACGCCAATTGCCCCTACTTGGGCGAAGAAGAAATCCGGGCCATGGCAGATCCCGATTTCAACGGCATCGAACAACTGCCCATCCGACCGCGTTTGAAAACCGCACCCATCATTGAGCGGCCGTGAGGCTACCCGCCCGGGGTGTAGAGCCCTTGTGCTCGACGACGGCGGGCTGTGCGCCGCGAAAACACCGGGCGCCTTTCGCCCCGGCGCCCCTTGCCCCGGCATAGTCGAAGACGACGCCGGGCCGCCGCGTAGCACTCATGAAATATGCGGGCTAGGTTTCCATTTCCGGCGGGCGTTTTTTGGGCGTTTTGGGGTGGCGGACGTCGCGCCCCTGAATCACGTAGATCACATCCTCGGCGATGTTGGTGGCATGGTCGCCGATGCGTTCCAGGTGCCGCGAGATCAGGATCAGGGCCAGGCTGCGCTCGATGGTGTGCGGATCGGCGATCATGTAGGTCAGGAGTTCCCGCAGGACCTGGTCCTTCAGGGCATCGACCTGGTCGTCGGCCATGATGACGGACTGGGCCTTCAAGGCGTCGCGGTCGTTGAAGATGCTCACGAGCATCTGCGAAAGTTCCTGGTCGCCGATCGCTTTTTGGAGGACCAGAAGCGGCGTCGAGGCGGAACCGTCCTTGTAGGATCCCGGGCCGGCAAAGAGGTCAATGTAGGCGACCATGTCACCGTGGCCCTTAACGGTCCGGCCGATGATCTTGGCCCACGCCCAGAAATAGTCCGCCACAATCGCGGCCTTGATGGCTGACTGCTCGGTTGTCTCGTCAAAGAAAGTGTTGTCAGCCACGCGACCCCCCAGGTATCTGTATCTGCAGAATCTGCGAATGCAGGCCTGTTTCTTGGCAAGGGCTTATCACTACTACCCATTCTTTCACTTCAAGCTGCGGAAGTCCATTGGAAAAACGCATGGTGGCTCCACGCGCCTCCGATGTGCCCAATCGCCCCTCTCCTGGCTTGACTGGACCGACATCCACGGCGCAGACCAGCAGGGATTCTTATTTCCCGACGACATATCGCCCGCGTCCGAGGAACCGGACGATGTCGCGGTCGCGTAGCACCTGAAGTTGCTGGCGAATCTTGGGCTCTACGTTCCGGTTGGCCGGATGGCGCGCCGTCAGTTCTTCTTCGAAGCGGTCGTAGAACTGCTTGAGCGTGAATTCCGACTCACCGAGCGCCCGAACGCAACGCAGCACGTCCACCGTCCAGCCGCGCTGCTCGGCCTTGGCCTTCGCAAGGTACGCGAAACGCCCCCATCCGGCACGCACCTCATCCACAGGCACAACGCGGCCGTCATCGACCGCCGCCAACCGACCATCGGAAGGAATACGGCTGGCCAGAATGTTGCACCCAACCCATCCCGCCCGCCGCGCCCCCGCCGTCAGCGGCCGGCACCGTTCGATCACGTCCGGCGTGATAAAGTGCCCCGGCACAAGAAGCAGATTCCAAACGCGCCACCGTTCCTTTTCGTATCCCAAAAATGCAAAATGCGGGCTCCGGTTCGCCTTGGCCCGCCGGATCATCGGCCCATAGGCCGCATCGCGAAGCCTGGCACCCAACGCCCCCGCCTTCGCCTTCACCTGATACTCGGCCCCACACTCCGGACACAGAAAATCCACTACTTCCGTGCTGCCCTGCGTCCGCTCCAGGCGGTCGTTCGGGCAAGCGGCACAATACATGTTCTCCTCGAACCACCCTTCCGTCAGCCTTCGCGCACGCTGGGACGGGCTTTTGTAGCCTTCGGCAAGACGGAGGTCGAGTTGGAGACGGAGCAGCCTCATGGCAGGATTGGATCATTGTGCGGCAACCGGCGTCAAGATGAATTCGCCGGCAAAGGGAAAGGCAACGGCAACGGATTCACGGCGAGATGCCTCGACTCCGCTGCGCTGCGCTCGGCATGACAGACTGGGGGTGACACGGTGCGGCGACGTAGGGTGGCTCCTTGAAAGCAAGGTGCAGGCCTAATTTACAGCGTTTTGGGGTCGTGCGGCACCGTTCTGTTTGGCCGACGCAGTGGGCGGCGCGAAAGCATTTGGCTGACTTGCTCAAATGGCACAAATGCCGACCAAGATTTTGCACTGGCGACAGAGGGTACTACGTCCCACCGAGGAGTTTCGCCAATCTGAACCGCTTTGCCCGGGACCTCAATCGCGTTCTGGTTCTCTTTCATGCCTTTTGACCTCCAACTTTAAGGACTGCAATACGGCGCTCCATCAACGGGTTCGCGCCAGACATCAACTGTAAGCGGTATTCACCTGGTTCCGGTATTACAACGTCAGCCGCGGCAAAGTCGATTTCCGCCACAATCCTGGGATCATCAAACTGTACCTCGCCTTTCAATTCAAACACCGGATCCCGTTCTTCGTCTACGTCCACCAGTCGCAGTGCCACGGGAACCTTGCCGTGGCCATCGGTAATCGCTGCGTATACGGATATCAAGGGATGGTTTGTTGGAAACTCCTTTGCCAAGATCGCCGAAAAACAACCCAAAATCGTCCGCTTTCCCGTGCCCGGGTCTCTCCAGATCGCATCACAGACCACCAAGGCAAGTGCATATGGCGCTGGTACCGATTTGGGTTTCTGGCCTCTCTCTACCATTGTAATCCTCGGAGACCAAGAATTATACTCGCCCCTGGCTACCGCGTCAACTTTTTGTCTTGCATTTGTCTTATATCAAAGTTGCCGGGGCATCCTCGCCCACTATCTGTTGGGCCATCAAGCGGCGGAGACACTATCGCGTCACACAATGGCTCCACGCCGAGTCTGCCGTCAAGGGAAAAAACAGAAAAACCCGCGCCGCATGGATTCCCGGGGACACAGTTCCAACGCAGAACCCGCCTTCGCCTTCACCTGATATTCGGCTCCGCACTCCGGACACAGAAAATCCACCACTTCCGTACTGCCCCGCGTCCGTTCCAGGCGGTCGTTCGGGCACGCGGCACAATACATGTTCTCCGCAAACCACCCTTCCGTCAGCCGTCGCGCACGCTGGGACGGGCTTTTGTATCCGTCTGCCAATCGCACGTCGAGTTCGAGGCTGATAGGATGCACGAGACTATTGGATCAACCCCCAAAACCCGCCGCAACTACAAATCGCCCCGCAACCCGCTATCCCCGGCCTGCGCCGGCCTTGCCCGCAAGTGCTTCCCCTCGCCACCAGGGAAAAAGACTTAATCCGCCGGCGCTCCATCCGCATTCGAAAATGCCCGCCTGCCACGGCGTAGCCGTCGGCCGGCCACGGCACGAGCCGTACCCGTGCCAGGGGCGAAGCCGGGTTCCCCAATCCTCCCTTTGCGTGCTTTGCGCCCTTTGCGGTTAACCCAAACTTTAGCAAACGGCATGCCAAAGACACGGGAAAATAGTTATTAACATAAAGGTATGCACATGGCATGGATGGAAAGAGTGCGAAAAAGGGCACAAAAACCGGTAAAAACCGGTCAAAAAACGTGAAAAAAGTCGAAAAAAGCACTAAATCCGCGCTAGCCCATCTTAACATTCGGGGGTCTTTGGGAGAAAAAACCTCCCTGGCGCCAGCGCCAGGGCCTATGGGTTCCAAAAAATCGCCCCAAAATACCCCCCAAAACCTCCTCCAAAAAGTTATCCACAATCGCCGGTTGCCATAAGTCGAGGCACAGAATTCAACGCGGAGACCGCGGAGACCGCAGCCCAGCCGAAGGTCCCTGCGGGAAGGGCCCCTTTTCTAACATGGGGAGAAAGACGGGGATAGGGGAACGACTAACGGCAGGCACGAGGAAATGGCCTTGACACCCCCTGCCCCGTCCGCTAGACTTCCCGCCCTTAGCCCCGGCGCGCCGGGGACGATGCGTTTCCCATGGGGTCGTCGGCCCGTCCGCCTTGGCGGATGGGAGTGGGGTCTGGGCGAAGCGGCTGCTCGGGTCCAAGCCTCGGAAACGCCATGATCCGAACGAGCCGCGTCCTTCCCCTCGCGGGCAGTACGCGAACACGTTGAACGATGATGATACTGTGCGCGGCCACGCCCAGGCTCGGCTTGTGGACCCGCGCGAAACGGTAGAAACTCTATGGCAAAGCGCACGAGCAAGGCCCCTGCAAAGAAGCGGCCGTCGGAGTGGTTCAGCGACCCTCTGGCCGGGATGCCGGCGCGGGCCCTGATGTACGCGACGGGGACCGTGACGCCGGAGGGCATGGCGAAACCGTTCATCGGGCTGGTGTCGAGTTTTACGGACCTGATCCCCGGGCACGCGCACATGCGGCGTCTGGAGCGGCGGATCGAGCACGGCATCTTTGCGGGCGGGGGCGTGGCGTGGCTCTTTTCGGTGCCGGGCATCTGCGACGGCATCGCCATGGGCCACGAGGGGATGCACTACAGCCTCCCCAGCCGGGAACTGATTGCGGACATGGTCGAGACGATCACACGGGCCCACCGGCTGGACGGTCTGGTGCTCCTGACGAACTGCGACAAGATTACGCCGGGGATGCTGATGGCGGCGGCGCGGCTGGATTTGCCGGCCATCGTCGTCACGGCCGGACCGATGCACAGCGGCAACTACAAGATGGAGCGGCTGGACCTGGTGCACGACACGTTCGAGGCGATCGGGCGGTTTACGGCCGGGGAGATCAACAAGGAGGACCTGGCGGCCCTGGAGTGCGAGGCGTGCCCGGGCGGCGGATCGTGCCAGGGGCTTTTCACGGCCAACACGATGGCGTGCGTCACGGAGGCGATGGGGATGAGCCTGCCGGGGTGCGCCTCGGCCCTCTGCGCGAGCGCCAGGAAGGACCGCATCGCCTACGCGTCCGGCGAACGGATCGTGGAACTCGTCCGCCGGGGCGTCTCGACGCGGAAGATCCTTTCGCGTCCGGCGATTGCGAACGGCATCGCGGTGGACATGGCGCTGGGCGGCTCGACGAACACGGTCCTGCACCTAATGGCCATTGCGAACGAGGCGGGGGTCGAGTTGGACCTGGAGGTGTTCGACGCCATCAGCCGGCGTACGCCGCACCTGACGAACTTCCGGCCGGCGGGCGACATGATGATGGAGGACCTGGACCACGCGGGCGGGATTCCGGCGGTCATGAAGCGTCTGCGCGGGCGGTTGAAAGATTGCCTGACGGTCAGCGGCCTCACGGCGCACCAGATTGCGGACCGTGCGCGGGTCTCTAGCGACGACCTCATCCGGCCGCTCAACCGGCCGTACCATGCGGAAGGCGGCATCGCGGTTCTGCGCGGGAACCTCTGCCCCGAGGGGGCGGTCATCAAGCAGTCGGCCGTCCCGGATGCGATGCGCCGGTTCACGGGCAAGGCCCGCGTCTTCGACAGCGAGGACGCGGCCAATAAGGCGATTCTCGGCAAGCAGGTCCGCTCGGGCGACTTCGTGGTCATCCGGTACGAGGGTCCGGCGGGGGGGCCGGGGATGCGCGAGATGCTGGCGGCGACGGCGGCGCTGAAGGGCCTGGGGATGCTCGATTCGGTCTACCTCGCGACCGACGGGCGGTTCTCGGGCGGGACGCAAGGCCCGTGCATCGGCCACGTCAGCCCGGAAGCGGCCGCGGGAGGCCCCATCGCGCTCGTAAAAGACGGCGACCGGATCCACGTGGACATCGCCAAGCGGCTCCTGGAGGTCCAGGTGGACGAGGGGGAACTGGCGAAGCGGCGCAAGGCGTGGAAGCGGCCGAAGCCGCGGATTGACCACGGTTACCTCGCCCGGTATGCGCGGATGGTGACGAGCGCGTCCACCGGAGCGATATGCAAGTAGCGTGCTACCCGGTGGTGTAATTGGTAACACAGGAGGTTTTGGTCCTCCCATTCCTGGTTCGAGTCCAGGCCGGGTAGCCAAAAAGCAAGTGACTGAGTGACTAAGTAACTGAGTGACTGAGTAACGGCAGGACGTTGAACACGCTTAGCCGCGAGCCGAAGTTTACCCGCCGTGGCGGGGCGAGCGCTGGTTTGACAAAGGCGAGAACGTGATTCAACGGCCAACCAAAGCGTTAATTTTGGCGGCGGGGATGAGCACGCGGATGAAGTCCGCGCGGTCGAAGGTGCTGCACGAGGTGTGCGGGAAGGCGATCCTGGCGTACGTGCTGGACGCCTGCCGGGAGGCGGGCATCGAGGACCTGCTGGTGGTCGTCGGCCACGCGCGGGACCAGGTGATGGAGGCCTTCGCCGACGCCAAGGACATCACGTGGGTCGTCCAGGAGCCGCAGGAGGGCACGGCCCACGCGGTGATGGTGGCGCGGGAGGCGCTGGCGGGTTTCAAGGGCGACCTGGTGGTGCTGGTGGGCGACGCGCCGCTGGTGCGGGCCGAGACGATCCGGGCGCTGCTCGAGGCGCACCGGGAGCAGAAGGCCGACGTGACGCTGGTGACGGCGGTGCTGGAGGATCCGAAGTGGTTCGGCCGGATCGTCCGGGACCGCAAGGGGAACCTGCGGAGCATCGTCGAGGCGAAGGACGCGAGCGCGAAGGAACGGGCGATTAAGGAGGTGAACCCTTCGTTCTACGTGTTCCGGTGGCCGGCGCTTGCGGGGGTGCTGGACCGCATCACAAACCAGAACGCCAAGGGCGAGTATTACCTGACGGACGCGATCGGCCTGCTCGTCAAGGGCAAGTCGAAAGCGGTGGCGTTGCCGGCCGCGGAGCCGGAGGAAGTTCAGGCCGTCAACAGCCGCGAGGACCTGGCGGTCGTGGCGGGGCTGGCGCGGCAGCGGATTCTCGGGCGGCTGATGGCCGAGGGCGTCACGATCGAGGACCCGGCGACGACGTACATTGATTGGGACGTGGCGGTGGGTGCGGAGACGCGAATCGGCCCATGCACGGTGGTTCACGGCCCGGCGCGGATCGGAAAGCGGTGCCGGGTGGGACCCCTGGCGCACCTTCGGCCGGGAACGGTGCTCGCGGACGGAGCCGAGGTGGGCGCGTTCGTCGAGACGAAGGCACATCCGGTTCCGGCGGGCGAGACGCACGCGGGCGTGCCGGCGAAACCGCACCAGTGCAAGAGCGGGGAGAAACACTAATGGACCAACTGAAGGTATTCAGCGGCAGCGCGAACCGCCCCCTGGCCGAGGCCATCGCAAAGTACCTGAAGAAACCGCTGGGGAAGGCGACGTTTACGAGGTTCCCGGACGGCGAGTTCTTCGTCAAGATCAACGAAGACGTCCGAGGCCGGGACATCTTCGTCGTGCAGCCGACGTGCACGCCGCAGAACGACCACTTGATGGAACTCCTGCTGTTCATCGACGCGGCGCACCGTTCGAGCGCGGAGCGGATCACGGCGGTGATTCCGTACTACGGGTACGCGCGTCAGGACCGGAAAGACGAGGGCCGGGTGCCGATCAGCGCGAAACTGGTGGCGAACCTTCTGGAGACGGCGGGTGCGGACCGGATCCTGGCGGTGGACCTGCACGCGTACCAGGTGCAGGGTTTCTTCGACATTCCGAT
>Ga0315288_10013099_pt1 | contig 10391 bp, 17 predicted proteins | sample YL17G11_20_MG_FD_203454 | JGI IMG/M metagenome (GOLD analysis project Ga0315288, IMG submission 203454) | Sediment microbial communities from Yellowstone Lake, YNP, Wyoming, USA - YL17G11_20 | ecosystem: Environmental > Aquatic > Freshwater > Lake > Sediment | place: USA: Wyoming | collected...
AGGAGCTTTAGCCTGGCCCGGTAGTCGTCGTACAGGGGCTTTAGCCTGGCCCAGTAGTCGGCGTCCAGGGGCTTTAGCTTGGCCCAGTAGTCGGCGTCCAGGGGCTTTCGCTTGGCCCGGTAGTCGTCGTCCAGGAGCTTTAGCTTGGCCTCCTCGATTTTTTTAGGGCTCTGGCTCATATTCTACCTCCGGAGGGCCGAATGGGAACGCTTTGAGGAGAGTATCTACGTACCAATCTCGGTAATCACGAAGGTCCATTACCACCAGTGTCTGGAGCTCGGAGCTACTGGTGATCACCAGCAGCCCGAGCTGGTGGGGTGAAGCGAAGCCACGCGCTTTGCCCAGGCTCGTCAGGAGCCATTGAGGCAGGTCAGCGCGGTCCCTGGCCTCGACCTTTAGAAACTCACTCTCCATGTCCGGCCCGGGCTCACCGAGATTCTTGATGCGGGTGCAGTTAAGCGCCCGCGCTATGCGGCGTTGCTCGTATTTCCAGCGCTTTTCAGTCATGTTTTTCTTTTCTGGCCTGGGTTATGGCCTCCTGGTACACCTTATCGGCCTGGGCTCTGGCCTCCTGGTACACCTTATCGGCCTGGGTTATGGCCTCCTGGTACACCTTATAGGCCTGGGCTCTGGCCTCCTGGTACACCTTATCGGCCTCTTGCTTTTTTGTGCTCATCTGTGCTCTAACCTCTCTTTCCGTTTTGGTTCCAACCCTATGGTAGCACACAAAAGCGGGTTAGTCAAGAGGTGTCGGAAGCAAATTGAGGTCGGGGGGTAGCAAAGCATCACCCAGAGGGGCTTCGCCCCTCTGTTGGTCATCCTGGGGGCACAGTTTTCAGAACTAGCGTTCTAAAATCAGGGGGATAGCTTCACCATGTCTATGCCGCCCCAGGCCAGGAGCCAGCGCAGCACGGTGATCACCAGGACACCGGCTAGCGCACCCTGCAGATCGATGTAGGCGTGGTCCTTGAGGTGGCCGTCCTCGTTGATCTCATAGGCGGTGAAGAGGGTAATGATGCCCAGGGCGAGGGGAATATTGGCAATACCCATCAGGAGGCCGATGGGAAAGTGGATCCAGAAACGCCGCCAGCTCCAGGGCATGGTGGCAACTCCTAGGCCGCTGCCCGGGCGTTGATTTTAATCATCTCCAGGCCCAGGAGGCGAGCTGCATCTTCTTCTGAGTAGTTACGGGCCAGGAGCTCGGCTATGAACTCGTCAACGGTCATAATGCCGGCTGCCAGCAGGGCGTTAAGCTGAGCTAGAGTAAGGAGCTTCCGCTGAGCTGTCGTGGGCTTGGCCAGTCTGGCGGCCTCGGTGCTCACCAGGAGAATTATGTCCTGCGTGCTGTAGCCCCGCTCGGCCAGCTCGGCTTTTAAGTCCGCCTCGCTGAGGGTACCAGCGCTATAAGCCGCCAGGATCTGCGACACGGTGAGAGTAGGAACCTTCTCCGGGGTGACCGCTTTAGGCGTGGGGAGCTTTTTGTAATCCCAGAGCTCCAATAGCTGGAGCGCTTTGGGCTGATCAGGCACCAACTCCAGGAGCTGACTTTTGAGCTGCTCATAAGTGATAATATCTTTGTCGTAGGCCACCTGGAGGGCGTCCAGGTGGTCGGAAAATAGGTCGAACTCTCGCTCTAGTTTAGCCTGGCGCAGCGCCTGCTCGATTGCTGGAGCTGAGTATCCCAAACTGGTCATTTCTGTGCCAAACTGTGCCTCGGTGATCAACCCCTCGCGGTATCGCTTCTGTGGGGTAGATTTGCCTGATGGCGAGATTTCCGACACGGAGGGTGGAGCCAAGACAATGCGCTGGCTGATCAGTGAGATGGCCTGGCGGACGTCAACTGCCATGTTATGCTGCCTCCAGTCCTGCTTCTTCCAGCACCGCCTCGGGGCTGGTGATCTCCAGCTTAATGCCGGGTATCATGCCCAGCGTGCCCTTAAGCACCTCCAGCTCTACCCGGTCGCTGGCTATGCCCAGAGCTGATAGCTGCTCACGGGCCTCCTCCCGTGTTATCAGCCCCTTGGCCATGCTGAGCACCAGCACGGCTCGGGTATCACTCAGCACCTTGTAGTCAGCCTCAAGCTCCGCCACCTGTACTCGGGCGGAAACCGGATCGTCAAGCTGCCAGGCATCGAGCACCAGCTCCGTCATGCGCGCAGAGGAGATAAAGCCGTCCCGCCGCATCTTCTGAGCCGTGCCGATCATGGCTGTTTTTTCGCCCCTGGCGGCGGCCCGTTGCGTCAACTCCGTCAGCCAGGGCACGTAGGCCGGATGATAGCCGCTCTTGAGTATGGCCAGGTGATACGGCCAGACGATGGGATAGGCTGGCTTTGGCGGATAGCCGGCGGCGGTGAGATAGGCGGCTACATCCGACGGCGGAGACTCAAACCCGGGGACCATGTCCAGGCGCAAGTAGCTTACGTTGCGCAGCAGCTCTCTTATGGTGGGGTGTCTGTACGCCTCGTCCTGGTAGATGTCGGCCCAGGCCTCACTCAGTCCGTGATAGCCTAGGATTTGGTGAGCGCCGGGCTCCTGCTCGTCCCCGTCCCATTCAAGCTCGCGCTGTGCGTAGAGGCTCAGCGCTCTGCCCACATCTGGGAGAGCCGACCTGGTTAGTGAGTTAACATAATACTTCAACGGCTGGCTGATAGAGATGCTCTCTATAGTGCCCACAGTGCCCGAGGCTATACGGCTCCACCCCGCCAGCTCAGCTAAGAACCCGGCCAGGTAGTTAATGCCCATATACTTGAGTGGTGTCACCGCTTCTCCGGCGATGGCGGCCAGGTGGGCACTCATGCCCATGGCCACAGTGGCATTGAGCATCGCTACCGCTACGCCTGGGCCCTCAGCCGGCGTGATCCCCCCCCGAGCCCGTATAGGGTCAAGCCACTGGTCTAGTAGCCAGGTGAAAGCGCCCTCTTCCGCCTTGCGAAATACCGGCACTTTGCTAAACATAATTGGAAGCGACAGCGCTGCCAGGGGCATACCGAGCTGCCCCAGCAGAGCGGCCCCAGTGGATCCAAAACAGGCGTTGCGGCCCATGTTGGCGGCGTGCTGAATACCCCCCGCTGAGGCAGCCAGTGCCCCAACCAGTGTCTGGCTCAGCGTCATGGGCAATACCGCCAGCGCTGATTCCAGCGCCCCGGTGCTGAGTTGAGGTGTCACCCATACAGAAGGAGCGGGCGGAGCCGCCACGTTGACTGTAGTCGGCTCGATAGTTACGTTTGGTGCCGGCACCACGATCGTTTGCTGAGTTGGCTGAGTAACCGGAACCGACGGCGTCACCCCGGTGACCACCACGCCCTGGACGGTGACAGAGACTTGAGCCGTGCCAAAGCCAGGTATCACCACAGTAGCGGCTGAAGCACCGATGCCAGCGGCTGGAGCTGAGTAAACTATGGCCCCAGCGGCCAATAAAACAGACTCAGGGACTTTAAGCTCAATACCAGTGTCAGAGCGCACCGTGGTATAAAACGGCTGAGTGTCAAGCGTAGCTATGTCCTTAATCAGCCACAGAACACCGTCTGACGTCTGTACTATCTGGCCAACCTGAAATTTGGGGGTTATCACCGTAACCGGCCCGGGCAAAGGGGTTACTCCCGGGACCGACGGGGCCATCGCCAGGCGGGTACTCTCGGCATTAACCCAGAGGGTGATGGCGTTAAAATAGTTGTCAGTCTGGAGGCCCTGGAGGTAGTAGTTGTAGTTTTCACTCCAGAAATCGACGGCCGCTTGCTGGGTGGCGAATGAGGGCAGATAGGTGGGGGTGTCGAGTATCTTGATCTGAGCCGCAACAGCTTCAGCTACCTGGCCGGTGAGAAATGAGGTAGACCACCCGTCTTCTTGCAGTCCAGGCAAGGCTTTAGGGTCGTTTATGGCACTGGTGAGACTCTTTTCTATAGTGAGGTATGTCGTCTTTTGGGTTTCACCCTTCTGTCGAAAAAACCTATCGAGGAGATCCCGAGTAGCCACGACGGCACCCACTGCTACTATCGCCCCAACGATAGGAATAGCCAGCGGCCCCAGTTGGGGTAGCGCTTGCTGTAACTGAAGGGTGGTCGAGTCGGCGGCCATGCTACTACCCTATCTTAAACTCTTGGTTTACCAGCTTCTGGCGCTCCATCTCCTCTTTTTGGATCACCGCCTGGACGCTAGGCAAGTCGCTTTTGGCCTTGGGGACCCGAGTCTGGTACACCCTTTGTCCGTCCACCACGTAGGTGACCAGGACGTCAGTGGTCAACTCGCCTTTCGGGCTGACCGTAGGCACGTCGCGCACGTCTGTGATCTTGATGATGGTTGGCATAGCTAGCTACCTCCGTTTGTCCTTATTTCGCCGGGTGAACTTGCCCAGCGGTGAGAGCTCCAGGCCATAGTATCCGCTCACCACTGCCACCAGGGCGGCAGCGATTATACCATCCCGCCCCATATATAATAATACTCCGCATACGACCACTGTCAAGAAGGCGATCACGTCGGGAGGCGTTATCTTAGAGAGCATGACAACCTCCGTTTATGTCGGTGGGACGGAGCTTAGCAAGCATTATGGCCCCTGGGTGTCGTTAGTCGATGTCATCTTCAGCCAGAGCGTAGATATTGTAACCCCAGTCGTCAGTGTCCTGGACGGTAGACATATCAGATTTCCGTATCTTCCTAACCTTTGTGGTGTAATTGCCTGGACCGGCAGCGTAGATGTAGTTTAGGTCTTGAGCAAGGGTGGTTATAGAGCCAACGAAGAGTTCACTGTCCTGAACTGTTGTCATGTCTGACTTTAGTATTTTTCTGACTCTGTTAAGGGTTTGACCTGAGGCGTAGATGTAGTTTTCATCGGTAATCAAAGCCCAGATGGTACCGCCAAAGTTGGCGCTGCTTTGGACAATGCTGAGGTTTGACTTCAGCATTTTTCTAACGTACTGTGCAATGCCACCGGCATATATGTAGTTGGTATCTTCGCACATGGCGTAAATATATTGCAAGTCAATGCTGCTATTGATGATTATCATATCTGATTTTTGGAGTTTTCTAATTATGGTGTAGCCTGCAGCGTAGACATAGTTGGTGTCGTGTGTCATAGCGTATATGTAGTTGCCACAGGTGAGGCTATCTTTTACGGTAGACATATCTGCTTTGAGAATCTTTCTGACTATTCTGTAGCTTCCTCCGGTGTAAAGATGAGTATCATCACAAAGTAGAGTGAGCAAACCTGGGTCGAAATAAGGGCTTTGTTGAATAGTGGCAAGGGTTGTTAAAAGCATCTTTCTGACATAGCCATAAGCGTAGCCGCAAGCGTAGAGGTAGGTTTCATCTTTAGCAAGTGCCATGATGCCATTACCAAAGCCTGCGCTATCCAGGACCATATGCATATCTGATTTACGTATCTTCCTGACTTTATAGATGGGGTGGTAAAGAGCGGCATAAATATAACCAGGCTGAGGAGGGGGACCGGAAACAGCCCCCTTGAAACTACCACGCAGGCCAAAGCCCATAGTTTAACTGACCTCCTTGCCCTCGATCGAGCCGTCCACGTCTATTGACGTGGCTCCGTCCGATTTGGCCTCAATTAGTACCACCTGGCTGGCGATAAGGGGCGGCCCGCCGACAAGGGGGTTAAATGGAGTCTGTATATATTTGTCGGCGAACTGCTCAACGCCGGCGATAGTAACCCGGAACTGGGCCACGGTGTAATCACTGGCGGCGATCTCAAGTCCCACCAGCTCAAAGGATTTACCGGTGGGCACGGTGTAGCTCACCACAGTCTGATAGGTAGCGTCGGATCCGCTCCAGCGGTCCAGGGCGATGATCGCCTTGTGAGTCACCGAGCTGGGCGGCACCACGTTCTGGCCCAGAGTGATCCCGATCTGTATTAAGAGTACAAAATCAGGGGCGTCAGCCATCGTATTAGCCAGTCCTTCCGAAAAACCACCTGTTTAACCGCTCAAGGATAGGCTTGGTTGTGTCTGGCGGCTGCAAAATCTCACGGCGCTGGACAGCCAGGCGGATAGTCACGGCGTGATCATAGGCCGCCCCGGGACTACAGCCGTAAGCCGTCAGGGTGGCCGGGCCCTCCCCGAGGTCGTGCCACACCGGAATGGACAGAGTGTACATATTGCCTTTGAGGTAGCCATCGGGGTTAGTGGGCCAGACCTGATGCAAGCCGCTGCGAATGGAGATCAGCACCATATTGTTACAGCCAGCGGGCCAGCCTACCTCCAGGCGGTGGATAATACCAGGAGAGAGCGCCATGTCCACGCTGACGGGAGCGTCGGCCTGAGTGTTGGTAGGGATGAGGAGATCGTACTCATAGATCACGTTGGCCTCTCATCCTTACACTTGATAATAGTGTAGCTGATGAGCCGAGCTCAGATAGTAGCCCAGGAGGAATTTGAGCACCTTATCCTTTTGGGACAGGGTAAGGGTGTCCCAGTTGGCCAGGGCTTGCCTGGCTAGAACATGGTAGGCATTACACTCCTTGTCCAATGCCCTGAGCTGTAGCTGATTGTCGCTGATCTCAAACGGCGTACTCTCTATTACATTGCCCTGGCTATCAAAAGTTTCATTGTAACCTGTCTCAGGCATAGCCCCTTCTCCTCTGTTAAGCTAAGTGCATCAGAAGTATACCGCTATCTTGGGAAATGCTGCGTTGCTGGGAGTGGCACTCCCAGGGTATGTTGAGGGCAGTGCCGCATAGGTAAAAGCCACATAGTAGCTTCCATACCCCGTTAGCTCTAAGTCTGTGGTAGGATAGCCAAGCAGCGGTTGCTGGGAGTTGGCGTGGCAAGCATCAATATCGGCTGCCACGTTGCATACAAGCACCAGCCAGTAAAGGGAGTTGGCTGATAAGGCGATGTTCAGCCCTGTTAGCACTTTTATGCCAGTGCTGGTCATTGAAACCGTACCACAGTCCGAAACTAAGCTGCCTGGGTAAATTGAGCCGTTATCGGCATAGATACCGAGCCTGGCGCTGGCCCCGCTGCCAAAGCCGAACACACCTAGAGCTATACGGGTAATAGTCTTGGCATTAGCAGTGATGAAGGGAATGGCATAAAGGCGGTTGGTGGTTAAGGTAATCGTGGTGTGGTAAGCAGTGAAAGCCGAGTGATACTGTCCACTCAGGCGATAGCGCAGCAAGGATGGGGGGTATGCCGTGTCGGCAATAGCTCCGGCCACCCCATGAGTAGCCGTAAGGGCGGCGTGAACAGCAATCAAAGCGTCGACATCTGCGGATCCAAAGCTCCCCATCTTGGGCATCAGAGCACCCCTTCCACAAAATCAGTCCAATATCCGGTGCAATCGAGGGAGGCCACCGTATCGGCCTGGGCCTGGTCTATGTCCAGCGCCAGGCTTTCACCGGGCACCAGCCACACCGGGTCCGCATCCCAGTAGAGGACGGCGGCGGTTGGTGTGGTTTGCTGAGCGAGGAAATGCTTGTAGCCGTGGCCTTTGATGTACAGGCGACAGCGGGTATTGCCGCCCGATGTGGCCTTGTCGATCTCCCAAGCCATGCGCTGGAGGCAGTAGGTCATGTTGTCGGGCGTGGGGTCGGTTTCCAGTGTCACCAGCCCGGCGCTGGCAAACGTCTTGGTATTGTGGAGTCGCAGGGCATTTTTTTTCGCCATGCTCCCCCTCCTATTACCCCGCTCTTAAGGCGGGGTTAGTATTTAACCAGTCTGTCCAGTATCACCCTGATGGTGCCGCTAGCGGCGTTAGAGTCGTTAGCGGTATGCAGATCCAGGTTCACGGTCTTCTCGGCGTTGGGATCCAGCCAGCTCCCCGGGTTGTCCGGGTCCTGGTCGAAGCGGATCACGGCGCAGTTCTCCAGGGCTAACCCCAGGAGGATCATGCTGGCGTTGTCCGAGCTGGTGCGCAGTATTTTCTGCGTCTGGTTATCGCCGCCTGGCTCAAGGGCAATCGTGGGTGTGGCCGAGGCCATTCCCTGCGGCATAGCAATACCGGCTTTGGCCAGCGTCTGGCCGAGGCCGGTCTTAATGCCATAGAGGGAGGTGTGGTATGGCTCCAGGGCAGCCAGCGCCTGGCGGCCGTAGTCGAAATAGTTTTCATACCACAGATCCCGGAGGCTGTAGTCCATCACCTTGATCACCCGGCTGCGCAGGTACAGCTCGATGTCGTCCAGGACGTTGTACGCCTGGATAGTGGCGTTCTTGGTGGCGTCCACCCCTGAGAGCACCTGCAGAATCATGCGGCGGACGGGTAACTCGGTGGGGATGTCCAGGTACTTACGCTCGTCAGCCACCGTGGTCCACTTCCGCCACTCCTCGGTGCGCATGTAGCCCGCAGGTGGCTGGACGTCAGCTCCCCGCATGTAGTAGCACAGTAAGTCCACGGCCCAGTCTCCGGCAAACTGCGCTGCAGCGCCATCATTGGTGAGCTGTATCTGGACGTTGGCGAACTTGGAGAGGTCCAGGGCGAACTTCGGGTCAAACAGCTTGCGCCCGAAGTTGATCATGAAGTGGGCACGCTTGGTTCCACCGGCGTAGTTCATCTCCTGATCGGGAGCGGGACCGCCCCCGTCAAAAAACGTGAGCGCCTTAAGAGCCTCGCCGGTGAGCGACTTGATGATCGTGCTGCCGTTGGCGATGATCTCCACCTTGGAGATATAGTCGATCAGCCGCCACTTCTCGATAGAGTTGAAAGCGTTAGACACGCCCGCCCTCCGGGCGTGGACCATGATAGACCCGAGCTGGCCGCCCATAGGCAGGTCCAGCTTTAAAGTGCCGCCCACACTCCAGGGCTCAGCGGCGCGTAAGAAATTTCTCTCCCAGTACATCGTCTTACCTCCTCCCCTCCGCCTAGCTCGCGCCAAGCAGAGCTAAGCGTTTGGCATTGAGAGCCTTGCCCACATCCGCCACCCTGGTATAGTTGGCCGGGCTGCCCTTGGGCTGGCGTGGCGAGAGTGTCAGGCCGGCAATGGTGCTGAAATATGGCTCGGTATTCGAGGCGTATTTGCCCTGGCCAATACTCACGCCCTGACTAAAGCGGTCCTTGCCCTTCTTGACGATGCCATCGACATAGCCGGCGGCGCCGGCCTTGGCCGCTCCCCTGGCAAACCGCTCCTTGATGCCAGCGGCGGTTATGGCCATGCCATAGTTGTCCTTGGCCGCCTGGGTTTGGGTGTTCCACTGATCACCCGATGCGGCGGCGGCACTGGCATACTCACCGCTGGCCGCCTGAGCTCGCTCTACGAGCTTCTTGGCCGACTCTGCGATTGGTTTTACCTTTAGTCCCATATCTGTAACCTCCCTTTATTTAGTGGGCGGCTACAGAAAACAGCAAGGATGGCGCCAGAACTGTCCTCTATAGCCATCCCTATTGACAAGGTTATACTCAAGGACTATGATTGTCAATAGCGCAACAATCTGCTCCCTGGAGTCGGACATGACAGAGCGTCTTGAGCGAGAGCGCCGGTATGTCTCAGAGTACGCTGCCACACAGCTGCCACCGGGATCGTACATCACCAACGTGCCCCTCGGGGCCGTCCCCGCCGAGATCACCGCCAAGTATGGCCTGGAGGCGGGCCGCAAGCTGTTCCAGCCGTCCCGCCCCCGCATTGACCTGGTACACTGGCTGCCAAACAGATACTACCTCATAGAGTGCAAGATCAGGGAGCCCAAAATGGCGGTCGGCGACCTGCTGTACTACCTCGGCCTGGCCCCTGGCACATGGGATCTGCCCAACTACAGCTCCCAGCCATTCTTTGCCCGCCTGGTGGTGCCGTGGATCATACCGAGTGTGCGGACGGCGGCAGAGCATTACGGCTTTGAGGTAGTGGTGTTTCTGCCCCCCTGGGTCGAGGACTATGTGAGGGAGCGCCAGGATTACTTCACGCGTGCTTCTAAGGTGGCCAGGGATGAGAAAATGAGGCTGCGTAAGACATTGGGAGTAGAGTAAGTGGATAAGCTCAGCCTGAGAGAGCACATCATTTGTAGGCTGGTGGGCGGCGACATAGCAGCCCTTATAATTATGGTAGTCGGGTGGCTGGCCACCCGACAGTGAGGTGAGATATGGTTTTACAAAGTTACGTGGAGATCAAACCAGGAGTTCCGGCTAGGATGCACTTTGTGGATCACTGGGTGGAAACGATCACCGCGACCGATCCGTTGGCTGGACGCCCCCTACCAAAACGCCGCCTCCGCTTTGCCGTTGACGAGCTCAATGGCCAGGCCACCACCACATACTGGAGCACCATGAGCCAGAAACTAGCGGCGGTTTTTGAGCCCTTCCTCGTAGATAAGAAGTATAGGGACTACGACTTCATCGTGACTTTACAAGGTTCTGGCTGGCAAACTGAATATCAGGTTCAGCCAGTGCCAAGACCAGTAAAATAGCGTATTCAGGCGATTCCAGGGGGGATACGCTGAACCTATTGTAGACGAGCA
>Ga0315288_10013102_pt1 | contig 10389 bp, 16 predicted proteins | sample YL17G11_20_MG_FD_203454 | JGI IMG/M metagenome (GOLD analysis project Ga0315288, IMG submission 203454) | Sediment microbial communities from Yellowstone Lake, YNP, Wyoming, USA - YL17G11_20 | ecosystem: Environmental > Aquatic > Freshwater > Lake > Sediment | place: USA: Wyoming | collected...
GATACCACTGAAAAACAGTGATAAATTACTTCCAGTATTACTATCAGAACTATTGAGTAGTAATATTAGAGGCAATATCAGCGTATATCAAATAGAAGGATTATTTGTTTCAGAAACATTTCAGAGACATTGTTATACAAAAATGACATCTAATGGATTGTATATAGGATCGGATATTATGGAATATCTAACTTTTTTATGGATAGCACCATACGACAGGTTTAAACATAAAGACTTTGACTAGTCCACTATGCCATTCGAGAATGGGATTACTACCAGAGAAGAATCATATTGGTGGGGGTTTCTCATTGGAGATGGTAATTTAGCTAGAGGTAGAAACAGAATAAGTCTAGCTGCTGGTCAACAGGATATGCCACATTTCTTACGAATGAAAGAATTTATTGGTATGGGCAGAATAATTCCATTTCCAGAAAGATGTGTAACATATATTGTTGAGAATAAAGTATTAACAAATAACTTAAGAGCCATTGGTCTAGAACCAGCTAAAACATATACGATAGATAAGAAATTGACTCCAACAAATTATCCAGCAGATTTCTATAGAGGATTATTTGATTCAGATGGATCTTTGTTTGTTAGAGATAATCATTGCATACTTAGATGGAATGGAACTATGTCAATGATGGAAGGAATAAAAGGTCATTTTGATAATAAAATAGAGAAATCTCCTAATGTATGGAAAGATAGGAACATCTATTGTTGGGGGGTTCATTCCAGATTCAAAGCAGAAATAATAGGTAAAGAAATATGGAATAACCCAACTATATGCTTAGATAGAAAATACGAACTAGTAAAGAAATTATATGAAATTAATGAACAGCATCCTGTTCAAGGACATACATTAGATATATCTAACATAAAAGAATCTAGACAAAATGGTATAAGTCTTAAAGAAGTAGCAGAAAAACACCATATTAGCGTATCTCATGTATCCAGAATAGCAAATGGACAAAGGTATAAGCACTTAAATAGTAGGTAATAGAGGTAGTTTGTGATCAAACATTGACAATTATTGAGACAAAAGAGAAGTTTTTGGAATCCCTTGGTACTAAAGATGGTATCAGGATTGCATCACACGGAGATGCAGATGGTATAAGTTCTGCTTTCATAGCTGCCTATGCCTTTAGGAAGAATAAGCCTGAAGTATATTTCCCAACAGAATTCTCGGATGTGACTAAAGAAACTGGTGAAGTAGCAGACTTAGTATTAGATAAGGTTCCAGTTAATACCTATACTGGTCATGTTATAGACCATCACCCAGACCATGCTAAGGATGCAAAATATAATCTATTTCACGGAAAAGTTCCGGCTTCACTATTATCTTTACAAGTATTCAAAGAGAGAATACCAAAAGAAGTATGGTGGAAGGCTGTTCCAGGAATAGTAGGAGATGGACAGCCAGAACAGATTCCTCCCGAAATCATACAGATGTTCCCGTCACTAATGGAAGAGGTTACAACGGTTCGTAATTACAGAGGAGAGACAAAAACTTACACTAATCCAGTGTGGTTTCTGTTATCTAGCCCAATTAACTCTGCATGTAGAATAGGAAAAAGGTCACTAGCATTTAGCACACTAGTTGCAGCAAGAGACCCATATGAACTCATATTTTCAGAGGCTTTAGCAGATTGTAAAGAACTATTCCAAAGAGAAGTTGACAGGGTTAGAAATGCATCTCGAGCTATCAATATTGGTCCAATTACAATATGGTTAGTTGATAGTAATTATTCAGTTAATGGAACTCTAGCATGGGAACTATACAACCAGAATAGGAAAACAGCAATAGTAATTAATGAGCATACAAGACATGGATCAATTAGAGGTCTATTGGTTGACTATCTTAAGACATATGTAGACCCTAAGTGGAAAGTCGGTGGTCATAGTGGGTTTGCTGGTATTAGTCTTCCAAAGATAGAAGCAGACAATGATGCAGATCGTAAAGCAAGGGAAAAGGAACAACTAGTAGACTTCCTTAATGAGATAAGGAGAGTAGTCCCAAGATGAGTCCACAAGATTTTATGATATGGATAAATGCTGGTAGTCTTATTGTTATGACTTTAATAGCAATAGACACATGGTATGTTGATAGATTCAAGAAACCCAAGAAGAAGGGTTAATGATTGGATACATGGACAACTGAAAATTCCCTTCTTTTATTTAATAAATCTCCTTTTAATGATATAGTTTATTATGAAGATTGTATAGAGGGAATGAAAAAACTACCATCTGCATCAGTTGACGTAATTGTTGCGGATCCACCATTCGGAATATCATTTAGTGGTAAAGAACGAATATACAATAGAAATCCAGACTTTGTGGTAAAGGATTATAATGAGCCACACGTTGGGTATGATATATTCTCCAACTCCTGGATTAAACAAATTACTAGATTAATGAAAGACACATCTACAGCATGGATATTTAGTGGATGGACTCATCTCGATGATGTTCTTAATGCTGGTAAATCTAATGGGCTTAATTTAGTTAATCATCTCATATGGAAATATCAATTTGGTGTCTATACTAAACGTAAATTTGTTACTAGCCATTATCATCTACTGTTTTATTCAAAGTCTAAAAACTATTATTTCAATAAGATAGAAAACTATCCAGAAGATGTGTGGGTAATAAATAGAAAATATAGAAAAGCAGAGATGAAGAATGGAACTAAACTACCAGAAGAATTAGTTAGTAGATGTCTTAGATTCTCCACTAAACCAGGTGATGTAGTATTAGATCCATTCATGGGAAATGGTACAACAGCCGTTGTATCTAAGGGAATGTATCGTCACTATATTGGATTTGAGATCAATAATAATATGAAGAATATTATAGACTTTAACATTAGTAATACAATATCCGGACAATATTTATAAGGCAGACTAGAGAACTAAATAGTGGTCAAAATGATAAATGAAACGAAAGGAGGAATCATGTCTTGCCTATCAAGATGAAATTTCCCAGATGGAACTGAAGTCGAGGGTGAAGTAGAGCAGATCGTTCAACTTCTTAACGAGTTAAAAGAATTAATGGATGTTCAGCTTCCTACATCTACACCTAAGAAAGACTTGGATAAGATGAAATAATCCTTTTTATTCTTGTTCGCCCATCGGTAATACTATGAAAGGATTTGCTGTATGGGCGACAATAGATCCCCTTTTACATAGAAATTATCAAGCTATAATGTATTCTATACATGATATAGAGAGATCTTATTCTCATATAGTTACAGACTATGTTGATTCGTTATATTCATATCATTGGAGCAGAAAATTTGAATATCCGTGGGTTATAAAGCAAATATCTACTGTTGAAGATTTGAAACAGAAAACTATACTAGATCTAGGAGGAGGAGTAACCCCCATACAATTTATTCTATCTGGTTACGTTAAAGAATATATTAATATAGATATAAATCCCGCAGTTAACAAACAAATAGAACAAGTGAATAAAGAATCTAGTTTATATAATAACATAATTGTATTGAATATTGATATAGGTAAAAAATTACCATTTGAAAATGACTCTTTTGATATTGTAATGAGTATATCAGCAATAGAACATGTAATAGCACCGTTAAATGTACAGGTTGACGAAATGTTAAGAGTTTTAAAACCTGGTGGAAAATTGATACTTACTATAGATGTTACTGATATAAGAAATGGAATATTTAATGTTAATAGAGAAATATTTGAAAATCTATGTAGATATTTAAAAATAGATGTTCCTCCTAGAGAGATGAACATACTTCATAGTATGCAAACTTTAGATGGCTACATAGTGAGTCCATTTCTAGATGTTAATGTCAATGATGGAACTACTGAAGAACCAGTTCGTGAACAAATTGTAGTTCCTATATATATTGGTTGTATTGTATTGGTGAAATAAATGAAAGAATGGAAAATAGATACTGATAGATTGATATCGTTAGTAGCAGATAGAATGTATTCTGATCAATCAATTGCATCTTTAAGAGAATTAATATCTAATTCAATAGATGCTAAATATGATGATAGACCAGTTGATATTACTATCAATATAGAGAAACATGCTTTACATTATGAAGACAATGGACGTGGTATTCCACTTCAAGAATTTGATAACGTATATGGAGTTATTGCCACTGGGCATGAGAGAAATGATGATAGTATAGGTATGTTTGGTGTTGGAAGACTTGCACTAATATCCAAACTTCAAGGAAGCGGTATAGTTACTTCAACAAACAAAGGAGTATCTAAGACCTGGGTGATCAGTAGGAAAGGTTGGTCGGACGCTGGGTCTGCAGAATCTTCTAATGGAGAGTCTGGATTCTTATTAGAATTTCCAGATCTATCTTTAGATATGGATGTGTTAAAACTAACAGATGAGATGGCTAGAATATTTTCTATTCCACTGTTAGAGAAAGTATGTACTATTTATATTAACAATAGGAAATTACAATCATTAATTCCAGACAGTGCATCTTTCAAAATGGTAGATGGTATTAAAATATATTATTCTGATAAACCAGATGGAGCAGTTCATTATTGTCATCGAGGCATAGAAGTTCAGAAAGACAATTACTCTGGTCTCGAGGCATGGATAGATCAAGAATATCTACATATCAAGACTGATAGAGAGGGATTTGTTAGATATGGTAACTACATAGATTTTATGGAAAAAGTCAAGAGTGAACTTAGAGTATTACGTCCACACAAAATACTTGCTGAACTGGAGGCTAAATTCATATCTAGGGTAATGAAAAGATTCAAGGGATATGTTAGAGGAAAGAAGATTGACAATGTTCCAGAGATAATCTTACCTATAGATAAAATTAAGACTCATTTCAATATGCCTATAGAAGAAGTGGCTAGGACTAGCCATGAAGAGAAACTTATTCCTGTATATGAAGATGAAATTTCAAATCTGAATCCAACAGACCCTATTCAACCTATGGAAGCAGAACCTATAGTTAGTAAGGAGCCAATATCTGAACAATCAGTTCCACTTCCTACGGAATCCATTCCGTTAGAGACAAGTAATCTTACGGAATCCATTCCACAACCAAAGAAAAAGAAGATAACAATAGAGGGAACTAGAGCTGTAGATATGGGTGTTGAGTATCCAATGATTTTCTTTGAGAAAGATCCTTTAGTTTTGATATTCAACACTACACATCCAGTCATGAAAGAAATGATTGAAACAGAGACTGTTGATGACCGCACGGTAGGAGTAATCTTTGAAAGAATGCTAGAGTGTTATTATCTTAGAGATGATAATGATATGGAGAAAATTAAGTATAGATGGACTGAAGTAGATAGATCTCTACAATATTTCATGTAGGTGATATAATTGGACTGGATAGATGAATTGGATGGAATGCTTGAAGATATACGGAAAGATATATCAATAGTAGAAAAGTCAGGGAAATCTACATGGGTGGATGTTCTGTCAAATTATTTCAATTCTGATCATTTCCCCAGATATATGGATGGATGGACACTGATATGTAGACATATTAAAGAAAAGAATCTATCAGTATTAGAAATAGGACCATTTCCATATTTCTCCCATGTGGGCAAAAAGAAGAATTGGACTATAAAGTGTATAGGATTAGATACCAAAGAGGATTTTCTAATTCCTAATACCAACATATTTCTTACATGGGGCAATTTATGTTTTGATGATTTAGGAATAAATAGATATGATCTTATTATATGTACTGAAGTACTAGAACATTTACCCTGTAATCTAATCAAAGTAAGAGATAAACTCATCAAAGCATTGAAGCCAAATGGATTTATGTTAATGTCATATCCATTGGGTCATATTGGACTAAGAATAGGATATGATAAAGATATAGAGGATATAGATTTCTACCAGAGCAGCTCCCATCTTAGAGAATTTCCAATTGGAAAGGCAATTAGCTTTTTTAACGATACAGCAATGGTTTCAATAAGTAGTATTACTAGTTATCCATTAGTCTATCCTAACGGTATACATCAAATATTGTATAAAAAACAGGTGATGTAATGGCTTATGGATTTGGTGGTAATGTAACACGAGCACAACAAGATAGTATTCGTAGAATAAATATTGGAACACGAAAACAGCCACGTATAAGGGTGATAAAACAAACGGACATAACTGATTTTTATAAACTATGTACTCATACAGAACATGATTATGTATTAAGATATGAGTTTGCAACTGTTCAGACATTATATTATAAATGTAGTAAATGTAGCTTTGGAGCAAAGATAGAGCATTACGACTTTAGTAAAGGGATAACAGAAGAACAATTATACGATACTCCAATTCCTATAGCTCATATAGAGTTTCTAACACCAAGATATTTTAAATAAGTAAGCATCAAATATAAATAACCTATTAGTATCACATTATATGGAGAGACTGATTGAAAGTTAAAATTAGGGTAAATGCAAAACCTCTAGAAGATTATCTTAACATGGTTATCAATGAAATAGAAAGTTCACATTCAGAAATGACGAGAGATATTCTCAAGGGTGATCTATCTCATAGAGCTATATGGATAGAACCAACCAATAATGTTCATAAATTAATTGATTTAGATATAGTTCTGCAAGATAATGGTTTAGATATATGGAATCTAGATCTCACACTTAACCCAGTTAATATCCACGAGAAAAATACAGAAATTCGGCAGAAGTTCCAACGAGCAGAAAGCACTCTGGTCGAAGGATAACTATTTATTGGCTATGAAATAGCCACTATCTAATAGGAGTGTAGGCAATTGTCCAACTTAAAATTAATACAAGGAGACTTACTCGATGTACTTCCGACTTTACAAGAGAAATCTGTAGACTTGTGCTTTACATCACCACCATACAACGTCAATAAAGAATATGAGAAAATATTAAGTGAGGAGGATTATATAGAATGGACAAAGAAATGGATCAAAGCAATATATCCAGTGTTGAAAGATGATGGTGTATTTGTTCTTAATATAGGAGATAAGATAACACATATAGAACGATCAACAAGAATCCCTGAAATATGGCTTTACTGTATTAAAGAACTTGGATTTCATTATATAGAAAATTATATATGGAATAAACAAAAAGGATTAGCAGTTAAAAGTAAGTATAGAGCATCTAATATTTTCGAGTATTGTTTATGGTTTTCTAAAAGCCTGGATTTTACTTTTAATATAGATAAGGTTAGACGACCATATTCGCCAGTATCTCTGAAAAGAATGGAGAGTCCTATCATTAGAAGATGGGCTAGAGAAAGAGGAAAGGATTATGTAGATTATAAAGCGTGGAAACCACACCCATTAGGAGCATTACCCAAAAATATACTAGACATTTCATCGGAGCCTTCTAATAAAACACATGTTGCAGTATTTCCAGAACAACTAGCAAAATGGTTTATTTTAGCTGCAACTAATGAAGGAGAAATTGTATTAGATCCATTTTTAGGCAGCGGTACAACTATGAAGGTATGTAGTGATCTTCACCGAGATTGTATTGGTATAGAAATCAATCCGGAATACACACACATAATAAATGAACGAACTGGAGGGATGGTTGATATCTAAAAATATTGTAAGTTATTCTATATCGTTATGGGGAATGGTTGCACCTAAAAAAATATCAACATCTGGTAATACAGCAATTGTATTACAAGATGGAGAAAATAGTTGGGCTGGAAAAGTTCCTATTAGTCATAGTATATCATATGCAGATACAAAACAACAATATGGAATGGATAGAGAAAGAACTCCAGAAGATCTGTTTTATGTTACAGTATATAGCAAGGAAGGAAATAAACCATCAGATAAAGTAATAGTTTATGGTAGATGTCCTCTTGTAAAAGATATAGAAGAACAGCATTTTATTTATATGAACGATTCAAGTGATAAACATGCTATTCCAGAAAAAACCAACAATATTTATTCCATCGGTAACTGATAATATATTTACTTCTTTACAGAGTAAACAATATTATACATGTGCAGGAGTAGCATATCCTATAGACTATATTACTAGAGTAATAATCAAAGAAAATGTAAAAATAATGGAAATAGAAAGACTTAGAACTGGTAAAACTTATGATGATAATGGAGATCCAATATTACAACTAATAATAGATAATGTATCTGTTAAAGAATGGATAGTTGATAATTATATAGGTAATGGTTGGAAGTTTAAAGACCATCTTGATACAGAAATACCATCATTATCTCATCGTAATCTGTTTAAAAAATATAAATCTAATAAGAAGAGTTCAAATAATAAGTATATAAGGAAGAAGAATAGAAAATAGAACGATAATATGCCATACAAAACTGAAATAGATGGAGTTATCTATAAATTCAAAAGTCTCAGTATAGAAGATATAATCCAAATAGGAATGGAAGGATCTCACACTGAGATCGCACTTGTAGATAAATTAATAGAGGTAGCAGTAATACATAAAGATAAAAAGAGCATTCCTTATGCACATAAACATATGTTAGCTAAGAGAATACAGGATATTACCTTAAAGATGATGGAAGAACAAGAGAAAAAGAATTCTATATTAAGACAAGATAAGGAAAAAGATGATAATAAGAAGATGGGGTATATAGTATGAAGTTATCAGAATGTAATGATATTCAATTGAAATCATTTGAAAGAAGATGGGCTATCAGAGAAAAGAAAGGGCATGACTATGCTACAGATGCAGATGTCCTTTCTAATTTCAAAAGAATGTCTGGCTATGCTAGTGATTTTGGAATAGATGTTGCTACTCCACATGGCATTGCATTATTCTATGCACTATTGAAAATTGATAGATTATGTAATCTAATGTTTAGAAATAAGACTAAACCAGAGAATGAATCTATTATAGATACTGTAGACGACCTAAAAAACTATATTGATTTAATGGAAGAATGTATGATAGAACAAGGTATTGTAGAAACCTTATAAACTCATAATATCAGATAGTTACTAATGACAGACTCTATTCCATCAGTAATACCAGAAAAACTAGACGAGAAAATGGAATACTGGAAAATAACTATAGAAACACCAGAAGGCGTTCACGATATACTTTACGGTATAGAGCATAAAGAAGGTAAAGTATATGGTGTAATGGTAAAAGATCACACATTTGACAGACAAAATTCATTGACGTGTACAGAACTTAAAGGATTATTAGATATACTAAGCACAGAAAAATTCAAAGTTAAAGATATCAGAGAAGATTTTAAGCCCGGCAGTATAACCAAATGTGTGCAGTAAATGTCTCAATTAATTATTAGATGTCATGTGCAGTTTCCATCTTCTTTTAGTATTCTCGGTCATTTCATAATGAAAGAAATACTAAAAAAGAATATACCACACTTACTGTATTTAATTTCAGATGATTCAGGTCCTTTTGATAAAAGTGAATATGACTATTTACTGGATAACAGAATATCTACTGAGATGTATAATAGATTATGCCCAAAAAGTAATGTATTAAGTATAACTACTTTACCGTCTCCTGTAAGACCAAAAAGAGAGATATTATACACTGCAAGTGAAGGAACCAAACTTACTTCACATTTCAGAGATCAAATTATTGGATGTGATAAGATTATAGTTCCTAGTGAATTCTCTTTGAATGCCATGTATAGATCTTCTATTCCAATAGACAAACTAGAGGTTGTTCCACATGGATTGGAGCCATCTTTATTTCCATTAGTAAATCCTCCAGACAAATTCACTTTCTTGTCTGTTGGAGCATGGGATTGGAGAAAGGCATTACCAGAATTAATAACTGCATTTAAGAAAGAATTCGATAGAGAACAAGTCTATCTAAAGATTAGAACTAATGGTATAGCACCTAGACATGATAAACAATATGCAATAGAACCATCCAATATTCCATTTAGTAGAATGGGAGATATATACAAAGGAGCTAGTGCATTTGTATTACCAACCAGAGGAGAAGGATTCTGTTTAACTGCTATGGAAGCATTAGCATCTGGTTTACCAATTATCATGACTAAGAGTGGAGGACATGCAGAATACCTACAACAAGATTACAATGTTGTTAGTTCTATTAGAAAAGTAAAAAGAGATGAATCTGATGATGTATATTATTATGAACCAGATATGGACTCAATGATAAAACAAATGAGATATGTTATTGATAATTATGATGAAGCTAGAAAGAAATCTATATCAGGTTCCCATAGAGTTAAATTAGATTATACATGGGAAAATACGTGGAATCAACTGTATTCAATTATAAAAGGAGAAATGTATGATGAGTAGCAATGAGCCAGAACAGAGAAAGTGCCTATACTGTGTGTCAATTTTTATAGGACATGGTGATATCTGCCCGTCTTGCAAAAGAAAAGGCTTAGGCGAA
>Ga0315288_10013104_pt1 | contig 10388 bp, 26 predicted proteins | sample YL17G11_20_MG_FD_203454 | JGI IMG/M metagenome (GOLD analysis project Ga0315288, IMG submission 203454) | Sediment microbial communities from Yellowstone Lake, YNP, Wyoming, USA - YL17G11_20 | ecosystem: Environmental > Aquatic > Freshwater > Lake > Sediment | place: USA: Wyoming | collected...
AGATTTCCAGTCAGGAGCAGAGACAAGACCAGAAGAAGGCCATTGGAAGCCTTCATGTGCTTTGAGATCTTTATCGCAAGTTCTGAGGAGGAAACAGATATCGGAAAGAGAACACTTGAGAACTTTGGCAGCAATATCAGAATAAGAAATGATACTACTGTTCTTCTTTTTGCTGACAGTCTTCTTTTTGATAACCTTAACCTTAGAAATTTTATTCATATTTGTCACGTTCTTCTCAGCCAAAACAACCTTCATCCTACGCCCGTAAATCCAAAAGAACTGCTAGCATCAAAAGGAGCCCTGCACTTAACTATTTTAAGACGCCCATCATTATACTCAGCCTTCCACCAGCCAAGCACCTTATTAGCCCCGTAAGGACCTTCGCATACCTTCTCAACTACCGCATAACTATAACGATACTCAAACGGATCGTCATAATAAGTTGAGTCGCTACCAGGAACACGCTTACCGGCTAGCTTAAGATATTTTAATGCACCCTCTTTAGAGCTAAACCAGTAGACACATCCGGTCTCCATACTACCACGCTGATTCATTCTAAAAGAGGCTAATACATAAATTTCTTTTCGGGTCGTCACGCTGCCTCAATTCTTACCATATAATCTGTGCCAAAATAATACTCGCCAATAATTGATTCCTTATCCGGAGAGCCAGCTATTAACTCGCATCCATTCTCATCAAATAATACGGGGTCAATATAACAAATACTGTCAGCCTGCACTAATTTAATATCAGCTTGACAACCATCTTCAAAATAAACCGTCCAACTATCTATTACCGAACCGTCTTTATATTTACGGTGAAGAGTATGAACGCTAATTAGTTTGTTGGCCTCATTAATCTCTTCCACCGTTAACTTAATTATTGCTTGCTTAATACTTTTGTTCATTATATCACACAAATCTATACTGTCAAGCAGATTTAAAACTCAATGATTACGGATACTTAGAGGCGCAGCACATAACTCCGCCCAGATGACAGCCGCTTGAATCGCACTTAACGGCAGCGGGACCAATATCCGACTCGCAAAACACACACATTCCTCCTGCCAGAACCTTCACTTGAATTTCAGAGCGCGTCAAAGAATCATTAATTGCTTCCAGCCTACGCTCAGCCGCATTAATCTTTTGATTCTCATTCGATGCGCAACCTACCAAAAACAAATAGGAAACAATCAAATATTTCATGTTCCAACGTACTTCCAATTATTAGATACACTATTCCAATAATTAATCAGATAGTAAAAGTCATCACTGCTAGTTGTGAATACCTTTCGGAAACCTGTTTGTCCAGTAGGGATATGTCTCCAGGTATAACTTCCTCTAATCTTCAAATCATTTTCGTCAAAGGAATAATACACACCGGCTTCACATAAAATCATGGCACAAAAGTTCCGTTGTTCTTAATAATGTTCTTCATGATGTGAGTAAAAACTAACCTAGCATTAGTCTGGTCATAAGTTCCAACAGCAATATTTTCACAATAGAAACGTGAACGAGAAATGTCAAGATCGTCCGATACATCATTAGCAATCTCCGCAAAATGATCCATCATACTACGGCTAATATCAAACGTAGAACAAAGAAGAGATCTATCACCCTCAAATACAGATTCAATTAATGCTAGCTGCTTACCATCAAAAAGCGGGAAAAGACATTGCTTTAATACTGATGTGTCTGTCGTATTCTCTCGCTCAGGAACTCCACAACATGCTATAGCCAAAGCCCCAACCGCACATGTTTGACACGCCTCATTCTCAAGTGGAATTGGATCACCAGAAGGAAATGTAATGTATGATCCAAATCTAGGAATAATCTTACCAATCTCTAACTGAGCCAAGACATCCATAGCTAACTCAACTCGCTTGGCCGCCTTCTGTTCCTCGGTCATGTTTGTAATGTCAATCATCTAACTTCCCAAAATCAAGAATTTCATAAATCGTCTTCTCATTATCAGCGCCCCACGGAATGCAACTCCTCCACTCATCATCCACCGTGTTAAGTGTATGTACGAGTAGCCCAGGACTAATGTCAGCGTTACCATTGTCTAGCTCTTCGCGGCAATTATCCTCTGCCACCTCTCGCGCATCAATGGAATTCTTAGCCATCACATACATAACAAATGATACAGTCACTCTATATAATTTCTTCATTTACTTAGAACACTTCCCGCACCACCAACCCATAGGCTCGCCAAGACCCTTATGCACCGTCTTAAAGCCTTCCTTCTTCGCCTTTAACGCAGCCTCCCCAAAATCCGATCCTGGCTTTTTTGCAACCGAACCGCAGCTATCGCATTTCACAATCTTGGCCGGCTCAGTAACCTTCCCCCAGGGCCGTTCCACTTCAACCTTCACACGCTCATGATTAACAATCGCCATTAAACTTCCTTATAATTCAAACTATACAGCCTAGTAGCAACCCACTTCCACTGAGCTTCCCACTCTGCAACATTATAATTGTCGTGAATATTTTGCAGTGTATACAAAAGATTTTCGTTGTTTACAAACTCCATTTTACGCTTGTCATTAAGAAATCGAAATATGCCATGAACATCCATGCCTTCCATAATAGGCATGTACTCATCATCAGGAATCAAATGCCCAATAGCACACTTACAGCCATCAGGCGCTCGGTACTGACAAACAGAGCCTGAATTGTCGCTGTATGTAGACTTTTTACCTTGCTTCCTAAGAGCATTAACCGAAGTGTCAAACAACTCTTGCGCTGACCTAATCATAATCTCAACTCAGGATACTTATAATCAAATCTAAAAGAGACTGCTTCATAATCTCGTCATCAGGAATAGACGCAATAATATAAGCATTGTCCCAGTGCTCACCACCCATATCCATAGCCCTGGCTAGTTGAGTAACACAAAATACATAGAAGTGAGGATACTGATCCCTTACCTCATTGAACTTATCAGGATCATCAGGGACCTTAATACCAGCCCTAACCGCCGCAGAAACTAACATACCAGGAAAAGCAATCATTACATACCCTCCAATAAAATACCATCTTCGTTTAATACATGCCCGCCGGAATTAATAACCGCCGCCCACTTAATATACCGCTCATCATTGGCAAAATATGAATCCTCAGCATCCGTCCAGGCAATCATATCTCGCTCTAGCTCTTCACGAGTCTTTGCTGGATCAGGATGCCACCCACAACCACAAGACATACAACCCTTCCCATACTCAAACTGGTCCATTTCATTCTTCCACCAGCCATTATTACTAGCCGAGGTTTTGTACTCACCACCGAACCACCTCGCACACGTCCTTTTCTCTGGCGGCGGAATTTTAGTAATTCTATGGTTTGAAGAATAATCGTGAACTATATCTCCAACCTTAAACTGCATAAGATAAATCATGCTCATAACGCCATCACGCTTGAACATAATATGCTTACGCTTACGAGACAGTTTCCTATAAAGCCGGCCCCACTTACGACTATGGAACTCTGCTTGAAGCCTACGCATTAATTGCTTCTTGGTCATTCCCCGGCAAGAATTAATCAGTTCCTGTGAATTCATCATGGCTCATTCTCGTAATAGTTATCAGGATAGCTTTCGTTCTTGGCCTCACACTCCCACTCCAAGAAATCCTGAATCCGCCGCTTTGAAATTTCCTGAACAGCCATAATCATAACGTCATCAAAATCAGACTTAAGACTGCCAATGTCAATCAGCTCTTCAGAATCAGGCTCACCAGAACCATCCTTGTGATACATAACCCCAGGGATAATCTTGATTTCACTTAACTGAAAACCCATCGGCGCCACCCTGGATTGCGGCAGCGCTCCACCGTCATACTTGGTAATACAAAAGCTTCCGTTAATGGAAATGGATTCGTCGCAGTAATTAAAAACTCCACCGATAATTGCGACCAAGGGCTTCCCGCCAAAAACCTCGGTAAGAAGAACCTCGGCGCGATGTTTCATTTCTGTAGCTGTCATGTTACTCATAATGTGGTCTCTGCTTCGGCCAGTAATCAGCAATACTATCCTGAACACAAACGTTTAGATTTTGTCCATCACCAAGAACGCTATAAATACTTCGCTCGTGAGCATACTCTGGACCCAAAGTATCTTCAAGGTGTTTAACCATCTTATCAACAGCATCACCCTTGTCTCGGACTGGCATACTAGCAAGCGGCTCTCCTGCGTTATAGTACCAACCGCCTTCCTCTGGGCCTCCGTAATGACGACTTACAGCATATGCATTAACATACACAATTGGAAATCGCTCAAAATTACACTTGATTAATGCAAGAGCTTCCTTCCAACTAATCTCTCCCTTATGCTTGAACTCTCCATCATAGGGATAGCTGTAGAAACTCTCGTGAATGATCTTACCATTCTCAATTAAGAGCTTCTCCCACATCTCAGTGAGTACGCTACCATCTGCGTTTTTGCTAACATAACCCATAAGCTCTAAACTAGAATACTGACGAAGTTCCTCTACCGCCTCTCTATTACTCGTCATGACACCTTTCAGTTGTAATTTTGTGATCCCAAGTATCAACAGTTGCGCCAGAACCCCAGCTCATCATCCCTCTGTTAGAAGCCTCTTGAACCAGTAATTCCAAAAGGTCATTAGCCTCCGCTTCAGACTTGGCGTCATCATACCAAACGGTTAACTCTAACTTAGCCTTAACCTTCATGATTATCCTCAAATAGAACCGGAATATCCTCGTCAAAAAGTAAATCCAAATTCATCTGTTCAAGAGCCTTATCAATGCCGATGCTGTTAACCAGCTTGGCAAATTGATACGTTTGATCATCCTCTTCAGCAGGACTCAGAATTCGCCGAGTCCGCATTGTCTTCTTGATATCCATTTTAATTTCTTTCTTTTATGAGTGCGTGACAAAAAGCCCAATTAGACGGCGTGGGTTTAAAGGTCCACATTGCCCTTAGCTATATTACATCTCCTACCACATTAGAGATTGCGGTAGGCTGACAATATAACATTTCTCTATTTTTCTAATTAGGCTTTTCGTCACGCCTTCCATTTATCTACAACAAGGACAATTATATCCTACAGAACAATTGGGCTCAACGTATGGGTAATATACTTGACAACCAAGACACATTAATCCATCCGTCCCATCCGGCGCAATAAACCTCTTTACATCAAACTTTTTCGCTTCATGCTTTTCAATTTGGGCTATTGTCTGAAGAGTATTAAGTAACGTGTTGGGCCCGTAATTATTGTAATTATTCCAGATATCAACGTAGCTACCAAGATGAGTTTTGCAATATCCGACAAAATGATCTACGCTTCCTGGTGCTGGGTTTGGAGCAATAAGCGTAAGTACAGTGCAACAAATATCAGGAATCTTAATGAGAACAGCAGGTTTACTACTAATCCCATCCTTAGGGCACCAAAAATTAAGCATGTTAAAAGCTGGTTTCATAGCAGCGTGAGCCCTAATCCTTGCCTCAAGAGTATTAGGATCTCCCTTCCAACAGGGCCTACAAATAGTACTTCCTTTTAGATCTGCTGGCGGGTTAGGAACACGGCCCGCAGCAGTATTCCACATAGCATAACTAAGACTTGGAGTCCCACACGCTGAACAATCCATCTTAAAATACCTTCACTAATGCCTCAATCAATTCTTTAACGCCTTTATGAGTCATACAAATTAAATCATTCCCCACCTCAATTGCAAACGGATATGCAACCTTGGCCCCGTTAGGAATAAATACCTTAACCATCTTCTCACCAGAAATATTATGCTTATCTAAAACATAATATACCGCACCATGCATATCATCTTCGGCTACATACTTCATGATAATTCCCACACAACATTCCCATTAACAACCTTGCCAAACTTAACATGAGGAATCTCCCTAAGACACTCCTCAAAAATGTCGAGGGCTACACAATCAACCCCAGCTAGCTTAGCACCATTCCTAGGCTTAGGCCACTCAAACACAGACCTATAATATCCAGTAGGAAGATCAACATCTAACATGGGCCCGGCAATTACATGATGCCTGAACGCTTCATCATCTGCTTCATCAGCATCATATACAAATGCCCCGTCAACGGCCTCTGCTAAATATGATTCCAGAGTCCCGCCAGAACTAGACACCTTACATTTGCCATATGTTTCGACTACAGTTCCAGCGTCAGCATGCCATCCAGCCTTGCCTCGCCCAATTACTTTCCACTTACTCATCGTGACCTCTGAGCAATACTTACATCACGAACATAATCGCCACCATGTCCGTCCACAATGTCAATAAAATGTTGTGCATCCTGGACCGGACAAACAAACCTTCCGTTACCACAGCGAACCAATATCATACACATACGATTCTCTTCTACTACCTTTTCTAAATCTCCGGTCTTAAGAAAGGAATATTGATTCGCTACAATTTCTGCTATGATTGACATTTAGTTTTCTATCACCAAGATATTAGCAAACTTTTGTATTTAAACGAATATCTTGGTGATGTATTTTCTCACTACTCAGAGGTAAGCTCGTACTTGTTGACGCTAATGTATCGGCGAATCTTCCTAAAGAAAGCGGAAACCTCTTCGTTCATCTCAATAATCTCTCGACCATCAAGAAGAGGAAACCGTGCCTTAGTAAATAAATCCAAACTATTAGCGCTATCTTCGTCTTCAGTCATCATAACCAAAACAGGCTTCTTGCTTTTCCCAGTGATAAAGTTACCAACAGATAAAGAGAATTTCCTATCGTCAATGAACCTAGTCTTGGAAATCTTAAGACGCTTAATCTTCTTGCTCTTTAGCCCTTCAGTGATTGCTTCGATATAAAAAACAACCGCGCAAGGACCAGATTGGATTAGGCTTTGAATTCGCTTGTCAATCCTAGCGTTGTCCATATTGTTCTCCTCAGACGGAAGCAAGTCCATATGTGCCCTTAGCCCTCCTCTCAACAAGACCTTCCTTACAAAGTTGCGTAAGAGCCTGGAAAACACTCTTCTCCTTATACCCATGAATAGCATTATAAATCGCCTTCGGGTTATTTATGAAGCCATCCTGCCCTCGAAGATTATTCATAATGTGATCCTTAAGATTAATCCTAGTAGCCCCTGCATATCCAACCCGAGGAGGCTCACCAACACTTAGCGCAGTGGACGCAACCGAAGAACCATACACCTTAGGAGCAACAGAAGCTCCCTCGCCAAAAAGCAGCTCCTTCGCACGAATCCTTCCAATCTCCGCAACACATGCACGGAACGTATCCTCAATGCTCGGAGCGGTCACAATAGGCTTCGTCTTAGGCGCCTTTGCAACCTTAGCAACAACAACAGGAATCTCAACCTTAGCGACATTGCCCGCCTTCTTCTTGTCATACGAACGAACGGCATAAACAAGTCCGGCGGAAAACTTAATTCCCTTCTTTGCACCGGCCTCAACAACCTCCGCCGCACTCTTCTTTGAACTCTGACTACGAACAAACTCAGACGCATTCTTCTTCATTATTATGTTTCCCTTTCAATTTGTTATTGTAAATAACTGCATCAGATTCTTAGCAGTTAGCTCTAATGCTCCAACCGCCTTCAATCCAGAACAGGCTCAGGCTCAATACCTGAGAAACCCATATACTTCCTTAACTTCTCAGCCTCTACACTGGCTTGATTATAATTCCCACGCTTGGTAAGAACTACAAACCCGCCAGCCTCATATCGCTTGATGATATTCCAAACCCTATCAGACGCATCAAACTCTACTTTAATCGTCGGTAAACTCATATTAGGCCTTTTCCACAATTGTAGTTAGAACCATCCTATACTTACGATTCATTTTTTTTTCTCCAATAAAACCACAGCCCCATATTAATGCCTCGAACATTAAGCTTGCATTTTTGTGCAATGCGGCCCAATAAGCTGGTGTTGCCTATCTTACCTATGGGAACAAATTAAATACGCAATTGCTCCGATGACTCAGGTTGCAATTGTTTCTACCCAGTTTTAGTGGAGCCGCTTTAATTACACGGCAAGCCTCATATAACAAAACAAAACATATTACAATAATTAGATATTCGCCGCGGAAAATCATCCGGCCGCTCTTTAGGCGACTTGGCTCATACTTTCCTCCTTCCTGTTAATATTTAATAAACCTAACAGCGTGACTACTTGCCGTTAAGGTCTAAATCTTATAGTTCACTTAACAATAGAAAACTAACGTAAAACGATTAAACATAAACAAAGAGCAATCAGACACAGAGCCATGGCAACTCCCCTTCTTGTTAATATTTAATAAACCTAACAGCATAAGGTCTAAATCTTATACTTCACTTAACAATAGAAAACTAACGTAAAGGTACATCAGACAAGCTGAATATGTAAGTGGCAAATTTACAACAATTATATAAACTGATGCCAAACCCCATACAAATACCGCGCCCCACTTTGTATAGTCATCTTCAACCGCGTAAACAGAAAGCAAAACGATTAAACATAAACAAAGAGCAATTAGACACAGAACCATGGCAACTCCCAACCCCTCAACTGCCCCTCTGTAATCCGCCCCTGACAAAATGCCTGGTAACAGTATTCCCTCCAACATGCCACCATTGACTCCTTGTTGGCACAGAACCCCCTCCAGCCATCTTCCATTACTTCCTGATACTCCCAAATCAATTGCGTCTTAGTCATCCTTTAACCTATCATATAGCCTAAGAAAAAACTTGTGCTCCCATAGCCTATCCTCCTCAGGTATTAATCGCACCCGCTCAACAGACTTAAGAATAGTCTCTTTATCCTCAAAAGTCAATAATTCATCCCTCAGACGAAATTATCTTCAACGTCTTCTCCAAACGTATCATCCTGACATACTTGACACATATGCGAAATCAAGAACTCCTTAGCAGATAACTCATCCTTGAAGTCCTCAGGTGTAATCTTCCCAGATCCGCAAACTACACACCCAACCCCAGAATCATCCCTCCCAAACATCCTTCGCTGAACATTCGAAATAAAATCATTCATAGCCGGACTCTTGTTGTTTCTAATACTCATTTGCTTAATCCCACCGGAAGAACTGCGCCAGCCTTATCACTAAGAATCCTTGCCCAAAACATTAGATAAGCCTTGACAAAGAATCCAATGTCCCCAAAGGATATCCGTGCTCAGCCATCCCAGCCAAAAGCAACATCTGAATTGCCTTAGGTTTCCCAGACAAAACCGCAAGAGCAGAACCATACCCATCCTTCGTGGTCATGTTCTTCTTGCACGCATCAACAATATCCTTTGCCAACTCAAGAATCGCTGCCTTCATTGGCTCTCGCTTATCTTCCGGCAACTTTGCAATCATATCATCTAGATGAGACATTTATTACTCCTTATAAATCCCGTGCAAATCCTGGCATCTTAGCCTTAGCGGCATCCCATTCATCTTGCGCTCGCTCCATTAGCTCCGCAACTTCTCCCTCAGTCAGATCCATGCTCTCGGCCAAAGCCTTCATTACCGCTGGAGTAAAAGCCCCAACACCTTGCAATTCCTCAATCAATCGCGCATACTGGTGTCCGTTGTTTAGCCAATGAGGATAGTTTTCCACGGACATAATCCAGGAGTCTCCGTTATTACCTTCAATGGTGCGGAAATCCTCATCAACTTCACAAGCATCATCGAACGTAGAAAATGGTCCGATAACCTTATATCCCTCAGATAGATTACCCTTTAGAATTACAGTCGGCATAATTATTTTTATTTTTAGTCGAGCTATTATTTTCCACAAACAATATTATTTATGGCGCGAAAATGGACAGATAAGCAATTAATAGAAGTTGTAAGAATATCTAATTCCATAGCTAATATATTAAGAACGCTCAATTTAAAGCTGTCCGGCGGAAATTATCAATTAATTCAGTGTAAAATAGCCGATCTTAACATAGATGTATCTCATCTTACTGGTCAAGGGTGGCTAAAAGGAAAGAGTAACAAAAATACTATTATTCAAAAGAATAGGCCAATTGAAATTTGTATGGTTGAGAACGGAAGGCCTTCAGACAGGCAGCGAATTAAAAGATATCTACTTGAAAGTAGACCATATAAATGTGAAATATGCGGCTTAAATTCTTGGTTAAACGAACCAATAACATTGCAAATGGATCATATTAATGGTGTATGTGCAGCCTACTAAGTGTAGCATTTGCGGCGGTTCTGTAACTGAAAATAAATATGAAAAATGCGGTAAATGTTACCAATTAAATAAGCCAAAGAGAGCCGCTATTACTATGGACGAAGAAATAATTAATCTTGTTGGTGACGTTGGTTTAAGAAAAGCAGCAAGCACACTGGGAATTACCCACACAACCTTGCGCAAAAGGCTAGCTAAACAAAATTTCTTTTCCCCCAAAAGGAACCAATATAAAAAATA
>Ga0315288_10013107_pt1 | contig 10386 bp, 11 predicted proteins | sample YL17G11_20_MG_FD_203454 | JGI IMG/M metagenome (GOLD analysis project Ga0315288, IMG submission 203454) | Sediment microbial communities from Yellowstone Lake, YNP, Wyoming, USA - YL17G11_20 | ecosystem: Environmental > Aquatic > Freshwater > Lake > Sediment | place: USA: Wyoming | collected...
TTTGGGAGGCGTTTGTGAGGAGCAGCCGAAGTCAGAAGGCAGAAGGCAGAAGGCAGAGGGCAGAAGTGGGGGGCGGGGAGCGGAAGCGGAATAGGGCAAATAGGCCGTATGGGACGTATGGGCCAAATGGCGGAGCGGAGTAGGGGCTGATGGCGAGCGGGAATCAGGACAAGCTGGTACACATGGGGAAGGCGGGGAGAGATGCGGCGGAGGCGGTGGAGGAGCTGAAGTCGATGTTTGAGGCGGCGCAGGTTGTGGTGCAGGCGTCGTCGGCGGAGCGTAAGGAGTGCCAGGAGCTACTGCTTGGGGAGCAGTGGTCGAGAGTGCGGACGAACGTGACCGGGTCCGGGGACATCATATACGACCGGGACCTACAGGGCGATGGGGATATGGAGCTTTTGCAGAACAATGTGCTTGCCGACCTGTTGATGAACCGGGTGTCGCAGTGCGTGGGCGGGCTGCCGCAGCTCGAGGCGCTGGCGTCTACGAATGAGCAGGCGGACTACGTGAACGCCGCAGCGACCACCAAGATGATTCGGCCGCTGCTGGACCATCTGAAGTCGAAGTCGTTTTGGCGACGGCTGAAGATGACGGCGGGTATGTACAACTGTTCGTTCGGTAAGGTGGGGTGGTCGAAGTCGATGGGCCCGGTGGTGAGCGGAAAGCCGACGGGCGAGGTGAGTCATGTGGTGATTCCGCCGTTCGACATCTTTCCGGACCCGGACTGTGAGCGGGTGATGCCGGAGCGGGTGGAGGATACGGACGCACGATGGCTGTTCCATCGGTTCACGACGACGCTGGATGAGCTGAAGTTGATCGTGAAGGGTGAGAAGGCTGAGAAGACTTTGAGCGGCGGCGACCAGATATGGTGCGGGCTGCCGAAGGACAGCGACATCACTCCGTATGATGGGGACACCAGGGGCCAGCGGAGCGCGGCGCGGCTGAAGAACGGAGATTTGACCGGCTGGAGCCGGGTTGAGTGCCTGGCGTTTTACGAGTTTCCGACCGAGAGGCACGGGCGCGGGCGGTACTGTTTGATGTTGCCGGGCAACGATAACTGGTTCGTAAACTACCGGGAGAGTCTGCCACACGATACAGTGAAGCTTGCTGGCCTGTTTCCGTTCATAATGACGCACGATGAGCAGTGGCCGGGACAACTGGCCGGACGTAGCCGGACCAAGGCCGCGGCGATACATCAGCGGATAGTCAATCGGCGTCAGAGCGAGCGCGAGGACCTGTTGTCGAAGATCGCGCCGGTGACGTACTACAACAGCCGGATGATGGTCAACCTGAAGGGTATTCAGAACGTGAAGGGGCTGGGCGTGATGGTGCCGGTGGAGGGGCCGCTGGAGGATTTGCCGGAGACGAAGTGGCCGTCCGCGGTTGACAGTTTCATCAGGTCGAGTATCGAGGCGGAGGCCCGGGCGATACGGGGAGCAGAGGACCGGATGGGCGTGCACCAACTGGCGAACTATCCGCGTCGCGCCATGACGGCGACAGAATCGGTCGAGGCGATGCGCTACGACCAGGACAATATGACGGCGGAGGCGGCGGTGTTCGAGGAGTGCACCATCGTGCCTTACGTCAAGCTGGTGCTGCAGATGGTGATGCGGGAGTACGGGGACAGTCGGATGGTGGCGTATGTGGGCGACCGGAACCGGAGCGAGGTGATGCGGATTATGGCCTCGCAGATCGCGTTTAAGGACATTCTGATTGTGGGGACGCCGGGGAGCTCGGCGCCGCGGACACGGCGGCAGCAGAAGGCGGAGGTGCTCGAGGCTGCGAAGGTGGGGGCGTTCTCGTCGCCAATTCCGGAGATCGCGGAAAAGAAGATGCGGTGGTTCCTGGACTTGATGCAGCTCGAGTCGTCAATCGAGATGAGCGGCGATGAGATGGACATCAAGAACGCCAGGGCGGAGAACGCGGACATGATTGCGGGTAAGGACATTCCGCCGCCGCAGCTTGGGGATAATGACCCGATTCACTTGTATGGGCCGCTGTGCCACATGGAGATGCTGAAGGACCCGGCGTTCCGGAACCTCGACCCGGGGAAGAAGGCCGCGGTGCTACAGGTATGGCAGGCGCATACGGCGATACATCAGATGCAGATTGACGAGGCGGCGGAGGAGCTGCGGCAGAAGAACCCGAACCTGGTGAATCCGATGGCGGAGATTATGCGGGTGGCGCTGGGGCGAACACGACCGGGGACCGGGGGAAGTGCGAACGCCGAACGCCAAACGCCGAACGGGGCAGGACCGGTGGCGATGCCGCCGGCGGCGGGGCAGCCGATTGACTTCCGGCGCCAGGACGGGACGCGGGTGTATCAGGAGACGAAGGGACCGAAGAGCGGGAACCAAGTGGGGGACCAGAAGAGGAAATGACGAATTCCCAATTCCTGATTTCTAATCAAGGCGGAAATGGGGAAATGACCGAGTGCAAGAGTTTGCAGGTTGCAGGTTGCAGGTTGCAGGGGCGGAGCAGGGCGAGATTCCTCGCTTCGCTCGGAATGACAGGCGCAGGGCGAGATTCCTCGCTTCGCTCGGAATGACAGGCGCAGGAGGTGAGCGTGGGTAAGAAGGCGGTTGTGGGGTGGCCGGAGCGGCTGGAGAGGGCGAAGAAGAGGGCGCCGTCGACGCTGATCTACCTGGATTCGGAGCGGAGACGATACCCGGTCAAGCCCGGGGATTGTCAGTCTTACAAGGCGGCGTACAGTCGGGCGATGCAACAGGGGGACAGGGCGATTGCGAAGCGGGCAAAGGCGCGGGCGGTGAGGCTGGGGTGCGATTGGGCGGTGAAGAGCGAAGGGCAAGGTTGAGGTTGAGGTTGAGAGAGAACGGGAAAGGGACCAAAGGGACGGGGACGCGAAGATTCTTCGCTGCGCTCAGAATGACAGGCGGGCGGGGAATGGGTAGCGTCCCTAATTTACGAAGACCGAAAGGAGAAGCATGAAAAGGACAGAGGACCGAGGACTGAGCAGGCACGGGCCGTTGGTACTGGCGCTGTTGTGCCTGGTGACGATGCTGATTGCGCCGGTGGCGCAGCCGGCATTCGGGTACACGAATATGTGGACGTACCCCTACATCGACCGGATGCTGGTCGGTGGTACGAGTACGAGCACGGCGACGGTGGCACTTCCGGGCGTCATCGACGCGCTACCGGGATACTGCACCCTTGCGGAGACGCTGCACATGGCGGCGCATCTGCAGTGCGATACGCTGGAGGTGACGAACGGCAACGGTATCTGGAACCCCACGCTGTGGTCGCTGGATGGAACGGTGACGCTCATAGTCGGCGTGCCGGTCGGGCCGGGTACAACGACAATCATCCCGGTTTTGACGGCAGGCGACTCGCACGCGATACAACTGGCGGGCAGGTTCAAGTCGTTCATCATCTACAAGACGGGAGCGACCGATTCCACCGGCGCCACAGGCTACGTGGCGTGCGGCATGGGCGGGCCGGCGCTGACGTACATGAGGATGCGGTAGGACAGGTAGAGGCAAAGGTTGAGGCAGAGCGGAAATCGGACGGATGGGACGAATCGGACGTATCGGACCATCACGGACGAGCACGGAGCGGGGACGAGATTCTTCGCTTCGCTCTATGACGGGCGGAGCGGAAATAGGGTTAGCGTCCCCAGATTAATGCGGTGAAGGACGGAACTGAGGCCGGACGGGCGATTGGCTTGGGACACGATCCGAAATGTCGGACATTTCGGTCATGTCCCGCGCCGACGAATCCGGCGGAGGTAGTGACATGACGAGATTATTCGGACGGGCCCATTTGTCGCCCGAGGGCGACGGTGGTGGAGCATCCGAGACGGTAACGGCCGGTGAGGCCAAGGAACTGACCGTAAGCGAGCTGGCCGATATGAAGGTCACGCTCGAGGACGGGACGGTTGTGTCGGGTAAGGAGTTCACGGAGTCGCGGCGGAAGCAGCCGGACGTGGAGAAGCGGCTGGCCGAGGCGCGCGAGAAGCTCGATTCCGAGCATAAGAGCCGGATGGACGAGCTGACGAAGCGCGAGGCCGACCTGACTGCACAGATGGACGAGGCCGGAAAGGGCAAGCTGAACGAGATCGCAGAGTTGCTTCAGCAGGCCGCCGGCGGCAAGGCCAAGAGTCCGACGAACATGACGAAGGACGAGGTGAAGGCATACGTGACCAATGCCCTGCGCAATGAGGGCGGCGACGTGGCGCTGAACACAGTCCTCGACATGCTGTATTCGGACCGTGACGCGACAGCCGAAGAAATCAAGAAGCTGCGCAAGGAGTTCGCCACGCAGAAGGACGAGAACGAGCGCGAGCGGACGAATGAGCGCGTGCGGCAGAACGCCGACCGGATCGTGCGCGAGATACAGGCGCTGCACGAGAAGGACCCGGACTTTCCGCTGTTCGACCCGAAGGGGCGAGACGAGTTCTCGCTGCTCGTAGGCGAACTGCTCAGGTATGAGGAGAAGTCGGACATCCTCGATGGCAAGATCGGGGCCGACACGCCGCCGGCTGAGGTGGCGAGGCTGGTGAACGCTTACCTGGACAAGCGGGCCGATGATAGGGTGACGAAGCGGGAAGCGGCGAAGAAGAAGGCCGAGGCTTCGGAAGCGGCACAACCGAGCGGGTCCGGCAGCGGGCGTAAGGTGCCGGACGAGTTGGAAAAGGAACTGGAAGCGGCGAGGAAGATCAGCGACCCGACCGAAAGGCGGGAGGCGATCTTTGCCGTGCACAGGAAGATAGCGGCAGCGGGATAATGAAGAGCCGGCTTGGGACACGATATGGACTTCGGCTTGGGACACGATCCGAAATGTCGGACATTTCGGTCATGTCCCGCGCCTCGGTCATGTCCCGCGCCGTACCCATTCTTGCCGGCCGCCGCGGTAAGGAGAAGGAATGGTAACGTTGAGTTCAAGGTCCAACGCCCTGAAGGCAATCGAGGGCGATGTCATGGACATCACTTACGGGGACGATGAGTTCCTGAAGTATCTGAAGGCACAGGCCGGCGAGGTCGGCAGTATCAGCGGCGGCGGGAAGGGTCAGCCGTACTACTACAGCCGGACGGTGCGGACGAAGGTCGGGGACAACGCGGGCGTGATTGCGGACGGCGGGTCGTTCGGGACCCACGATGCCGGGGCCGCGGACCTGATAAAGTTCCCTTGCGTCGACATGGCGTCGATGATCTACCTGTCGAACCAGGCAAGGGAGGTCGGCGCGCTGGTCGGGCCGAACGTCACTTCAGAGAGCGAGGAAATGGAGTCGCTGCTGGCCGACTTCGCGCTGAAGATGAAGGGCAACGCGCTGGGCCAGGCGAAGGGATGGTACACGACGGTGAAGACGGGCGGTTCGTCCACCTCAACCATCGTCTATGACCCTGACCTGTTCGCCATCGGAACGCGGTGGAACTTGTACGGCGTGTCGAGCGACACGTGGACCAAGGACACGGGCGTAGGCGCGTCGGGCGTTCTGACCGTGGCGGACCGGAACATCATCACCGGCGAGATAACCTGGTCGGCCAACAGCGGCGCGATTACCGCGGGCTACTACCTGGTGCCGAACGGACAGTACGGGCTGCGCATGAACGGGCTGGGCGACATCCTCAACAACAACTCCACGATCACGGTCAACACCAACTACATCGTGCGGCGCGCGCTGACGAGCCTCGGCGGGCTGTCGCGTGCGACCTACCCCGGGCTGAAGTCCACCATCGTGCGGCTCGGCAACGGGACCGCGACCGACATCACCGAGGCCAACCTGTTCGGGTTCATTGCCGCGCTGGCAGCGAACCTGGGCAACAAGACCGGCGCGACCACGATGTTCTGCCATCCGTTCACGCTCGTCAGCATCTGGAACCTCATCTCGAAGATCCGCACGGCCAAGGTAAGCGATGCGATCAAGCTCGGCGCCGCCGGCGAGGCGAGCATCGAGTTCCCGCTGTTGAAGGGCGTCGGCAAGATCACCGGCGTGCTCGGCTGGAAGAAGTACTGCCTGAGCTGCTTCGACTTCTCCAATAAGAAGGAGTCGGCGATGCGGACGGTCGTGCCCGGGCACTTCGTCGACCAGGGCGAGAACGGCGTCTGGAAGTACATGGGCGGCGAAAACGCAGCCCACGCCTGGGCGGCGTTCTACGACACGATCATCTCGTGGCCGTTCAATCCGCGCATGTGCGGCGAGCTGACCGACATTCAGCTTCCGTCAGAGTACCAGATAGCCTAGTTCGGACGAGGGGGGCGGAGAGATCCGCCCCCCTCGCAAACCCGAATGACGAAGCGCGAATGACGATTGAATGACGGACGAGGAAAGCACGAAGCACGAAACCAGAATGACGATTGAAACAGTGAACCGCCAAGGTCGCCAAGGACGCCAAGAGGGCGCGGCCAGCGGAGCGGAGCGGACGCGATGATTCTTCGACGGACCTCAGAATGACAGGGAAAATGGGAAGCGTCCCTATTTTGGGAAAGGAGTAGAGATGGCGAAGACGTTGGCACAGGTACAGGCGCGGGTCTATTCAATACTCGGTGTGAGCGATACGAAGGCGGCGAATGGGCAGTATTCGCGGGACCAGGTGACGGCGCAGGCCAATACCGCGCAACGGTTCATCGTGAAGGGGGCGATACCGGCGTCGCTTGGCGGACTGGTGAAGCGGTCGACCCAGGCGTTCACGGTCGGCCACGCTATCGGCGAGTTCACGAAGAGCGCGGCGGGGAGCGGCCGGCTGCTAGCTGTGGTTGAGGGCACGGGCTACACCGACAAGGTGCCGATCCTTTCGTTCGATGAATGGATGGACCTGGCAAAGAGCGAGGAGCTCCCGAACAGCGATAGGCGTTCGCACTTTGCGACCGAGCTTGGCGATAAGGTGATGATTCGGCCGGCGATTCCGGCCTACACCAGCTTCATCGAGGTCTACGTGGACGACCCAACCGACATGGAAGACCAGGCGGACGTGATTTCGCTACCAGATGACTGGTTCGAGTGGTTGTCCATCTGCACGGCTGAGATGCTGCTGCTGAACGCCCGGGACTTCGATAAGCTGGGCGAGGTGCGGAACACGAAGACCGGCTGGTCGGCGCAGTTCAAGACCCAGTACGGGATGAACCCGCCGTCGACTGAGGCGCCGGCGGAGGCCGGGAAGGTCGTGTAGGGGGAGGGCAGGGAATTCCTAATTCCTGATTTCTAATCAATGCGGAAATGGGGAAATGACGAAGGACGGAGCAGAAGGGTGAGGACCAGTTTGCAGTTTGCAGTTTGCAGTTTGCAGGGGCGGCTTGGGACACGATCCGAGGACCGGGACACGATCCGAAATGTCCGACATTTCGGTCATGTCCCTGTGTCCAGCGCCGCGGAAGCGAGGAGGGGATGATGACGCTGGGGACGTATAGGAGCTTGTTGTACACGGCGCTGAAGAGGGTGGTGGTGCGAGACTCTAAGGGTACGAGCGTCGTGGATATGTCCACGGGCCTGAAGGTTGAGGTGGCGATTGAGACCCTGAACCTGGGCTGGCAGTACGTGGCAGCGCTGGAGATGGGGATAAAGCGATATTACCAGGACACGCTCATCCAGGGGCAGTCGGAGTACGTGATACCGGAGTTCATGCTGAAGGTGGAGCTGGTCCGGCTGGTCGAGGGCGCGATTTTGAGGCGCGAGATGATACCGGCTGAGGCCACCGGCGTCATGGGCTGGGACAGCACAGGGGAGAAGGCCCAGGGGACGCCGGCAGCCTGCGCGGTGGGGCTCTGGAAGTTCGAGGACTCGGGGCCGGCGCAGATGTGCCTGAAGTTCGATAGGCCGCCGAACTGGGGCGGGGATGGGTGTATTGAGGTGTACGGGACCGGGCTGCCGCAGTTCGTCAGCGAGGACGACCAGGAGCCGGACCTGCCGGCGACGCTGGGGATGGCGGGGTACTGGCAGGCGCTGGTACAACTGACCGGATCTTCGCAATTTGAGAGGCGGCGCGATGAGGCGCTGGTCGCGTACCGGAGGCTGGGGATTGGGAATCAGCCGTTTGGGATGAGGTCGAGGTATAGGTGAGAATTACTAATTCCTAATTTCTAATCAAAGAGGAAATGGGGAAATGACGAAGGACGGACGAAGACGGGTACAGTCCCGGAAGATAGGGCTGAAGAGTGAAGAGAGAAGAGTGAAGAGTGAAAGCGGACGGGCGGACACGGAGCGAAGATTCTTCGGGGGACCTCAGAATGACAGGGGAGCGAAGGGCTCAGGATGACACTGGACAGAGTGGACGACAAAAGGAGCTGATATGAAGAAGAGGATTTGCGGGCCGGTGGCGACGGGACGGGTGACGGCGCACATTATCGAGGCAGATGGGACGCGGAGGCTGGTGTTCGCGGGGCGGAAGAACACGCTCGGCGCGGATATGATCGGGCGGCTGTGCTATTACATCGCCCACATGGCCACGACGCAACCAGTGACCCACGTCGGGTTGACCTACGTGACGACTGAGGTCTTCACCGACGGCATCAGCAACGCGGCGGCGACGGCGTACAGCACGACGGGCTACCAGTGGGTGAGTACCGGTTCGTGGTTGAACAATACCGGCGCTTCCAAGACCATTACCGACCTGCGGCTGATTAGCGGGACCAGTGACCCGATTGTCAAGTACGCGACTCTGGCCGGTCAGACGATTGTGGTCGGTATCGGTGCGACGCTCGAGGTGCAGTGGACCATTATCCTCCGGCAGAACTCCTCGGGCGGCACCGGGATGCCGGTGGCGATATTCCTGCGGCTGTGCAACTACCTGCGGGTGGCGAGCACGACCGACCCGATTAAGCGGGCGTGGTTCTATGACAATCACGGGACGATTGTGAACATTGCGCTGAGCGACCCGATTTCGGGCGGGGGAACGTCGAGCTCGAACATTGTGTGGGAGATCGAGGGGACGTCGCCGACCGGGGGCGGTACGCTCGCGGCGATTCGGATGCTGAACGCGGGCGCGGACATCTACTGGGACTACACGACGGGGTTCAGCGATACGTGGGTTGCCGGCACGAAGATCGCCGTGACGGCGACGTGCACGCCGACGAGCGTGTGAGGACAGGGAATTGCCAATTCCTAATTCCTAATTTCTAATCAAGGCGGAAATGGGGAAATGACCAAGGCGCGGAGTGAACCGCCAAGAGCGCCAAGTCGGACGGAGATGAGCCACGAAAGCACGAAGGACACGAAACGGATATGAGAGTGAACCGCCAAGAGCGGAAAATGGGTAGCGTTTCTATTTAAGATGCCGACGACCACGAGCGACGGGGTCAAGTTCGCGTTTGGCTACTCTGTAGGCCGCGGACCGCAGGCGCTGAGCGACGGTGTGAAGTTTGCGTTCGGGTACGTGGTCGCTGCACAGGTAAACCAGGCGGCGAGCGACGGGGTGAAGCTGGCGTTCAGCTACGTCCGCAGCGCCGGGACCAAGGCGGCGTCGGACGGTGTGCAGTTGGCGTTTGGGTACGCTCGCAGCGCCGGGACCAAGGCCGCGTTGGACGGTGTGCAGTTGGCGTTTGGGTACGCTCGCAGCGCCGGGACTAAGGCTGCGAGTGATGGGGTGAAGCTGGCGTTCGGGTACGTTACCCGGGCGGACATCGTTAAGCTGCAGGATGGTGTGATGTTCGCGTTCGCCTACGACACTGGCGGAAGGCAGCGGAGCGTGTGGAGACTGCCGACACGGCCGACGTCGAGATGGGCGAAGCGGGGTTCGCAGGTGGTCCCGCCGCCGCCGTTCACGCCGGCTATCGATGAGGACATTGATGGAGGGTACTATGGGGCGGACTATACGGGGGACGTTGAGGGGCTGAGTTGAGGACACGGATAGTCCAGAGTTCAGAGTCTAGAATCCAGAGTCCAGAGTTGAGGAACGGACGAAGTCAGAAGCGAGAGTGCAGAAGCGAGAAGTGAGGACGAGGACCAGTTTGCAGTTTGCAGGTTGCAGTTTGCAGGGGCGGATACGGACGGGAGCGGATGAGGCGTGATTAAGTACATCAGGCTGCGCGGGATGACCGCGGCGGAATGGGCGCTGGAGGAAGCGGCCGGCGAGATATTGAAGGCGCGGGAGCCCGGGTTGCTGCTGAGTGCCGGCGGCGCCGTGCTCGAGCTGCGGGTCGGGGACGGGACGAAGAAGTGGAGCGAGCTGACGGACATCCTGGGCGGAGGGAGTACGCCCAGCCAAACGCCCTGGCTGACCAAGACCACGACCGAGATGAACGCGGTGGTAGGACCGACCGAGGGCATGGCCGTATGGAACACGACCGAGCATCAATTGATGGTATACGACGGCAGCGCATGGGTCGGAATCCCGATGCTGGCGTAGGAGGAAACTTGAAACGCACTCTACTGATAATCGCACTAGTGTCGGCCTGCTGCTCTGCGGCGTCGATGTACATGACGGTGACGCCGGA
>Ga0315288_10013109_pt1 | contig 10383 bp, 11 predicted proteins | sample YL17G11_20_MG_FD_203454 | JGI IMG/M metagenome (GOLD analysis project Ga0315288, IMG submission 203454) | Sediment microbial communities from Yellowstone Lake, YNP, Wyoming, USA - YL17G11_20 | ecosystem: Environmental > Aquatic > Freshwater > Lake > Sediment | place: USA: Wyoming | collected...
ACTCTAGTTTGTTTAGATTATTTTATTTCATATCTTGACAGATTATACCACAATGTGGTAGTATTTCCGTAAATTATTTTTTCCATTAAAGAGAGAAGTTATTTACCTTATGTACTTAACTCACCCAAAAGTCAGTTCTTATTAAAAGAAGGAGGAAATAGCAATGGAGAAAGCAAAGTATGTAGGGCTCTTGGTGCTTGTGCTCTGCCTCGTCATCGCGGGGTCTGCCTCAGCCCAAAACCAATCCGCTCAATGGCAGAAGAGCAAGCATGGGAATAAGGAGTTGCCTGTCCATGAAGCCACTTGGGAAGGCAGGCAGGAAAATGCCGCACACTGTGCGCGCTGCCACAGCGAACAAGGGTTCAAGGCGTGGGTGCCGCAGCTATTGAAGGGTGATTCCGCTTTCATCAAAAAACCCGATGGTTCAAAGGCTGATGAAGCTTACATAAAAAGCCTGGGGCTGACGAAGGATAAGGTTCAACCGATCACGTGCGCGGCATGTCACAGCTCTGGCTCTGCCCTGCGCATACAGAACAATATACCGGTACTGCCGAATGGACTGACGATATCTGCGGTCGGCAAGGGCGCCCTCTGCATGGCCTGCCACAATACACGGAACGGTCGTATTGCCTGGGACAGCCCCGATCCAAAGCGGTACACCCAGCCGCACGAGGCGGCTCAAACGGATGTCATACTTGGCAAAAACGTCTTCTTCTACAATGACACTGGCGAGACCGAGTCGCCGCATGCCGTCTTTACGGGCAACTCCTGCGTGGCCTGCCACAAGGCCTTGGGTAAAGGGGGCCATACCTTTAAGGCCGGCGAATGCTCTGCTTGTCACGGCGCGAAGATGAAGGAAGCGTTTGTCCAGAACGGTACAGTAGAGCTACACAAACAACTGGCGGCGGCGATCGAGAAGAAAGTTTTAGCAGTCAAGGAAAAGATCGCTTGCGTAACCTCATGGAATCCGAAAACCGATCAGGATGCCCCCAACACAGCCACCGATGGAAAGCAGATCAAGGCCGTTCAAATCCCCACGGGCATTCACGGGCAGGTTTCCTTAAAATTCATCCTTCAGGATGGCAAAGAGGTCTATAGCCAGCTCGGCAATGTCAAGGATGCCTGCGGAGACCAGGGTAAGCCAGTCTTCGCAACGTCCGATCCGGTCGTCCGTGCCCTCTGGAACTATTTGCTGTTTGAGTACGATGGCAGCAAGGGCGTCCATAACCCGAGCTTCACACGCAACGTCTTGATCGCCACCATCAACGCGATTTCGAAGTAAGCCCGAAGCACGTAATACCGAGGGGCCTTGGTGGCTTGATCCGGGGCCCCTCTCTTCTTCCTAAGAGTGTCAAACCTTCAAAATTAAATATAAGGGAGGGATTTCTTTAGGTTTGGATTAGTAGGCCTTCGACAAATGGAGGGGCGATCTCTTCTTCCGGAGGCATTCTTCCATACTCTTCTTCAAAAAGGTCAACACAGAAATCACGAAAGGCAAGAAGATGCAACTTTCTCTGCGGGTCGTTCTCGATGGAATGAAACCATTCTTTTAACCTCTCTTTGATCTCCATTCCAACAACCTCTCTTGTAAGAGAGAGATAGAGAGGCGGGTTTTAACCCCGCCTCCACTTTCTTTCATTAATAAGAGGGTGGCATCGGTGGAGCTGCTGATTCTTTCTTCGGCTTCTCAGCTACCACTGCCTCTGTGGTAATCAATAGAGAAGCCACACTGGCAGCATTCTGTAGGGCAAATCTTACCACCTTTGTTGGATCGATGATCCCGGCTTCAATCATATCTGTATATTCTTCCTTATCCGCATCAAATCCGAAGGCTCCTTTTTCTTGCTTGACTTTCTCGGCTACCACAGATCCCTCATGTCCGGCATTCTCGGCAATCTGACGAATGGGTTCTTCAAGGGCCTTCTTGATAATCTCAACTCCTGTCTGCCGATCACCTTCCAGTTTGACTTTCTTTAAGACGGGCAAACATCTCAAATAAGCGACTCCGCCACCAGGAACAATACCTTCCTCTACTGCCGCCCGGGTTGCATTGAGTGCATCCTCAACCCGAGCCTTCCTCTCCTTCATTTCCGTCTCGGTGGCTGCACCTACCTTAATGACAGCAACCCCTCCTGCCATTTTTGCCAACCGCTCCTGAAGCTTCTCTTTATCATAATCGGATGTGGTCTCTTCGATCTGGACACGGATCTGTTTGATCCGGCCTTCAATCGCAGAAGGTTTACCTGCTCCTTCCACGATGGTAGTATTGTCTTTATCGATCACCACCTTCTTCGCTCTGCCCAGATCCTCCAATTTCATCTTCTCGAGTTTAATCCCAACATCTTCAAAGATCGCTTTACCATCCGTTAAGATGGCAATATCTTCCAACATGGCCTTTCTTCGGTCTCCAAAACCAGGGGCCTTCACTGCGGCACATTTCAATGTTCCACGGAGTTTATTCACAACTAAAGTGGCCAAGGCTTCTCCCTCCACATCTTCTGCAAGGATGAGGAGAGGTTTCCCAGTCTTCGCAATTCCTTCCAAGATAGGAAGGAGCTCTTTCATATTAGAAATCTTTTTCTCGAAAAGGAGAAGATAGGGGTCTTCGAGTACAGCCTCCATCTTTTCCGGGTCTGTCACGAAGTAGGGAGAGATGTAACCCCGATCGAACTGCATCCCCTCAACAACTTCGAGGGTGGTCTCCATGGCCTTCGCCTCCTCTACAGTGATGACGCCTTCCTTTCCCACCTTATTCATGGCCTCGGCAATGATGTTGCCAATCGTCGGATCATTATTGGCAGAAATCGTCCCCACCTGAGAAATTTCTTTCTGCTCCTTGACAGGTTTGGAGAGTTTCTTCAGTTCCCTGACAACCTCTTCAACGGCATAATCAATCCCCCTCTTGAGATCCATGGGATTGACACCCGCGGCCACGATCTTACAGCCTTCCCTGTAGATAGCTTGCGCCAAGAGCGTGGCGGTGGTTGTTCCGTCCCCTGCCGTATCCGAGGTTTTGCTCGCCACCTCTTTCACCATCTTGGCACCCATATTCTGAAAATGATCTTCCAGGTCAATCTCTTTGGCAACTGTAACGCCATCCTTGGTTACCGTCGGAGAGCCGAAAGACTTTTCCAGAACCACATTCCTTCCTTTAGGTCCTAGAGTTACCTTCACCACATTCGCCAAGATATTGACACCTTCTAAAATCGCATTCCTCGCATCCTGATCAAACTTCAATTCCTTCGCCATAAGACTCCTCCTTTCTTTTTCTCCGATCCATCATTCAATGATGGCGAGGATATCATCCTCTTTCATCATCAGATGTTCTTCCCCATCGATCTTTATTTCAGTCCCTGCATATTTCGCAAATAAAACACGATTTCCCTTTTTTAGCTCCATCGGGATCTTTCTTCCATCCTCCTTGATCTTTCCATCTCCGACGGCGATCACCTTTCCTTCAATAGGTTTTTCTTTAGCGGTATCAGGGATGATAATCCCCCCCTTTGTCTTTTCTTCCTCCTCCAATCTCTTAACAATGACCCGGTCACGAAGTGGCCTTACCTTCATAATAAAAAATCTCCTTTCCTTTTAAAATTTTGAAACTATAGATAATCATCAAATCATGAGTTGTCAACCCTTCGACTCTTAACCTAAAGTTCAATCGCTTAGCCTGCCTGCCGCAGGCAGGGGTTAACCTCCATTCCTCCTTCCTGGAGATTATGTCGTAACGTCATTATGAGGCGTCAGCCCCTGCCTTCCGGCAGGCAGGGAAGAATCTCAAATTTGTAACATTTTGTTATTATTAGATTCTTCACGGAGTTTATCCTGAGCCGAAAACCGAGACCCTTCGCTTTGCCCTGAACACCATGCGGTGCAGGGCTTTGCTCAGGGTGACAGGTGGCGAAGGGTTCAGAATGACAACCGGTTGGTTTTAGGAGTTATGAAACAGTCTCCTAACTATAGGGGTCAAAATCTTTTTCGACTCTATCTATTTAATTCTCTTGATTTTTTTAATAAAAAGTGGTAGAAAAAATCATGGAATTTGATGATACTTTCATCGCAACTGGGATCGGATCCTTCCCTCACAAGGATGAGAAGGAAGTTTGTAATCTTGTTCTCCAAAGCTTCCCTGAAATCCCATTTTGGCCTCAATTGCCAAAGCGATCCTTTCTGGAAGGAATGGTGGTCCAGTATTCCGAAGGTTTCCCATCCTTTAGGCTGAATGAAAGGGAACAGAAGGCTTGGGTTGATACCTCACAAGGGTTCGATAAGGAAGTAGAGAGATTCTATCAATCATTAGAAAACGGGGAATTAAAGCCCTTCCGCATATCAGAAGATTTTGCCAAAGGGCTTCGATTGATTGAAGAGTTCCCTTCGAAGAATCATCGAAAAGAGATAAAATATATCAAAGGCCAGATCACAGGACCTATCACCTTCGGCCTTTCATTAACAGACCAGGAACGAAAACCGATCTTTTACGACCCCACTTTAAAAGAGATTCTCATCAAACACCTCTCTTTGAAGGCCCAATGGATGGAAAAGAGGTTTAACGATCTCCTCCCCAACATAAAGACAATTGTCTTCTTTGATGAACCCTCCCTCTCTTCTTATGGTTCTGCCTTTTCAAGCTTGAATCGGGAGGATGTCATTCATTCACTGAACGAATGTTTTGACGTGATCAAAGGATTAAAAGGGATTCACTGTTGCGGAAATACGGACTGGGGTCTTCTTCTTTCAACCGGCCTTGATATTCTCAGCTTCGATGCTTATGGTTATCTGAAGACGCTCTCCCTCTATCCGAAAGAGTTGAGTGCCTTCTTAGAGCGAGGTGGGATCCTGGCCTGGGGTATTATCCCGACGAGTGAAGCCATCCTGAAAGAGGACGCCCAAAGTCTGATCAAGCGCTTCAAAGAGGGAGTGAAGACACTTTCCAAAGAGGGAATCGATCCAAACCTGCTTCAAAAAGCAATCCTCACCCCGAGTTGCGGGACTGCCTCCCTTTCCGTCCCTTTGGCTGAAAGGGTTTGCCGAGTCACGGCAGAGGTTTCAAGACGATTAAGAGAAAGTAAAAATATTCTGTGATATTCTATTAATGCCTATCGATTTTACTTCAAGCTTCATTTTGTCATTTTAAAGGGCCTATCAAATTAACTTCTCCATCGTTTTAGATGAGCTTCGTATTCTTTCTTTGGCAACCAACTGCCTTCCGCTTTTATCCTTTCAAGAGCATCTGCTGCCTCTTCTGATTTTAAGACTTTATACTCGACAAGGTTATCGAGAATCCAAAAAATACCGTGAATCGTAACCCCTTCCTCTTTTGCGGCTTTACGAAGATCATTATCACCCGTGAGTATTTCACAGGAATTCATTTTTGCTAATAAGAGGGCAAAAAGATCGTTTGTTGAGGGTTTTGAATACCGCTCTCTGAGAGCAATAACTTGGCCAATAGTTTCCTCATCAAGCTGTAATTTTTTGTACCCAATCTGCATTAAGTATTCCCCTGGAGGATCAATCAGTTCTTCAACAATAACATCCGGAAGCACCAATTCGTAAGGCAAATCCGTAACTTTCTCGAGAAGCTGCCCATTGAAAAGATCGATACAGATGGTTGTATCAAGGACGATGCTCTTCTTCTGCAAGTTCTACCAGCAAAGACTTTCGGAAATGGTTAAACGGCTCTCCGAGTATTTCGGCTGCGCGCGCAGGAGAAATTAATCGCTCCGTTACTCCTTGCAAAATAAGTCTCTTAAATCGCTGAGGTTCCTCAGAAGGTAGAGTAAACCCAGGCTCACGCCGATTCCATCCCTTTCTACGAAACAAACGAAATAACTCAGATGCGCGACTTTCGGAAATAATTGATAGATCTTTTGCCCGATAAATCCACTGCTGCATACTCATTCCATATTTTTTCTTAAGCATATTTAATTCGCCTAAGTCCAAAGCGTGCCTTTGCTTTCCAAGCTCCCGATAAACGACTTCTTCAGGAACGAGAAATGCACCAGAGAACCTGAATGCTGCCTTTTCCCCATCGATGTTGGGGGATACGTTCATGATCAAATGGCCAAGTTCGTGGGCCAGACTTGACCTTTGTCGATCACCCGAAAAGCCTTTCTTTATTAAGACCACTGGAATTTTTTCATTTGCCCAGGATGAAAGACCATCAAAATCATCCTCTCCTTCGAGCATGACGACCTTTACTCCCCGATCTTCAAGCACTTCCGTTAGATTTTCTATGGGGTCTATTCCAAGTTCCCAAAGCTTTCTTAATGAAAAAGCTAACGTCTCAACATCATTCATGCTTTTAATTAACCGCTGCTTCTTATCCGGAAGTCTTATGCTTGCGAATCTATTTTCTGGGAAAAAAGATTCCACCTCTAAATATCTTTCTACCCACCCCATGACCTGGGCTTGGATAGATTGAATCTGTTTTGCTGAGACAGCATAGCGTTTTCTGTATGCAGGTTTGCTGAGCGTTACACGGACGGGTTCGGGCCGGAAGAAATATTCAACCTTGACACCAAGGGCCTTGGAAAGATGGATCAGCACGTCTGAGCCAGGCTTTGCCTTACCCAGTTCATACTTGTGGATGACCTGTGCACTCACATAACGATTCATTTTCTCGGAAAGCTGTCGTAAAGAAAGCCCCGCAGCTATACGAGCCTGTTTGATACGATCACCCAACATAGGCCTTCACCTCCTTTGGTTGACAATTTACATTAATTATGTTATTTTGTCAACCAAAAGTCAAGCAAAAATTTATCTTGACTTTTGGTTTTCAAATATTTGATAATCTAATTGAAAAAAGCGGGTAAATCCTGGGTAATCGTGACGCCCTAACCGGGTATCATAAGCATATTTGGAATATGCCGATCTCAGGGGCCGCTTTTTTTTATATCTATATGAACGTATACGTAGATGAAAGCGGCGACCTCGGATGGGAATTTGCACAGCCATTCCGGCAGGGGGGATCAAGCCGTTATCTCACCATTGCTTCCCTCCTCGTTCCAAAAACATTTATAGTCATCTATGCCTTCTCCCTTGCTCAAATAATGAAGGTGGAGTGCTTAAATTTAGAAACACTCGGAGGAAAATAACCGTTGAGAATTGTTCAGATACTTTGAAATATGGTTTTTAAAATGGTATCCGGAAGATTCTTTAAATCATTAAAAAGGTCATTTGCAAGAGCATAAGCACCATTTGCAATATTTTGGTGCAAGTTGGTTTTTATACGATAGTCAGCCTGAAGTCTATAGTTTCGTAACGTATCAAGATTAGTTCCGAATTGGGCTATTTGATTATCTACGCTTTTTTTTAAATTATCAATTATAACTACATGAATATTCCTTTTCTTCTCAAGTTCTCTGTTAATTAATCCTTCAAGCTTATATCTTGTTGCCAAAAATATTGAATAGTACGAACGCCCAATGGAGGTTCTAATTCTGGATTCAAATAAATTATCCTTGGGAGACTCCTTTAGGTTTTCTGCAAGGTCCAAGAAATGTTTTGGCTGGAACATTAAACTGGCTCTATTATTATAGAAAAATAAATTCTTTTGCTTGGTTCGATGTTCGATACGAATCTTCTTACCAATTCTTTTTGGTATCCCATAAATTCTTCAGTGGTCACATTCACGTAAAAGCGAAAAAGTAATGTCTCCCATTGTTCTGATTCAGAATCAACCGACAATGCTATTTCTGCCTGGAATTCTTTATTAATGAATACTTGGTTGGCCATCTCAATTATAATTCCGACCTCATTTTGGATATGGTAATGTCTAATAAACGCTAATTCTTCATCCCCAGTTATGAACGCTCCCTTATAGATTCTATTGGCAGGCTCTGATACAAAACTGGTTTGACAATATTTTGCTATAGAGTTTATAAAGGTTTTCTCAAAAATGTTTTTAAAACTTATACCGGTCTCTCTTTTTTCAAATTCTCTTCCAATAACGGCAGTGGTAGCAATTGACCAAGTTCCAATATTTACCATACAACCTACTAAACTTGAAAATCCAGAAATGTGATATTTTACAGGGTCATAAACAAAGTTATAATAGTGCTCTAGTAAATTGGGGTCGAAGGATTTATATCTATTCGCTGCAAAAATTCCTAACCTTTCAATTGTAAGACCTTCCATCTTTATTCACCTCGCTATGAATGGAAGTATACGGTCATTGAAAAAAGTTCGTTGCTCATTTATCATATCTAAAACTTCTTCCGTTTTGATTGACTTTGGAATTATTACATTAAAATCGATGTAATTTTCTTCCAGATTAGAAAACCTTGGTTCGATTTTTAAGTCGTAACGGGTAATACCTACGGTAAATACAAATCGTAAGCCCATATGAATTTTAAAATCAGGCAGAGATTGAAAAAGCTCTTTAGGAATTACTATATCATGGGTAAGCAACTTTCTCATCCCATTGACTATGCTGGCTTTAGAATAGAAAACTAATCTTAAGTTGAGTTCCTTCAATTCTGATATTTTACACTCAGTATGATAAAGATTAATAATTTGAAAGAAACTTTTTAGATCATCATCAAACCGTAATGTTTGTATGTCTTTAAAAAAAAGGCCCATCGGATTTATTTGTAATTCCCCACCTGATGGCCTTACAAGGAAAATAAGAGGGTTTCCTACTTGTTGAATTGTTGGAAAGAGTTGAAAGGCTGTAAGGAAAATCTTTGAGAAGCTATCGGAAGGCAAAAGATTTTCAAGCGGGGCATTGACAAGGGCTAAATTAAAAGACCTAACCTCTAAAGAATTGGTCATTTCCCCACCTTGTATTAATATTTGCTTTATTTTTATTATAACCTAAATTTCCTGTCAAGAAAAAACAGGATCTCTAAGGCTGTCCTAAAATGCTTATAACTTAAAGTCTCTATTTACAGCCACCGTGTCAAAGGCAATGACTAAATCTAAAAAATACAATTTACAAGAGCCTATCATTATAAAAATCTTATTCCATCAATTCCATTTTTGCAATAGTAATTTTTTATCACCTAAATCCCATGCGGGTTGAGTAGAAAAAATTCCTTTTGATTTTGGCATTCTTCTTTACCGTTGGGTAGCATAAGATACCCGAATATTACCCAAATTGAAGCCTGAGAGTGAAAATAACACTGGCTATTACTGGCCGATAGAAGGCCAAGCTTGGACGGGTCCGCGTGCGTGGCCCAGTTAAACATGACTCTTTAGAACTACATAGATCAACTTGGCTATCTCGTACACACCATACAAAACGCTTATCAATCCTGCGACGGCGAGCCACAGTACCGTCAAGTTGAACCATTTTTGGAATTGCTGCATGGGGAGGACGTTAATAATTTTCGCGAATCCTTCGTCACATTTTGTATAACTATGTATCCTGTCTACAGTCAGCGGCTCTAAATACAAGTATGAGATCGTCACCTGCTCGCCGGGAACCAAAATTGGAAACCTGATTTCAGGTCCCGTGTCTGGGACAGACACGAACGTGTGCTCGACCGCCGGAAAAATTTGGTAATTGGGCGGAAAGGTGTGGTGTCCGATGCGGACATTATGGGCCGACTGACGACCGGCGTTTCTGATCACAATGCTGTGCGTGTAGACGTTGAATTCCTTCTCTACCCTTATCTTGAAACTGCTCATGTGCCCAAGATAGCTTATCAATCTCGCTTTGGACCCAAAGTAGCGGTTGAGCACCATGCCAACAATCAAGGCGATTATCGGTGCAGCAATGGTGGCAACGATTGACCAGTCGATTTTCATATGGGCACGGCCTTATTGATCATTGCTTCATGTTTAACATTATTTCTTATATCTTATATTGCTTCTATATTTTTCTTTTGGTGAAATGCCAATTTATGGGTGTAATATACACAATTTTTTGAATTTTTGGAAGTGCAAATTTCAGGATGCTTGGTTCTTATGGTTGAAGGAATGGGGAAGGAGGGCCAATTCCTATTCCAATGATTCATTGACTATTTCAGTCTTTTTCCATAAAATGTAAAAAAATCAATTGGTTCGTCGAGCAAGGGGGCCCAAGCATGAGCAATCGCAAGAATAATATTTCCAATTGGGGAACGGAGAATCCCCATCCTCTCTCTCGCCTGAAGACAGAATTGGTCTGGGAAGGGAAATACGATGAATATGGCAACCGACGGCCAATAAAACTCCCTTCCTCTCCCTTGCCACTCCAGCGCATCGAGACAATTGACGAACCCCGCGACCGTGAAAAGGCTAAACAAGGAAGTATGTTCAATCTGGAGGGATTCATTAAGAAAGCTCATCGCGACGACTTCCGAAACCTTCTCATCTGGGGTGATAATAAACTGGCGATGGCCGCCCTCCTGGAACAATTTCGCGGAAAGATTGACCTCATCTACATTGATCCACCCTTCG
>Ga0315288_10013110_pt1 | contig 10383 bp, 9 predicted proteins | sample YL17G11_20_MG_FD_203454 | JGI IMG/M metagenome (GOLD analysis project Ga0315288, IMG submission 203454) | Sediment microbial communities from Yellowstone Lake, YNP, Wyoming, USA - YL17G11_20 | ecosystem: Environmental > Aquatic > Freshwater > Lake > Sediment | place: USA: Wyoming | collected...
AAATGGCAAAGGCTAAGTACCTTACGGACGAAAGAGGCAAGAAGACAGCAGTTCTCCTGGATATCAGGGAGTATCAGCGATTCTTGCAGCGATTGGAAGAACTAGAAGATGCCCTTAGCTTGGACGAAGCGATCCGGACCGCACAGAGTTTTAGGGACTATGGCGAAATTAGAGCTGAGTTAAAGCAAGAAGGGCGTTTGTGAGATATGTCGTTCTTCTAGAAAGCCGCGCTGAGAAGGATCTTAAAGCTCTTCCTGGACAGATTCTGAAGCGCATCGACATTAAACTACAGGCGTTGTCTCTCAACCCTCGCCCGAGAGGCGCAGTCAAGCTGAGAGCAAAAGAAAGTGAAGGATGGCGTTTCAGAATAGGCGATTATCGAATCCTTTATCAAATTGATGATAAAGAAAACATTGTCCGCATCTATAGAATCAGGCATAGGCGGGAAGCCTATCGTTAGTCTTATCTGCAATATGTCAAGATACCTTTCGTTGCTGTATTAGCATCTTGTTTGCAGACATCTGAGAGTTACCCCTCCGCACATCCGGGCTTAGCGTGGCCGTCGTCTTGCAGGAGTCGATTGATAGGCCTGACCAAGAGGGCTGCCCATAGCTAACCTGAGAGAGCGGAGCATCTCTGTAGCGCGAGGCCTGAAACCTGGGAAACCATCAACCATCTAACCGTCCCCAGTCTCTATGAGCTCTATGAACTCCATAAACTCAACGAACTCTATGAACCCAATGAACCCGACTTGTCTCCACCGTATCTCCAACTGTCTCCAGTTTCCACGAACTCTATAAACTCTATGAACTCAACAAACCCACCTTGTCTCCAATCTCCAGTCTCCAGTCTCTGTGAGCTCTATGAACTCTATAAACTCAACGAACTCTATGAACCCAATGAACCCGACTTGTCTCCCCGAACACGGCAAAGCCAGATACGAGGTGAAAGCCTGCTGAATCGGCCGCAAGTCGTGCGACACCGGTGCGACTACACACGTTTGCAGGCCACCGCTTGGGAGCATCTGCCTGAAGCCTGAGGACATCGCGCCTGTCTAGGCTTTCTGACTCAATGTTAGGCATCATTAAGGAATGCACCATCATGCTCAATTCCTATTGACAGGCGCTCATAATCCTCCTATATTGTAATAAGTGTACAAATCACTTGTTAAGGAAAAGGGTGGGGTATGGCAAAGGAAGCAAGAGCACGAATAAAAATTAATAAGTTACTCGAATCATCGGGCTGGCGATTTTTTGATTCCCCTGAAGGCAAAGCTAACATCTGTCTCGAAGTCAACTCCAAACTTACGGAACACGCCCTGAATGAACTGGGTGAGGATTTTGAAACGACGGAGGACGGATTTATCGATTTTCTGCTTTTAGATGATAACTCCTTCCCTCTGGTCGTGCTTGAAGCCAAGCGGCAAAGTAAAAACCCACTTGATGGCAAGGAAAAAGCTCGAAAATACGCTCAATCTCAAAACGTGCGTTTTGTTATCCTCTCTAACGGAAACGTACATTATTTCTGGGATATCGAAACAGGTAATCCTCATATAATTACCGCCTTCCCGACATATGAATCATTAAACCATAGGAAATGGTTCAAGCCTAATACAGTCACTCTTTCTAAAGAAATTGTGTCCGCCGATTACATTGCTGTTACACAGAAACCTGATTATCAGAGCGATCCCCGATGGATTGACGAATCACAGCGTAATGAGTTTATCAAAGTCAACAACCTCAGTTTTCTACGAGAATATCAAGTAAGGGCGGTGCGAGCCCTGCAGGACGCCGCGAAAAAGGGTGATGATCGATTCTTGTTTGAAATGGCAACCGGAACTGGCAAGACGCTAGTCGCGGCTGCGGTTATTAAACTGTTTCTACGAACTGGGAATGCAAGACGGGTTCTTTTTCTTGTCGATCGTCTTGAGCTTGAAGATCAAGCATGGAAGAATATGAAACGATATCTGAAAAATGACTATAAGTCCGTCATCTACAAAGAAAATCGCGATGACTGGACAAAAGCGGAAATTGTTATCTCGACCGTTCAATCCCTGCTTTTCAACAACAAGTATAAAGACCTTTTTTCACCCACTGATTTTGATCTGGTTATCTCCGACGAGGCGCATCGTTCCATAGGCGGCAATAGCCGTGCTGTTTTTGAGTATTTCACCGGTTTTAAGCTCGGCCTGACCGCAACTCCGAAGGACTACTTAAAGAACGTTGATGAAAAGAAACTGGCTGACCGTGACCCACGAAAGCTGGAACGCCGTCAACTCCTAGATACTTATCTAACGTTCGGCTGTGAGTCGGGTGATCCAACTTTTAGATATTCATTTCTGGACGGTGTCCGGGAAGGTTATCTTGTAAACCCAATTGTTGTAGATGCCAGAACAGATATCAGCACAGAGTTTCTCTCTGAACAAGGTTATTCTGTGCTTGTCGAAGACGAAAACGGAGAGCTTCAGGACAAAACATTTTTCCAAAAAGACTTTGAGAAGAAGCTATTCTCCGAAGAGACTAACTGGACTTTATGCCGCACTTTCATGGATAAAGCACTTCGCGATTCGCTTACCGGCGAAATCGGTAAGAGCATTGCGTTCTGCGTAAGTCAAAACCATGCCTCAAAAGTCACCCAGATTCTAAACGGATTGGCACATACGTATTTCCCCGGCAAATACAAATCAGACTTCGCTGTACAGATAACGTCCAACATTCCCGAGTCCCAGAAGATGACGATTAACTTCGCCAATAATAATCTGAACGGACACACCCTATTTAAGGATGGGTATATTTCCAGTAAAACGCGTGTATGTGTCACTGTGGGAATGATGACGACAGGCTATGATTGCGAAGATATATTGAACCTCTGCCTCATGCGGCCTATCTTCTCCCCGACAGACTTTATTCAGATTAAGGGCCGGGGCACAAGAAAGTATACTTTTACTTACAAAGAGAAAAATGAATTGGGGGAACTCGAGGAGTACCAGAAGAAGAAAGAACATTTTAAGATCCTGGATTTCTTCGCCAATTTCGAATACTTCGAGGAACGTTACAATTATGATGAGGTTGTGAAGCTTCCCCCAACTGGCAGAGCGAAGACTGGCGAACCGCCCGAGTCACCACCGCCATTACCCGTAGAATACGAGAATGTATTACCTGACCCGCTCCGATATATAACAGAAACGCTCATTGGCCTTGAGGGCATGAAAATAGACCGTAAGCTATTCGATAGATTCGAAGAGGTGGTCAAGGCTGATGAATTCGTGAAAAACAAGATTTACGAGGGCAAATACGATGAAGCTGAGGCATATATAAGAAGAGAGGTTTTTGGCAAGCCGGAGGAATATTTTAATCTGGATAAACTACGCAAATCAGTCAAGCTCGACCGTCGCCTGCCGTTAAGGGAGATACTTGATAGAATCTTCGGCCAAATTAAATACTTTAAGACGAAGGATGACCTTCTTGAAGAAGAGGTGCAGAAATTCATTTCCATCTATCACCCGGAACCCAAGTTTGTTCATATTATCGGGCAATTTATGAAGGCGTATGTTTTAGATGAGAATATCCGGCAAATTATGACCACGGGTGAGTTTTCGACTCTGGCTACGAATCCGCGCTTAAGCATGAAAGATTTGAAGGAGCTCGCCAGCTGGCGCGAGCCAGTCATGGAATATGTCAAAGATTACGTTTCGCTCAGTACATTTTCGTAAAAAGGAGTGGCCATGCTTGACGTTGATACCAGAAGACGAATAGATACAGCACGAGATATATTGGTTGGGAAGTTGCCTGATCCTAAATCTCAAGTCGAGCAGATTACTATTGCCTTGATTTACAAGTTTATGGATGATATGGACAGAGAGGCGCTGGAACTTGGCGGAAAGGCGAAATTCTTCACCGGAGAATATCAGCGGTACGCATGGAGCAAAATCTTCGATCCCAGCTTAAGCGGTTATGATCTCGTAAACGTTTATGGTGAAGCTCTCCAGAAAATGAATCTGAATCCCAATATACCTCAGCTTTTCCGAGATATTTTTAAAAACGCCTTTCTTCCCTATCGTGATCCCGAGACACTCAAGAGCTTTCTCAAAACCATCAACGATTTCGAATACGACCTTTCCGAGAAATTGGGCGATGCCTTCGAGTATCTCCTGTCTGTGTTGGGTAGCCAGGGCGAAGCCGGTCAGTTTCGCACCCCTCGCCATATCATCGACTTTATGGTGGCGATTGTAGACCCCAAGAAGAACGAAAGCATTTTAGACCCAGCCTGTGGCACTGCTGGCTTTCTCATCTCCTCTTACAAGCATATCTTAAAACACAACTCTGGAAACTTTGACTCTGAAAGAGACCCCAGCGCCTTCGAACTTCACGGTGTAAGACTCGAAGAAATCACTATCAATAGCAAAAAATATTCGGGAGACAAATTGACCTCTGATGACAAGGAACGCTTGGTAAAGAATATCAGTGGTTATGATATTTCTCCCGACATGGTCCGCTTGTCTCTGGTCAATATGTACCTACATGGATTCAGCAATCCACGCGTATTTGAATATGACACACTGACCAGCGAAGAGAAGTGGAACGAATATGCTGATGTAATTATGGCTAATCCGCCTTTCATGTCGCCTAAGGGTGGAATACGTCCACATAAACGTTTCTCTATCCAAAGCAGCCGGTCAGAGATTTTGTTTGTCGACTACATTGTAGAGCATCTAAACCCGCAGGGCCGCGCGGCGGTGATTGTGCCCGAGGGGATCATTTTTCAAACACAGACAACCCACAGGAACTTGCGGAAGATGCTGATCGAGAAGAACTACCTTGTGGGAGTCATTTCGCTCCCGGCTGGCGTATTCAATCCTTATTCCGGGGTGAAGACATCAATCCTTTGGATGGACAGGACACTCGGCAAGAAGACAGACAACCTCCTTTTTGTCAAGATTGAAAATGACGGCTTCGATCTCGGTGCCCAAAGACGGCCCATAAAACAAAACGACTTACCAAATGCCTTCCGTGCAATTCACGAATATATGAAATCTTTTGACAATGGGAAGGATTTTGATTTGGATAAATGGCAGGATGTCCTCATCGTTCCGAAAAGCAAGATTGCTGAGAACGATGCCTACAACCTTACCGCCGAACGCTACAAACCGGCACCTGTCTTTACTAAGCAGAAATGGCCACTGGTTAAATTGGGGGAGATCTCTGAAAGAGTTACTAAAGGAACGACACCGACAACCATAGGGTATGAGTTTCAAGAAGCTGGCATCAATTTCATAAAGATTGAATCAATTGATGAAGATGGCAATTTATTGACCGATAAGTTCGCTCATGTTAGTGAAGAATGTCACAGTTCGCTTCAACGATCACAGTTAAGAAAAGGTGATGTCTTATTTTCAATTGCTGGTACTTTTGGTCGTGTAGCAGTCGTCCCAGCTAATGTTTTGCCCGCGAACACAAACCAAGCCCTGGCCATAATCACTCCAAAGAAAGAGGTACTCTCAAGCTATCTTCGAATGCTCTTGGCGTCGCAGAATATAGCCGAAGTGGTTGCTGGATTAAAAGTCGGTTTTGCTCAATATAATATTTCTTTGAATCAGGTATCAAACATGGAAATCCCCCTCCCACCTCTCGAAGTCCAGGAGCAAATAGTGACTGAGCTCTCAGGATATCAGAGGATCATCGGCGGTGCCCGACAGGTTGTAGACAACTACAAACCCCATATTGATGTAGACCCAAGCTGGCCTGTTGCTAAACTCGGAGAACTATGTGAAGTTAAATCCGGCGGGACTCCCCAACGCAACATTGCTGAGTTTTGGGGAGGAAATATCCCCTGGGTTGGCTCCACCGTATGTAAAGATGATGTGGTCGAGTCAGCAGATGAGTTCATTACAGAAGAAGGATTAAGCAATTCTGCAGCAAAAATATTTAGAAAGGGTACCACGCTAATTGCATTGGTAGGTGCCACTATAGGAAAAACTGCCTTCTTGAATCTGGATTGCGCAACTAATCAAAACATAACGGGACTTTATCCAAGAGATACAGCCCAACTTCACCCTAAGTACCTGTTTTATATAACCCGAACTCTATATGTTGACTTCATCAAGTTGGGGGAAGGTAAATTTCGAATGGCCAATCTAAGTTTTGTCAGAGAGCGGGAAATACCTATCCCTAACATAGATATTCAGAAGTATATAGTTGAGCAAATTGAAAAGGAACAGGGGATAATCAAAGCCAATAAACAACTCACGGTAATCTTTGAGCAGAGAGTTAAAGATCGCATTAAAAGAGTTTGGGGTGAGAAGTGATCGATGATGCCCTGGCAATTCTAGACTATTTACCTGTCGACTATAAAACTCCCCAGGAACAGGAATATATCACCTTTCTCTGGGATAGTTTTCAGAGCAACTACGAAGCGAGCAAATACCAGTTTGCTTATGTTGCTTACCACATGCTTTTCATGTGTTTCACTTACTACTCTGTTTGGAAACTAAAGACTCATCGAGCAGATGATTTTGAAAAGGCGGTTATTCATCTTGATAACGAGACCTGTAAAGAACTCAATGATGCAGAATTCCCATTAGCATTTGCTGAAATTGAGAGAATCGGCGAAAGTCGAATGTTTCGCTTCTTCAAATTGGCGGGCTGCGGCAATCCCGAAATCGGTGAATTTACCAGAATCGTCAAATCCCGTAATAATATCGCTCACGCTAACGGGCATATCTTTTACAGGACGTCTGAGGCTCTTGATATAGAGCTTCAAAAAATTGTCGCATGTGCTCAAAAAATCCAAACATCCCTTAGCTGTTTATTGGATGACATATTACTAAAGTTTCTCAAAGAAAGATGCACTGCTGATTTAAGAAAGTCATTTGAAGATTCAGAGCAGATTCAAGAATTTCTCATTCGGGAGAATTACCTTTCAAACAAAGATATCGAAAGATGCCTGCAATTCGATATTTCTTCTTTGGGCAGCCATCCCGATTTCTATCTAATTGAATCGATGTTTAACAGCTTCAAATCTCCATATGAGCCAATGTAAGCTCATTGGGGTTGGTTCATGCAAAAACCTTGAAAGGAGTTACAGATGTTCAGAACTAATCTCCGAAATGCGGTAGCCAAGTATTTGTCCGTCCCCGCATTTCAAGATAAATGGGAGAAGGATCAGGGAATCGGGGCAGGTTACTTCTATGAATTGACCTATGCTCCTATCCTCTCCTTTTTCCAAGAACATCAGCCGTTATCTGAGGCACTAGAGACCAAGGTAGCCCTGATCTTTTCATGGAATCCGACCATCTGTAAGGTTACCTGCGACAGATTTACACAAGCAAGAAATGAGTTGGCCGGTTTAGAATCTACTAGAAAAAAACTTAATAACATTGAGATTTTTAATCTTGATACTGATAAAATCATTCGTGAGCTTTGGCGTCCCGTTAAAAAGGCTACATCTTCAAGGGATTCGACTCCTGGGGTAAGCGTTACAAAATTTCTACATTTTAGTTTTCCTCATATTTTTCCAATGATCGATCTGAATACCATGAAGGAACTTTACGGTAAAACCGTTAGCCTTAAATGGTACTCCATATTCCTATCAGATTGGAGGAATCTCTATCAACAATCGAAAGCATCGTTCGACCAAATCTCTGAAGCGGTTGACATGCCAGTGACACGAGTGTTGGATATAATGCTGTTTACACCCCGGTAGTATATTCAGTGCTAATCCCAGAACTCCAGGGACACCATACCGGTCAGGCCTGCTACAAATCAGGTATTATGTCCCCCGAATACCACGAAATCAAAGGCGTAGATGGTGAACTTTGGTTAAGAGTCAAACTTGAATAGGCTGATATCCACGCAAGTATCAAGCTTATTTATTGGGTCATTTCAAACTGCGCCAGGGATGCTTAGCCAGCAAAAAATCAGACGCCCCGAGTAACCTCACTTCTTCACCTGCTATCGTCCGGCCTGGCCTTCAGCTTACCTTGTGCTGGTCACTACCTGCACCTTTCAGCTTTCACCAAACCCAACTCTTATGCCAGGTCCCTGCTCGGCTACTCGGGACAATATTCATATTAGCACATATATAACGCAGTTGTCAAGTCCTCGTACGTACTAGGAGGTTAGTACCAGGTTCTCGGCATTAGCAATCCCAGGGGCACCATCCTTCACAAGGTGAAGGATTAGGCCTACTACAAATCAGGTATTATTTCCAAGAATACCCGATTATTCAAAAACGCAATTTGTTACTTTTCTTCAAGAGTATTGACACTAAGACCGATGGGGACTACACTGTCAATCAGGACTCTCTTTGAAGAGTTTCTGAGGAGGTGTTCAGATGTCGAGAATAGAAGGAAGCGTAATTATAAAGCGTCCAGCTGACAAGGTATTCACCTATACGACTGAGGCGAAGAGTTGGCCGAAGTGGCATGGGACAATGCCCGAAGCGGAGCAAGCATCCCAGGGACAGGTAGGTGTGGGCACCACGTTCAGGGGCAAAAACCGCATGATGGGACAGACGTCGGAGTGGACTGCAAAGGTGACGGAATATGACCCGTACAAAAGGTGGGGCAAAGTAATAGACTCAGGTAGCATCATCATTGACGACAAGCTTGTTTTCGATCCCGCAGAGGGAGGCACGAGGTTCACCATGATATACGACGTGAAGGTGGGCGGATTCCTCAAGTTACTCTCACCGATGATCATCAACTCGATGCGCAAACAGTTGAAACTGGCCCTTGTCAACCTTAAAGGCATTCTGGAAACTCAAGCCTAGACCTGCACCTAATCGTGGTTCCAGGGACACCATACCAATCAGGCCTACTACAAATTAGGTATTATGTCCCCAGAATAGCGCGCTCCTAACTGGAAAAGCACTAAGAGTTGGCTAAAGTGAGTCGGAGTTGATTCACGCACCATCGGATGCTACCATTTCCGTTTACGACGGGAGTTCGGGGGCTCTTCATGGCAAAACGGCCTTACGTTGAAAAGATAGAAGAGCTGGGTGATTTACAGGTTTGGATCGTCGATGGTGGCTATATACGCAGCCACAAAGATGAAGAGTTTACCAACTTTGGCCAGCACTATCGATATCCCTACATCCCCACAAACGAACTCTGGATTGGCCGTGAAGCTAAACACGATGAACGGCAATTTTTCATTGACCACCTGCTAGTCGAGCACCGACTCATGGCGAAAGGCATGCCTTATGAGAAGGCACTGCCCGCAGCCGATAGGCGGGAAAGAAAGGAGCGCCGCCGCGCTGGAGATGTAAGTCGCTTGACCCATCACGGGCAAACACTACCGGATGGGAAGGACGTCCACGAGCGGCTATGGCAAAAACTAAAGAAAGGCCTCAGCGTCTGGATTGTTAATGGTCGGCTGGTACGTAGTGTGTTTGACATTGACTTCACGGAAGGCGGGCACGACTACGTTTATGAATTCGTACCTCAGAATGAATTGTGGATTGACGATGCTATCGAAGAGTCGGAGCGTGGATATATCCTGTTGCACGAACTCCACGAGCGAAACCGCATGGCCAAAGGCTGGCCCTATGACAAGGCTCACGCTGAATCCAGCCGACTGGAATACCGCTGCCGCCACCGCCCTGATGAACTACACGAAGCCTTGACAGCGGAAGGCTGGGGTTAATACTCTGGATGACGAGGTGAAGGGGGAACGCCAACTCATTTGATAGTCTTCCCCGGGCAGCAGAGATAGCACCCGAAGGAACAGCAAGCCCTGGACTGGTGAGCCCTGCGAATTCCAGGGACACCATGCCAATCAGGCCCGCTACAAATCAGGCATCATGTTCCCCGGAACATCCATCCAAACTACTTACTGATATCTAGAATAGCAGTCGCTTTTTCAATGAACTTCTCTGCTGAAGCAATAACCGCTTTCGCCCCCGATTGGGAGAATTCAGCTTCATAATCGGCAGCTTCCCGAAGGTTCATGGCATTGAGGAAGTCACGAACTAACTGAGCATCCATTTTACCTTCATCCACAAATAACGCCCTCAAAGCTACAGCCAGGCAGTAGTGGCTCTTTTCGCGATAGCCCTGGGAGTAGACAAGCGCCCGGCTAGCGTGGAACATCGCATAGTAGCCCTGGATAGTTGACCACTTGTGACGCCCATTTTCATAGCCTGCTTTTGCGTCTGCCAAGTCGCTTCTGGCGACTGAGAGCTCCTTCTTAACCAGCTTCTTGCCCCTAGCAAAGGAAGCAAGCTTCTTGTTCTCAAGACACTGTTTAAACTCTTGATTCACTGGCAACCTTCTCCCATAGTACTATGCCACGTTCCACTTCTTCCATGAAGGTCCGCGCGGACTCTTCTCCCTTCAATAGTTCGACAGGCGTCTTAATCACTGGCCGAACATGAATATTCTCA